>ERZ1066123.122-NODE-122-length-64807-cov-223.713924_pt1 | contig 64807 bp, 68 predicted proteins | sample MGYA00382770_ERZ1066123 | MGnify/ENA primary metagenome ERZ1066123 (study PRJEB33369, sample SAMEA5778353) | biofilm metagenome | biome: Industrial cooling water; feature: Water cooling tower basin; material: Biofilm | place: United Arab Emirates | collected...
AACTTGCCGACACCGTACTCGCCTCAGCCCACCGTAGAACCAAGCGCCTAACGCTTGAGCTAAGCGGCCACATCAATCGCGAAGCGATTGATTGGTCCGCTTGAGCGAACTGTTAGGCGCAATTTGCCGGAGCGTGGGCTCACACACAAGGCCGGGCAGCAGACCGAAGTCCGCTAGGCCTTGATGAGATTGCGAAGCGACGTCCAAGCCAGCGTTGAGCCACCAACGAAGCAAAACGAGATGAGTGCGGCAGCAACATACCCGCCCGCAGATTTCTTGCCGAAGATGAAGACGTACTCGCCAAGTTGCGCAGACTCAAGCGTTGAGTGCACTGCGGCCACAACCATCATCACCCCGATGACGAGGTAAACGCCCTGGTTGAATCTCGAAAAGCGGTCCCGTTCTTGCATAGCGCCTAACTACTTGTGTACCCCATCAGGGGGTGTAGCAGCGGCCTGACGGGTCGCTGCGGTTCGGTCAATCGCGGAAATCCTACGCAGGATCAACACGATATCCGACGGTCGGGCGCATCTCGAACGGTCAACCTGTCGCTGTCAGGGAAGAGATATGCGTTGGAATGACCGGGACTAAAAAATCGTCGGGCGCGACGGGGGTGCTAAAGGACCCCCGCGACGTGGCGCTTAGCGCCGCGACGCCGAAGGAGGTGATCGACGCAGTTCGCCTCATGTTGCGGCTGAAGCACTACAGCATCCGCACCGAGCATGCGTATCTGGGGTGGATTCGCCGGTATATCGCTGAGAACGGACGGCGGCACCCTAAAGAATTGGACGGGCGGGCGCTGGGGGCGTTCCTCACGCGGCTGGCCGTGGAGGGGCGGGTCTCGTCGAGCACGCAGTCGCAGGCGCTCTCCGCCCTGCTGTTCCTTTACCGGGAGCTGCTCGGGGTGTCTCCGGACTGGCTGGACGACGTTATCCGCGCGAAGCGCAGCCTTCGGGTCCCCGTGGTGCTGTCGCGGGGCGAGGTCGTCCGCCTGCTGTCGCGGATGCAGGGCCGCGAATGGCTGATGGCCTCGCTGCTTTACGGCTCCGGCCTGCGCCTGATGGAGGTCATCCGCCTGCGGGTGAAGGATGTCGACTTCGAGCGCTGGGAGATCACGGTGCGTTCGGGGAAGGGCAACAAGGATCGGCACACGATGCTGCCGTCGAAGCTTGCCGAGCCGCTGCGGCGGCAGATGGACGACGCCCGGGTCGAGCATGTGCGCGATCTGGAGGCCGGCTTCGGTTCGGTGTGGCTGCCGAACGCGCTGGCGCGGAAGTACCCGAACGCCGGCGAGGACTGGGTGTGGCAGTACGTGTTCCCGGCCTCGCGGCGCTCGAGGGACCCACGCACCGGCATCGAGCGCCGCCATCATCTCGACGAGAAGGTGCTTCAGGCCGCGGTGAAACGCGCCCGCGTCGAGGCCGGCATTCCGAAGCCGGTGACCTGCCACACGCTGCGGCACAGCTTCGCCACCCACCTGCTCGAATCCGGCGCCGACATCCGCACCGTGCAGGAGCTGCTCGGGCATCGCGACGTCAAGACCACGCAGATCTATACGCACGTGCTGAACCGCGGCGCGGGCGGCGTGCTGAGTCCGCTGGACCGGTGAACGCACCCCCGCCACACGTGGCGTTCCCGCTGTCGATGACGCGTCCGCGGCCGCTTCACCGGGCGATGCGTCACCCGGCGCCGCGCCTCGGGCTCCCTTACAATGCGCGCCCTATGCGCCTCTACCTGCAGCAGCGCCCGACCGCCGGCGAAGCCCCGAAGTACGTCCAGCTCACGCTGGAGCAGGACCTGTTCGGCGGCTGGTTCCTCGTGCGCGAGGCCGGCACCACGGGTGCGCGCCCGACGGTGAAACGCGAGCAGTACCTCGCGCGCGACACGGCGCTCGCCGCTTTCGAATCCGCCCGCGACGCGCAGCTGAAGCGCGGCTTCCAGATCATGTTCGCGCAGGGCGCGGACGCCCCTCGCTGACCCTGCGGCGCCCGCGCGCCGCCCTGCCGCCCGGAGGGCGACCGTGACGACCCCGCTCCACGACAGCCCGCTCCAGAACGACCCGCTCCAGAACGATGTGTTCCTGCGCGCGCTGCGCCGCGAGCCGGTGCCGCACACGCCGGTCTGGCTGATGCGCCAGGCCGGCCGCTACCTGCCGGAGTACCGCGCCACCCGCGCGCGGGCCGGCAGCTTCCTTGCGATGGCGAAGAACCCCGAGCTGGCCTGCGAGGTCACGCTGCAGCCGCTCGCGCGCTTCCCGCTCGACGCGGCCATCCTGTTCTCCGACATCCTCACCGTGCCGGATGCGATGGGCCTCGGCCTGTACTTCGCCGACGGCGAGGGCCCGAAGTTCGAGCGCACGGTGCGCTCGATGGCCGACGTCGAAGCGCTCGGCACGCCGGACATGGAAACCGAGCTGCGCTACGTGATGGACGCGGTGCGGGTGATCCGCCGCGAGCTAGCGGGGCGCGTGCCGCTGATCGGCTTCTCCGGCAGCCCGTGGACGCTGGCCTGCTACATGGTGGAAGGCGGCGGCTCGGACAACTTCGCGCGCATCAAGGCGATGGCGCTGAACGAGCCGGCCACGCTGCACGCGCTGCTGCGACGGGTGACAGACGCCGTCATCGCGTACCTCGACGCGCAGCGCCTCGCGGGCGCGCAGGCGCTTCAGGTGTTCGACACCTGGGGCGGGGTGATGGCGCCGCACCTGTACCGCGAGTTCTCGCTGCCCTACCTCGTTGAAATAGCGCAGCGACTGCCGCGCGGCGAAGGCGCGGCGCACGCGCCGCTGATCCTGTTCGGCAAGGGCAATGGCCCGTACCTCGAAGAGTTGGCGGCCTCCGGCGCGGAAGCGCTGGGCGTCGATTGGACCGTCTCGCTCGGCGATGCGCGCCGTCGCACCGGCGGCCGCGTCGCGCTGCAGGGCAACCTCGACCCGGTGACGCTGTACGCGACGCCGGCCGGTATCGCGGCGGAAGCCGCGCGCGCGCTCGACGACTACGCGTCGGCGAACAGAGGCTCGCGCGACGGGCACGTGTTCAACCTTGGCCACGGCATGTCGCCGGACATGTCGCCCGACCACGTCGCGGCGCTGGTCGCGGCGGTGCATTCACACTCGAAGCGCTGACGACGGCGCACCGGTCCGCCGGCCGCGCGGCCGGCGCAACGCACGCCGCGAACCCTCAATCCGGGCCGTTGTCGCGCCGCCCTCGGCCGCGGCGCTCGCCGTCGTCGCGGGTGTCGCCGCGTCGGGCGTCGATGCCGATGACGCCGAGCGTCTCCGCGAGCATCGCGCCGGTCACCGGTTTGCGCAGGTAGCCGTCCATGCCGGCGGCGCGGGCGCGGTGCTCGGAGGCGGCGTCGGCGCGCGCGGTGACGGCGATCAGCGGCAGCGTCCAGCCGTTGCGGCGGATCATCGTCGCGAGTTCGAAGCCGTCGACGGCGGGCAGGTCGAGATCGAGCAGCCCGACATCGATGCGCTCGGTCTTGAGCAGGGTCAGCGCGGCGAGCGCCTGCGGCGCGTGGTGCACGCGATGGCCCTCGGCGGCGAGCAGGCCGAGCATCACTTCGGCAACGACCGGGTCGTCCTCGACCAGCAGCACGTCGAGGGCGCGCGCCGCGATGTCGCCGCGGCCGGGCGGGGCCGCGGGATCGACGCCCGCCGCGTCGTCGGCCACCAGCGGCAGGCGCACCGTGAAGCAGCTGCCCTCGCCCTTCGCGCTGCGCAGCGACAGCTCGCCGCCCATCGCACGCGCGAGTTCGCGGCTGATGGCGAGGCCGAGGCCGGTGCCGCCGAAGCGCCGCTGCGTGTGTTCGCCGTCGGCCTGCTCGAAGCGCTGGAACAGCCGCTGCTGCTGGGCCGCGTCGAGGCCGATGCCGCTGTCCTCGACGTCGAACTGCACGCCGCCGCCGTCGAGCGGCCGCAGCGACAGCGTGACGTGGCCGCGCTCGGTGAACTTGATGGCGTTGCCGCCGAGGTTCAGCAGGATCTGCCGCAGCCGCGCCTCGTCGCCGCGCACGCGCGGCGGCAGGCCGGGCGCGAGCCGCACGGCGAACTCGAGGCCCTTGGCGACGGCGTTCGGGCGCAGCAGCTGGCCGACGTCGGCGGCCAGCGCGGCCAGCTCGAAGCGGTCATCCTGCAGCAGCAGACGGCCGGCTTCGATGCGCGCCAGATCGAGCGTGTCGTTGACCAGTCGGAGCAGGTGCTGGCCGGCGCGCATCACCGTCTCGGCGCGGCGACGCTGCGCGTCGGGCAGCGGGTCCTTCAGCATCAGCTCGGTCATGCCGAGCACGCCGGTCAGCGGCGTGCGCAGCTCGTGGCCGAGGTCGGCGAGGAAGGCGGTTTTCGCCTCCGACGCCTGCTGGGCGACGCGACGCGCATCGTGCAGGCCGCGCTGCGCGGCCTGGCCCTGCACGCGACGCCGGTACAGCGCGGCGGCGGCTGCGGCCACCCCGGCCAGCAGCAGCGCGTAAAGCGCCCACGCCCACCACGTGCGCCACCATGGCGGCATCACCTCGAGGACGAGGCTGATCGGCTCCGACCAGCGGCCGTCGGCGCCCGCGGCGACGACGTCGAGCTGGTGGCGGCCGGGCGGCTGGCGCGGCAGCAGGCGCTCGCCGCTGGCCCCGACCTCGACCCAGTCGGGGTCGTAGCCGTTCAACCGGAAGCGGTAGCGGTGCGCGGCCGGGTCGGCGAAGGACATCAGCCGCGCGACGATGCGCAGGTCGCGATCCTCGGGCTGAAGCTGCAGCACCGCACCGGGCTGCACGGCGGCGACGGCGTCGAGTTCGACGACGTCTTCGGCGCGGCGGACGCTGATCGAATCGAGCACCATGGTCGCGACGCGGGTGTCGGGCTCGATCCGCGCGGGGTCGAACACGACCGCACCGCCGACGCTGCCGGCAACGATCACGCCGTCGGCCAGCACGCGCGGCGGGCGCAGCCCGAACTCGAACTCGCGCAGGCCATCGCCCGGCCCGAAGCGGCGGATGGCGCGGGTGTCCGGGTCGAAGCGCAGCAGGCCGCGCACCGAGAACAGCCAGAGCCGGCCGGCCGCGTCGCGCACCAGTCCGCCGGCCTCGGCGCTCGGCAGGCCGTCGTTGCCGGAGTCGACCTCGTCCACCTTCGACCACGCGCCGGCCGCGCGCCGCCAGCGCTGCAGCAGGCCCGGGCGGTAAACCCAGACATCGTCGCTGTCGACGAAGGCGACGCCCTGCACCGGCCCGCCGGCGGCGTCGAGCTGCACGTCGAAGCGTTCGCCGTTCCAGCGCAGCAGGCCCTGCGCGTTCGCCACCCACAGGACGCCGTCGGGGCCGACCAGCACCGCTTCGGTGTCCTGCGTGTCGAGCCCGTGGCCGCTGTCGGGATGCACGACGAGGGTGACCCGGCCTTCGGCATTGCGACGCTGCAGGCCGCCGCCGTAGGCCGCGATCCACAGGCTGCCGTCCGGCATCGGCACGATGAAATCGATCGCGCCCGCCGGCGGGGCGTCGGCCTCGCCCGGCGCCCAGCGCCGCCACGCGCCGGCCGCGTCGCGGCGGAACAGCCGGCCGGCCGCCGCGCCCACCCACAGCGCGCCGTCGCGGCCGTAGGCCAGCGCGTAGAGCCGCGACTGGTCGAGCGTTTCCGGCGGCACCACATTGCGCTCGATGCGCCGCCGCGTCGGGTCGAGGCGGTCGAGGCGACCGTTCTCACCGCCGATCAGCAGGCCGCCCTCGGCGTCCTCGACGAAGGCACCGGCCTGGCGCATCGACAGCCGCACGTCGGGATCGCTCTGCTGGGTCAGGGTGGCGAAGCTGCGCCAGTAGCCGGACAGCCAAACCAGGCCGAACTCCGCGTCGCCGAACCACAGCCCGCCCTGCCGGTCGACCAGCATCTTCTGGTAGTTGCCCTCCGCCGCCTCCGGGCTGCGGTAGCGCCGCAAGCCGTCGCCGTCGTCGAAGTACAGCCCGCGGCCGGTGTAGAGCCAGCGGCCGCCGCGGCCGTCGCGGCGAACGCCGTGCACGCGGATGCCGGCCAGTTCGGCGTCCCACGGCGAGGGCTCGATGCGGCCATCCGGGGTGCGCCGCCACAGCCGGCTGCGCGCGGCGATCCACAGCGTGCCGTCGGGTTCGGCGTGCAGGCCGGTGACCGGGTCGCCGTCCAGCCCGGACTGCGACACCGGCTCGGCGCGGCCATCGACCCACTGCGCGAGCCCGACCGCGGTGCCGATCCACAGCGTGCCGTCGGCCGTGGTGGCGAGGCTGACCACGCGCGATTCGCTCTCGTTGCCGGCGCCGGAGCGCACCGCGCCGTGGTGGTGGACGCGGCCCGCGGGATCGCGCTGGAACAGGCCGTCGCCGAAGCTGCCGAACCACATCGAGCCGTCCGGTGTCTCGTCGATGGCCCAGACGTCGGCGGTCGCGAAGGCCGGCACCTCGTCGCTGTGGATCGGCTGCACTTCGCGGCGCCGCGCGTCGATCACGCCGACGCCGTTCTTGCCGAAGCTGAGCCACACGCGGTCGGCGCTGTCGATGTGCAGGGCGTTGACGAGGTTGTCGGGCATGCCGCCGACGATGCCGGGGTTGTGCCGCCACAGCCGCATCGACAGGCCGTCGAAGCGCGCCACGCCGTCGTCGGTGGCGATCCACAGGTAGCCGTCGCGGTCCTGCGCGAGCTCGTTGATGCGGCTCGAGGGCAGGCCCTGCTCGATGCCGATGCGACGGAACTGCGGCGTCTCCGGCACGCGCGACGCCAGCGATGCGCCCGCGAGCGCCAGCCACAGTCCCAGCATCGTCAGCGCGCCGCGCATCCCTCGCTCCTCCATCGTCCCGCCTCGGCGGCGGCCACGGCGCATGCTCGCAACGCAGCATTGCGCCCGCAAGGGACGTCGTCACGCCGGCCGTGCCTAGAATGCGGCGCATGACGCGCCCCGACCCCCGCCGCTGGATCGCCCGCTTCGCCGCGCCGCTGCTGGCGTTGTGCGTGGTCGCGGGGGGCGCGCGGGCGGACGGCACGCTGCCCGAATGGCGACTGGATCCGACCCATTCGCGCGTGCTTTTCGACGTCGACCATGCGGGGTTTTCCTACAGCCTCGCCACGCTGTCGGCGCCGACCGGGCGGCTGCGCTACGACCCCGAGCGCTGGGACGGCGCGGAAGCGGTGATCGAGATGCCCGTCGCGCGCCTCGATTTCGGCGACGACGACTGGAACCGCGCGATGCTGGGCCGGCGCTGGTTCGACGCCGAGTCACATCCGACCATCACCTTCCGCTCGACGCGCGTCGATCCCGTCGATGACGTGAACGCGCGCGTGCACGGCGAGCTGACCGTGCGCGGCGTGACCGCGCCGGTGGTGCTGGACGTGCGCCGCAACGGCGAACGTCGCCATCCGCTCACCCTTCGCCGCACGGTCGGCTTCTCGGCGACGGCGGAACTCGACCGCAACGCCTTCGGGCTCGACGGTTCGCCGAACCTGATCGGCCGGACGGTGCGGGTGCGCATCGAGGTCGAGGCCGTGCGCGCACGCCGCGCGCCCGTCGACGACGCCGCTTCCACTGATCCCGACGACGCGCCGATCGAACCGACGGAGGACGACGATGCCGATCCGCAACACGACTGAACGCTGGGGCCACCTCAGCATCGCACTGCACTGGATCACCGTGCTGCTGATCCTGTCCCTCGTCGTCGTCGGCTTCGTGATGCAGGAGCTGCCGAACACGCCGATGAAGCGCGATGTCTACGCGCTGCACAAGAGCTTCGGCTTGACGGTGCTGTTCCTGACCGCTCTGCGCCTCGGCTGGCGTTGGTTCCAGCCAACGCCGGCGCTGCCCGCCACCATGCCGGCCTGGCAGCGCTGGGCCGCGCGCGGCGGGCATCTCGGGCTGTACGCGCTGCTGGTGCTGATCCCGGCCAGCGGCTGGACCTACAACTGGGCCTCGAACTTCACCACGCCGTATTTCGGCTGGACGCTGATGGACAAGGCCGGCGCGGTCGACGCGGCGCTGAAGGCCAACGCCAAGCTGGCGCACGAGTGGGGCGTGTACGCCCTGCTCGCCCTGCTCGTCGCGCACGCCGGCGCGGCGTTCTACCACCACTACCAGCTCAAGGACCGCGTGCTGCACCGGATGGCGCCGTGGTTCAAGCCGGTGGCCTGATCGCCGGCGCCGATCACGCCGGCCTCGCACGCGCGTTTCCACTCTCCGCTGACTCGCCCCACACTTGCACCGCCATGCGCATCCTCGTCGCCGCTGTCCTTGCCCTCGCCTTCTCCACCGCGTCGGCCACCTCGCCGCCGGGGCCTGTCCGCTATGGCCAAGCCGCCGGCTCGACGCTGGGCTTCGCGTCGAGCTACGACGGCGAAAGTTTCGAGGGCCGCTTCGCGCGCTTCACGGCCGACATCGCCTTCGATCCCGCCAGCGCCACCGGCCGATTCGACGTGGTGATCGACCTGGCGTCGGCGAACACCGAAAACGAGGAGCGCGACGAAGTGCTGCTCGGCGAGGAATTCTTCAACGCCGTCGCCATGCCGCAGGCGCGCTACACCGCGACGCGCTTCCGCAAGCTCGAGGACGGGCGCTTCGTGGCCGAGGGCACGCTGACGCTGCGCGACGTCACGCAGGCGGTGCCGCTGACCTTCCGCTGGACGCCGGGCGCCATGCCGAAACTCGAGGGCGTGGCCTCGGTACCGCGACTGGCCTTCAAGGTGGGCACCGGCGACTGGGCCGACCTCGAGCTGATGCCCGATGCCGTGCGCGTCACGACGAGCGTCGTGCTGGAGCCGAAGCGCTGAGCGCTCAGTCGCCGCGCAGGAATCCGGCCACCGACGCGACGCTGAACGGCCAGCCGAGCTCCCGGCCGCTGGCCTCGTCGCGCAGCACCGGCACGCGCGCGCCGTAGCGGGCCTCGAGCGCGGCGTCGCCGTCGATCCAGACGCTCTCGAAGTCGGGCGCGCCCGCCATCGCCAGCACGTCGAGTGCTGCGTCGCACAAATGACAGTCGTCGCGCTGGTACAGGGCGAGTTTCATGGCCGCTAGACTATGTCCCCCGCCTGAACCCGCGCCTTCCAGGAGCCCATGGCCGTCAGCCTGTTCGACATCTTCAAGATCGGCATCGGGCCGTCGTCCTCGCACACGGTGGGGCCGATGCGCGCCGCGGCGCGCTTCCTCGAACGCTGGCTGCAGGAGCCGGGCCGGCTGGGCGACGTCGCGCGGGTGCGCGCCGAGCTGTACGGCTCGCTGGCGCTGACGGGGCGCGGCCACGGCACCGACAAGGCCGTGCTGATGGGCTTGGAAGGCCACTGGCCGGACCGCATCGACCCCGACCTGATCCCCGGCAGCCTCGAACGCATCCGCGGCACGAAGCGCATCCGACTGATGGGCGCGCACGAGATCGGCTTCGACGAGAAGCGGGATCTCGTGTTCAACAAGCGAGAGAAGCTGCCGTACCACACCAACGGCATGCGCTTCACCGCGTTCGACGCCGCTGGCGACGTGATCGCCACGCGCGACTACTACTCGGTGGGCGGCGGCTTCGTCGTCAACCAGGACGAGGCCGCGGAAGACCGCATCGTCGCCGACACCACCGAGCTGCCCTACCCCTTCCATTCGGGCGACGAGCTGCTGGCGCGCTGCCGCGAGAGCGGGCTGTCGATCGCGCAGCTGATGTTCGAGAACGAGAAGGTCTGGCGCTCCGAAGCGGCGATCCGCGCCGGGCTCGACCAGATCTGGGCCGCGATGCAGAGCTGCGTGGCGCGCGGCACCCGCGAGGAGGGCGTGCTGCCTGGCGGTCTGAAAGTGGGCCGGCGCGCGCCGTCGATGGCGCAGGACCTGTCCAGCCGGCCGGAGGCGGCGCTGCGCGACCCGCTGACCATCCTCGACTGGGTGAACCTGTACGCGCTGGCGGTGAACGAGGAAAACGCCGCCGGCGGACGCGTGGTGACCGCGCCGACCAATGGCGCGGCCGGCATCATCCCGGCGGTGGGCCACTACTACGAGCGCTTCTGCCCGCAGGCGAACCCGCAGGGCCTCCACGACTACCTGCTGACGGCCGCGGCGGTCGGCATCCTCTACAAGGAAAACGCCTCGATTTCGGGCGCGGAAGTGGGCTGCCAGGGCGAAGTCGGCGTGGCCTGCTCGATGGCGGCGGCCGGGCTCACCGCCGCGCTGGGCGGCACGCCGGCACAGGTTGAAAACGCGGCGGAAATCGGCATGGAGCACAACCTCGGCCTCACCTGCGACCCGATCGGCGGTCTGGTGCAGATCCCGTGCATCGAGCGCAACGCGATGGGCGCGGTGAAGGCGATCAACGCGCAGCGCATGGCCGCGCGCGGCGACGGCAGCCACAAGGTCTCGCTCGACAAGGTCATCAAGACCATGCGCGACACCGGCCGCGACATGCAGGACAAGTACAAGGAAACCAGCCGCGGCGGGCTGGCGGTGAACGTCATCGAGTGCTGAGCGGCTTCAGCCTCCGCGCTCGATGGCGTCGAGCACCACGGCCCACACGTCGCGGCGGAAGCACAGCGACAGGTGCGGCGCATCGATCTCGACGTGGCGGATCCGCGCGGTGTGGCGATCAAAGGCCGCCGACGCCGCGACGATCGCATCGCTGGGGCTGACGACGGCCACCACGGGCACTTCGATCGGCTCGGCGTTGCGCAGTGTCACGCCACGCTCGATCCAGTCGAGGTCAAGACCGCGCCCGCGCAGCGCCGCCGCACCGGCGGTGTATTTCGGCCCGCCGACCACCGGCGTGCCGAGTGTGACCACGAGGGCGACGCGTTCGGGCAGCTCGCGCGCGACTTCGCGCGCCACGATGCCGCCCAAGCTCCAGCCCACCATCACCAGCGGCGGTGCGTCGGCCGGCCGGGCAGCCACGCGTTCGCGCATGCGCTGACACAGCATCGCCACGCCGCCTTCGCGGCGGTAGCGCTCGGGCGCCGCCTGCAGTGAGCGCCACCACGCCGGCAGATCGGCAAAGTCGTGCTTGATATCAAGGCCAGCGAGGTTGCGTCCCAGGCCCCACGGTTCGACGCGATGCCCCGCGCGGCCCAGGACGTGGCGCAGCGCCCAGGTGCTGCGATCGTCCGTGCCGAAGCCCGGCAGCACGATCACGTCGCGCGGCGCGGCAGACCGCGGAACGTGGCGCAGGAGGCGCGGCCCCAGCGCCAGCGCGTCGAACACCGCGCGCGATTCGCCGAGGAGGGCCGCGCGCGTCGGCGCGGCGAGGATGGCGTGGGCAGAGGCGTTCATGCGCGGCGGTCTCGTGGGGTGGAGGTGCGGGCGCGACGCAGCACGGCGTCGACGTCCATGGCGTCGAGGTGAGCGCGCATCGCCTGCATCTGCGCCAGCGTGCCGGCGACTTCCGCATCGTCGAAGGGCGAGAGCTGCTCGGCGATGAAGCAGGCCGCCGACGCGCGCGCGCGGCGCAGCAGGGCGGCACCGGCGCTGGTCAGCGAGAGCTGCACCGAGCGACGGTCATCGGGATGCGGACGCTCCTGCACCCAGCCGCGCTCGATCACGCGCTGCAGCAGCGGGCTGACGTTGCCGCGCGTGACCATCAGCCGCTCGGCCACCCGCGCCGGCGTGGCGGCCCCGTCGGCGTCGTGCACGGCGCTGAGCAGGTCGAACTGCGCGATGGTGAGGTCGTGCGCGGCGAGCAGGCGCGCGTACTGCCGCTGGCAGGCCTGGTAGGCCTGCACCACGGCGAACCAGCAGCGGGCGCGCAGCGGCGGAAGCGGCTCGTTCGCCATTTGATTCATGATTGAACTATTGATGCATGAACCATATCACGGCGGCCGTGTCCTGCAACCGTCACGCAACCGACATATCGTCGAAGGTTTCCCCGCTTGGAGACCCTGCCGATGCCCGTTCGCCCCCTCCCCGCCCGCCTGACGCTCACCCTGGCTCTTGCTGCCGGGCTCGGTCTGCTCGCCGGCTGCCAGCCCGCAGGCGACGCGGCCGGATCCGCGCCCGGCCCCACGTCGGGCAGCGCGTCCGCCGTCGACAAGGCCGCGGCCCCGGCCGCCGATGCGCCGCGCAGCGCGATCTTCCTGCACCCCGACGGCATGGCCGCCAACACCTGGTCGGCGACCCGCCTGATGCACGTCGGCCCGGACGGCCGCCTGGCCTGGGACGAGCTGCCGCGGCTGGCGATCTACGTCGGCCCTAGCATCGATTCCGTCAACCAGAGCTCGAACGGCGGCGCCACCACACATGCGTACGGCGTGCGCGCGAAACTGGACAGCTATGGCGCCATCGACGGCACGGCGCCGACCGCCGCCTCGGGCAAGGCGCAGAGCCTGATGGTGGAAGCCAAGGCGGCCGGAAAGAAAATCGCCATCCTCAACTCGTCGTCGCTGACCGAACCCGGCACCGGCGCCTTCCTCGCCTCGGTCGCCAACCGCGACGACGAGGCCGAGATCGCCAGCCAGATCCTCGCGGCCGGCCCCGACATCGCGCTCGGCGGCGGCGAGATGTTCTTCCTGCCGAAGGGCACGCGGGGCGTGCACGGCGAAGGCGTGCGCGAGGACGGCCGCAATCTCGTCGAGGAAGCGAAGGCTGCCGGCTACGCCGTGGTGTTCACCAAGGACGAGCTGATGGCGCTGCCGCCCGAAGCGACGAAGGTGCTCGGCCTGTTCGCCGCCGAGGAGTCCTTCAACGAGGCCGACGAAGCCGGGCTCGCCGCCGCCGGGCTGCCGCCCTTCCAGCCGCAGGCCCCGCGCTTCGACGAGATGCTGGCCTTCATCCTGCCGCGCGTGAAGGACCATCCGCAGGGCTATTTCATCGTCGGCAACGAAGAAGCCACTGACAATCTTTCGGGCGAGAACAACGCGCCGGCCACGCTCGAGGCGGCCATCGGCGCCGACCGCGCGATCGCGATCGCACTTGCCGAGGCCAAGGCCAATCCGGCGCTGACCATCGTCGTCGCATCCGACTCCGACAACGGCGGCATGAACGCCACCAGCGACGACTTGAACGACCCGGAAGACCTGCCGCGCCCGCTGCCATCGCGCACGGCGAGCGGCTCGGCGCTCGACAGCGACAACGGCGAGCCCTTCCTGACGCCGGCCGACGCCAACGGCAACCGCATCCCGTTCTACATCACCTGGGCCAGCGACTCGGACAGCGCCGGCGGCACCGTCGTGCGCGGTATCGGCCCGGGGGCTTCGAAGATCGAAGGCACCGTCGACGCGACGCAGGTGTACAGCGCCCTGTACCTCGGGCTGTTCGGCACCGACCTCGGCGCGGGCAACGAAGCGGGACGCGAGTAAGGGCTGCAGACGAAAGGAAAGAGAAAGGGCCGCATCGCTGCGGCCCTCTTTGCCTGTCGAAGGGACCGGCAGGGGCGGCAAGCCGCCCCGACCTTCGCTCCTCAGAACTGGTAGCGCACGATCAGCTGCACCGCGCGGCCGCCGGTCTCGGTCTCGAGCTCGTACTCGTCGTAGTCGCGGTTGATCTGGTCTTCGATGGTGTTGAACTTGTCGAAGATCTCGTCCTTGCTCTGGTCGAGCAGGTTGATGCCGGTCAGGCGCACGGCCCAAGCCTCGCCGAAGCGCTTCTCGATGAAGGCCTCGAGGTCGCCGTCATAGCTGGTGACGACTTCCTCGCCGACGATGCGGCTCGGCGCATCGCCCTGCTGGCGGAAGGTGACGCCGAACGAGGCTTCGAGCGACGGCAGCTCCTGGATGAAGCCGACGTTGTAGACGTAGTTCGACTGGTTGTTGAAGCGGCGCTTGCCGAAGATGTCCTCGATCTCGCTGTCCAACCACGAGTAGTTGACGAACACGCCGGTGTTGTCGAGGCCGATGGCCGACAGCGGGGTGGACAGGTCGAACTCCGCGCCCCAGACCTGGCCGTCGCCGGTGTTGCGCGGCTGAAGCACGAAGATCTCGATGGGGTCGGCGTCCTCGCCCTCATCGGCGCTGCCGCGCTCACCGGTATTGGCAATCTCGACCAGATCCTGGATGTCGCGGTAGAACAGGTTCACGCCGATGATGCCGCGCTCGCCGAGGCGACGCTCGAAGCCGACGTCCAAGCCCCAGGCCGACTCGGGATCAAGCTGAGGGTTGCCGCGCAGGTCGTTGTCGCCCAGTTCCTCTTCGAGCTCCGCCGGCGAAATGGCGTTGAAGTCCGGGCGACGCACCGTGCGCGCCACCGAAGCGGTGATGCGGTTGGCGTCGTCGAGGTTCCAGCGCAAGTGGGCCGAAGGCAGCAGGAAGCCGTAGTCGGTGTCCGTGCGCGCGTCGGCGGGGTCAACCGTGAGGTCGTTGATCTCGGTGTCGGTGAATTCGTAACGCAGGCCGGCTTCCCACTCGAGGGCATCGCTGCCGCCGTTGAACTTGACGAACGGCTCGAGGCGCGTTTCTTCGATCGTGCTCAGACCGCCGGCGACGGGCTCCAGCGTCTGGGTCGGGCCGGGGATCGGCGGGCGAACGCCCGGCGCGTTCGGGATCGTGACGCGGTAGCGGCTGTCGAGGATGCGCGTATCGCGCTCCTTCAGCGTCGCCTGCAAGCCGAACTTCAGCTTGCCGAAGCCGGCGTCGCGCTCATGCGCAAATTCGGCCGTCGTCTCCGCGTCCTCGATCAACGTGTCAATGACGTCGCGGGTGAAGCGGTCGTCCTCAGGAAACGGGATCACGTCCGGACGGCGCAGGTACTCGGTCTCCTCCTCGAACTCGAACTGGCTGTCGGTAATGCCGGCGCGGTCCAGGCGCAGCTCGGTCTCACCGCCGGCCATTTCGAACTTGTAGCCGGCACCGAGCGTGTAGTTGTCGGTCTGGATGTCGAGATCGTTGACGTTGACCGTCTCGATGCTGGCGTTGTTCTGGATGCCGGCGGCGTACTCGATCGAGTTCTCGGCCTGCAGGCGATCCGTGCGGACGAACATGCCCGACAGGTGCAGCTCGCCGGTCTCGCCCACGCCCACGCGGTAGTCGAGGTTGAAGGCATAGTCCTTGCCCGAGCGCACGTCGGTCTGCACCTCGGTGTTGTCGAGTTCACCGCCCGGCTCGTCGAAGCGCTCGCTGAACTTGTCCTTCGGGTTGCGGCGGCCCTGCACGTTGGCGCCGAGCAGCAGGTTGCCACCGAGCGCCTCGCCGCCCCAGAAGGCGCCGAAGGTCGGCTCGATCTCGTCGTCGTTGAAGCTCGTGGCGCCCGCGCGCAAGTAGCCGCCGTCGAGCGAGTAGCCGTCGCGCAGCACGATGTTCAGCGCGCCAGCCACGGCGTCGCCGCTGCGGTCGGCCGAAGCGGAGCGGACGATCTCGATGCGCTCGACGATTTCCGCCGGAATGCGGTCGACGAAGAAGCTGCGGTCGAGGCCGGCGCCCGGCACGCGCTTGCCGTTGATCAGGATTTGCGTGTAGCCCGAATCCAGGCCGCGCAGGCGCACGCCGTCGTACTCCAGCACGTCGGAGACGAAGGTGACCGAGGGCACGCGCTTCAGCATGTCGCCGACAGTCAGCGGCTCGAAACGCTGGAAGTAGGCGAGGTCGTAGCTCAGCACCGGCGCCGTGGCCTCGGTGCGATCGCGGTAGACGATCTCGCCGACCACTTCGACGCGATCCAGTTGGGCCGGGGACGGAGCGGCCGCGGCGGTCGAGGCCTGCGCGACGACGACGGGGGCCGCGAGGGCGGTGGCGAGCGCGACGGCGATGGCCGTCGTCAAGGGCTGGCGGGTCATGGAGCGTCCTGCGTTGGGAAACCGTTATTCGATGAGCCGCCTGTTGCCCGCCGATGACGTATTCGTGACAGTCTCGAGACAGTGCCCGGTCCCGACCGGGCTATCCTTCGATCGTCCTTCCGGAGCCCTCCATGCCCCTCTCCCGCGTCATCGTCCGCGCCCTCGCGCTCGGCGCCCTTGCCCTCGTCCTCGGCGGCTGCGGCCTGTGGCGCGATGCGCGCGAACCCGACCAGGGCGTGGACGCAGAGCCGAAGCTCGCCAACGCCGGCATCGCGCACGCGGTGGTCGCCGAGGCCTTCATCACGCCCGCCAACCCGCCGGACGAAGTCGACTCGCCGACCGCCTGGCTGACGCCGGACGGCGGCCGCTGGCTGATCAGCACCGGCAAGGAAACGCACCAACTGCTCGTGCACGACGGCGAAACCGGCGCACTGCTGCGACGCGTCGGCGGCAAGGGCGCGGCGCCGGGCCAGTTCAACCGCCCGAACGGCGTGTTCGCCTGGGGCGACCGGCTGTTCGTGGTCGAGCGCGACAACCGCCGCGTGCAGGTGCTGTCGCTGCCGGAATTCGCGCCGCTGGCCACCTTCGGCGAATCGGAGCTGCGTTCGCCCTACGGGCTGTGGCTGCACGAGCCGGAAGGCGGCGCGCTGGAGCTGTGGGTGACCGACAGCTTCATGGACGGCGAGAACTACGACATCGTGCCGCCGTTCGAGGCGCTGGCCGCGCGCATCAAGCGCTACACCGTGCTCATCGACGAGGACGCGGTGTCGGCGCGCTTCGACGGCGCCAGCGGCGACACCACGGAAGCCGGCGCGCTGCGCGTGGTCGAGTCGATCACCGGCGACGTCGCCAACGGCCGCCTGCTCGTCGCGGAGGAAAACGTGCCTACCGGTACCGGCTACCGCGTCTACGGCTTCGATGGCCGCTACGCCGGGCGCGACGTCGGCGTCGGCGAGTTCAGGGCGCAAGCCGAAGGCATCGCGCTGTGGTCGTGTGCGGACGGCAGCGGCTACTGGATCGCGGCCGACCAGTTCCGCGACGACACGCTGTTCCACGTCTACGACCGCCAGACGCTCGAGCCGAAGGGCCGCTTCGCCGGCGAGAACACCGGCCTGACCGACGGCGTGTGGCTGTCGCCGGCGCCGAGCGCGCGCTTCCCGGCCGGCGTGTTCTACGCGTCGAATCGCGATGAAGCGCTGAGCGCCTTCGACTGGCGCGACATCGTCCGCGCGCTGGGCCTGCGCGAACGCTGCGACTGAGGCGGCGATGCCACGGCGCCGCGCCATCGCGACCGCGCTGCTGCTCGCCGTCGCTGCGGCACCATCGAGCACGGCGGCCTTGCCGGCGACGGCCGGGAACGCCCACGACGCGACGGCGCTGGCGGATCTGTCGGTGGAACGTCGCGCCGACGGCCGCCGCGCGGCGTTGGTCAGCAACCGGCTGGCCGGGCCAATCCACGTGCGCGTGCATGACCCGGCGCGACCGCGCGACGTGATCGACGCCACGCTCGAGGCGGGCGAAACCCGCGCGATCGGTCGCTTCGACGGGGTCGGCCTCGCCGACCTGCGACTGCTCGCCCGGCCGGGCGCGCCGACGCTGCTTGCCCCAGCGCAGCGCGCGCCCTACGCCTTTCCGCTGCCACCGGGCAGCGCGTGGCGACTGACCCAAGGCTTCGGCGGTCGCGCCAGCCACCGCGACGCGGCCAACTTCCACGCGCTCGACTTTGCCGCGGCGCAGGGCACGCCGGTGCGGGCCGCGCGCGCCGGCACGGTGATGCAGGTGGTGGACAGCTATCGCGAAGGCGGCACCGACGACGCGCTGAAGGACCGCATGAACCTCGTGCGCGTGCTGCACGCCGACGGCAGCATGGGGCTGTATGCACACGTGGCCACCGGCAGCGCGCGGGTGCGCGTGGGCGACACGGTAGCGGCGGGGGACGTGTTGGCTGCCGTCGGCAGCGTGGGCTGGAGCAGCGCGCCGCACCTGCATTTCAGCGTGCAGATCAACGACGGACGCGAGCTGCTGACCTTGCCGTTCCGCATGACCGCACCGGACGGCTCGACGCTGGGCGACGGCGTATAATCGCGGCCCTTCCCGTTCCCTCGAGCCGCCGGCGCAACGCCCGGCGCGGCCCGCATGTCCCAGCAGAGCACCGAAACCCGGCGTCGCCGGACCTTCGCCATCATTTCCCACCCCGACGCCGGCAAGACCACGCTGACGGAAAAGCTGCTGCTGTTCGGCGGCGCGATCCAGATGGCCGGCTCGGTGAAGGGCCGCAAGGCCGCGCGCCACGCCACCTCCGACTGGATGGCGCTGGAGAAGGAGCGCGGCATCTCGGTCACCTCGTCGGTGATGCAGTTCCCGTACGAGGGCAAGATCGTCAACCTGCTCGACACGCCGGGCCACGCCGACTTCGGCGAGGACACCTACCGCGTGCTCACCGCGGTCGACTCGGCGCTGATGGTCATCGACTGCGCCAAGGGCGTCGAGGAACGCACGATCAAGCTGATGGAGGTGTGCCGCATGCGCGACACGCCGATCATGAGCTTCATCAACAAGCTCGACCGCGAGGGCAAGGAGCCGATCGAGCTGCTGGACGAAGTGGAGAGCGTGCTCGGCATCCAGTGCGCGCCGATCACCTGGCCGATCGGCATGGGAAGCCGACTGAAGGGCGTGGTGCATCTGGTCGACAACGAGGTGCACCTGTTCGAGCCCGGCAAGAACTTCACCCGCCAGGATTCCACCATCCTCAAGCTCGACGATCCGGAACTGGAGCGCCGTCTCGGCGCGCCGGCGCTGGCCGAGCTGCGCGACGAGCTCGAGCTCGTGCAGGGCGCGTCGCATCCGTTCGACGCCGACAAGTACCGGCAGGGGAAACAGACGCCGGTGTTCTTCGGTTCGGCGGTCAACAACTTCGGCGTGCAGCTGCTGCTGGATTTCTTCGTCGAGCACGCGCCGCCGCCGAAGGCGCACGCGACCACCACGCGCACGGTCGACGCCGAGGAGGAAAAACTCACCGGCTTCGTGTTCAAGATCCAGGCCAACATGGACCCGCAGCACCGCGACCGCGTGGCCTTCATGCGCATCTGCTCGGGCCGCTTCACCGCCGGCATGAAGGTGTTCCAGCCGCGCACCGGCAAGGAGCTGAAGCTCGCCAACGCGCTGACCTTCATGGCCTCCGATCGCGAGATCGCCGCCGAGGCCTGGCCGGGCGACGTCATCGGCATCCACAACCACGGCACCATCACGATCGGCGACAGCTTCAGCGAAGGCGAGGCGATCGGCTTCACCGGCATTCCTAACTTCGCGCCGGAACTGTTCCGCCGCGCGCGCCTGCGCGACCCGCTCAAGCTAAAGCAATTGCAGAAGGGCCTGGCCCAGCTCAGCGAAGAAGGCGCCACGCAGTTCTTCCGCCCGCTGATGAGCAACGATTTGATCCTCGGCGCAGTGGGCATGCTGCAGTTCGACGTCGTCGCCTACCGGCTGAAGGACGAGTACGGCGTCGATGCGAGCTTCGAGCCGGTGCAGGTGCAGACGGCGCGATGGGTGTACGCGCCCGACGACAAAACGCTCGAGGCCTTCCGCGAGAAGAACGCGATGAACCTCGGCATCGACGCTGCCGGGCACCTCGTCTACCTCGCGCCATCGCGGGTGAACCTGCAGCTCGCGCAGGAGCGCGCCAAGGACGTGCGCTTCGAAGCCACGCGCGAGCACGCCGCCTCGGTGGCGGTGGACTGATCCGTGCGCGCGACCCGACGCGACGCTGGCCGCACGCCGTCGGTCATCGGCACCCTCCGCTGATGGCCGGACCCAGCGCTCCGGCGTTCTACGAGCTTCGCGACTGGCGCGAGGGCGGCGAGCGCGTGTCGACGCCGTTGGGGCCACTGTTCGTGCGCAAGCAGATGGAGCCGCGGCTGCCGGTGCTGCTGCTGATCCACGGCTTTCCTTCCGCGAGCTGGGACTTCGCACCGCTGTGGGAGCCGCTGGCGCAGCAGTTCTCGGTGCTGACGCTCGACCTGCTCGGCTTCGGCGATTCCGCCAAGCCGCGCGGCCACCGCTACACGATCGCCGAACAGGCCGAGCTGTGCGAATGGCTGCTGCGCCGCGAAGGCGCGTGGGACTACCACGTGCTCGCGCACGACTACGGCGACACCGTGGCGCAGGAACTGCTGGCGCGCCAGCTCGACAAGCGCAAGCCGCGACCGTCGATGCGCTCGGTGGTGTTCTTGAACGGCGGCCTCTTCCCGGAGATGCATCGGCCGCGGCCGATGCAGCGCCTGCTCGCCCTGCCGGGCTTGGGCCCGCTCGTCGCCCGCGCCAGCAGCAAGGCGCGCTTCGCGGCAAACCTGCGCGCGATCTTCGGCAAAAGCACGCCGCCGGACCCGCGCGTGGTGGACGGGCTCTGGACCCTGCTCCGCCACAACGACGGCCACCTCGCCCTGCCGCGCCTGCTGCGCTACATGGCCGAGCGCAGGAAGCAGCGCGCGCGCTGGGTCGGCGCGATGGAGCGCGTGGCGATGCCGATGGCGCTGATCAATGGCAGCGCCGATCCGGTGTCCGGCGCGCACGCCGCTGCACGCTGGCGCGAATTACTCGGCGGCGACGACTTGCACGAGCTGCCGGGCATCGGCCACTACCCGCAGCTCGAGGCCCCGGAGGCCGTGCTCGAAGCGGCGATGACGTTCTGGGCCAGGCATCGGCTGCTCGGGCCGGTGGAGCCGCGGCCCGGCGTATCGATCACGACGCGATAGCGGCGCGCGCAGGCGCCTGCTTCGCGTCGCCGTTCGCGTGAGCGCCGCGCGCGACACCGTGCCGCGTCATTGCGACGAACTCGCCTCGCGAAAGGCGATCAGCGCTCGCGAAACACCGCCGTGCCGCGCGTGCCGTCCGGCTTCACCCAGCCGCGGTACATGCCGCTGGTGTTGAACGGCATCACGATGGTGCCGCGGGCGTCGAGGCCGATGGCGCCGCCGTTGCCGCCCAGCGCCGGGATCACGCGGTTGATGACGTCCTTGGCGGCGGCTTCGATCGGGTCGCCGCGCAGGCTCACGCGCGCGCAGATGTCGTGCGCGGCGACGGTGCGCAGGTAGAACTCGCCCCAGCCGGTCGCGCTGATGCCGCAGTCGTCGTTCGCGTAGGTGCCCGCACCGATCACCGGCGCGTCGCCGATGCGGCCCCAGCGCTTGTTGGTCATGCCGCCGGTCGAGGTGGCGACGGCGATGCGGCCGTTCGCATCCAGCGCCACCGCGCCCACGGTGCCGAAATAGGCGCCGGGCGGCAGCGGCGCGTGCCCGCCGGCGGCCTGGCGCTGCTCGAGCTCGCGCGCGTCCTCGAACTGCTGGCGCCGGCGCGGCGTGTCGAACCAGCGGTTGCGCACGCGCTCCAGCTCCGGCCGCGTATCGGCGAAGGCTTCCGCGCCGTCGGCGGCGAGGAAGACGTGCGGCGAATGCTCCATCACCGCGCGCGCCAACAGGATCGGGTGCCGCACGGTGCGCACGCCGGCCACGGCGCCAGCGCGCCGGGTGTGGCCTTCCATGATCGCCGCGTCGAGCTCGTGCTTGCCGTCGGCGGTGAACACCGCGCCCTTGCCGGCGTTGAACCACGGCGAATCCTCGAGCACCTGCACCGCCGCGGTGACGGCATCAAGCGCGGAACCGCCGCGCCTCAACACCGCATCGCCGGCATCGAGCGCACGATCGAGATCGGCACGCAGCGCGACTTCATCCGTTTCGGAAAGCTGCTCGCGGGTGATGACGCCGGCGCCGCCGTGGACCACCAGCGCGGTGGGCGACGTGATGGTCGCCGGCGTCGCCATGGTCGAAGGCGTCTCCGGCGCGACGGCAGCGCCGTGGGCCGTCGCAGCGACCAGCATCAGCGGAAGGACAAGCACGGCCCAACGAATCATCGCGCGCTCCGATCAGGGACAGAAGCGCCGACTGTAGGCCGTCCGCGCCGCTCAATCGAGCTTCGGTGGCTCCGCCTGCGGAAAGCTGACGCTGGCCACCGTGCCCTTGCCGGCCTCGCTGCTCAGGTGCACCGGCCAGCCGAAACGGCTCGACAGCCGCTGCACGATCGACAGGCCGATGCCCTGACCGCCGACGCGTTCGGTGTCGGCGCGCCAGAACGGTTCGAAGACCTTCGCGAGCTGCTCCGGCGTCATGCCGATGCCGCTGTCTTCGATGCGGATCTCGCCGAAACGCACGTGCACGCGCACGTGGCCGCTGTCGGTGTAGTAGCAGGCGTTGCGGATCAGGTTGCTGATCATCACCGACACCACGCGGCGCGGCGCGATGAGCTTGAAGTCGGCTTCGACGTCGAGCTCGAGCGCGACCGGCTTGTTGGCCACCAGCGGGCCGGCTTTCTCCAGCTCGTCGCTGACGATCTCGGAGGCGAGCAGCGGCTCGGGCGGCAGGCCGGTGTCGCCGTCGCGCGCGAGGATCAGGAACGCCTCGATCAGCGTCTCCATGTCGCGCACCGCACCCTGGATGCGGTTCAACGATTTCTGCTGGCGCGGCGAGCACACCTGGTCGGCCTGCATCATCTCGCTGGCCATGCGAATCACCGCCAGCGGCGTGCGAAGCTCGTGCGAGGCGTCGCGGGTGAAGTTGCGCTCGCGCTGCACCAGCTCCTCGATGCGCGTGCCGAAGTCATGCAGCGACGAGGCCAACACCAGGCTTTCGCCCTCGACGTCGACCGGCAGGTTCTCGGGTTTGAGCGCGCTGACCTCGGGGTGCTTCGGGTCCCAGCGCTGCACCTGCGAGGCCAGCCAGATCACCGGCGACACCGCGCGCTTCGACGCGCGATAGGTGGTCCATGCGATCACGTAGACGACGATCAGCACCAGCGCCAACGGCACCACGCCGAACCAGAACGCCAGCGCATCCACCTGCTCCTGCTTGAACAGCAGGTACAGCGTGCGGCCCTCATGCTCTTCGACCAGCACCAGCGCGCCGCCCTGCGAGCGCGGCAGGCTGTGGTAGCCCTCGGGCAGCGCGTGCAGCGGCTCGGGGAGTCCGGCCTTCGAGCCGCCGGTTTCGACGACGAAGCCGGTCATGTTGAAGGTGTCCGGAACCGCCGCCGCCGGATTGGCCTCGCTGCGCTTCCAGAAGTGCGAGGCCTCCTCGGTGAGCGCGCGCTGGATCAGCAGGTGCTTCAGCACCGCCGATGCGCCGTACACGCCGAGCACCGCCGCGAAGCTGATCGCGGCGGCCTGCAGGATGAAGGCGATCCAGATCTTGCGGCGCAGGCCGCTCGCGTCACTCATGCGCGTCTACCCCGGCGGCGCCGCTCAGGCGGCGGGCGCGGTGTCGAGGTCGGCGATGCGATAGCCGGCGGTCTGCACCGTGTGCAGCAGCGGCTTGTCGAACGGCCGGTCAATGGCCTTGCGCAGGTTGTACAGGTGGCTGCGCAGCGTGTCGGAATCCGGCAGGCCGTCGCCCCAGATCTCGCGCTCGATGTCGCGGCGCGTCACCACGCGCGGCGACTCGCGCATCAGGATGGTGAGCAGGCGCAGGCCGATCGGCGAGAGCTGGATCTCCTTGCCGCCGCGGGTCACGCGCAGCGAGGCGGTGTCGAGCACGAGGTCCGCCACCTTCAGCACCTCGGCGCTCACCTGGCGGCGGTCGCGGCGGATCAGCGCGCGAAGGCGGGCTTCCAGCTCCTGGATGGCGAAGGGCTTGACGAGGTAGTCGTCGGCGCCGGCGTCGAGACCGATCACCTTGTCCTGCAGCGTGTCGCGCGCGGTCAGCATCAGCACCGGGGTCGACTTCTTGGCCTCGTTGCGCAGCTTGCGGCAGACCTCGACGCCGTCCATGCGCGGCAGCATCAGGTCGAGCACGATCACGTCGTAGCTGTTGTCGACGGCCAGGCGGTAGCCGTCGTGGCCGTCGCCGGCGTAGTCGACGCCGAAGCCGCGGGCTTCGAGGTACTCGCCCATCATCTCGGAGAGGTTGCGGTTGTCCTCAACGACGAGGATCAGGCCAGCGGGGTCGTCACGGCGCATGGGGGTCTCCTTCAGGAAGGTGAAAGCTGTGTATTCAGCTTTGTGAATTCACACCGCCATTGAGCACCCGCGCGGGTGAGACGTGCGTGAACGCAACGGCGCACACTCCGGGCTCGCTCTAGCCGACGCGCCCTGCCCATGTGGACCTACGCTGCCCCGATCCTCCTGCTGCTGGCCTCGAACGTCTTCATGACCTTCGCCTGGTACGGGCACCTGAAGTTCAAAACCACGCCGCTGCTCACCGTCATCCTGATCAGCTGGGGCATCGCCTTCTTCGAATACTGCCTGCAGGTGCCGGCCAACCGGATGGGCCACCAGGTCTACTCCGCCGCGCAGCTGAAAGGCATCCAGGAGATCCTGACGCTGACCGTGTTCGCCGCCTTCTCGATCAGCTACCTCGGCGAGGCGATCAAGTGGAACCATATCGCCGCCTTCGCGCTGATCGTCGCGGCGGCCTTCCTGCTCTTCCTCGAGTGACCCTCCAAAGGAGAACCCCATGAACTACGTCGATGGCTTCGTCGCCGCCGTGCCGGTGGCCAACCGCGAGATCTACCGCCAGTACTGCACCGATGCCGCCGCGGTGTTCCGCGAGCACGGCGCGCTGCGCGTGGTCGAGTGCTGGCAGGACGACGTGGCGCACGGAAAGCTCACCGACTTCTTCATGGCCGTGCAGGCCAAGGATGACGAGGCAATCCTGTTCTCGTGGATCGAATGGCCGTCGAAAGAAGCGCGCGATTCCGGCTGGGCCGCGCTGATGGCCGACCCGCGCATGGACCCGGTGAAAAACCCGATGCCCTTCGACGGCAAGCGGATGATCTACGGCGGCTTCGCGCCGCTGGTCGACGCCGGCGGCTGAGCGCCGGCGGCAGGGATCAGAACGGGATCTTGCCGGTCAGCACGTCCTTGAACATCACCCAGTCGCCCATCAGGGAGTACAGGGGATGCTTGAACGTGGCCGGCTTGTTGTGCTCGAAGAAAAAGTGCCCGACCCAGGCGAAACCGTAGCCGACGAGCGGAATCGCCAGCAGCCACCACGGCGTCAGCACCTGCGCGATGACCAGCGCAACGATCACCAGCACGATCGACGACCCGACGACGTGCAGGCGACGGCAGGTGACGTTTTGGTGCTCGCCGAGGTAGTACGGGTAGAACTCGCGGAAGCTGGCGAAGCCGGCGGTGGGCGTGGTCGTCGTGCTCATGGCGGAGTCCTCAGGCAGGGCCAGCGAGGGTGATGGACACCCGGCGCCGAGGCTAACCCCGCGGCGTCGAGGCGGCATGAATCAGCGCACTGCGGCTCACCCGCCGCGCTCGATGCGTTTCGCGTCTTTCCACAGCGCTTCCTGCTCGGTGAGCGTCAGCGCGGCGAACTCGCGGCCCTGCGCGCGGGCGAGCGCCTCCATCTGCCGGAATCGGCGCTCGTACTTGGCGTTCGCGCGCCGGAGTGCATTGCCCGGATCGACCTTGGCCTTCCGCGCCAGGTTCATCGCCACGAACAGCAGGTCGCCGATCTCGTCTTCAAGCGCGTCCTGCCGTTCGCTTGATGCCGGCATCGCCAGCGCCTCGCGCACTTCGTCGAGCTCCTCTTCGAGCTTGGCGATCACCGGCGCGGCGTCGGGCCAGTCGTAGCCAACGTTCGCACCGCGCTTCTGCAGCTTGAGCGCGCGCTGCCACTCGGGCAGCGCCTTCGGCACGTCGTCGAGCGCCGAGGGCGGCGCATCAACATCGCGACGCTTGGCCGCGCGTTCGATAGCCTTCATTTTTTCCCACGCCGCGGTCTGCGCGTCGGCGTCCTCGATCGAGGCGTCGCCGAACACGTGCGGGTGGCGACGGATCATCTTGTCGTTGATGGCGGCGACGACGTCGGCGAACGCGAACGCGCCCTGCTCGCTGGCCATCTGCGCGTGGAAAACAACTTGAAGCAGCAGGTCGCCGAGCTCGTCCTTCAGGTCACCGAGATCGCCGCGGTCGATGGCTTCAGCGACTTCGTAGGCTTCCTCGATCGTGTAGGTCGCGATGCTGGCGAAGTCCTGCTTCACGTCCCAAGGGCAGCCGCGCTGCGGGTCGCGCAGCCGCGCCATCACCGCGAGCAGGGTCTCGATGCGCTCGCGCGGCGCGTTGGTCGGGTCAATCAAGCCACGATCTCCACGGCAGTCGCGCGTCGCGCACGGCGACGAAATCGCCGTTGAGCAGGGTGTCGCGCTGGTTGTAGCGCAGCGGTCGGCCGTCGAGGTCGAGCACCGCACCGCCCACCGCTTCGACGAGGCACTGCCCGGCGGCGGTGTCCCACTCCGACGTCGGGCCGAAGCGCGGGTACAGATCGAGGCGCCCTTCGGCGAGAAGGCCGAACTTCAGCGCCGAACCCATCGGCACGCGCTCGGGCGCGGGCAGCCGTTCGAGCAGGGCGGCGGTGCGCGGGTCGACGTGCGAGCGGCTGGCCGCAACGCGCAGGCCCGCGGGCGGGGAAGAGGACGACCCTGGCGCGATGTCCAACGCCGCGAACGCGGTCGACGAGCCGACTGCGCGCGTCGCAAGGGCGAGGTCGTCACCGCCGGCCTCGCGCCGCCACGCGCCCTCGCCGGCTGCCGCCGACCAGGTCACGCCGGTCACCGGCGCATGCACGAGACCGAGCACTGGCACGCCGTGCTCGACGAGCGCAATGCAGACGCAGAACTCGCCGTTCTTCTTGACGAACTCGCGGGTGCCGTCGAGCGGGTCGACCAGCCACAGCCGCGGCCAGGCGCGGCGCACGGCGGGATCGAGCGCGGCGGACTCTTCGGACAGCACGGGGATGTCCGGCGTCAGCGCTTCGAGCCCGGCGACCAGCAGATGATGCGACGCGAGGTCGGCTTCGGTCAGCGGCGAGCGGTCGTCCTTGCGCTCGACGGCGAAGTCCTGCGCATAGACCGCCATGATCGCGCGGCCCGCCGCTTCGGCCAGCGCGATGGCGGGCTGGCGCAGTGCGCCGTGGGAAGCGCGATGCGCCGCAGCGACGCCGGACCACATCGCCTCCATCACGCCGCCGGCCTGCCGCGAGCCAGCCACTCGCGCACCAGGAACAGCGCGGCGATCGAGCGGCCTTCCGAGAACTCCTCGCGCAGCATCAGCTCGTGCAGGCGGTCGAAGCGCCACGGCACCACTTCCAGCGGCTCGGGCTCGTCGCCGTCCAGCTTGTCGGGGAACAGGCCTTCCGCAACCACCAGCTGGATTTCGTGGCTCATGTACGTCGGCGCCAGCGTCATCGCCTTCAGGTGCGTGAGCCGCTCGGCGCCAAAACCAATCTCCTCGCGCATCTCGCGGCCGGCGGCCTCTTCCCAGCTTTCACCGGCGTCGATCTTGCCTTTCGGCAGGCCGAGCTCGTAGCGATGCGTGCCGGTGCCGTACTCGCGCACCAGCAGCACGGTGTCGGGGTCGGGAAGCGCAGCGATCATCACCGCGCCGTGGCCTTTCGATTTCAGCCGGTCGAAGCGACGACGCTCGCCGTTGCTGAACTCGAGGTCGATCTTCTCGATGCGATAGGTGCCGAGGTCGACCTCCTCGCGGCCGTGGATGGTGGGCAGCGGGCGGCTCACGGCGCGTTCCCGCACGCATGGACAGCGCGGCTCCGGCTCACCATCATTCGCGGCATGACGCAGAACATTCCCATCGTGCCGATGCTAGCAGAGGGCGATGTCGAGACCTTCCTCACCCGCGACCTCGCGGTGGTCTGGCACCCCTGCACGCAGATGCGCGAGCACCGCGGCGAGCTGCCTCTGCTGCCGATCCGCCGCGGCCGCGGCGCGTGGCTGGAAGGCCTCGACGGCAAGCGCTACCTCGACGGCATTTCGAGCTGGTGGACCAACCTGTTCGGCCACGCGAACCCGCATATCGCGGCGGCCATCGGCGCGCAGGCGGCCGAGCTGGAGCACGTCATCTACGCCGGCTTCGCGCACGAGCCCGGTCTTCGCCTGGCCGAGCGATTGGTGACGCTTGCACCGCGCGAGCCGGGGCGCGCGCCGCTGTCGCGCGTGTTCTACGGTGAGAACGGCAGCGCGGCCATCGAGATCGCGCTGAAGATGAGCTTCCACGCGCATCAGAACGGCGGGCAGCCGCAGCGCACGCGCTTCGTCGCGCTGCAGAACGGCTACCACGGCGAGACGCTGGGCGCACTGGCGATGAGCGACATCCCGCTGTATCGGCGCATCTACGCGCCGCTGCTGCTGGAGCCGGTGTTCGCGCCCTCGCCCGATGCGTACAACGCCGAACCCGGCGAGTCGGCGGAAGCCTGCGCGCGCCGCGCGGCCGCAGCGCTGTCCGCGATCTTCGAGCGCGACGGCGAACACGTCGCGGCCCTCGTGCTGGAGCCGCTGGTGCAGTGCGCGGGCGGCATGCGCATGCACCATCCGGCTTACGTCGCCGAAGCGCGCCGCCTTTGCGACGCCCACGGCGTGCATCTGATCGCCGACGAGATCGCGGTCGGCTTCGGCCGCACCGGCACGCTGTTCGCCTGCGAGCAGGCGCAGGTGCAGCCGGATTTCCTGTGCCTGTCGAAGGGGCTTTCCGGTGGCGCGCTGCCGCTTTCGGCGGTGCTCACCCACGAGGGCATCTTCGAGGCCTTCTGGAGTGAGGACCGCACGCGCGCATTCCTGCACTCGCACAGCTTCGCCGGCAATCCGGTGGCCTGCGCCGCCGCCAACGCCACGCTGGACCTGTTCGAATCGACGCGCGCCATCGAAACCAATCGCACGCTCGCCGCACGGCTCGGCGCGGCCGCCGCGCGTTTCGCCGGTCACCCGCACGTCGGCGACCTGCGCCAGACCGGCATGATCCTCGCGTTCGAACTCGTCGAAGACCGCGCCACGCGCCGCGAGTACGCGGATCATCCGCGCCGTCGCGCGCTGGCCGCCTACCGCGCCGGCCTCGAGGCGGGTGCCGTGCTGCGGCCGCTGGGCAACGTGCTGTACTGGATGCCGCCCTACTGCATCGACGACGAGGCCATCGCCGTGCTGGAACGCGCCACCGCCGCCGCCATCGAGGCCTTCGTCCAATGCGAGTGATCCGCTGCCACGTCGAGGCCGCGCTGTCGGCCGATGCCGTCGTCCGCCTGCCTGAGGACAAGAGCCTGCACCTGCTGCGCGTGCTGCGCCTGCGCGAGGGCGACGCCGTCACGCTGTTCAACGGCGACGGCCATGACTACGCGGCGCGCATCACCGGCAGCGAGAAGAAGGCGGTCGAGGTCACCATCGATTCGGCGGAAGCGCGCGACAACGAATCGCCGCTGTCGATCACGTTGCTGCAGGGCGTGGCGCGCGGCGACAAGATGGACCTGATCCTGCAGAAGGCCACCGAGCTCGGCGTGCAGGCGATCCAGCCGGTGATGACCGAACGCACCGAAGTGAAGCTCGACGCCGAGCGCGCCGAGCGTCGCATCGCGCACTGGCGCGGCGTGGTGGCGGCCGCCTGCGAACAGAGCGGCCGCGCCCGCGTGCCTACCGTGGCCGAGCCGCGCGCGCTGCATGAAGCGCTGACCGACCTGCCCACAAATGCGCGCCGGCTGATCCTCGACCCGCACGACGGTCGCGCGCTCAAAGCGCTCGACATCGACGCCGCGCAGGCCATCGTGCTGGTGATCGGCCCCGAAGGCGGGCTCGGCGAACGCGACCACAAGCTGCTGCTGAAATCCGGCTTCGAGGGCGTGCAGCTCGGGCCACGCGTGCTGCGCACGGAGACCGCGGGGCTGGCCGTTCTGGCCGCGCTGCAGGCGCTTTATGGCGATTGGGCCTGAGCCTCAGCCCAGCCGCGCGATTGGGCCTGAGGCCTGACGCTCAGCCCAGCCGTGCGATCACGCCGCTGAATTCGTCGCGCCGCCCGAGCGCATCGACGGCCGCTTCCAGCTCCCGCTTCAACGCCGCCCGATCATCCGCGCGCAGCGTCGCGTGCCCGACCTTGCGGCCCTCGCGCGAGGTCTTGCCGTAGTCGTGCCAGTGCCCGGCGGCGCTGCGCAGCACGGGTGCCGCCTCGGGCATCGCGCCCACCCAGTTCAGCATCACGCTCGTGCCCACCGCGGCGGTGCTGCCGAGCGGCAGACCGAGCACGGCGCGCAGGTGGTTCTCGAACTGCGAGGTCTCCGCGCCTTCGATGGTCCAATGGCCGGAGTTGTGCACGCGCGGCGCCATCTCGTTGGCGAGCAGCTCGCCGTCGCGCACGAACAGTTCGAGGGCGAACACGCCGACGTAGTCGAGCGCTTCGGCGACTTTCTTCGCATACGCCACGGCCTGCGGTGCCAGCGCTTCGCCCTCCGCAGCCGGCGCCATCGACGCGGAAAGAATGCCGTCGCGGTGCCAGTTCTCGGTCAGCGGCCAGGCGCGGAATTCCCCATCTTTCCCGCGCACAGCCACAACGGACACCTCGCGTTCGAAGGGCACGAAGGCTTCGAGGATCAGCCCCACCTTCGGCGCCTGTGCGCCCAGCGCGCTCCACGCGGCATCGGGATCGGCCGGCGTCTTCAGCCGGTACTGGCCCTTGCCGTCGTAGCCCAAGCGCCGCGTTTTCAGGATGCAGGGCAGGCCGATGCGCGCGACGGCCGCATCAAGGTCGCCGCGCGTGTCGACCGCAGCGAACGCCGGCGTGCCGATGCCGAGCTCGTTGAACAGCGTCTTCTCGGCGAGCCGGTCCTGCGCGATGCGCAGCGCGCGCGGCGCCGGAAACACCGGGATGCGCGCGGCCAGCCACTCCGCACTTTCGGCCGGCACGTTCTCGAAATCGAAAGTCGCCACATCGACGCGCGACGCGAACTCGGCAAGCGCGCGCTCGTCGCGCCAGTCGCCGACCACCATCGGCACGAACTGCCCGGCGCAGGCTTCATCGCTGGTGTCCATGACGAGAAATCGCAGGCCGAGCGGCGCGCCGGCCAGCGCCATCATCCGCGCCAGCTGGCCGCCGCCGAGGATGCCGACCGTGGTCACGCGCGCGGGTCCGGCTTGGCCAGCACGGCGTCGGTCTGCTCGCGGCGGAAGCGCTCCAGCGCCGCTGCAATGTCCGCGTGGTCGTGCGCCAGCATCGCGGCCGCGAACAGCGCGGCATTCGCCGCGCCGGCCTGGCCGATGGCGAAGGTCGCGACCGGGATACCGGCGGGCATCTGCACGATCGACAGCAGCGAATCGAGCCCGTTCAGCGCCTTGCTCTGCACCGGCACGCCCAGCACAGGCACGGCGGTCTTGGCGGCCAGCATGCCGGGCAGATGCGCCGCGCCGCCGGCACCGGCGATGATCGCGCGCAGCCCGCGCGAGGCCGCGGTTTCGGCGTACTGGAACAGCAGATCCGGCGTGCGGTGCGCGGAAACGACCTGCACTTCGTGCGCCACGCCGAGGCGCGTCAGCCGCTCGGCCGCGTGCTGCATCGTGTCCCAGTCGGAGGTCGAGCCCATCACGATGCCCACGATCACATCGTCCTTGCCGACGCCCTTGGCGGCGGCGTTGGCGGCGCTTTCGACCTGACCTGCGGCCATCGGCATGGCGAGCCTCTCCGGCAAAACCGTATTCTAGACGCATCCCCGCATCGCCCAGAGCCCGCCGCCCATGGATCGCAAGCTGCTCGACCTGCTGGTCTGCCCGGCCACGCACCAGCCCCTGCACCGCCTCGACGCCGCGCAGCGCGAGGCGCTGAACGCCGCGATCGCCAAGGGCGAACTGCGCCGCGGCGACGGCCGCACCGAGACGCAGGCGCTGGCCGACGCGCTGGCCAGCCGCGACGGCAAGCAGGTCTACCGCATCGACGACGGCATCCCGGTGTTGCTCGTCGAGGACTCGCTGCAGACCGCCGGCATCGACGGCCTCGCCGCGCGCTGAGCAGCGCGCCACGCCGTGACCCCGTCGCGATGAGTCCGCGCGTCGATCCGCCACCCGCCGCCGCCATCGAGGCGACCGTCCGCGCGGCGCTGGCCGAAGACCTCGGCCCCGGCGACGCCACCGCGCAGCTGCTCGACGATGCGCCCGCCGTCGCCCACGTGGTCTGCAAGGAATCCGCGGTCATCGCCGGCGGGCCGTGGTTCGAGGCCTGCTTCCGCGCGCTCGACGCCGCCATCCGCATCGACTGGCGCGTCGCGGAGGGCGAGCGCATCGCGCCCGGCACCGTCCTCTGCACGATCCACGGCCGCTCGCGCGCCATCGTCAGCGCCGAGCGCAGCGCGCTGAACTTCCTGCAGACGCTGTCGGCCACCGCGACCGCCACCGCGGCGTATGTCGAGGCCCTCGCCGGCACGCGCACGCGCGTGCTCGACACCCGCAAGACCCTGCCCGGCCTGCGTCTGGCGCAGAAGTACGCGGTGCGCGTCGGCGGCGGCGTCAACCACCGCATCGGGCTCTTTGATGCGGTGATGCTGAAGGAGAACCACATCGCCGCGTCCGGCTCGATCGCGGCGGCCGTGCAGCGCGCGCGCGCCCTGCACCCGGCGCTGCCGCTGATCGTCGAAGTGGAATCGCTCGACGAACTCGAGCAGGCGCTGGCCGCCGGCTGCGAACGCATCCTGATCGATGACTTCAGCGAGGCGATGATGCGCGAAGCCGTGCGTCGCGCTGCCGGCCGCATTCCGCTGGAAGTCTCCGGCAGCGTCTCGCTCGAGCGGCTGCCGGCGATCGCCGCGACCGGCGTCGACTACGTGTCGGTGGGCGCGCTCACCAAGCACGTGCGCGCCATCGATCTCTCGCTGCGGCTCAGCGCCCCAGCAGCAGCCACGCGATAAGTGCGACCGACGCGACGAAGACGACGGCGGCGACGGCCTTGACCAGCCCGCCCTTGCCGGCACTCGACGCCACCACCGGCGCCGACGCGGGCGCCTTCTGCTGCATGTGCTGGATCTCCATGCCCGGCGCGATCAGGATCAGACGCACCTGGTCGAGCCGCAGTTCGTCGCCGGGGCCGAGCTGGCCGGTCTGCACGCGCTTGTTGTTGATATAGGTGCCGTTCGACGAGCCGAGGTCTTCGACCTGCAGACCCGAGGCGTTCGGCTTCACCAGCGCGTGTCGACGGGAGATTTCCTCGACGGGAATCGAGATGTCGCACTCGGCCGAGCGGCCAATGGTCATCGGGCCGGTCACGCCGTACATCTTGCCGAAGGTGTTGCCGGAGACGCCGCGCAGTACGAACTTCGGCGCCGCCGCGCGCACGCGCGTCGCGCCACTTTCGCCGTCCAGCGCCATCGCCTGCGCCGCCGCGACCACCGAGGCCGGCAACGGCGAGCTGCCCGCCACCGTCTTGGCCGGCTCGGTGGCGACGAATTTCGCCACCACGCTGCCGAAACCGATCTGGTCGCCGGTGCGCAGCGCCATCAGCTCCTTGACCGGCTTGCCGTTGACGGTCACCGCGCCGGAGCCTTCCGGCAGCTGAAGGTTGGCGCCGGTGCTGGTGATGTGGACTTCGAGATGCCGCGCGAGGATGCCGGGCCCGCTGATCGCCACCGTGCCCTCCGGATCGCTGCCGATGCGGTTCACGCCGGTCGCCAGCAGCACCGTCGCGTGTTCGCCGTTTGGAAAAACCAGCTTCATCCGTCTCCCCCGTCTTTGGCTGGGGTCGTGTCGACACGACCGCGGCGGACAGTGTGCGCGAGTGTCGAGGGCTACGTCACCCTCCCCGGCCGCCCCGCCTTGCGCCGCGCGCCGTCCGCCACCACATTTGACGTATGGACCTGCTCAGCGTCGCCTTCGTTCTGACCGCCGTCGCCCTCGCCTGGAACTGGTGGGCGGACCGCCGCGCGGCCGACGTCGCCACCCGCGTGGCCCAGCGCGCCTGCGAACAGGCGGGGGTGATCTGGCTCGACCAGAACGTGCAGCGCGTGCGCAAACGCCTGGCGCGCAACGAGGACGGGCGGTTGGGCTGGCAGCGCGAGTTCGATTTCGAGTTCTCGGCCAGCGGCGAGGAGCGCCAGCTCGGCCGCGTGCGCCTGCTCGGCGAGCGCGTCATCGGCCTGGTCGGGCCGGATCGCGCGCCGCTGGTCTACGTCGGGCCGGGCAGCGCTACTTGATGATGCGCAGGTGGCCGCCGCGCTTCGGCGGCTCGGGGGCCGGGTTCGGCCCGCCCGACGGATCCTGCGGCGGCGCGACGTCGCCCTCGTCCGGCGGCAGGCCCATGCCTTGGCCGGTCTCCTGCGCGTAGACGGCCAGCACGGCCGACACGGGCACCACCACGGAATGGCTCACGCCGCCGAAGCGGGCCATGAAGCTCACCTCGCGATTGCCGAGCTGCAGATGGGCCACCGCGCGGCCGGCGACGTTCAGCACCACGCGGCCGTCCTTCACCGCCGACGGAGGCACCTGCAGGCCCTCGTGCTCGGCGTCGACCAGCAGGTAGGGCGTCATGCCGTTGTCGACGATCCACTCATGCATCGCCCGCAGCAGGTAGGGGCGGTTCGAGGTCATCAACGCGGGCGTGTCGCCCTCGCTCATGCCGGGATCTCGCGCAGCGCCTTTTCTTCCGGCGTCAGGCTGCGGAGGAAGCCGGGGTTGCGGAAGATCCGCTGGCCGTAGTCCTCGATCGGCTTCGCTTCCTTCGGCAGCACGATGCCCAGCGCGGGCAGGCGCCAGATGATCGGGGCCATCGCGCAGTCGGCGAGGCTCATTTCCGGATTCAGGAAGAACTTCGAGGCCTTGAACAGCGGCAGGGCCGCCAGCACGAGGTCGCGGAGCTGCTTGCGCGCCGAGTCCGCCTGCGCCTTGCTGCCGGACTGCTGGGCCGCCTGCACGTGCGGCACCCACTCGTGCTCGAGGCGGAGCATCGCCAGCCGCAGCCGGGCCCGCGACAGCGGATCGATCGGCATCAGCGGCGGGTGCGGGTAGCGCTCGTCGAGGTATTCGGTGACCACCGACGCCGAATACAGCACCAGTTCGCGCTCCACCAGGGTGGGGACCGAGTGGTACGGGTTCAGGTCGATCAGGTCCTCCGGCGGGTGGGCCGGGTCGACCGGGACGAGGTCATAGTTGACGCCCTTGGCGGCCAAGACCAGCCGGACGCGGTGGCAGAGAACGCAGTCCCTTGCGGAAAACAGGGTCAGGGTGTTGCGCAAACGCGGGCTTGCAGCCATCGGCTTCCCCTTCGACGCGGCCCTCGACCCCTCGCCGACGGCCCAGCAATCCCTAACGTGCCGTAAATGCCCGATGAACCGCAAGGGCCCCGGCCCTGCCGGGCGCGACGTCAGTGGATGTCGCGCCAGTACTCCTGCTTCAGCAGGTAGGCCAGCAGGGTGAAGAACGACAGGAACAGGATCACCCAGACGCCGAGGCTCTCGCGCTTCAGCCGGGCCGGCTCGCCGACGTAGGTCAGGAAGGCCGACAGGTCGACGATGGCGCGCTCGTAGTCCGCTTCCGAGAGGCGGCCGCGCTCGTGCTCCTGGATGACGAAACCCTCCTCGGTCTTGCGCTGAAGGCCCTGCAGCTCCCACAGCACGTTCGGCATGCTGGCATTGGCGAGGACGGTGTTGTTCCAGCCCATCGGGCGGGACTCGTCGACGTAGAACGACTTCAGGAAGGTGTAGATCCAGTCCTCCTGGCCGATCTTGCCGCGGGCGGTGGTCGACAGGTCGGGCGGCGCCTTGCCGAACCAGGCCTGGCCGTCGCCCTTGGCGATGCCGGTCTTCATCACGTCGCCGATCTTGGCGTCGCCCTTGATCAGGAACTGCTCGACCTGCTCCGGCGTCAGCTCGAGGTCCTCGGCGAGCCGCGAGTAGCGCATGTACTGCAGCGAGTGGCAGGCGGCGCAGTAGTTCATGAACAGGCCGGCGCCACGCTGCAGCGAGGCCTTGTCCTGCAGGTCGATCGGGGCGTTCTCGAGCGCGACCTTGCCGGCCGCCGAGGCGAGCGCGGGCACGACGAGGAGGACCGCTGCCGCGAGGAGGGCGGAAATGCGCGACTTAAGCATGCGAGGTCACCCGCTCCGGAACCGGCTTGGTTTTGTCGATGGCCGTCCAGAACGGCATCGTGATGAAGAAGGCGAAGTAGAAGAACGTGCACACCCGGGCCACGATCGTCTGCGTCTCGGAGCCCGACTGCAGGCCGAGCCAGCCCAGCACGACGAAGCACACGCAGAACAGCGTGATCATCAGCTTGCTGATCCAGCCGCGATAGCGGATCGAGCGCACCGGGCTGCGGTCCAGCCAGGGCAGCAGGAAGAAGATCAGCACCGCGCCGCCCATCACCATCACGCCGAGCAGGGTGCTCGGAATCGCGCGGAGCATCGCGTAGTAGGGCGTGAAGTACCACACCGGCTTGATGTGCTCCGGCGTGACCAGCGGGTTCGCCTCGTTGAAGTTGTCGAACTCGAGGAACAGGTCGCCGAAGGTCGGGGCGAAGAAGATGATGAAGGCGGCGATGATCAGGAACACGCCAGCGCCCACCAGGTCCTTCACCGTGTAGTACGGGTGGAAGGGGATGCCGTCGAGCGGCTTGCCGGTGGCCTTGTCCTTGACCTTCTTGATGTCGACGCCGTCGGGGTTGTTCGAGCCGACCTCGTGAAGCGCGCCGAGGTGCAGCACGACCAGCAGCAGGATGACCAGCGGCAGCGCGATGACGTGCAGCGCGAAGAAGCGGGTCAGCGTCGCGTCGGAGACGAGGAAGTCGCCGCGGATCCACACCACCAGCTCCGGGCCGAGCACCGGGATCGCCGAGAACAGGTTGATGATCACCTGCGCGCCCCAGTACGACATCTGGCCCCAAGGCAGCACGTAGCCCAGGAAGGCCTCGGCCATCAGCGTGAGGAAGATGAACATGCCGAGCACCCAGACCAGCTCGCGCGGCTTCTGGTACGAACCGTAGATCAGCGCGCGGAACATGTGCAGGTACACGACGACGAAGAACAGCGAGGCGCCGGTGCTGTGCATGTAGCGGATCAGCCAGCCCCACTCCACGTCGCGCATGATGTATTCGACCGACGCGAACGCTTCGGTCGCACTCGGCTTGTAGTGCATCGTCAGGAAGATGCCGGTGACGATCTGGTTGACCAGCACCAGCAGCGCCAGCGAGCCGAAGAAGTACCAGAAGTTGAAGTTCTTCGGAGCGTAGTACTCCGACATGTGCTTCTTGTAGAAGGGCACGAGGCCCGGCGTGCGCTGGTTGAACCAGTCCACCGCGCCGTTGACGGCGTTTTCGATCTTGGCGTTCATCAGGCGACGTCCTCCGGCGCGATCCCGACCACGACGCGGTTCGGGTTGGCCTGGTCGAAGTGGTACGGCGGTACCTCGAGGTTCGACGGCGCGGGAACGCCGGAGAACACGCGGCCGGCGAGGTCGAAGCGCGAGTTGTGGCAGGGGCAGTAGAAGCCGCCCTTCCACTCGCTGTCGAAGGCCTGCGGCTGCAGCTCGGGGACGAACAGCGGCGAGCAGCCGAGATGCGTGCAGATGCCCACCAGCACGCCGATCTCCGGCTTGATCGCGCGGGTCTCGTTCTTGGCGAACGCCGGCGTCTGGTCGACGTTCTCGGAATTCGGGTCAGCGAGTCGGCCGTCGAGCGTCGGCAGGGCGCCGAGCTGTTCGTCGGTGCGCTTGAAGATCCAGACCGGCTTGCCGCGCCACTGCACGATCATGCGGGCGCCCGGCTCGAGATCGAGCTTGCTGATGTCCACTTCGACCGGCGCGCCGGCGCTCTGCGCGCGCGCGCTCGGCTTCCAGGTGGCGAGGAAGGCGTAACCGCCGGCGGCGGCGCCAGCGGCACCCACCACGGCGGTCGTCGCGGTCAGGAACCGGCGACGCCCGTTGTTGATCCCTTCGTTGGCCATTCGGCGCTCCGAATTTCGCTAGACGTGAGGTTGCATCGGGCCCGAACGAGCCGTCGCAGCAGGGCGGAAGTGTAGCCGAACGGCCATTTGACCGACAACGCCGCCGGACGACGCCGGCCGCATTCACGGTGCGCCGGCGGACGCGTCCTTGAGGGCCACGGGGACGGAAACCGGCGACGACGCCGCGGCACCGAGGGCTTCCCGGTAGCGGGCGTGAAGAGTGGCCACGCGGCCGACGTAGCGCTGCGTCTCGTCGAAAGGCGGCACGCCGCCGTAGCGGTCGACATTGCCTTCACCGGCGTTGTAGCCGGCGGCCGCCAGCGTGGTGTTGTCGTCGAAGCGATCGAGCAGCCAGGCGAGGTACTCCACGCCGCCGGCGATGTTCTGCGCCGGGTCGAACGGGTCGGCGACGTTGAAGCGGTCGGCGGTGGCAGGGATCAGCTGCATCAGGCCCTGCGCGCCCTTGTGCGAGACGGCGTTCGGGTTGAAGGCCGACTCGGCGTGGACGATGGCGCGGACCAGCGCCTCGTCGACGCCGAACCGCGCCGAGGCCGCGCGGATTTCGGCAGCGTAGGCGGCGGTGTTGAGACGCACGTTACCGAAGTCGACGCCCGGCAGGCTGCCGCAGGCGTAGCAGGTTTCGACATAGGTGAAGAGGGTGCGCACCGCCGCGCCGGCGTGGCGCGGCCGGACGTTCGTGTAGTGCGTCACGCCATCCTTCACGTAGGTGTAGACCGCCCCGCGGGTGACGCGCGCGCCGCGGGTGGCGGCATTCGCGGGCGGCGGCACCGGCGTGGACCCGGCGCTGGCGGCGAAGTCGACGCGCCGTGCCGACGGCGCGGCGGCGGTGGCCGCGGCTGTGTCCTTCGTTCGCGGTGCCGCGGCCTCGGACGGCGCGGGCGACGCCTTCGGGACGGGCACCGCGGCGGGTCGCGGATCCGGCCGGTAGCTGGCGGCGACGGTGCAGGTCTTGCCGCGCAGCCGCTCGCGGCCGAAGTGTGAAATGCCGTCGGGGCCAATGCAGCGGTACAGCGTGCCGGCCTGCGCTTCACCAACGCCGCCCGCGGAGGCCAGCACGACCAGCGCGACGAGCGCGGCCGCGAGCGGCATCGACCTGGGCATCGGGACAGGGGCGGATCGCATGGCGCGCAGTGTCCCCCAGCGGGCGCGGGCGTACAATCCGCGCCCCATCCACCGGAACGGATTACCCACCGTATGCCCGGCAAGCTCTTCATCAGGACCCACGGCTGCCAGATGAACGAGTACGACTCGACCAAGATGGTCGACGTGCTCGCCGCCGAACACGGCCTCGAACTCACCGCGAACGAGGCGGAGGCCGACGTCATCCTGGTCAACACCTGCTCGATCCGCGAGAAGGCGCAGGAGAAGGTGTTCTCCCAGCTTGGCCGCTGGCGCGAGCTGAAAAAAAACAACCCGAACCTCGTGATCGGCGTGGGCGGCTGCGTGGCCTCGCAGGAAGGCGAGGCCATCATCAAGCGCGCGCCCTTCGTCGACGTGGTGTTCGGCCCACAGACGCTCCATCGCCTGCCCGAACTGATCGACGCCAAGCGCGAGACCGGCAAGCCGCAGGTCGACATCTCGTTCCCGGAGATCGAGAAGTTCGACCGCCTGCCCGAGCCGCGCGCCGATGGCCCGACCGCCTTCGTCTCGATCATGGAAGGCTGCAGCAAGTACTGCGCCTTCTGCGTGGTGCCTTACACGCGCGGCGAGGAAGTGAGCCGGCCGTTCGAGGACGTGCTGGTGGAAGTGGCCCAGCTCGCCGATCAGGGCGTGCGCGAGGTCACCCTGCTCGGCCAGAACGTCAACGCCTACCGCGGCGCGACGGAGGACGGCGGCACTGCGGATCTCGCCGATCTGATCCGCGCCATCGCCGAGTTCGACGGCATTGGCCGCATCCGCTTCACCACCTCGCACCCGATGGAGTTCACCGATTCGCTGGTGGAGGCCTACCGTGACGTGCCGAAGCTCGCCTCCTTCCTGCACCTGCCGGTGCAGTCGGGCTCCGACCGCGTGCTGACGGCGATGAAGCGCAACCACACGGTGCTGGAGTTCAAGGCCAAGATCCGCAAGCTGCGCGAGGCGCGGCCGGACATCTGCCTGAGCTCGGACTTCATCGTCGGCTTCCCCGGCGAGACCGACCGCGACTTCGAGCAGACGATGAAGCTGATCGAGGACATCGGCTTCGACCAGAGTTTCTCCTTCATCTACTCGAAGCGCCCCGGCACGCCGGCGGCGAACCTGCCCGACGACACGCCCGCGGACGTGAAGAGCGCGCGCCTGACGCGGCTGCAGGAAACGGTGACGGCGAACGCGCGGAAGATTTCGCAGGCCATGGTCGGCACGGTGCAGACGGTGCTGGTCGAAGGCGTGTCGAAGAAGAGTGCGGCAGAAGTGACCGGGCGCACCGAGAACATGCGCTTCGTCAACTTCGCTGCACCGGCGCGGCTGATCGGGCAGTTCGTCGACGTCGAGATCACCGAGGCGATGAGCAATTCGTTGCGCGGCCGGATCGTCACCCGCGAGACGGTGGCGGCCTGATGGCCGACGGCGTGACGCACCGCGACTTCACCCTCGAGCCCGACGACGGCGAGCGCCTCGCCAACCTCGCCGGCCCGCTCGACGCGCACCTGCGGCAGATCGAGCTGCGGCTCGGCGTGGAGATCGCCAACCGCGGCGGCGTGTTCCGCGTGACCGGGCCGGAGAAGGCCGCCAACGCCGCCGAACGCCTGCTGCGCGAACTCTGGGACGACAGCGCCGACGAGGTGCTGACGCCGGAAAGCATCCACGTCCGGCTTGGCGCCGACGATGCGACGACAAGCGAGCGCGACCTGGGCCACGCGCCGCAGGACGTCGCCATCAAGGTCAAGCGCGGCACGGTGCGCGGGCGCGGCGCCAACCAGGCGGCTTACCTGCACGCCATCGCCACGCACGACATCAACTTCGGCATCGGCCCGGCGGGCACCGGCAAGACCTATCTCGCCGTGGCCAGCGCCGTCGAAGCACTGAACGACTCGCGCGTGCAGCGCATCCTGCTGGTGCGCCCGGCGGTGGAGGCCGGCGAGAAGCTCGGCTTCCTGCCAGGGGATCTCTCGCAGAAGGTCGACCCGTACCTGCGGCCGCTGTACGACGCGCTCTACGAGATGCTCGGCGTGGAGAAGGTGGCCAAGCTGATGGAACGCAACGTCATCGAGGTCGCGCCGCTGGCCTACATGCGCGGCCGCACGCTCAACGATGCGTTCGTGATCCTCGACGAGGCGCAGAACACCACGGTCGAGCAGATGAAGATGTTCCTGACCCGCATCGGCTTCGGCACGACGGCGGTGGTCACCGGCGACCTCTCGCAGATCGATCTCCCAAAGCACCAGAAGAGCGGCCTGCGCGACGCGGTCGAGGTGCTGAAGGGCGTCGAGGGCATCAGCTTCAGCGTCTTCGAGGCCAAGGACGTGGTGCGCCATCCGCTGGTGGCCAAGATCGTCCGCGCCTACGAGCGCCGCGATGCCGACCACGCGGCGACGGGGCCGTAGCGGACGATGCCCAGGTCCGCCCCCACCGTCCACGTCGGCTACGGCCTGCCGCGCCGGGGCCTGCCCGCCGCCGCCAGCGTGCGGCGCTGGGTCGAGGCCGCCCTTGCCGGCCACCGCCGCGCCGTCGAACTCTCGGTGTGCTACGTCGATTCGGACGAGGGGCGCGCACTGAATCGCGACTACCGCGGCCGCGACTACGCCACGAACGTGCTGAGCTTCCCCGCCGAGCTGCCGCCGGGCGTGCGATCGCCGCTGCTGGGCGACCTCGTCGTCTGCGCGCCCGTGGTCGCGCTCGAGGCGCTAGGGCAGGACAAGCCGCTCACCCACCACCATGCCCATCTCGTCGTGCACGGCGTACTGCACCTGCTGGGCATGGACCACGAGCGCTCCGCGACCGACGCCGACGCGATGGAAGCGCGCGAGCGCCGCATCCTTGCGAAGCTCGGCATCCCGGACCCCTACGCCGAGCGCTGAAGCACCGGCCCGCGCGGGCCCGATCGGCCCTGTCACGGCCATCGGCTACACTCCGCGGCTCGCGCCCCCCGTCGGGGGCATACGACCGACACGAATGTCCGAGGACGACTCCAGTCCCCTGCCCGAGAAGCGCTCCTGGCTTGAACGCCTGTCCCACGCCTTCTCGGGCGAACCGCAAAGCCGCGAAGACCTGCTCGAGATCCTCCGCGACGCCCGCAGCAACCGCCTGATCGAAGGCGACACCCTGAGCATGCTGGAAGGCGCGCTGGCGGTGTCCACCATGACGGTCGCCGACGTGATGATCCCGCGCGCACAGATGGTGTCGCTGCCGGCCGACGGCAAGCTGCTCGACCTGATGAAGCGGGTGGTCGAGAGCGGCCACTCGCGTTTCCCGGTGCACGGCGAGGACCGCGACGAGATCCACGGCATCCTGCTGGCGAAAGACCTGCTGCGCGGCATCGTCGCCGACAGCGCCGTGCAGGACGTGCGCGAGCTGCTGCGCCCGGCCCTGCTGATCCCCGACAGCAAGCGCCTGAACGTGCTGCTGCGCGAGTTCCGCTCCTCGCGCAACCACATGGCGATCGTCGTCGACGAGCACGGCGGCGTGGCCGGCCTGATCACCATCGAGGACGTACTTGAGGAAATCGTCGGCGAGATCGACGACGAGCACGACGACGCGGCCGGCCCCTCCACCGTCATTGCCGCGGAATCCGACGGGCAGTTCGTCGTCGAGGCGCTGACGCCGATCGACGAGTTCAACGAGCGCTTCGGCGCGGCCTTCCCGGACGACGAATTCGACACCATCGGCGGCCTGGTCGTGGCCGGCATCGGCCATCTGCCGGAGCCGGGAGAGGCCTTCGAAAGCGGCCGCTTCCACTTCACCGTGGTCGACGCCGACCAGCGCCGCGTGCACAGCCTGCGCGTGAAGCTGCACGATGCGCTGGGCTGATCGCGCGGCGCCGCGCCACGCCGCACCGGGCGCGCTGTGGCTTATTTTCATCGCGATCTTCAGCGCCGCGTTCGGCGCCGCGGCCCTCGCCGCACCGCGGATCGGCGTGCTGACGATGCAGCCCGGCGAGGTGTTCTTCGAGCGCTTCGGCCACAACGCCATCGTGGTCGACCGGCAGGACGGCCGCGAGCCCACCAGCTACAACTTCGGCTACTTCGACCCCGACGAACCGGACTTCGTGCCGCGTTTCATCGCTGGCACGATGCGCTACCGGCTGGTCGCACTGCCGCTTGAAGCCGACCTCGCGCAGTACCGCGCCAGCGGGCGCGGCGTGTCGGTGCAGTGGCTCGACCTCGACACCACGGAAGCCGCCGCGCTGGCGGCGATGCTCGAGGTCAACGCGCGGCCCGAGAACGCCGTCTACGACTACCGCTACTTCACCGACAACTGCTCGACGCGGGTGCGCGACGCGCTCGACGCGGCCCTCGGCGGACTGGTGAAACGCCGGCTCACCGCGAGTTCGGAAGGCAACACCCACCGCAGCGAGGCGGTGCGTCTCGCCTCGCCGGCGCCATGGATGGGCATCGGCTTCCACCTCGGCCTCGCGTCGAAAGCGGACCGCCCGCTGTCGCGCTGGGACGAGGCCTTCATCCCGATGCGCCTCGCCGACGGCTTGCGGACACTGCAGCGCGCCGACGGTCGCGCGATCGTGGCTTCGGAAGCGGAACTGCTGCCGCACCGCCTCGCACCCGCGCCCGCCGAGATGCCGCGCCTCGGCTTCGAGGCCGCGGTGGCCGGCCTGGCGCTGGCCTTCGGCCTGCTGTGGCTCGGTCGGCGCGCGCCGCGCGCGGTCGCCGCGATGGCCGGCGCGTTCTGGCTGGTCGCAGGCCTCGCCGGCATCACCCTGCTGTTCCTGTGGTTCGGCAGCGGCCACGATTTCGCCCACGGCAACGAGAACCTGTTCCTCCTGTCGCCGCTCGCCTTGCTGCTGCTGCCGGGCGCGCTCCGCGCGATGCGCGGGAAGCCGCCGGGGCGCGTGTTCAATGCGTTGATCGTGCTGGTGCTGGCGGTGGCGGGCATCGGCGCGTTCCTGAAGCTGATGCCCTTCATGCGCCAAGCCAACGTCGAGTGGGTGGTGCTGCTGCTCCCCATCCACTGGGCGCTGGCCCGCCATTTCCGCCGGCTTGCCGCCGCGACGACGGCGAGCCGATGATGCGGGCATGAGCCCGGTCATCCCCACGCACCCGACCTCGCGCGCCGACATGGTGCGCTCCTGCGTCCACTACCGCGACGGCCGGAGAGTGGCCGACCTCGACCTCGATGCGATTTCCGACGTGCTCGAGGTCGACGACGGCAGCTTCGTCTGGGTGGGGCTTTACGAACCGGACGACGCGCTGCTCGCGAAGATGCGCGAGGAATTCGAGCTCCACCCGCTGGCCGTCGAGGACGCGCTGAAGGCGCACCAGCGGCCGAAAATCGAGGCCTACGGCGACGCGCTGTTCATCGTGCTGCATACCGCGCAGGCGGCCGGCAACTGCGAGATCGGCGTCGGCGAAACGCACGTCTTTTTCGGGCCGCGCTACCTGATCACCGTGCGCCACGGCGCGTCGCTGCCCTACGCCGCCGCGCGCGAACGCGCCGAGCAGAACCCCGAGCTGTTCCGGCTCGGGCCGGGCTATGGGCTGTACGCGGTGCTCGACTACGCGGTCGACAACTACTTCCCGATCGTCGAGCAGTACCGCAGCGAGCTCGAAACGATCGAAGCCGACATCTTCGACCGCCAGTTCAAGCGCGACACCATCCGCCGGCTTTACGACCTGAAGCGCGACCTGACCACGCTGCGGCTGGCGGTTTCGCCGCTGAACGACGTGCTGGCCCAGCTCACGCGCTTCTATCCGCATCTGGTGCGCGACGAGCTGCAGGTGTACTTCCGCGACGTGCAGGACCACGTGGCGCGCGTCGCCGAGGCCACCGACACGATGCGCGAGATGCTCACCGCCGCGATGTCGGTGAACCTGTCGCTGGTCGCGGCGGAACAGGGCGAAGTGGTGAAGCGCCTCGCCGGGTGGGCCGCGCTGCTGGCGGTGCCGACGCTGGTGGCGAGCTGGTACGGCATGAACTTCGAGTTCATGCCCGAGTTCAAGGGCCGCTACGCCTATCCGATCCTGGTGGGCACGCTCGTCGTCATCGTCGCGGTCATCTACCGCGTGCTGAAGAAGGCGCGCTGGCTCTGAGTCAGAGCATGCCGGTTTCGAGCTTCGCGGCTTCCGACATCATCGTCTGGTTCCACGGCGGGTCGAACACCAGCTCGACGTCGGCCTCGGCGATCGTGGGGATGCGTTCGACCTTGCTGCGCACGTCGTCGACAAGGATGTCGCCCATGCCGCAGGCCGGCGCGGTCAGCGTCATCCGCACGTCGACCTTGCGCGCGCCGTCGTCGGTGCGGGCAAGCTCGACCGAGTAGACGAGGCCCAGCTCGACGATGTTCACCGGGATCTCCGGGTCGAAGCAGGTGCGGAGCTGTTCCCACACTAGCTTCTCGACCTCGTCGTCGCCGGCGTCGTCGGACAGCGCGAGGGCTTCCGGCGACTCCTTGCCGATCGCGTCGGCGTCCTCACCGGCGATGCGGAACAGGTTGCCCTCCACGAACACCGTGAACGAGCCGCCCAGCGCCTGCGTGATGTAGCCGACGCTGCCCGCCGGCAGGGTGACGCGCTCGCCCTGCGGCACCAGCACGGCGGCGCAGTCGCGGGAGAAGCTGACGGGTTCGCTGGAGCGGCTGTACATCGGCGGGAATCAGGACCAAATCCGCCCCAATTCTACCGGGGCCGCGCGAACCGGCGCGAGGGCGCTGCGAAGCTCACGCATCGCCGCGTGCATGCCGCTACGCTGCGCGGCCCGCCCCTACCCGGCCGACGCGCTTGACCGAATCCGCTGTTCGACCGCTCCCACCGGGCCTGCCGAGACTGTCCGCCGCCGGCGCCGCACTTGCCGTCGCCTTGCCGCTGATGGTCGCGCTGTGGAGCGCCGCGGCGCTGTGGTTCGGCGAACCGGCCGTCTGGATGGCGGTGGTGGTGGCCGCCGATGCCGCCTTGCTGCTGCAGGTGCTGCGCATTCCGGCCGGTCGCGCCCGCTGCGTGATGGCGCTGGTGTTCCTCGTGGCGTGCACGGCAGCGAGCCTGTGGGTGGTCGTCGCCGGGGTGATCGGCCCGGCGTTCGGGCTGCTGCCGTGGGAGTCGGCGCTGCGCCTCGGGCCGGTGCTGTTCGAAGCGATCGCAACACCGTGGCTGGGGCTGGCGAACCTCGCGTGGTTCGCCGCCGCTGTCGCGCTGACGCTGTGGTGGAACCGCTGACGCAACGCCGCCCTGCCGCGACGGTGCGCCGCGCTCAGTGCCCGCCGCCGTCGAGCTCCTTCAGCCCGGCGATGATCTTCGCCACCGCGCCGCCGGCGTCGCCGTACAGCATCCGCGCGTTGTCGGCGTAGAACAGCGCGTTCTCGATGCCGGCGAAGCCGGTGCCCTTGCCGCGCTTGATGACGATGGCCGAACGCGCCAGCGAGACGTCGAGGATCGGCATGCCGTAGATCGGCGAGGCCGGGTCGGTCTTCGCCACCGGGTTCACCACGTCGTTGGCGCCGATCACCAGCGCCACGTCGGTGATCGGGAACTCGGGATTGATGTCGTCCATGTCGGCGATGATGTCGTAGGGCACGCCGGCCTCGGCGAGCAGCACGTTCATGTGGCCGGGCATGCGTCCCGCGACCGGGTGGATGGCGAATTTCACCTGCACGCCGCGCTTCTGCAGCGCCTGCGTCAGCTCCCACACCTTGTGCTGCGCCTGCGCGACGGCCATGCCGTAGCCCGGCACGATCACCACGCGCTCGGCGTAAGCCATCATCGCGGCGACGTCGGTCGCTTCGATGGGCTTCTGCGAACCGCTGATCTCCTGCGCCTCGCCGGTCGCGCCGAAGCTGCCGAACAGCACGCTGGCCAGCGAACGGTTCATCGCCTTGGCCATCAGCTGGGTGAGCAGCATGCCCGCCGCGCCGACCACCATGCCGGCGATCATCAGCGCCTCGTTCTGCAGCACGTAGCCTTCGAACGCGACGGCAAGGCCGGTCAGCGCGTTGTACAGCGAGATCACGACGGGCATGTCGGCGCCGCCGATCGGCAGGGTCATCGCGATGCCGACGATCAGCGCGAGCGCGAAGAAGATGGCGATGACGAGGATCGCCGGCGTCGGCTGCAGCACCAGCAGCACGCCGCTCAGCACCGCGCCCGCCATCAGCGCCGCGTTGACCATCTGCTGCGCCGGGAAGGTGTAGCGCTTGTCCATGCGGCCGTCGAGCTTGGCCCAGGCGATCACCGAGCCCGAGAACGAGATCGCGCCGATCAGCGCGCCGATCACCGCGAGCACCGTTTTGGTCGGATCGAGGCAGGCGTGGTCGGCCATCGCCGTGGCCGTGCACGCGCCGGTATGCGATGACGCCGACACCAGCGCCACCGCGCCGATCGCCGCCGCCGAGCCGCCGCCCATGCCGTTGAAGATGGCGACCATCTGCGGCATGTCGGTGAGCGGCACGCGCTTGCCCCACACCCAGAACACGCCGCTGAGCACGAGGGCCAGCAGCATCAGGCCGAGGTTGATCGGGTCGACGCCGTGCGAGCCCCAGGTGGTCGGCGCGACGAAGGTGACGAGCGTCGCGAGCACCATGCCGACGCCGGCCCACTGGATGCCGCGCCGCGCGGTCACCGGCGAGGACATGCGCTTCAGGCCGACGATGAACAGCACGGCCGCGACGAAGTAGCTGGCCTTCGCCAGCAGGTCGAGAAGGCCCTCCATCACGCGGCCCCCTTGCTCGACTTGAACATCTCGAGCATGCGCTCGGTCACCACGTAGCCGCCGACCGCGTTGCCCGCGCCGAGCAGAACAGCAAGGAAACCGATCACGCGCTCGGTCGTCGTGTCGGCATGCGCCAGCGCGACCATCGCGCCAACGACGACGATGCCGTGCACGAAGTTCGACCCCGACATCAGCGGCGTGTGCAGGATCACCGGCACCCGCGAAATGATTTCGTGGCCGCAGAACGCGGCCAGCATGACGATGTACAGCGCGACGAACCCGTCCATCCGTTTCTCCCGATCGATTGAGCCGCTTCGGCGCGAGCCCCGCGGACTCCGCTCCCCGACCCCATCTTAACCACGGGATGAACGCGGCCCGCGCCCGGTCAACGGGCCTCGACGGCAGGGCGTTATGGCGGGCACGGCAACCGCCGTGACTCGGAGACGCCCGCATGCACCACCCCAACGCCCCTTCCACCGTGGTCGCCCTGATGCTCGCCGGCCTCGCGATCGCTTCGACCGCGATGCCCTCGAACGCCGCCGCCCAAACCACCGGCCCCGTCGCCGACCGCTGGGAAGCCCGCGGTGACCGAGCCGATGAGCGCCTCGACGCCCGCGGTGAAAACGCCGAAGCCCGCCTCGACGCGCGCGGCGACCGCATCGACGAGCGCCTCGACACCCGCGCCGACACCGCCGCCGCCAACGGCCGAGAGAACCGCGCCGAGCGCTTGGACCGGCAGGGCGACCGCGTCGACCAGCGCCTCGACGGCCGCGGCGAGCGCAAGAACGACCGCCTCGACGCCCGCGGTGATCGCGTGGAAGGCCGCGCCGACCGCATCGGCCAGCGCCGCCAAGGCCGCCGCGGCTGACGTCAACCGATCCCGATCTGCTGCGTTATCGTCCCGATGGATGGCCACGGACCCGCCCGCCCCTTGAGCCCGAACGCGGCCCCGCCGGAGATGGCGCTCGACGGCTTTCTTGCCAGCGTCGAGCGTCGCGGCTTCCGGATGGCCGAGCTCGCGCTCGGGCACCGCGAGGACGCGCTCGACGCCGTGCAGGACGCGATGATCGCCTTCCTCGGCTACCGCGAGCGCCCGCAGTCGGAGTGGCCGGCGCTGTTCTTCAGCGTGCTGCGCAGCCGCATCACCGACCGGCACCGGCGCAACACCGTGCGGCGACGCGTGCTGGCGGTGTTCGGCGTGCGCGACGACGAGATCGACGGCGACGACCCGATCGCCCAGCTCGCCGACGCCGCGCCCGGCCCGGCCGAAACCGACGAGCGGCAGCGCGCATGGAAGGCGCTCGGCCTCGCCCTGCGCGCCCTGCCCCGGCGCCAGCGCGAGGCCTTCCTGCTGCGCGAGCTGCAGGGCCTGTCCGGCGCCGAAACGGCTGCCGCGATGGGCTGCTCCGAAGGCTCGGTGAAAACCCACCTGTTCCGCGCGCAGGCCGCGCTGCGGGCCCAACTGGACGATTGGCGATGAGCATTCCCACCGACGACGACCGCAGGCGGCGCGCCCGCGCGCTGTTCGATGCCCAGGTCGAGGCCCTCGACGGCGCCACCGCCACCGCGCTGCGCGCCCGCCGTCGCGAAGCGCTGGCCGCGATGGCGACGCTGCGGCGTCCTTCGTGGGCGTGGCCGGCCAGCGGCATCGCGACGGCCGCGCTGGCGCTGATGCTGTGGCTGCCTCGCGGCGACGGCTTGGGCACCGAGGGCGTCGATGCGGCCGCGCCGACGTCGGCGGCGCCGGCACCGATCGCGCTCGAGGCCGGCCGCGTCGAGGAGGACGTCGAGGGCCCCGGAGCCGCGGCGCGCTTCGCCGACGGCGCCATCGCCGAGCTCGAGAACGACGCCGAGTTCTACGCCTGGCTGGCCACCGCGCCCGACGACCTCGACCTCGGCCTCGACCTCGACAACACCCCCAACGCCCCGCCTGTGCAGGGCCCGCAGGAAGGACTGACGCTATGACCCGGACCCTCGTTTTCGCCGCCCTGCTGGCCGCCGCGGGCCTCGGCCCCGCCGCGCTGAGCGCGCAGACCGCGCCGCCCGGCAACGCCGCTGCCGCCGCGACACCCGCCGCGACGCCGTGGGCCTCGCTGTCCGAAGCCGACCGCGCCGCGCTGATCGAGCCGACGCGCGAACGCTGGGAGCGCGCCACCCCCGAACAGCAGCAGCGCATGCTCGACCGCGCGCGCTTCTGGGCCAGCCTGAGCGCCGAGCAGAAGCGGCTAGCGCGGGCCGGCGTGGAGCGCTGGCGCGATGCCAGCCCGGAACAGCGCGCGCGGATGCGCGAGGCCTGGCAGCGCCGGCAGGAGCAGCGGCGCGAGCGCCGCGGCGAATGATGGGGCCTCGGCCGGCGCCCCGCGCGGGGATCACGCCGTCGCGGCGGCCTCGGCACGCACCCAGCAGCTCTTCTCGATCAGCTCGTCGCTCCAGTCCAGCGCGATCGCGCCGTCTTTCAGGAACAGGCTGACGAAGTTAAGCAGATTGCGGGCGTACATCTCGCTGGCGTGCACCGCGCCGCTGCTGGCGAGGTTCAGCGGCCCGGCGACGGTGACACCGCCGTGCTGCACATTCTCACCGGGCACCGTGAGCTCGCAGTTGCCGCCGGTCTCGGCGGCGAGATCGACGACGACGCTGCCGGGCTTCATGCCGGCCACCATCGCGGCGGTGATGATCTTCGGCGCCGCGCGGCCCGGCACCGCGGCGGTGCAGACGACGACATCGATGCCCTTCAGATGATCGGCGAGGCGCTGCTGCTGCAGCGCGCGCTCTTCGGCGCTGAGCTCGCGCGCGTAGCCGCCGCTGCCGGCCGCCGACACGCCGAGGTCGAGGAACTTGCCGCCCAGCGATTCGATCTGCTCGCGCGTCTCGGGGCGCACGTCGAAGCCCTCCACCTGCGCGCCGAGGCGACGCGCCGTGGCGATGGCCTGCAGCCCGGCCACGCCGGCGCCGACCACGAGCACCTTCGACGGGCGGATGGTGCCGGCCGCGGTGCTCAGCATCGGGAAGAAGCGCGGCGCGAGCTGTGCACCCAGCAGCACCGCTTTGTAGCCGGCCATGCCGGCCTGCGAACTCAGCACGTCCATCGCCTGCGCACGCGTGGTGCGCGGGAGCTTCTCCATCGCGAAGGCGGTGGCGCGGCGCGACGCCAGCGCGGCCTCGCGATCGCCGGGCGCGTGCGCGGCGAGCATGCCGACCACCACCGCACCGGGCTTGAGCTTCGACAGCGTCGCGGCATCGGGCGACTGCACGCAGAGCAGCAGGTCGGCGTCGGCCAGCGCGGCGTCAGCGTCGGCACCGCCGGTCCCGTCGTAGGCGGCGTCGGGAAAACCGGCCTGCGCGCCGGCGTCGCGCGCGATGCGCACCTGCGCGCCCAGCGCCGCCATCTTCTTCGCCGTCTCCGGGGTGATCGCCACGCGGCGTTCGCCGGCGGCGGCTTCCTTCAGGCAGACCACGGTCACCGGCATCGGGGCGTCCTCGTTTCGGGAAGCCCCGATGCTAGCCCACGTTGGCGCCGCCGTGCCGCCCGCGTGCGGGCGACCGTCCGCGTCAGGCGATGTCCTGCTTCAGCCGCCCGACCATGCGCTGCAGCGCGTCCTCGAACGCGCCGCCCTGGGCGTCGCGCAGCTGCAGCTTGCCGAGCTTCTTCAGCGCGCCCAGCTCCTCGACCGACGCGACGAGCATGCGCACGCCGCGGCGGTTGACGAACATCAGGCGATTCGAGATCGGCGAGATCCACGCCAGCTTCGCCGGTGCGAGCTTCTCGTCCTCGCCGGCCAGGCTGATCCAGTCGCCCACCTTGAGCTCGCGCAGCTGCGCGAGGTCGTCGGCGTCGAACTCGGGCGGCACTTCGGTGCCACCGACGATCTTCAGGCGCGGCTGGGCCGGCATCGGCGGCGGCTCGGGCGCCACGCGCAGCACGGCCGCGGCCTGCTGCGCCGCCACGGCATCGCCGCGACGCTGCGCTTCGATGCCGTCGGCGATCGCGCGGATCACCGCATCGGCGGCCTCGCCCTGCACGCCGGAGCTGCCGAGCACCGCGACGAGATCACCACTCAGGGCGTGCATCGCCGTGGGGATGGTCATCGCCGACGCCTTGCCGCCGGGCAGGAGGTCGAGCAGCTTGTCGGCCATCGACAGCGCCGCCGACCACGCGACCGAATCCGTGCCCTCGCGCAGCGCCACCAGCGACAGGTGGTGCGACCAGCTTCGCGCGAGGAACTCCCGCAGCGCCGCCGGCACCTTGCGGCCGTCGACGCGGTTCGCCACTTCGCCGCCGGCCTGCACGCGCGCGTGCTCGAGGCGCTCCTGCCCGCGCTGCGCCTCGGCGGCGCGCTTCTCCGCCAGCTCGATGCGCTTGCGGTGCTGGTCGAGGAAGCCGCGCAGCTCCGATTCGAGCGTTTCGAAGATCGCGACGTCCTCGTTGAAATCGCCGACCAGGGTGTCGACGACCTGCTCGGCCTTGCCGAGCATCTCGCGCTCCTGCGCGCTCTGCCCGCCGTTGCCCTCGCAGGCCTCGGTGACGGCATTGAGCAGCTTGCGCGCCGGGTGCGTGCGGTACATGAACATCTGGCGGTCAAGCAGGGCCACCTTGACGTAGGGCACCACGAGGCGGCTCACGAGGTTGCGCGCGCGCTGCTCGAAGTCGTGCTCGTCGAACAGCACGTCGAACAGCATGCCGACGAGGTCGACGGCGTCCTCTTCGTCCGGGCTGATGCGAACGTTCTCCGGCGAGAGGCCGATGCGGCGCGCGCTGTCGAGCAGGTCGCGCTTCAGCAGCACCGACAGCGAGGCCTCGTTGCGCTCCATGGTTTCCAGCACGGAGGGCGGCACTTCGGTCTGCATCATCGACAGCACCGACAGCATCTCGGTGGTCTGCAGCGGGCGCCGCTGCGGCACCCCCGGAGCGCCGGGCGCCGCCGCGGTTTCCGCGCCCTGCGGACGCAGCGCCCGCAGCATCTCGCGCAGCAGGCTGAACACGTTGGCGTCGTCGGCCGACGCGGCGCCGCCCTGCGCGTACGACGCCGCCGGTGCACCGGCGGCCATGGCCTGCTCCGCGCCCGACACCCCGCCCGCACCCTGCGGCATGCGTGCCGGCGCGGCCGGCCGGGCCACGCCGGGATTGGCGCGCGGCACGAGGCCCGCGGCGACGAAGCGCTGCGTCAGCGGCTCGATGATCTCGGTGAGGCGAACCTGCAGCTCGCGCTCGTAGTACTTGTTCAGCACCGTCTGCAGCGAGCCGGGCAGCTCGATATCGCGCACCGCGCGATGCAGGCCATGCCCGAAGCTGAGCGCGCTCAGCGGATTGTGGCGGGCGGGGATCGACTCCACGCCGAGCAGCCTCGCGAGCCCGCGCGCCAGCGCGTCGAGGGCGTGGCCATGGCTGCGCTGCAGCGCCTCGACGATCAGGTCGGACACGAGCTGCTGCTGCAGCTCCTGCTCGCCGACCAGGCTCAGGGTAAGCGCGTCGGGCACCTCCACGGGCGGGTCGAGCAGCTCGTCGAACAGGCGCTCGTACTGCTGCGCGAAATGCCGCTCGATGGTGGCGCGCGTGCTGCGCAGCGTGTTCATCGCCTCGAGCCGCGGCGAGCGCGCGAACGGATCGGCGCCTTCGCCTTCCTTCTGCGCGAGGTCGAACATCCAGTCGTCGGCCTTGCCGAGCACGGTGCGGACGAGCGCCGAAAGCTGCTCGACGACCGAGCGTCGCGTGTAGCGCAGCAGTTCGTCGTAGGTCGGTGGTCGGGTGGTGGGCGGAGTCATGGTCGGGATGCCGTGCGCCGATGGGGGAGGCGGCCGTTCGCAGGGATAGTGACGGCGTTGACACTTGTAAACCGTGATGGGCCCAGCAGTTGGGTGGCACCGGACAGGTGGCCGTTAGAATCGACGCATGGACGTTCTCTCCGCCTTGACGCAGCGCCGCTCCGTGCCCAGCCGCCAGCTCGGTACCCCGGGCCCCGACCCCTCCCAGCTCCGCGCCATGCTCGAAGCGGCGATGCGCGTACCCGACCACGGCAAGCTCGCGCCGTGGCGTTTCCTCCGCATCGAAGGCGAGGCGCGACACACTCTCGGCGCGCGACTGGCCGAGCGCGCGCGCGCCATCGACCCGAACGCGCCGGCCGCCGCCATCGACAAGGACCGCGCGCGTTTCAGCTTCGCGCCGATGATCGTCGCGGTGATCGCCACGCCGTTCGAAGGCCACAAGGTGCCGGTGATCGAGCAGCTGATGTCCGGCGGCGCGGTGTGCTTCGCCCTGCTGCAGGCCGCGCAGGGCCTCGGCTTCGGCGCGCAGTGGCTGACCGGCTGGGCCGCCTACGACCGCGAGATCCTCGAGGGCCTCGGCCTCGCGCCGCACGAGCAGCTGCTGGGCTTCATCCACATCGGCACGCCGTCGGGCGAGGTGCCGGAGCGCCTGCGCCCCGCGCTCGACGCGAAGCTGTCGGACTGGACGCCGTGAGCGCGGTTCATCTGGTCGATTCCAGCCTGTACGTGTTCCGCGCCTGGCACGGCACGCCGATCGACAGCAGCGACGAGGACGGCTGGCCGGTGAACGCGGTGCACGGCTTCGCGCGCTTCCTGTGCGAGCTGATCGAACGCACGCGCGCCGCGCATCTGGCGCTGGCCTTCGACGAGGCGCTCGACTCGTGCTTCCGCAACGCGATCTACCCGGCCTACAAGGCCAACCGCGACCCGGCGCCGGAGGAACTGAAGCGCCAGTTCGCGCACTGCAAGGCGATCGGCGCGGCGATGGGGCTGCCGGTGCTCGCGCATGCCGACTTCGAGGCCGACGATCTCATCGGCACGGCGGCGGCGCAGGCGCGGCGCGACGGCCACGCGGTGGTGATCATTTCCGCCGACAAGGACATGGCGCAGCTGCTCGACGAAGGCGACTGGCAGTGGGATTTCGCCCGCAACGAGCGCTGGGACTGCGCCGGCGTGAAGCCGCGCTACGGCATCCACGCGCATCAGGTGGCCGATTACCTCGGACTCACCGGCGACGCCAGCGACAACATCCCCGGTGTGCCGGGCATCGGGCCGAAAACCGCGGCGACCCTGCTCGGCATCTACGGCTCGATGGACGCATTGTTGGACAAGCTGCACGAAGTGCCGCTGCTGAAGCTGCGCGGTGCGGCCCAGCACGCGGTTCGACTGCGCGAGCACCGCGACAGCGCACTGCTGTCACGTCGGCTGGCCACCATCGTGCTCGATGCACCGCTGCCCGACGATTTCGCCGCAGCGCGCCGCCGCGAGCCCGATGCCGAGGCGCTGGACCGCCTGTGCGAACGACTGCGCATCGGCCCGATGACCCGGCGCCGCCTGCAGGACGCCGCGAGGATGACCGCTTGAGAGGTAACGCATGAACCCGAAGCACGAAGGCCCGGCGAACGTCGCTTGGGAGGGAAAGTGGCTGCGCATCCGCACGCGCGGCACCTGGGAGTATGCCGAACGCACGCACGCCGACGGCAAGGCGGTGATCATCGTCGCGGTCACTCCGGACGAGAAGCTGCTGTTCGTCGAGCAGTTCCGCGTGCCGCTGCAGCAGCGCACCATCGAAATGCCCGCCGGCCTTGTCGGCGACAACGTCGGTGAGGACACGCTGGAATCGGCCGCGGCGCGCGAACTGCTCGAGGAAACCGGCTGGCAGGCCGCGCACGTCGAGGTGCTGATGGAAGGCCCGACGAGTTCCGGCATGAGCAGCGAGACCATCGCCTTCTGCCGCGCCACCGGCCTCTCCCGCGTGCACGCCGGCGGCGGCGATGAGAGCGAGGACATCACCGTGCACGAAGTGCCGGTCGATGAGGCCGCGCGCTGGCTGACGCAGAAGATGGCCGACGGCTACGCGATGGACCCGAAGCTGTGGGCGGGGCTGTGGTTTGTGGAGCGGAATCCGGACGGAAGCCGCGCCGGCTGATCCGGCGCGAACCTTCCGTCAGCGATACCCATCCGTCGCCTCGACCAGCAGGCTGGCGATCTCCGGTTCGAACGCCGAATGCCCCGAGGTCGGCGCGATGTGCAGCGTCGCCTCGGGCCACGCGCCCTTCAGATCCCACGCGTTCTGCACCGGGCACACCACGTCGTAGCGGCCGTGCACGATCGTGCCGGGGATCTGGCGGATGCGGTGCGCGTCGCGCAGCAGCTGGTCGTCGTGCTCGAAGAATCCGCCGTTGACGAAGTAGTGCGACTCAATGCGCGCGAAGGCCAGCGCAAACGCCTCTTCCTCGTGGCCGCTCATGAAGTCCGGGTCCTGGCGCAGGAAGCTGGTCGCGGCTTCCCACACGCTCCAGCGCCGCGCGGCGGCGAGGCGCACCGCCGGGTCGTCATGGGTGAGGCGGCGGTGGTAGGCGGAGATCAGGTCGCCGTGCTCGACCGCGGGAATGCCGGCGAGATACTGCTGCCAGGCGTCGGGGAACAGCCGCGACGCGCCTTCCTGGTAGAACCACTCCAGCTCCCAGCGCCGCAGCATGAAGATGCCGCGCAGCACGAGCTCGGTGACGCGATCGGGGTGGGTTTCGGCGTAGGCGAGCGCCAGCGTCGAACCCCAGCTGCCGCCGAACACCTGCCAGCGCTCGATGCCGAGATGCGTGCGCAGTGCTTCGATGTCTGAAACCAACGCCGGCGTGGTGTTGTCGACGAGGTCGGCGTGCGGCGTCGAGCGCCCGGCGCCGCGCTGGTCGAACAGCACGATGCGATAGCGTTTCGGGTCGTGGAAGCGGCGCATCTTCGGGCCGCAGCCGGCCCCCGGGCCGCCGTGCAGCAGCACCACCGGCTTGCCCGCCGGATTCCCGCACTGCTCGTAGTACAGGCGATGGCGGGCATCGACCTGCAGCGTGCCGGTGTCGAAGGGGTCGATGTCGGGGTACAGGGCGGCCATGCGTCACTCCGGTTCGGAACCGCAAGGATACGAGGCCGCACCTCCCGGCCGCGCGCTTGAACTGTCACTCAGGGCGCGTATCCTCCACGTTCGATGGAGCCCGCCACGCCGCATCAGGCCGCTGTGCTGGCCAGGGTCGAGAGCACCCCGGCACGGGGGTCTGCCCCCCAGCGTTTTCCGTCGGGCCCCGCGCCACGTCTCCTCAGCCTCGACGCCCACGGCCGCATCCTCAACTGGATGACCTGGCAGGACGCGGCCTGCCTGTACGCGCGCGGCGCCGTGGCCTGGACGCTCGGCGACCCCTGCCTGCAGGTGCGCGGCGGCGTGAACCGCTGGACCGGCCGCCAGAGCGTGCTCGACATCGCGCCGATCATCGCCGCCAAGGGCCACGCCAGCGCGCGGGTGCCCGAGCCGACGCCCGCGCTCACCAACCACGCGCTGTTCGCGCGCGACCAGTGGATCTGCCTGTACTGCGGCGCCGACGGCCGCCGCCTGCCGCTGACCCGCGACCACGTGCTGCCGACCTCGAAGGGCGGCAAGGACGTCTGGGAGAACGTGGTTTCCGCCTGCATCCACTGCAATTCGAAGAAGGGCGGCCGCACGCCGCAGCAGGCCGGCATGCCCCTGCTGGCGGTGCCGTTCCGGCCAAGCTGGGTCGAGCACCTGATCCTGTCGAACCGCCACATCCTCGCCGACCAGATGGCCTTCCTGACGGCGCATCTTCCGAAGCGGGCGCGGCCGCAGGGCTGAGCGTCCGCCGCGACGCGGCGCAGCGCGTGATGCAGCGCACAGGCTGACATCACGACACGATTGCGGGTTTGACCCCCACCGGGTCGCTTCCGATACTCGTCGAGTCTTTCACGCCGCGACACCGCCATGCCCCGACTCAGCTTTTCCGGCTTCGACCGCGCCGACGAGGCCTCGGCCCGCGCGATGTTCGACAGCCTCGGGTTGAATGACTGGTCGCTGTCGGATGAAGCCGGCGCCGACGCGGTGCTGATCGACCTCGACTCGATGTACGGCCAGATGGCGTGGATGAAGGGCATCGAGGCCGGCAAGGCGTCGATCGGCCTCACCCAGGCCCTGCGCGCCGACACCGCCTACCGCATCGATGCCCCGCTGACGGCCGAGGCGCTGCGCGCCGTGCTGGTGGCGGTGGCGCAGGGCGCGCCGTCGTCCCCCGCGATCGAAACGCCGCTGCCGGAGCCCATCGCGCCGGAGGCGATCGCACCCGCGCCGACGGCTGCGGCGCCGAGCGCTCAGGAGGCGATCGCTCCACCGCCCGCATCGTCCAACCCGGCCCGCCGCCTCGCCGCGCTGCTCGGCAACGCGGCCGCGCCGTTCGCAGTGCAGTGGGGCGATCTGCCGCGCCTCGTCATCGACCCGCAGGCGCAGCAGTTCGCGCCCGGCAAATCCCTGAAAGCGCTGCTCGGCTACGCCACGGCCGAACTGCCCGCCGACGCCGTCGAAGCGATCGACGCAGCCGCCGCGGACGCCGCGCTGCGGCAGGCCGGCGATCCGCAGCCGCTGTCGCGCTTGCACTGGCTGCTCGCGCTGGGCGGCGGCGAAGGCCGGGTGATGACGCACGCGCCCGGCACCCGCTTCCAGCTCGGGCGTTGGCCGCAGGCCGAACGCGAGTTTCCGAAGCACTTCCGCATCGCCACCGTGATGCTGAAGGCGCCGGCGACGGTAGCGGAAATCGCCAGCGCCTCCGGCGCCAGCGAAGCCGAGGTCGCCGACTACGTCAATGCGGCGCTGGCCGTCGGCCACGCCAGCGCGGCCTGAGCGCGGCGCCCGGTCGGCATCGGGTTTCATCGCGCCTTCGCGGCGTCACGCCGGGCCTGAACGCCGCCCGATCCTTGGCTTGCCCCTCCTCCCCTCGCGGGCGGACAATTCGCGACCGTTTTGTTTCGGACGCCCTTGATGGACGCCCAGCGCTACCCGCGCCTTTCCCGCGTCAACGTGCCCGCCGACCTGCGCCAGTTCCCCGAGAGCGAACTGCCCGCCGTCGCTGACGAGCTGCGCGCCTATCTGATCGAATCCGTCGGCATGAGCGGTGGCCATTTCGGCGCTGGCCTCGGCGTCATCGAGCTCACCGTCGCCCTGCACTGGCTGTACGACACGCCGAACGATCGCCTCGTCTGGGACGTCGGCCACCAGACCTACCCGCACAAGATCCTGACTGGCCGCGGCGAGCGCATCACCACCGTCAAGAAGAAGGGCGGCGTGGCGCCGTTCCCGAAGCGCAGCGAGAGCGAGTACGACACCTTCGGCGTCGGCCACAGTTCGACCAGCATCTCCGCCGCTCTCGGCATGGCGACCGCGCTGCAGCGTGCCGGCGACCCGCGCAAGGTCGTGGCGGTGATCGGCGACGGCGCGATGACCGCCGGGATGGCCTACGAGGCGCTGAACCACGCCGGCGGCATGGACCCGGAGCCCGACGTGCTCGTCGTGCTCAACGACAACCGGATGTCGATCTCCGAAAATGTCGGAGGCCTCACCAAGATGCTCGGCAAGATGCTGTCGTCGAGCACGCTCAACGCGGTGCGCGAGGGCGGCAAGAAGATTCTCGGCGACAAGCGCAAGAGCCCGGCCGCACGCTTCATGAAGCGCTGGGAGGAGCACGCCAAGGGCATGTTCGTGCCCTCGACGCTGTTCGAGGAGATGGGCTTCCACTACACCGGCCCGATCGACGGCCACGACCTGCCGGCGATGCTGCAGGCGATGAAGCTGCTGAAGACGCGTAAGGGCCCGCAGCTGCTGCACGTCATCACCACCAAGGGCAAGGGCTACGAGCGCGCGGAAGGCGACCAGATCGGCTACCACGCCGTCTCACCGTTCGACCCGGATCTCGGCGTGGTCTCGAAGGGCGGCGCGAAGAAACCGACCTACACCGACGTGTTCTCTGACTGGCTGTGCGACGCCGCGGCCGCCGAGCCGAAGCTCCTCGCCATCACCCCGGCGATGCGCGAGGGCTCGGGCCTGGTGCGCTTCAGCAAGGAATACCCGGAGCGCTACTTTGATGTCGCGATTGCCGAGCAGCACGCGGTGACGCTGGCCGCCGGCATGGCCTGCGAAGGCGCCAAGCCCGTGGTCGCGATCTACTCCACCTTCCTGCAGCGCGGCTACGACCAGCTGGTGCACGACGTCGCGACGCAGAAGCTCGACGTGCTGTTCGCGATCGACCGCGGCGGCGTGGTCGGCCCCGACGGCGCGACGCACGCCGGCAACCTCGATTTGAGCTTCCTGCGCTGCGTGCCGCACATGGTGGTGATGGCGCCGACCGACGAAGCCGAGTGCCGCGCCATGCTCACGACCGGCCTCCAGCACCCCGGCCCGGCCGCCGTGCGCTATCCGCGCGGCACTGGCCCGGGCGTGGCGCTGCCGTCCACGCTCGACACGCTGCCGATCGGCAAGGCCGAGGTGCGTCGTCGCGGCCGCGGCGTGGCGCTGCTGGCCTTCGGCGCCCTGCTGCCAGCGGCCGAACAGGTGGGTGCGGAGCTGGGCCTCACCGTCGTCAACATGCGCTTCGTCAAGCCGCTCGACACCGAGCTGCTGCGCGAGCTGGCCGCGAGCCACGACGGCTTCGTCACGCTGGAAGACAACGTGGTGATGGGCGGCGCGGGCTCGGCGGTGCTGGAGTTCTTCGCGAGCGAAGGCGTGCTGAAGCCGACCCTGCTGCTCGGCCTGCCCGACCGCTTCCAGGAGCACGCCGCGCGCGAAGAGCTGCTGGCCGAGGCCGGGCTCGATGCCGCGTCGATCCGCGCCGCCGTGCTGAAGCGCTGGCCGACCCTCGCCGTGCCGACCGCGCCGGAGCTGAAAGCCGCGGGGTGACGGGGCGCGCCGTCGGCTGACTTTCGTCAGTGACGGAGCGCCTCCGGGCTTGGCACAGTGTCTTCATGCGAGGCGCCGCATGCTGCGCGCGCCCTGACCTGGAGCCCCCATGAGCCGCCCGGAAGACCAACTGCGCGACCTGCGCATCGACCGCCGCCCTGGCGCCGTCCGCCCGAAATCCAAGCGCAAGTGGATTGTGCTGGGAGGCGTCGTCGCCGTCGTCGCCGGCGTCGCGGTCGTGATGTCCGGCCGCCCGACGCCGGTCGAAACGGCCGTCGCGCGCAGTGCGGCCGAGTCCGGCCCGCCCACCCTCCTCGACGCCTCGGGCTTCGTCACCGCGCGACGCATCGCCACCGTGTCCTCGCAGATCACCGGCCGCGTCGCCGAGGTGCTGATCGAAGAAGGCCAGCGCGTCGAAGAGGGCGACGTGCTCGCCCGTCTCGATCCCGTCGACGCCCGCGCGCGGCTGGATCTGCAGACGGCCCAGGTGGCCTCGAGCGAATCGCAGCTCGCCGAGGCGCAGGCCCAGCTCCGGCTCGCCGAGGCGACCCTGACGCGCCAGCAGGAGCTCGTTGAACGGCAGCTCACCTCGAAGGCCGCGCTGGACCAGGCCCGCGCCGACCGCGACGCCCTCGCCGCGCGCCTCGCCACGCTGCGCAAGAGCGTGCAGGTCGCGCGCGACCAGCGGCAGATCGCCGCGATCGGCCTCGACCAGACCGAGATCCGCGCGCCGTTCTCGGGCGTCATCGTCGCCAAGGCCGCGCAGCCGGGCGAGATGATCTCGCCGGTGTCGGCCGGCGGCGGTTTCACCCGCACCGGCATCGGCACGCTGGTCGACATGGACTCGCTCGAGGTCAACGTCGACGTCAACGAGGCCTTCATCGGTCGCGTGCAGCCGCAGATGCCGATCAACGCGGTGTTGAACGCCTACCCCGACTGGACCATCCCCGGCAGCGTCATCGCCATCGTGCCCACCGCCGACCGCACCAAGGCCACGGTGAAGGTGCGCATCGCGCTCGACAGCAAGGACCCGCGCATCGTGCCCGACATGGGCGTGCGCGTGAGCTTCCTGGCCCCGGTCGATGCCGACGCGCCCAAGCCCACCGGCGCGTTCGTGCCGGAAGCCGCGATCGTGCAGCCCGCGCCGGCCGCCGAAGGCGAGGAGGCGGGACGCCCGGCGGTGTTCGTCGTCGAGGACGGCGCGGCCAAGCGCGTCGAGGTGACGCTGGGCGAGGAAGCGAACGCTGAGCGCCTCGTCACCGCGGGATTGAGCGGCGGGGAGGCCGTCATCGTCGCGCCGCCGAAGGACCTCGCCGACGGCGCGCGCGTCGCGGTGAAGGCGCCGGCCGCGGCCGGCGGTCGCTGAGCCCCGGCGCACGCCCATGAGCGCTTCCCATCCCATCGTCGAGATCCGTGATCTCACCAAGACCTACGTGCGCGGCAAGCAGCGCGTCGAGGTGCTGCACGGCATCCAGCTCGACATTCCCGAAGGCGATTTCGTCGCGCTGATGGGCCCGTCGGGCTCGGGCAAGACGACACTGCTGAACCTGATCGGCGGCATCGACTCGCCAACCTCGGGCGTGCTGAAAGTCGGCGGCCAGCGCATCGACGACTACGGCGCCGACGAGCTCGCGAAGTGGCGCGCCGAAACGGTGGGCTTCATCTTCCAGAGCTACAACCTGATGCCGGTGCTCACCGCGCAGAAGAACGTCGAGCTGCCGCTGCTGCTGACCGAGATGGGGGCCGCGGAGCGGAGCAAGCGCGCGCGCCTTGCGCTCGAACTCGTGGGCATCGGCGAACGCGCCGGCCACAAGCCCAACGAGCTTTCCGGCGGCCAGCAGCAGCGCGTGGCCATTGCCCGCGCACTGGTCAGCGATCCGACGCTGCTGATCTGCGACGAGCCCACCGGCGACCTCGACCGCAAGACCGCCGATGAAGTGCTGCGCCTGCTGCAGCGGCTGAATTCGGAGTTCGGCAAGACCATCATCATGGTGACGCACGATCCGAAGGCGGCCGAGTACGCGCGCCGCACCGTGCACCTTGATAAGGGCGCGCTGGTGCAGGAGGCCGCGCACTAGCGCGGGCCGACGATGCTGAAGTACGTCAGCCTGGTGCTCTCGGGCCTCACGCGGAAAAAGCTGCGCACCACGCTGACCTTCCTGTCGCTGGCCGCCGCGTTCACCCTGCTCGGCCTGCTGCAGGCGGTGAACTCGCTGTTCTCGGGCGCGGCGGATTTCCTCGGCGCGAACCGGCTGATCACGCAGGCCAGCACCAGCTTCACGCAGGCGCTGCCGATGCGGCTGATGCCGCAGATCGAGTCGGTGCCGGGCGTTACCGCCGTCAGCCACTCGCAGTTCTTCGGCGGCCAGTACGGCGAGGGCCGCAGCTTCTTTCCCCAGTTCGCGGTGAACCCGCGGCGCCTGCGCGACACCTACCCCGAGTGGGTGATGGAAGAGGACGCGTGGCGCAATTTCGTCTCGACGCAGGACGGCGCGATCGCCGGCCGACTGCTCGCCGAGCAGAACGGCTGGAAGGTGGGCGACATCATTCCGCTCAACAGCTTCATCTGGACCAAGGCCGACGGCACGCGGCTGTGGGAGTGGCGGCTGGTCGGCATCTTCGACGGCAAAGACGCCGAGTGGCAGAAGCGCGCCAACCTGATGTACCTGAACTACGGCCAGTTCGACGAAGGCCGCGTGGCCGGCGCGCGCGGCTTGGCCGGCGTGTTCGTCGTGCAGGTGGCCGACCCGAACGACAGCGAGCGCATCGCCAGCACCATCGACGCGAAGTTCGAGAACTCGTCCGACGAAACGAAAACGCAGAGCGAGCAGGAGTTCCAGCTCGGCTTCATCCGCCAGCTCGGCGACATCGGCCTGATCGTCAATCTGATCACCGCGGCGGTGTTCTTCTCGATCCTGTTCCTGACCGGCGTGGCGATGTCGCAGGCGGTGCGCGAGCGCATCCCCGAGCTCGCGGTGCTGAAGTGCCTTGGCTTCAAGGACAAGCAGGTGATGTGGCTCGTGCTGGCCGAGAGCTTTGCGCTGTGCCTGCTCGGCGCGCTGGCCGGCATGCTGTTCGCGAGCTTCGTCATGCAGTTCCTGCCGCCGGAGTTCCCGATCACCGCCGACGCCTTCGTCTGGGGCGTGGCCGCCGTCAGCGTGCTGGTGCTCACCCTGCTCGTCGGCCTGCCGCCGGCGCTCACCGCGCAGCGGCTGAAGATCGTCGACGCGCTCGCGGGACGCGCCGGCGATTCGCCGCTCGAACTCGCATTGCGCAAAGCGATCGAGTGGCCCGCGATGGGCTGGCGCTGGGTGATGGGCCGTCCGCTGCGCCCCGCGGAGACCGACGCATGAGCACGTGGACGCAGGTGCGCGAAATCACGCTGATGAACCTGCGCTCGATCCCTGAGCGTCTGGGCCCCAGCCTCGTCATCGTGGTCGGCATCGCCGGCGTCGTCGGCGTGCTGGTCGCGCTGCTGTCGATGTCGTCGGGCTTGAACGAGACGCTGGGCAGCGGCGGCCGGACCGATCAGGTCGTGGTGACGCGCGGCGGCAGCAACGGCGAACTCGCCAGCTTCCTCGCCATCGGCTCGGCCACGCTGATCAAGCAGGACCCCGGCATCGCCCGCGCCGAGGACGGCACGCCGCTCGCCAGCGGCGAGGTGATCGTGATTACCGAGGTGCCTCGCCCGGGCCAGCGCACCGGCGCCAACGTCACCCTGCGCGGCGTCGAGCCTGTCGGCCTGAAGCTGCGCGAAGGCTTCCGCATCGTGCGCGGACGATTGTTCCGCCCCGGCGTGCAGGAGCTGATCGTCGGCGCCGGCGCCGCCGCGCAGTTCAGCGGCCTCGAGGTGGGGCGCACGCTGCGCTTCCGCGGCTCGACGTGGACGGTGGTCGGGCACTTCGAAAGCGGCGGCAAGTACGACAGCGAACTGTGGAGCGACCTCGGCACCGTGCAGAGCGCGTGGCGCCGCAGCGGCGTGTCGTCGATCCTCGCGCAGCTCAAGTCGCCCGCCGTGCTGCCCGCGATGTCGGCGCGGCTGAAGGAAGACCCGCAGCTCGACGTCGAGGCCAAGACGCAGCTCGATTTCTACCAGGGCCAGAGCGGCCAGCTCACCGCAACGATCGGCGTGCTCGCCGGCGTGGTCGCGCTGATCATGGCCTTCGGCGCCACGTTCGGCGCGCTGAACACGATGTACTCCGCCGTCTCCGCGCGAACGCGCGAGATCGGCACCCTGCGCGCGCTCGGCTTCGGCGCATCACCCGTCGTCGCCTCGGTGATGGCGGAAGCGCTGCTGCTCAGCGCCTCGGGCGGCGCGCTCGGCGCACTCGTCGCGTACCTCGTGTTCAACGGTTACGCGGTAAGCACGCTCGGCGGTGGATTCACGCAGGTCGCGTTCCAGTTCGCGGTGACGCCGCAGCTCGTGGCGATCGGGCTGGGCTTGGCGATCAGCATCGGGTTTATCGGTGGGCTGGCGCCGGCGATTCGTGCGGCGAGGATTCCGGTCACTTCAGCATTGCGCGAGTAACCGAAAGCTCGCCGGTTTGTCGCATGCGCTCCGCGCCAAGGCCGGCGCGCGAGGCTGGCCCGCCCCGTCACCTTCCACCCAAGATTTCCGGCGGTCGATCCGAATGCGACATCCCTGTCGCTCGGATCGATCGCGCATCCTGCGCGACCCTTCGGGCTAGCGCCTCAACAGCGCGTCGGGGCTCCTTATTCGCCTCACACGCCGGCCTCGACGCTGGCGCTGCGAAGTCACGGCGAGATCAAGGTCGCGCTAGGTTGGAGCCGTGCCGCATGGGCGTCGCAAGCAAGGTGGCGCTGCAATGGCAACGGCGGCTCACGACCTATTCCGTTGAAAAACTCCGTTTTCGGCGTCGTGGCGGGTGTGGCGCAGTCGC
>ERZ1066123.124-NODE-124-length-63918-cov-15.581557_pt1 | contig 63918 bp, 58 predicted proteins | sample MGYA00382770_ERZ1066123 | MGnify/ENA primary metagenome ERZ1066123 (study PRJEB33369, sample SAMEA5778353) | biofilm metagenome | biome: Industrial cooling water; feature: Water cooling tower basin; material: Biofilm | place: United Arab Emirates | collected...
GGCCCACGTCCCAGATCAGCTTGTCGCGCGGCGTGTCGAAGACCGCGTGCAGCGCGACGGTCAGCTCCACCACCCCGAGGCCCGCGCCCAGGTGGCCCCCGGTCACGCTGACCGCGCTGATCGTCTCGGCGCGCAGCTCGTCCGCCAGCTGGCGCAGCTCGCGGTCGGTCAGCGCCTTGAGGTCGGCGGGCAGCCGCACGCGGTCGAGGATCGGGGTCCGGGGACGGTCGGTCATCGCATGTCCCTCACGCGTCGCGGTCGATCACGAAGCGCGCGGCCTCGGCCAGGGTTCGGGCGCGGGCACCATAGGGCGCGAGCGCCGCCTCGGCCTCGGCCACGAGCGCCCGCGCCCGGTCGCGCGCGCCGTCAAGGCCCAGCAGCGAGACGAAGGTGGCCTTGCCCGCCGCGCCGTCCTTGCCCACGCGCTTGCCCGTCACCGTCGCGTCCCCCGTCACGTCGAGGATGTCGTCGGCGATCTGGAAGGCAAGGCCCAGGGCGGCGGCATAGCGCGCGAGGGGGGCCGGGTCGTCTCCCGCCAGCACCGGTCCCGCCGTCGCGGCCCAGCCGATCAGCGCGCCGGTCTTGCCCGCCTGCATCGCCGTGATCGCCTCGAGCGACAGGGGCTCCGCCGCCGTCTCGGCCGCGATGTCGAGCGCCTGGCCACCGACCATGCCGCCGTGCCCCGCCGCGCGCGCCAGCCCCGCGACCAGCGCGAGGCGTCGGTCCGCCGGGCCCAGCGCCGGGTCGCACAGAAGCCCGAAGGCCAGCGCCTGCAGCGCGTCGCCCGCAAGGATCGCGGTCGCCTCGTCCCAGGCGAGGTGGACGGTGGGCTGCCCGCGCCGCAGGTCGTCGTCGTCCATCGCGGGCAGGTCGTCGTGGACGAGGCTGTAGGCATGCATCGCCTCGATCGCGGCGGCGGCCGATCGCGCGTCCGCGACCCCGTGCAGGCGCGCGCCCTCCATCACGAGGAACCCGCGCAGCCGCTTGCCGCCCTGCAGCGCGTAGCGCATCGCGTGGATGACGGGCAGCTCCGCCGCCTCGCCGAGTGCGGCGTCGAGCCGGTCCCGCACCGCCGCCGCATCGCGCGCGAGCGCCTCGCGAAGGCTCACATCCCCTCCGCCGGGGCGGTGCCCACGGCGCGGCCCTCCTGCAGGCGGATCAGCTCCACCTTCGCCTCGGCGTCCTTCAGCTTGCCCGCGCAGTGCGCCTTGAGCGCGGCGCCGCGCTCGTAGAGCGCGATCGACGCCTCCAGCGCGACGTCGCCCTTCTCGAGCTGGCTCACGACCAGCTCCAGCGCGGCCATGGCCTGCTCGAAGGTCATCTCGGCAATCGGCGTGTCAGCCATCGGCGCGTCCCTGCAGTTCCCCGACATGCGCCGCGACCGAAGCCGCGAGCGCCGCGGGATCATAGCCACCCTCGAGGCAGGATACCACCCGCCCCCCGCAGACCCGGTCGGCAAGCGCGCAGAGGCGCGCGGTCAGCCAGGCGTAGTCCTCCGCGGTCCAGCGCAGCCCGCCGAGCGGGTCGTCGCGGTGCGCGTCGAACCCGGCGGAGAGCAGGATGAGGTCGGGTGCGAAGGCCTCCACGCGCGGCAGGATCGTCCGCTCGTAGGCGCGCCGCATCGCCGCGCCGTCGCCGCCCGGCGCCAGGGGCACGTTCACCACCTGCCCGTGCGCCCCCGTCTCGTCCGCCCGTCCCGTGCCGGGGTAGAGCGGCATCTGGTGGCTCGAGGCGAACAGCGCGCGCCCCTCGTCCAACAGAAGGTCCTGCGTGCCGTTGCCGTGGTGCACGTCGAAGTCGACCACCGCCACGCGCGCAAGGCCGCAGCCCTCCAGCGCGTGCAGCGCGGCCAGCGCCACCGTGCCGAGGAGGCAGAAGCCCATCGCGGTCGCGCGCTCGGCGTGGTGGCCCGGCGGGCGGCAGGCGACGAAGGCGCGGCGGGCCTCGCCCGCGAGCACCGCCTCGACCGCGGCGCAGGCCCCGCCGACGGCGCGCAGCGCCGCCTCGAGCGAGCCGGGCGAGAGGACCGTGTCGGCGTCGAGCGCGACATGCCCCCGGTCGGGCACCGCCTTCCGCAGCCGGTCGAGATAGGCCCCGGGATGGCCGCGCAGGACCAGCGCCTCGTCCGCGACCGGGCAGGTCCGGCGGCCGAAGGACAGCCCCTCCAGGCCCCGCTCGACCGCCAGGAGGCGCGCGGCGTTCTCGGGATGGAGGTCGGGCGTGGCGTGGCCCGCAAAGCCCGGGTGCGCGAAGATCAGCATCGGCCCGTACTCCTGTTCGGAAACATCCCCCGGGATGGGGTGCGGGGAAGGGGCGGGCAGCCCCGTCCCCGGCCCGCGGTCAGTCCGGTGCCAGCATGTAGCCCGAGCCGCGCACCGTCTGCACATAGCGCGGCTGGCGCGGGTCGTCCTCGATCTTGCGGCGCAGGCGCGTGATCTGCACGTCGACCGCGCGGTCCTGCGCCGCGGGCTCGCCCCCGCCGCCCATGTCGCCCACGAGCCGGTCGCGGGCCACGGGCTCGCCCGCCTGCGCGGCCAGCAGGCGCATCAGCTGCGCCTCGGTCGCGGTCAGCCGAACCGGCTCGGTCCCGCGCCAGAGCTCGCCCCGCTCGATGTCGTAGCGCACGGCGCCGAGCTGGAGCATCTTCGGCCGCGGCACGGGCGGGGGCGCCGGCACGCGCCGCAGGATCGCGTTGATCCGCAGTAGCAGCTCCTTCGGCTCGAAGGGCTTGGCGAGGTAGTCGTCGGCCCCCGCCTCCAGCCCCTCGATCCGGTGCTGCGCCTCGGCCCGCGCGGTCAGCATCAGGATCGGCAGCGCCATCCGGCCCCGCAGGTCGCGCGCAAGGCTGACCCCGTCCTCGCCCGGCATCATCAGGTCGAGCACGATCAGGTCGAAGTCCAGCCCCGCCAGAAGGCGGCGGGCCTGCGCCGCATCCCGCGCGATCGTCACGAGATAGCCGTTCCGCATCAGGAACCGTTGCAGCAGCGTGCGGATGCGCTCGTCGTCGTCGACCACCAGAAGATGTGCCTGCGCGTCCATCGGACCCCCGGGGTGCGGCCTAGCGGCCCGCTTCCTTCAGCCCCTGATACTGCCGGCGCTGCTCCGGGTCCATCATCGCTTCCAGGACCTGCCGGAAACCCTGGACCGCCGCCGGGCCGGCCGCGCGGTAGGCGGCGCGCACCCGCGCGCGCTGGGCGTCCGACAGGGCGCGCTCGAGCTCCGCGCCCCTGTCGGTCAGGTGCAGGTGCCGTTCGCGCCGGTCCACGCGCCCGACCCGCGCCTCCACGAGGCCCTCCTCGATCAGGGCGCGCAGGACGCGGTTCAGGCTCTGCTTGGTGACGCCGAGGATCCCCATCAGGTTCGACACCGTCGTGCCCGGGCTGCGGTGGATGAAGTGGACGGCCCGGTGATGCGCGCGCCCGTAGCCCCGCGCCTCGAGGATGCGGTCGGGGTCGGCGGTGAAGCCGCGGTAGGCGAAGAACATCGCCTCGATCCCCTTGCGGACCTGCTCGTCCGTCAGGAACAGCAGGCCCTCGGACCCATGCGCCGGATCGGCCATCCCTCGATCCTCCCCGGGGGGAGTTTAGGACAGCCTTGTTGACTTTCCAACAACCCGCTGCTAGCCAACGCTCGATCTGACGCAACTTTATGTCCGCATCGGACCTAAGGTGCGCAACTTCCGCAAAGGACACCGCAGCATGGCTGGCTACGACGACCGCGACGGGATGATCTGGATGGACGGCGGGCTGGTTCCATGGCGCGACGCGAAGGTGCACATCCTGACCCATGCGCTGCACTACGCCAGCTCGGTCTTCGAGGGGGAGCGGTGCTACAACGGGCGGATCTTCAGGGGCACCGCGCATTCCGAGCGCCTGCGCCGGTCGGGCGACCTGCTGGACATGCCGCTGCCCTATTCGGTGGCCGAGATCGACGCCGCGAAGGAGGCGGTGCTGAAGGCCAACGGCCTGACCGACGCCTACGTGCGCGCGATCGCCTGGCGCGGCGCGGGGGAGGACATGGGGGTCGCCTCCAAGCGCAACCCGATCCGCATGGCGGTCGCCGCCTGGACCTGGGGCAGCTACTACGGCGACGCGAAGCTGCGCGGGGCGAAGCTCGACATCGCGAAGTGGAAGCGCCCCAGCCCCGAGACGATTCCCCATGCCGCGAAGGCCGCCGGCCTCTACATGATCTGCACCATGTCGAAACACGCCGCCGAGGCGAAGGGATGCTCGGACGCGATGATGCTCGACTACCGCGGCTACGTGGCGGAAGCCACGGGGGCCAACATCTTCTTCGTCCGGGACGGCGAGGTCCACACGCCCCTGCCCGATGCCTTCCTGGACGGCATCACCCGCCAGACGGTGATCGGGATGCTGCGCGACATGCAGGTTAAGGTGCACGAGCGCCACATCCTGCCCGCCGAACTGGAAGGGTTCGAGCAGTGCTGGCTGACGGGCACCGCCGCCGAGGTGACGCCCGTCGGCCAGATCGGCGACCACCGCTTCGAGGTGGGGGATCTGGCCCGGCGCGTCGCGACGGACTACGAGCGGCTGGTGCGGGCCTGACGGACGCGGGGCGGGCCGCAGGGCCCGCTCCCTTCACGCGATGGTCGTCGTGACCGGCAGCCCCGCCTTAAGCGCGTTCGAATACGGGCAGATGAAGTGGCCCGCGTCGACGATCCGCTGCGCGGCGTCGCGGTCGAGACCCGGCAGGCTGACGGTGAGCGCGATCGTGAGGCCGAAGCCCCCCTCGTCGCGCGGGCCGATGCCCACGCTCGAATGCACCTCGGCGTCCTCGGGCACGGCGGGCAGCGACCTGTCCTGGCTCGCGGCGAAGCGCATGGCGCCAAGATAGCAGGCGGCGTAGCCCACCGCGAAAAGCTGCTCGGGGTTGTTACCCGCGCCCGACCCGCCCATCGCCCGGGGCGTGGCCAGCGTCACCGACAGCGCGCCGTCGTCCGTCGCCGACTGCCCGTTCCGCCCGCCCCCCCTCGCCGTCGCGCGCGCCGTGTAGACGACCTTCGCCATGCTGGCCTCCCTAATGCGTCCCGGGGGACTATAGGGGGCCGGCCGGCAAAGTCAGGCCCCGATCAGGCCCGGTGGCCCCGCGCGATGCGCCAGTAGGCGCGAAGGCCCGCGGCCCCGGCCGGGGCCGCCTCGGGCCGGTGCCAGGTGCCGCGGCCGGCCCGCCGCGCGATGCGCAGGAACTGCACCAGCCGCGAGGGGCCGGGGGCGGCGCGGCGGTCGATGACGTGACGGGTCATGGGATCCTCCGTTCTGGGCGAGGCGCCGATCATAGCCGCGAATCGCCCGCGCCGCACCTGGCGGGACGCGCGTCGGCCATCGCCCGCCGGTTCAGGCGGGAAGCCGCCCGGCAGCCCAGGCCGCGGCCTCGGCCACGGTGGGGTCGGGGTCCGCGGTCAGCGCCTGCGCCGCGCCGCGCAGGGCCGGATCGCCTGCGTTGCCAATGGCGTAGAGGACGTTGCGCACGAGGCGGTCGCGCCCGATCCGCTTCACCGGCGATCCGGCGAAGCGCGCGCGGAAGCCCGCGTCGTCCAGCGCCGCCAGCGCCGCCAGCAGCGGCGCGCCGACGCGGGGCGCATAGCCGATCTCGCGCGCGGCGACCGCGAACTTGTTCCACGGGCAGACGGCGAGGCAGTCGTCGCAGCCGTAGACGCGGTTGCCCAGCAGCGGGCGAAGCTCGGGATCGACCGGCCCCCGGTGCTCGATGGTGAGGTAGCTGATGCAGCGCCGCGCATCGAGCCGGAAGGGCGCGGGGAAGGCGCGCGTCGGGCAGATGTCGAGGCAGGCGGTGCAGGTGCCGCAATGCTCCGCCCCGGGCTCGTCGCGCGGCAGCTCCAGCGTCGTGAGGATCGCGCCGAGGAAGAACCAGTTGCCGAGATCGCGCGCGAGAAGGTTCGTGTGCTTGCCCTGCCAGCCGAGGCCCGCCGCCTGCGCGAGCGGCTTTTCCATGACGGGGGCCGTGTCGACGAAGACCTTGATCGCCGGGTCGCCGCCCGCCGCGCCGATCAGCCAGCGCCCCAGCCGCTTCAGCCGGCGCTTCACGAGGTCGTGGTAGTCGCGTCCCTGCGCGTAGGCGCTGACGGCCGCGCGGTCGGGCTGCCCCAGCACCGCGAGGGGGTCGCCCTCGGGCGTGTAGACCTCGGCCAGCATGATCACCGACCGCGCCTCGGGCCATAGCGCGGCAGGGCTGGCGCGCCAGTCCGCGCGGTCGGCCATCCAGCCCATCTGGCCGTGGCGGCCCTCGGCCAGCCACGCGCGCAGGCGCGCCGCCGCCTCGGGCACCGCGTCCGGCGCGCAGACGCCGACCCTCGCGAAGCCCTCCTCCACCGCGCGGGCGACGAGGCGGGCCTTCAGCCCCTCGGTCGTCCGTTCGGACGGATCCGGCGGCCTGCGACGCCCCCGCCCCGCGCGGTCAGAAGTCGAGGTCGGCATAGTGCGCCGGCTGCGGGAAGCCCGGCACCTGGTCCACCAGCAGCGTCCGGAAGCTTGGGCGCGACTTGATCTTGGCATACCAGTCCTTCACCACCGCCTGCCGGTTCCAGTCGACGTCGCTGATGTAGTCGAGGCAGGACAGATGCGCGGCGGCGGTGAAGTCCGCGAGCGTCATCGCGTCGCCCGCGAGCCAGCGCCGCTGGTCGAGAAGCCAGGCCATGTAGTCGAGGTGATTCTTGATCGCCGCGGCCCCGGACTTCACCGCCTTCGAGTCGGGGTAGCCCTGCGCCATGACCTTCTTGTTGATCCGCTCGTAGACCAGCTTCGAGGTGACCTCCCCGTGGAACTTGTCGTCGAACCAGGCGCAGAGCCTGCGCACCTCGTAGCGCCCGTCGGGATCGCGCGGCATGAGCGGCGGGGAGGGGTTCGTCTCCTCGACGTATTCGCAGATCGCCTGGCTTTCGGACAGGATGCGCGAGTCGAGCTTCAGGACCGGCACCTTGCCCGCCGGGTTCCGGCGCAGGAAGTCGGGGCTCTGTTCCCAGTAGCGCTCCTCGACCAGCTCCACCTCGATCCGCTTCTCGGCCAGCGTCAGGCGGACCTTGCGGCAGAAGGGCGAGAGGGGGACGTGGTAGAGGCGGTTCATGCTGGCACGGCCTATCCGGGGGACCGGCCCTCATTGGCGCGGCGGGGCCGGAAGATCAATCCCGCAGATGCGCGGGCGGCGGTCAGCCGTCCTCGAAGCAGGCCGCGCGGCCGTCGGCGCGGATCGTCTCGGCCCCCGCCTCGATCTGCGCCGCCCGGCGGCGGACGAAGGGTCCCGGGCGGCCCGCGTCGCGCCCCTTGGGGTCGGGCAGCACGGCGGCGAGCCGGGCGGCCTGCCCGGGCGTCAGGTCCGCTGCGTCGACGCCGAAATGGAACCGGGCGGCCGCCTGCGCGCCGAAGACGCCCTCGGCGAACTCGGCCACGTTGAGATAGACCTCGAGGATGCGGCGCTTGGTCCAGACCAGCTCCACCACGGGGGTCAGCGCCGCCTCGGCGGCCTTGCGGGCCCAGCTCCGCCCCGGCCAGAGGAAGACGTTCTTCACCGTCTGCTGCGTCAGGGTCGAGGCGCCGCGGTTGGCACCCTCGTCCATCGCCACGCGGATCGCGGCCATGTCGAAGCCCCAGTGCAGGCAGAAGTTCGCGTCCTCCGCGGCCACGACCGACCGGGCGAGCGCGGGCGCGATCGCCTCCAGCGGCACCCACTCGCGGTCGAGGCCGCCGAGGCGAAGCGATTCCCCTGCCTGGTAGAGATTGATGGGCGGGGGAACGACCGCGAACAGCAGGATCAGCGCCCCGAAGGCCCCCGCCACCCCGAGAGCCCCCCGGCCGGCCCAGACCAGCGCCCGCCGGCGCCGGCGGCGCAGGGGCGCGGCCGGGGGGCCGGCCTTCGATGTCCGCCTGCCGCGCGTCGCCATGCCCGCAGTCGGACCACGAAGCCCGGCGGCGGTCAAGGCGGGGCGGCGCTCAGGCCTGCGTCTGCTCGCGCCCGCCGCCCAGTTGGTCCGCCGGGGGGTTCCCGAGGGGCCGGATCTCCTCGAAGAGGCGGCGCAGCGCCTCGTCGGAATCCTTCGACAGCGAGGTCTGCACGACGCGGCCCTTGGCGCGGAACGGCTCCAGCCGCTCCAGCACCTTGTCGCCGGTCATCTTGCGGATCAGCACGCAGATGGCCGATCCGCCGCGTTCGAGGCTGCGGCCCACGTCGCGGATGAAGTCGTCGTTGATGCCGATGTCGCTGAACCGTCCGACCAGCGCCCCGGTGCCTGCCCCGACCGCCGCGCCGAGAAGCGGGTTGAGGAACAGAAGGCCAACCAGCGTGCCCCACATCGTTCCTCCGGCCGCCCCGGCGGCGGTGAGGTTGACCGCCTGGTGCAGCTTCACATCGCCCGAATCCTCGGCGCGGGTGACGATCACCACGTCCTCCATCTCGATGAGGTATTCCTTCTGCAGGCCCACCAGCGCGGCGCGCGCCTCGAAGGCGGTCGCCTCGTCGGGGAAGGCCACGATGACAAGATCGGACATGACGGTCTCCTTGGATGGATTGCCCCGGCGGAACGGTTGCCGGGCACGGGGGTTCCGGCAAGGGGCGCGGCGCGCCCGGCCGGCGGGCCGGCGGAACAGCGCCCATGATCCCTGCCGCGCGACGGGCTGCCCCCCGGTGCCCGCCGCGGCCGGGGGCGTGTCGCAGACCACCGCCACGTCGAACCCGGGGCGGGGCAGCCGGTCCTGCGGCCCGGCGTCCGACGCGGCGGCGCCGGCGCCGCGGCCATCCAGCGCCGCGCGCAGCGGCCCCACGATCCGCAGCGGCTGCTGCGTCGGATTGGCGAAGGTGGACACCGCCGTCCCGTTCTGCAGGAGCAGCAGGAACAGCAGCGGCTTGCAGGCGCGGCTTGCGTCGCGGCCCTGCGCGCCGGGGCCGAAATGCGCCTGCGCCAGCCCGCCGCGGGGCAGCGCTTGCGCCGCGTCGAGGAAGGCCCGGTAGCCCGTCCCCAGCTGCGCCCAGCCCGCCGTCACCATCGCCAGGTGCAGCGCGAAGAGCCCGCCGAGGACCGGCGCGGGCCAGGCCGCGCGCCCGGGCACCGCCCCCGCCGCGAGCAGCGCGAGCAGGACCAGCGGCATCCGGTCGTCGAGGTGGCCCACGCCGAAGAGGTTGGGCGGCATCACGACGACCAGCGCCGCCGCCAGCGCCGCGGCAAGGCGGAGCCGCGTGTCGAGCCGCAGCGCGCCCTTCGCGAAGGCCAGGGCCAGCGTCCCCCACAGGACCAGCCCGAACAGCCGGTCGGCCCAGGGCCAGGTCGATTCGGCGACGCGCAGCAGCCCGTCGACGCGATGCCCGGCCTCGGCCAGCAGGCGCGGCCAGAGCTGGCCGCGCCCGGCATGCGCGGCGAGGTTTCCGAAGGCCTGCGTGACGCCCCCGTCGGCCGAGGCGGTCCGCGTCATCAGGAACAGGACCACCGGCCCGGCCGCGACCAGCCCCAGCCGCGCGATCCGCCCGAGGACGCGGGCCCGGGGCATCGGCGGCGCCGCGCGGACCTGCGCCAGCTCCACCGCGAGGAGCATGAGGCCCCAGAGCCCGAACACCAGCCCGTGCACCAGCATGATGACCATCCCCGCCGCGATCCCGGTCGCGAGCTGCGCCCCGGGCCGGTGGGCCAGCGCGATCCACAGGCCGAGCGCCGCCAGCGCGAGCCCGAGCCCGAGGATGAAGTTCGCGAACCCCCAGGTCAGGACGAAGCTGTAGGCGAGCAGCCCCGCCAGCGCCACGTGCGTCGCCGCGACACGGCCGTGCAGCGCGCGGGCCAGCGCCAGCGCCCCGAGGACGGGGGCGAGCACGATCAGCGCGCCGAGGATCTTCGCGCCGAGAAGCGGCGGCACACGCTCCATCACCGCGACCCCGATCACGTCGAGGCCGAGATTGGGCAGCAGCGCCCAGGCCGGCGCGTAGTTCAGCGCCAGCGCGGGGTCGTCGTCGACCCGGGCCAGCGCGAAGTAGCGCGCGACGTGGGCATAGAAGTCGATCAGCGGCAGCACGGGCGTCACGAGCAGCGGCACGAGGCAGAGCGCCGCCGCGCCCCAGACGAGCGCCGCGGGGCGAAGGCCGCGCAGCGCGGGGCGGGCGGGGGCGAGGTCGGTCATGGCGCGAAGACCCAGTACTTGTTCAGAAGGTAGGTCGCGCCCGGCACGACGATCAGCCCGGCCGCGAAGCCCCAGAGGTAGGGCAGGCCGAACCCGTGCACGGCCAGCGCCATGATCCCGAGATTGCCCAGAAGCCCCGCCGCGACTGAGACGGCGAAGCGCATCGCCTGCGCCCGGCCCCGCCGCGCGCCGGGAAAGACCCACAGCGTCTGGCCCGCCCAGGTCACGGCCACCGCGGCGCCGAAGGCGATCCCGTTCATCGCGACCGGGGGCAGGCCCGCGCCCTCCACCCCCAGCCGCAGGAGGCCGAGGTGCGTCAGCGTCGCGCAGACGCCGACGACGCCGAAGCGCAGGATCTCGGTCAGGGGCGGGGTCATGCGGGCTGGCGGCTGCGTCCGGCGCGGCGCGCCTTCGTCGGCGGCGCGGCGGGCGGCGGCGCGTCCTCGGGGGCCGCGTCGAAGCCGACCGTCTCGCGCACGATGTAGATCGGGCGCTGCTTCGTCTCCATGTAGAGCCGGCCGAGGTACTCGCCCATCACCCCGAGCGAGATGATCTGCACGGCGCCGAGCAGCAGCATCACGATCATCAGCGAGGCGTAGCCCGGCACGTCGATCCCGAAGACCAGCGTCCGCACGAGGATCACCAGCGTGTAGAGGATCGACAGGACGGCGACCGACAGGCCGAGGTAGGTCCAGATCCGCAGCGGCGCGGTGGAGAAGCTGGTCAGCCCGTCCAGCGCCAGGTTCCACAGCTTCCAGTAGCTGAACTTCGAGCGGCCGGCCGCGCGCCGGGGCCGCGCGTAGGGCACGCCGACGGCGCGGAACCCGACCCAGGCAAAGAGCCCCTTCATGAAGCGGTTGCGCTCGCGCAGCAGCAGCGTGGCGTCGACCACGGGGCGGCTCATCAGGCGGAAGTCGCCGACGTTGGGCGTGATCTTCTGCGCGGCGAGGCTGTTGAAGATCCGGTAGAACAGCCCCGCGGTACGGCGCTTGGCCCGCGTGTCGGCCTCGCGGTCGACCCGCTGGCCGTAGACGACGTCGTAGCCCTCGCGCCACAGGCGGACGAACTCGGCGATGAGGTCGGGCGGGTCCTGAAGGTCCACGTCGATCGGCACCACCGCCCGGCCCCGCGCGGCGTCGAGGCCCGCGGTCAGCGCCGCCTCCTTGCCGAAGTTGCGCGACAGGCGGACCATGCGGATCCGCGGGTCGGCCGCGGCATGCGCGCGGACGATCTCGGCGGTGCGGTCGGTGCTGCCGTCGTCGACGAACAGGATCTCGGAGCGGAGGTCGAGCCGGTCGAGCACCGGCAGGGTCGTCCCGAGGAAGCGCGGCACCGCCTCCTCCTCGTCGAGGACGCAGCAGACCACCGACAGATCAATGTCACGCATCAAATCATCCGTCTGTCCGGGCCGGCCGCACGACGCCGCGGCGCAGGGGCAAGCACGTCAGTCCCAACAAAACGACCCGCGCAATCCGGGGACGGGGCCATTGCGGCACCACGACCGCCGCGCCCGCCGCAAGGATACCGGATCCGCGCCCGGGAGTCAGGGCCTTTCGCGCCCGCCCGCCCGCAAGGCGGGCCGCGTGCCTATTCCGCGGGCATCGCCAGGGGCTCGTCCGACAGGGGGTGGGGCAGGTGGACCAGCATCTCCTTCGGGCAGACCTGCAGGAAGCGCGCGCGCTCCGCCGGCCAGTCGGCGAGGATGCGGCGGGCCTTGGCGCTTCCGGTCTCGGCCGCGTGCCGCTCCACCAGCGCCCTCAGCTGCGCCTCCCAGTGCGGATGCGCGACGGCGCAGGTCACGAGGCTCTCGGCGTTGATGAAGCCCGGCGCCGTGCCGTCGGGGTCGTGGATGTAGGCCATCCCCCCGGTCATCCCGGCCCCGAAGTTCGCGCCGATGGTGCCCAGGATCACCGCGACCCCGCCCGTCATGTACTCGCAGCCGTTCGAGCCGCAGCCCTCGACCACGACCGAGGCGCCCGAGTTGCGCACCGCGAAGCGCTCGCCCGCGCGCCCCGAGGCGAAGAGGTGCCCGGCCGTGGCGCCGTAGAGGACGGTGTTGCCGACGATCGTGTTCTCCTCGGCCAGAAGGGGGCTTCCCATCGCCGGGCGGACGACGATCAGCCCGCCCGACAGGCCCTTGCCGACGTAGTCGTTGGCGTCCCCCATCACCTCGAGCTTCAGCCCCTGCGCCGCGAAGGCGCCGAGCGACTGCCCGCAGCTGCCGGTCAGCTTGACCGTCAGGTGGTCGGGCTGGAGGCCGTTGCGCATCCCGAACCTGCGCACGATGTGGCTGGAGGCGCGGGTGCCGATGGTGCGGTGGGTGTTGCGCACGGCATAGGACAGCTGCATCTTCTCGCCGTCCTCGAAGAAGCGCGCGCCGTCGCGGATGATCTCGGCGTCGAGCGCGTCGGGGACGGCGTTCCGGGGCCTCGTGCGGTCGTAGGTGATGCGGTGCGCGCCGTCGACCGTGATGAGAAGCGGGTTGAGGTCGAGGTCGTCGAGATGCGCCGACCCCCGGCTGACCTGGGTCAGCAGGTCCGCGCGCCCGATGATCTCGTCGAGCGACCGCGCGCCGATCGAGGCGAGGATCTCGCGCACCTCCTGCGCGTAGAAGGTGATGAGGTTCACCACCTTGTCCGCGGTCCCGGTGAACTTCGCGCGCAGGGCGGGGTCCTGCGTGCAGACGCCCACGGGGCAGGTGTTCGACTGGCACTGGCGCACCATGATGCAGCCCATGGCGATCAGCGCGGCGGTGCCGATCCCGTATTCCTCGGCCCCCATCATCGCCGCCATGACCACGTCGCGGCCCGTGCGGAGGCCCCCGTCGGTGCGCAGCGTGATGCGTTCGCGCAGGTTGTTCATCGCGAGGACCTGGTGCGCCTCGGTCAGGCCCATCTCCCACGGAAGCCCCGCGTACTTGATCGAGGTCGCAGGCGAGGCCCCGGTGCCGCCGTTGTGGCCCGAGATGAGGATGATGTCGGCCTTGGCCTTGGCCACGCCCGCGGCGATGGTGCCCACGCCCGACGACGAGACCAGCTTCACCGTCACCTTGGCGCGCGGGTTGATCTGCTTCAGGTCGTAGATGAGCTGCGCCAGATCCTCGATCGAGTAGATGTCGTGGTGCGGCGGCGGGCTGATGAGCGTGACGCCCTTCGTCGAATGGCGCAGGCGGGCGATCAGCTCGGTCACCTTCATGCCCGGAAGCTGGCCGCCCTCGCCGGGCTTGGCGCCCTGGGCCACCTTGATCTCCAGCTCCTCGCAGGCGTTGAGGTACTCGGCCGTGACGCCGAAGCGCCCCGAGGCCACCTGCTTGATCTTGGCCGAGGGGTTGTCGCCGTTCGGCTCGGGCACGAAGTGCGCGGGATCCTCGCCGCCCTCGCCGCTGTCGCTCTTGGCGCCGATCCGGTTCATCGCGACGTTCAGCGTCTTGTGCGCCTCGGGGCCCAGCGCGCCGAGGCTCATCCCCGGCGTGACGAAGCGCTTCCGGATCGAGGTGATCGATTCGACCTCCTCGATGGGCACCGGCCGGCCCAGGGGCTTGATGTCCAGAAGGTCGCGGATGTGGATCGGGGGGTTCGCGCGCATCGCCGCCGAATACTGCCTCCAGACGTCGTGGCTCGCCCGGTCGCAGGCGGTCTGGAGGAGGTGCATCGTGCTCGCCTCCCAGGCGTGCTTCTCGCCCGACCGCCGCGCCTTGTAGAACCCGCCCACGGGCAGCACGGAGGCGCCCGACCGCCAGCCCCTCGCGTGGACCTCGGCCAGCTTCCTCTGGATGCCGGTGAGGCCGATGCCCGAGATGCGGCTGTGCATGCCGGGGAAGTATTCCGCCACCAGCGCGCGGCTGAGGCCCACCGCCTCGAAGTTGAGGCCCCCGCGGTACGACGAGACGACGCTGATCCCCATCTTCGACATGATCTTCAGAAGCCCGGCGTCGATGGCGTCGCGGTAGCGGCGCATCGCGTCGGTCAGCGTGCCCTCGATCAGGCCGCGCGCCACGCGGTCGGCGATGCTGTCCTGCGCGAGATAGGCGTTGACCGTGGTGGCCCCCGACCCGATCAGCACGGCGAAGTAGTGCGGGTCGATGCATTCGGCCGACCGCACGTTGAGGCTGGTGAAGGTCCGCAGGCCCTTGCGGGTCAGCCAGCTGTGCACCGCGCTGGTGGCGAGGATCATCGGCATCGCCACGCGCGACTCCGACTGGTGCTGGTCGGTCAGCACGAGATGCGCGGCCCCCGAGCGCACGGCATCCTCGGCCTCGGCGCGGATGCGCTCCAGCCCCTGCCGCAGCGCGTCGGACCCGGCATCGGCCGGATAGCTGCAGTCGATGTGCGCGACCTGCGCGCCGAACTGGCCCACCATCACGTCGAACTCGGCGTTGGCGACGAAGGGGCTCTCCAGCACCAGGATCTCGGTCTGGGCCGAGGACTCGTCGAGCACGTTCTTCAGGTTGCCGAAGCGCGTCTTCAGGCTCATCACGCGGCCCTCGCGCAGGCTGTCGATCGGCGGGTTCGTGACCTGGCTGAAGTTCTGGCGGAAGTAGTGCGACAGCGGCCGGTAGACCTGGCTCAGCACCGCTGCGGGCGTGTCGTCGCCCATCGAGGCCACCATCTCCTTGCCGTCCTCGGCCATGGGGGCCAGCACCTGCTCCAGCTCCTCCATGGTGTAGCCGGCGGCGATCTGGCGGCGGCGAAGCTCGGCCCCCTCGAACAGCGGCACCTCGGGCACGTCGCGCAGAAGCGCGTTGAGGTCGACGATCCGGCCGATCCACTCGCCGTAGGGCTGGCTCGCGGCCAGGCGGTCCTTCATCTCGGCGTCGTGGAAGAGCCGGCCTTCCTCCATGTCGACGGCGATCATCTGCCCCGGCCCCAGCGCGCCCTTCTCGCGCACGGTGGCCTCGTCCACCGGCACCATCCCCGCCTCGCTGCCCGCGATCAGCAGCCCGTCGCCGGTGACGACGTAGCGCATGGGCCGCAGCCCGTTGCGGTCGAGCCCGCCGCAGACCCAGCGCCCGTCGGTCATCGCGAGCGCGGCGGGGCCGTCCCACGGCTCCATCACGCTGTTGCAGTAGGCGTACATGTCCGCCCAGGCCTTCGGCATCTGCACGGTCTGCTTCGACCAGGCCTCGGGCACCAGCATGGTCTTGGCCATGGGGGCGGAACGGCCCGACCGCACCAGCACCTCGAACACGGCGTCGAGCGCGCCCGAATCGCTGGTGCCCGCCGGGATGATCGGCTTGATGTCCTCGGCCGCCTCGCCGAAGTTGTTGGAGGCCATGCGGATCTCGTGGCTCCGCATCCAGTTCACGTTGCCCTTCAGCGTGTTGATCTCGCCGTTGTGCGCGAGCATGCGGAAGGGCTGCGCAAGGCTCCACTGCGGGAAGGTGTTGGTGGAATAGCGCTGGTGGTAGATGCAGAAGGCGCTCTCGAACCGCTCGTCCGTCAGGTCGGGGTAGAAGGTGGCGACCTGCTCGGCCAGCATCATCCCCTTGTAGATGATGCTCCGGCACGACAGGCTGCACAGGTAGAGGCCCGCGATCTGCGCGGCCAGCGCCGCCTTCTCGATCCGCCGGCGGATGATGTAGAGCTCGCGCTCGAACTGCTCCTCGTCGATCGCCCCGTCGCAGCGGATGAGGATCTGCTCGATCTCGGGGCGGGTGGCGTTGGCCTTCTCGCCCAGCACGCTGGTCTCGACCGGGACGTGACGCCAGCCGTAGATCGTGTGGCCCATCCGCAGGACTTCCGTCTCCACGATGGTGCGGCAGCGCTCCTGCGCGGCGAAGTCGGTGCGCGGCAGGAAGACCTGGCCCACGGCGATCCGCTTGCCCATGTCGGGCTCGTGGCCGGTGCGGCGCACCTGGTCGTGGAAGAAGCGCACGGGGATCTGGACGTGGAGGCCCGCGCCGTCGCCGGTCTTGCCGTCGGCGTCGACCGCGCCCCGGTGCCAGACGGCCTTCAAGGCCGCGATCCCGTGCTCGACCACCCGGCGGCTGGCCCTGCCGTCGATCGCGACGACGAGGCCCACGCCGCAGGACGACCGCTCGTCCGTGGCCTTGTAGAGCCCGTTCGCGTCGAGCCAGGCGCGGCGGGCCAGCTCGGCTTCGGCCCAGGCGGCGTCGTAGGTCATGGCATGTCTCCCTCGACGTGAAGGTCGGTCGTCTCGTAGTCGGCGGCGGTCCGGCGGGGGTGGCCACCCGCAAGGCGGAAGGCCGCGAAGGCGCGGTCGGCGTAGATCTCGTCGCGGAGCGGCCAGCCGCTCGCGGCGTCGAACAGCCCCGGCATCAGGTCGACGAGGCCGTCGTCGTGCTCGCCCACGTTGCGCATCCAGAGGTGGCTGCCGCAGGTCGGACAGAACGCGCGCTCGGCGAAGGCCGAGCTGCGGAAGGTCGCGACCGGCCCCGCGACGGTCATCCGGTCCGCCGCCGCGTCGAAGCAGGCGAAGACCCCGCCCGACCAGCGCTGGCACATCCGGCAATGGCACACCGCGACGCGCGGGTCATGCCCGCCGCCGACCCGGATCGTCACCGCGCCGCAGAGGCAGCGCCCCTCGATCACGGCGCCACCATCGACATCACCGCGTCGCAGTCGAACAGCGGCTGCGTCGCCATGAAGCCCGGCTCTCCGGGAAAGACGAACTCCACCGGGCGGCCGTCGATCGGCAGCCACCGGCCGTCGCCGAAGTCGGCCTCGCCGGGGCCGGCGAAGAACATCCGCATGTCGCGCCCGATGTACTCGTTGCCCCGCCCGCGGCGGATGACGGTGCCGTCCGGGGCGGTCTCGGTGAACTGGAACTCGGTCACCTCCAGCGGCACGCCGTCGATCACCGCCGTCTCGCCCGTCAGCCGGTCGAAGCCCCGGACGCGGCTCGTCGTGCCGTCGGTCTTCGTCAGGCCGAAGGCGTAGTCGTCGCGGCCGTCCGCCAGAAGCGTCGAGAACGAGGCCGGGTCCTCGGGCGCGGGGTCGAGCGTCTGGACCACCCCGTCGGGCAGGTCGACGCTTTCGATCCACTGCGCCTCGGCGTCGGTGCGCGACAGGAAGAAGACCCCCTCCTGGTCGAGGTCCGCACGCCACTTGTGCCCTGCGGGATCGCCGGCGCAGACGTAGTGGTTCGACACCCGGCACCCGCGCTGCTGCACGGTCATCGTGCCCGTGCACCCGTCGGGCGGGGCGAAGGTGCCGGCCCGGGCGGGCAGCGCCGCCGCCGCCATGAGCAGGAGCGTCACGCCCAGCACGACGGCCCGGCGGTCGGCCGCCGCCGACGCAGGGGCCCTGCTCCGCATCGCCGTCCCCCTCATTCCGCCGCCACCGACGCCGGCTGCGCGAGCCAGTCCAGCATCGCCGCGGCCGCCTCCCGGCCGTCGCGGATCGCCCAGACCACGAGGGACGCGCCCCGCACGATGTCGCCCGCCGCATAGACGCCCGGAAGGCTCGTCGCGTGCGTGGCGAAGTCGGCGCGGATCGTGCCCCAGCGCGTGACCGTCAGCTCGGGCACGCCCCAGAGCGCGGGCAGCGCCTCGGGCTCGAACCCCAGCGCCTGGATCACGAGGTCGGCGGGCTCCACGTAGTCCGCGCCCGGGATCGGTTCGGGCACCTGGCGGCCCGTGGCGTCGGGGGCGCCGAGGCGCATCCGGTCGACGTGGACGCCGGCGACCCGGTCCCCCCCGGTGAAGGCGCGGGGGGCGGAGAGCCAGACGAACTCCACCCCCTCCTCTTCCGCGTTCTGAACCTCGCGCTGGCTGCCGGGCATGTTCGCACGGTCGCGGCGGTAGAGGCACTTCACGGATTCCGCGCCCTGGCGGATGGCGGTGCGCACGCAGTCCATCGCCGTGTCGCCGCCGCCGATCACAACCACGCGCTTGCCCGCCGCGTCCAGCGTGCCGTCGTCGAAGGCGGGCACCTCGTCGCCGAAGCTCTTGCGGTTGCTGGCGGTCAGGTAGTCGAGCGCGGGCACGATCCCCAGCGCCGCGTTCCCCGGCACCACGAGGTCGCGCGCCTGGTAGACGCCCGTCGCGATCAGCACCGCGTCGTGCTGGCCCCGGATCGCGTCGAACGAGAGGTCCACGCCCACGTCGCAGCCGGCGACGAAGGTGACGCCCGCCTCGCGAAGCTGGTCGATGCGCCGCATCACCACGGGCTTCTCCAGCTTGAAGCCGGGGATGCCGTAGGTCATCAGCCCGCCGGGCCGGTCGTGGCGGTCGTAGACCGTGACCTGGACGCCCGCGCGCCGCAGCACGTCCGCGGCCGCGAGCCCCCCCGGGCCGGCGCCGATGATGCCCACGCTCTCGCCGCGCTCGGCGTGGGGGCGGATCGGGGCCACCCAGCCGTTCTCCCACGCGAGGTCGGTCAGGTACGTCTCGACCGCGCCGATGGTGACGGTGCCGTGGCCCGCCTGCTCGATCACGCAGTTGCCCTCGCACAGGCGGTCCTGCGGGCAGATGCGGCCGCAGATCTCGGGGAAGGCGTTGGTCGACTGGCTGACCTCGTAGGCCTCCTGCAGGCGGCCCTCGGCGGTCAGCCTCAGCCAGTCGGGGATGTTGTTGTGGAGCGGGCAGTGGCTCTGGCAGTAGGGCACGCCGCACTGGCTGCAGCGCCCCGCCTGCTCGGCGGCCTTGGCGGCGGCGAACTCGCGGTAGATCTCGTGGAAATCGGCCGTCCGCTGGCCTGCGGGCCGCTTCTCGGGCGTCTCGCGCCCGACGGTCACGAAGCGGAGCATCGTCTGCCGTGCCATTCCGACCCCCTTGCCTTCCCCGGCGTCGGCCGTGATACGGCGCATCGCCCGGGTATAAAAGGCAGCAGGGCTTACCTATTTGTGCGATTTCCGGGATGGACGATGGCCGAGCCGGGATATTTGCGCAGGTAATGGGTCAGAACAGGTTCCCTTCCGTCTAGAACCCGGCCGTCAGGAGCGCGAGGGCAATGGTGCCCACGACGATCCGCCACCAGCCGAACAGCGCGAAGCCGTGCCGGCTGACGTAGCCGAGCACCCAGCGCACGACGGCCACGGCCGTGACGAAGGCGACCGCGAAGCCCACCGCGATCTGCGTCAGCGCCTGCGCGTCGAGCACGTCGCGGCTGGCCCAGAGATCGTAGGCGAAGGCCCCGAGCATCGTCGGCATCGACAGGAAGAACGAGAACTCCGCCGCCGCGCGCCGGCTCGCGCCCAGCATCAGCGCGCCGACGATCGTCGCCCCCGACCGCGACACGCCCGGCACGAGCGCGAGGCACTGGATGATCCCGATCCCCAGCGCGCGGACGGGGGGGATGTCGGCCGCGTCCTCGTAGCGCGGGCGGTAGGCCAGCCGGTCCACCACCAGCAGCACGATCCCGCCGAGGATCAGCATCACGGCGATCAGCCGGGGGCTCTCGAAGAGCACGGTCTTGATGACGCCGTGAAGCGCCACGCCCGCCGCCGCCGCCGGCAGGAAGGCGAGCAGCACCGCCAGGATGAAGCGCCGCGCCGCCGGATCGCGGGGCGCGGCCGCGAACACCTGCCACAGGCGCGCCGCATAGACGGTGAGCACCGCGAGCACCGCGCCAAGCTGGATCACCACCTCGAAGGTCCGGCCCGCGCTCCGGAACCCGAGGAAGTGGCCGATCAGCAGGAGGTGGGCGGTCGACGAGACGGGGATGAACTCGGTCAGCCCCTCGACCAGACCGAGGAAGGCCGCGACCAGCGTGTCCTGTCCCACCTCAGAAGTCCTTCAGGTTCTTGGCCGAGTCCTTGATCGCGGCGAACTGCCCCGAGGGGCGGTAGCGCCAGAGGTATTCGGGCAGGACCGCCTCCATCGCCAGGGGCTCGATCCCGAGGTCGGCGAAGCCGCGCGCCCCCGGCGAGACGACGTTGTCGCGCGCGAGGTTGCGCACCTGGTCGCGCGTCAGCACCCCGTTCTGGAACAGCCCCAGCGTCACGGTCTGGAGCGTGTCGAACCCGAGGGCCATGAGCCTTGCCAGCGGCATCGGGATCTCGGCCACGGCCTTGCGGCGCTGGATGACGGCCAGCATCGTCCCCATCAGCGCGCGGAAGGTCTCGACGTCGGGTCCGCCGAGTTCGTAGACCCCGGGCGCCGCGGTCCCCAGCGCGCCCATCGCCGCGGCCTGCGCCACGTCGTCGACGTAGACCGGCTGGAACAGCGTGTCGGCCCCGACCAGCGGCAGGATCGGTCCCGGCATCGCGGCGAAGCGGTTGAAGAACCGGTCCTCGGGCCCGAAGACGACCGAGGGGCGCAGGATCACGGCGCGGGGAAAGGCGGCCGTGACCGCGCGCTCCCCCTCGGCCTTCGAGCGGGCGTAGAGGCTGTCCGAGCGCGCGTCCGCGCCGATCGCCGAGATCTGGACGAGGGTCTGCACCCCCGACCCGGCCGCCGCGCGGGCGATGCGGCCGGGTGCCTCGGCCTGCACGGCCGCGAAGGTGTTGCGCCCCGACTCGGCGAGGATGCCCACGCAGTTCACCACCGCCTCGGCCGAGGCCATGGCGGCGCGGACCGAGCCCTCGTCGCGGACGTTGCAGGGCACCGGCTCCACCTGCCCGACGACGCCGTAGGCGCGCACGAACAGCGCCTCGTTCGGGCGGCGGCAGGCCACGCGGACGCGCCAGCCCTCGGCCGCCATGCGCCGCGCGACGTAACGCCCGATGAAGCCCGAGCCGCCGTAGATCGTCACCAGCTTCCGCATCTGCGCGCCTTTTCGGGATCGTTGCCTGGCCGGTTGAATACCGGCGGCCCCGGAGTGGAACAAGCCGCAAATGGACGCGGGCCGGACCCGGCATTTTTTGCCGGAGCGTCCGCTTGCGGGCGTTGACACCCGGGATGCCCCCCTTTACCTGTCCCCCATCGTCCACCGCCCAGGTGGCGGAATTGGTAGACGCGCACGGTTCAGGTCCGTGTGCCGCAAGGTGTGAAGGTTCGAGTCCTTTCCTGGGCACCAGCGACGAGGACGGCGCCACGACCGTCGCTCCGGCCGCTTCCTGAGGCCGGGGGATCCCCCGGGATCCGCAAAGCCCCCTCGCGGGGCTTTTTCTTTTCCGCCCCGCCGCTCAGCGCCGGTCGCGCAGGCCCGCCTCGGTGAAGTGGCGCGGGAAATGGGCGGCGGCGGCGGTCATCGCCGTGGCCAGCGCCTCGTCCAGCGGATAGGGCGTGCGCATCGTCATCATGTCGAGCCAGATCCCCTCCACCGCCACGCGCAGAGCCCGGGCGGTCCGCGCGGGCGATCCGGCGTAGCCGTGCTCCGCCGCCATGCGCGCGCAGAGCCTCTCGAAGAGGTCGTTGTAGGCGTCGTCGTTGGCCCCGCACCGCTCCTGGTAGATCGGCCGGCTCTGCGCCTCGCTCCAGAAGGCGCACCAGGCGGCGAGGCGGTCGGGCGTGCAGATCGCGGGCGCGAAGTCCGCGCGCAGCAGCGCGTCGATCCGCTCGGGCGCCGAGGGGCCCGCACCCTCCAGCGCGGCCGTCCAGTTCGACCGGTACTCCTCGGCGAGGTGGAGCAGCGTCTCGAGCAGCAGGTTCTCCTTGGAGCGGAAATGGAAGTTCACCAGCCCGTGGCTCAGCCCGGCGCGGCGCGCGACCTCGCCCAGCGTGGTCCGCGCATAGCCCGTCCGCGCGATCACCGCGATCGTCGCCTCGATCAGCTGCACGCGGCGCTCGTCGCGCGGCAGCTTGCGCGGCGTCTCGGATCGGGCCGGTTCGGGCAGGCTGGACATGGCGGACTCGGGCTCTGGCGCGGCGGACCCAGCAATAGCCGAACTGCGACGCAGCGAAAGGGTGGAAAGTCTGATTGACAGTTCAGTCAATACAGTGCGAAGCTGATCCGGCGGCATCGGAAGGAACCGGACCATGGCGGAGCATCCGCGGCGCGACCTCAGCCGATCGAACGCGCAGTTCCGGCGGGCGGTGAAGCGGCTGCCGCTCGGCGTGTCGTCCACCTTCCGCTACTGGGGCGACGACCGCACGATCTACGTGGACAGCGCCAGGGGCGGCCGCATCCGGGACATCGACGGCAACACCTACGTCGACTACCGGCTGGCCTACGGCCCCGCGATCCTCGGCTATGCCGACGAGCGCGTGGACGCCGCGGCCCGGCGCGGGATGGCGGTGGGCGGGGTCTTCGCGCTCTCGACCGAGCGCGAGCTCGCGGTGGCCGACCGCATCGCGGGGATGGTGCCCGCGGCCGAGCTCGTGCGCTTCTCCAATTCCGGGACCGAGGCGGTGATGGCCGCGCTGCGGCTCGCGCGGGCCCATACGGGGCGCGAGAGCTACCTGCTGGTCGAAGGCGGCTACCACGGGCTCTTCGATGCGGCGATGTGGATGGCCAACCTCGACGAATGGGACTACCGGTCGAACAGCGACCCCGAGATCGTGCCCTACGGCAAGGGCGTCCCAGAGACGGTCAAGCCGCTCGCGCATCTCGTGCCCATGAACGATTTGCAGCGGCTGGAGGACGCGTTCCGCCGGAACGGCGACCGGCTGGCCGCGATGCTGATCGAGCCGATCCAGGGCAACTGCTGCGGGATCGCCGCGCGGGCGGACTACGTGCATCTGGCCCGCAAGCTCTGCGACGACTACGGCGTGATGCTCGTCATCGACGAGGTGAAGACGGGCTTCCGCGTCGGCAAGTCGGGCGTGCAGGGCCTTCTGGGCGTCAGGCCCGACATCACCACCTTCGCCAAGGCGATGGGGAACGGCTACCCCATCGCCGCCGTCGCGGGGCGCGAGGACGTGATGCGCACCTTCCGCCCCGGCGGCGCGAGCCACGGCGGCACCTACACCGCGCATTCCGTGAGCCTGGCGGCGGCGGAGGAGACGTTGCGCATCCTCGACGAGACGCCCGCGCTCGAGACGCTGGCCGGCCACGGGACGCGGCTGATGGCGGGAATCAGCCGGATCCTCGACGCGCGCGGGATCGTCCATTCCTACGCGGGGCATCCGGCGATGTTCGGCCTCTTCTTCGCCGAGACGCCGCCCGACACCTACCGCGCCTGGAAGACCTCGGACTACAGCTTCTACGACGCCCTCGCGCCCCGGCTGCACGACCTCGGCGTGATCGTGGAGCCCGACAGCCGCGAGCCCTGGTTCATGTGCGAGGCGCACGGGCTGGACGAGACCTGCCTGTCGGACACGCTGCGCGCCTTCGAGCGCGCGGTCGACCTGACGCTGGAGGAGGGGGCGGCGGCGGCACAATGACCTACGACGCGGTGATCGTGGGGGCGGGGCACAACGGCCTGGTGGCCGGCGCCTACCTCGCGCGGGCGGGCCTGAGGGTCTGCATCGTGGAGAGGAACGACTGGATCGGCGGCGCCGCGGTCAGCCGCGAGCTCTACCCGGGGTTCACCTACTCGAACTGCTCCTACGTGAGCAGCCTCTTCCGCCCCGAGATCATGCGCGACCTGGAGCTGCCGCGCCACGGGCTGCAGGTCATCCCCTACGAGGGCGGGGCCCTGTTCACCCGGGGCGACTACCTCGGCATGTTCCGCGACCACGACGCCAACCGGCGCGAGTTCGCGCGCCATTCCCCGCGCGACGCCGAGGCCTACGACCGCTACGCGCGCGACGTCCTGCGCCACTGCCGGTTCATCCGCCCGCTGCTGATGCGCCGCCCGCCCGACCCCGCGTCCTTCCGCCCGCGCGACCTGGCGGAGCTCGCGTGGCTCGGCCGGCGGATGCTCGGCCTGTCCGAGATGGCGATGTACGACATGATCCGGTTCTGGACGATGTCGATCGCCGACTTCCTCGACGAGTATTTCGAGAACCCGGCGGTCAAGGCCTACATGGCCGTGGGCTCGATCATCGGCACGGCGCTGGGGCCGATGTCGCCGGGCACGGCCTATGTCCTGCTGCACCACGCGATGGGGGACGTGGACGGCAACGTCGGCGCCTGGGGCTACGCGCGGGGCGGGATGGGGGCGATCACGCGCGCGCTCGCCGCCTCGTTCCGCGCGGCCGGGGGCGAGATCCGCACGGGCGACGGGGTGGACCGCGTCCTCGTCCGCAACGGCCGGGCGACGGGCGTGGCGCTGGCGGGCGGGGACGAGATCCGGGGACGCCGCGTGATCTCCAACATGGACGTGCGGCGCACCTTCCTGAACCACGTCGACGCGGCCGAGCTGCCCGAGCCGTTCCTGAAGCGCGTGCGCGGGTTCAAGACGCGCGGCTCGTCGGGCAAGCTCAACGTCGCACTCGACCGCGCGCCGCGCTTCACGGCGCTGCCCGAGGGGGCGCCCAACATCAAGGGCGACCTGCACTTCACCGATTCCATCGAGAAGATGGAACGCGGCTACGACGACTGGAAGGCGGGCCGGTTCAGCCGCGAGCCGTTCCAGGACATGATGATCCCCACGATGATCGACCCCACGATGGTGCCGGCGGGCAAGCACTTCATGTCGTGCTTCGTCCAGTACGCGCCGCCGAAGGTCGAGGGGCGCGACTGGACCGACGCCGACCGCGACGCCTTCGGGAAGGCCGTGATCGACCAGATCGACGCCCACGCGCCGGGGTTCCGCGAATCCATCCTGCACGTCGAGATCCGCACCCCGCGCGAGCTCGAGGCCGAGGTGGGCCTGACCGAGGGCAACATCTTCCAGGGCGAGCTGACCTTCGACCAGCTTCTCTTCAACCGACCCGTTCCGGGCTACGCCGACTACCGCAGCCCGATCCGGGACCTGTGGATCTGCGGGTCGTCCACGCACCCGGGCGGCGGCGTGATGGGCGCGCCCGGGCGCAACGCCGCGGCCGAGATCCTGCGCGACATGAAGCACCCCGCCAGGGACATGACCGATGCCTACGCCGTCCTTTGATGCGATCGTCATCGGCGGCGGCCCGAACGGGCTGGCGGCGGCCCACCACCTTCAGGCGAAGGGGCGGCGCGTCCTCCTCCTCGAGCGGGCGGATGCGGCGGGCGGGGGGGCCGCGGGGCAGCCCTTCGCGGAGGGCTTCGCGCGGCCCGCGCTCGCGCATCTGGCCTACAACCTCGACCCGCGGGTGGAGCGCGCGATGGACCTTGCGCGCCACGGCCTGTCCTGGGCGGACCCGGTGCTTCCCACCACCGCGCTGTCCGCGACCGGGCGCCACCTGCGGCTGGAGGGTGCCGCGGGCGAGCGGCTGGCCGGGGGCGACGCGGGCGCGGCCGACCGGGCGGCCTGGGCCGCCTTGCGCGCCCGGCTGATGCGGTTCGCGCGCGTGCTGTCGCCCTTGCGCGCGATGACGCCGCCGCGGCTGGCCAGGGGCGCCGGGAACCCGGTGCGGGCGCTGGCCGGGGTGGGGCTGCGCGCGCGGATGATGGGCGCGGACGAGTTCCGCGAGCTTCTGCGCGTGTTCCTCACCAACATGCACGACCTTCTGGGGGACGAGCTGTCCGATCCCCTGCTGAAGGGGGCGCTGGCCTTCGACGCGAGCCTCGGGGCCTGGCTGGGGCCGCGGTCGCCCAACTCGCTCCTGCCATGGCTGGATCGCCTCGCGGGGCAGATCGACGGGCGGCAGGGGGCGATCGGCCTGCCCGGGGGCGGGATGGCGGCGCTGGGTGCCGCCATGGCGCGCGCGGCCGAGGCGCAGGGGGTGGCGATCCGCACGGGCACCGCCGTGGGCCGCATCCTGGTCGAGGCCGACCGCGCCGCGGGCGTGGAGCTGGCCGACGGCACCGCGATCCGGGCGGGGCTGGTGGTCTCGGCGCTGGCGCCGAAGGTGACGCTGCTGGACCTCGCGGGGCCGCGCCACCTCGACACCGGCATGGCCGCGCGCCTGCGCCACCAGAAGGCGCGGGGGGCGGCGGCGAAGCTGCACCTCGCGCTGCGGGGCCTGCCCGACTTCCGCGGCGCGGACCCGCGCAGCCGCCTCGTCATCGCGCCCTCGCCCGAGGCGGTGGAGCGCGCCTTCGACCCCGGCAAGTACGGCGGGGTGCCCGAGGCGCCCACGATGGAGATCCTCATCCCCTCGGCCATCGAGGGGGGCCACGCGCCCGAGGGGCGGCACCTCCTCAGCGCGGTCGTCCAGTACGCCCCGCACGGCCCCGCCGACCCCGCGGCCGCGCGCGCCGCCATGCTGCGCGCCGCCATGGCGCAGCTCGAGGCCCATGCGCCGGGGATCGGCGCGCTGGTCGAGGCGGCCGAGATGCTGATGCCGCACGACATCGCGGCGCGCTGGGGCAGCCCCGGCGGCACCTGGCACCACGGCGAGCTGAGCGTGGAGCAGATGCTGTTCCTGCGCCCCGTGCCGGGCCTGGCGCAGTATGCGACCCCCATCGCGGGCCTCTGGCTCGCCAGCGCCGGCTGCCATCCGGGGGGCGGGGTCTCGGGCAGCGCCGGCCTCAACGCCGCCGAAGCCATCGGGAGGGCCGCATGAGGGACTTCGCGACCAAGGGCCGGCGCCACTTCGAGACGCCGCTCCTCCAGACGCCCTTCCACCCGCGCACGGCCGCCGCGAGCCGGCTCTACGACTGGGTGCCCTGGGCGGGCTATGCCTCGGTCGCGACCTACGACGACGCCGAGATGGAGTATTCGGCGATCCGCAACGCGGCGACGGTCTTCGACCTCTGCCCGATGGTGAAGTACCGCATCGAGGGCCCGGACGCCGCGGCCTTCCTCGACCGGCTGACGGTGCGGCGCGCCTCGGCGCTGACGCCGGGCGGGGTCCACTACACGGTCTGGTGCGACGACGCGGGCCACCTCATCGACGACGGCACGCTGTTCCGCCTCGGCCCCGACCGCTTCCGCCTGTGCTGCCAGGAGCGCCACCTGCCGTGGCTGCAGGACAGCGCGCAGGGCTTCGACGTAGGCGTCGCCGACGAGACGGCGGACGTCGCGGCGCTGTCGCTGCAGGGGCCGACCTCGGCCTCGGTGCTGGCGGCGGCGGGGATCGACGTCTCCGCGCTCAGGCCCTTCCGCATGATCGAGGTTCCGCTGGGCGGCGGAAGGCTCATGATCTCGCGCACGGGGTTCACGGGCGATCTCGGCTACGAGCTCTGGACGACGCCCGACCGCGCGCTGACCCTGTGGGACATCCTGTTCGAGGCGGGCGCGCCCTACGGGATCCGGCCGATCGGGTCGGCCGCGCTCGACACCGCGCGGCTCGAGGCGGGGTTCATCCTCGCGAACGTCGACTTCATCCCGGCGCACCAGTGCCTGCGCGAGGACCGGCTGCGCTCGCCCTTGGAGATGGGGCTGGGCTGGCTGGTCGACTGGGACAAGGGCCATTTCAACGGCCGCCGCGCGCTGGTGCGCGAGCGCGAGACGGGCGGGCGCTGGGTCTTCCTCGGGCTGGAGGTGGAGGGCAACGTCGCGGCCGCGGGCGCTGTCCTCTACCACGCCCGGACGACCGAGGCGGGGATGGTCACGGGGGCCTGCTGGTCGCCCACGCTGAAGACGAGCGTGGCACTCGCGCAGGTCGAACGCCGCTTCGCCGACGCGCGGAACCTCTGGGCCGAGATCTACGCGCTGCGCGAGCTGCACTACGCGAAGCTCATGGTGCGGGTGCGGCCGGCGGCGCGGCCCTTCTTCCGGTCCGACCGGCGCCGCGCGACGCCGCCCCTCCCCTTCTGAACGGAGACCGCCATGGGCCACGAACGCCACCCGCTGTCGCCGCGCCTCGACCGCTGCCCGCCCACGCTGCCGCGCGAGGCCTACCTCGACCCGGGCTGGTTCGACCGCGAGATGCGCACGATCTTCGCGCGGACCTGGGTGATGGCCGGGCGGCTGGCCGACATCGCCCCCGGCACGATGCGGCGCGCGGCGCTGGGCACGGCCCCGGGGATCCTGTGCCGCGACGCGGACGGCGCGCTGTCCGCCTTTCACAACACCTGCCGCCACCGGGGGGCGGAGCTGTGCCGGGCCGAGGTGGAGCCGCTGGGCCGGATGATCCGCTGCCCCTACCACGCCTGGGCCTATGCGGCATCCGACGGACGCCTCCTGTCCACCGCGCACGCCGTGCCCACGCGCGACTTCCGGCCCGGGGACCACGGGCTTTTCCCGCTCGCCACCCGCGTCTGGAACGGCTTCGTGTTCCTTTCGGCCGCGGCCGATCCCGGCGACATCCACAGCGACGTGCCGCTGGCCACGCTCGACAACTGGCCGATGGACGCCCTCGTCACCGCGCACCGGCACGAGGCGGAGCTTGCGTGCAACTGGAAGGCCTTCTGGGAGAACTACTCGGAATGCCTCCACTGCCCCGGCGTCCACCCCGAGCTCTGCGACCGCGTGCCGGTCTACGGCCGCGGCCTCATGGGGCCGGCCGAGGCGGCGGACTGGACGCCCGACGCGCCCCCGGCCCCGGCGCTGGCGCGCGGCGCGGAAAGCTGGACGCCCTCGGGCGCGCCCTGCGGCCCGGCCTTCCCCGGCCTGACGGCGGCCGAGCGCGCGGCGGGCCACACCTTCGTCACGCTGTGGCCCTCGGCCTTCGTGGTGGCGCACGTCGACCACGTCCGGTCGGTGCGGCTGGTCCCGCTTGCCCCCGACCGGACCCGGCTCGTCGCCGAATGGCACTTCCCCCCAGCGACGCTCGCCCAGCCCGGGTTCGACGCGAGCGAGGTCGCGGCCTTCGCCACGCGGGTGCTGCGGCAGGACGCCGAGGCGGTGGAGGCGAACCAGCGCGGGATCGCCTCGCCCGCCTTCCGGCGCGGCACGCTGATGCCCGAGGAGTACGAGATCGACCGCTTCGACCGGTGGGTGCTCGCCGGGATGGAGGAGGGCGCGCCATGACCGACTTCCCCCTCGGGACGCGCGCGGTGCCCGACGCCTGGGACCGTCGCGGCCTGCCCGCCTGGACCTACCGCTCCGAGGCGCTTCTGGCGCTGGAGCGCGAGCGGCTGTTCCTCACGCACTGGCAGGTCGCGGGGCACGTGAACGACATCCCCGCGCCGGGCGACTGGTTCGCCTTCGACATGCCGGGCGAGCGCGCGGTGGTCATGCGGGGCGAGGACGGCCAAGTGCGGGCCTTCCACAACCTCTGCCGCCACCGCGGCGCGCGGGTGGTCGACGGCGCGCGCGGGCACTGCCGCGGCGCCGTCGTCTGCCCGTTCCACGGCTGGGTCTACAACCTCGACGGATCGCTGCGCGGCGCGGCGCGCCCGTCCACCTTCGGCGCGATGGACCGCGCGGCCTTCGGGCTGAAGCCGGTGGAGATGGAGGTCTTCCACGGCTTCGTCTTCCTGCGCTTCGCCCCCGGCCCGCAGCCCGCGGTCGCCGACCTCCTCGCGCCCTTCGCCGCGGACTTCGCGGCCTATCGCGCGGGCGGCCTGTTGCCCGCCGAGCGGTCGCACTGGGCCTTCGACCTGCCCGTCAACTGGAAGTCGGTGCGCGACGTCGACAACGAGGGCTATCATGTGGCGCTCGCGCATCCGGGCCTGCAGGAGCTCTACGGCCGGACCTACCGCGACCTCCACCTCGACGACGGGCTCTCGGTCTCGGTCGGCTGGTTCGGCGACGCGCCGGGGCGGGGCTGGTCGGTGCGCCGCTACCTCCGCCACGCCCCGGCGCGGCCGGACCTGCCCCCGCACCTCCGCCGGGCCTGGACCTACTACGGCCTCTTTCCCAACGCCGTCTTCGCCTTCACGCCGGAGGCGGCGCAGTTCTACCAGGAACTGCCCGTGGCCCCCGGCCTCACGCGGCTGACGGGGCGGATGTACCGCGGCCCGGACGAGGCGCGCGCGACGCGGATCGCGCGCTACCTCGCCTGGCGGATCGACCGCGCGACCTCGGCCGAGGACCGCCAGCTTTCGGTCTGGTCCGACGAATCGATGCGGTCCGCCGCCTTCGAGGGGTTCCACCTGTCGGACCTCGAGTACGGGCTGCGCCGCCACCACGACGCGCTGCGGCGCATCCTGCCGGTCATGACGCTGCCCGAAGCCCCGGCCGAGGGCGAAATCGCCCGTCGCAACGATGAACTGATTGACCGATCAACCCGGCCCGGCTGACGATCGGGCGACATCCAAGGGAAGGACACGCCGATGCCACTGACCCGCCGCCACGCGCTCGCGACCCTCGGCGCGGGGCTCGCGCTGCCCTACGTCCGCCCGTCCTGGGCGCAGGCGGGCACGGTCAACGTCTACAACTGGTCCGACTACATCGGCGAGACGACGCTCGCCGACTTCGAGGCCGAGACGGGGATCGGCGTCGTCTACGACCTCTACGCCAGCAGCGAGGAGATGCAGGCGCGGATGCTGGCGGGATCCTCGGGCTACGACCTCGTGCTGCAGGCGGGCAGCGCGATGCCGCGGATGGTGGCGGCGGGGGTCTACCGGCCCTTCGACCGGGCGAGGCTGACGAACTGGGGCAACCTCGACCCCGTCCTGCTCCGCACGGTCGAGGGGTTCGACCCCGGCAACGCCCACGGCGTGCCCTACATGTGGGGCTCGGTGGGCTTCACCTACAACCTCGACATGGTGCGGGAGCGGCTGCCCGACGCCGACCTGAGCGACCTCGGCACGATCCTGAACCCCGAGAACGCGGCGAAGCTCGCGGATTGCGGGATCTCCCTTCTCGACAGCCCGGACGACTTCGGGGTGATGGTGCTGAAGTACATCGGGCTCGACCCGGACACGGCGGGCGCGGCGGAGTACCAGCGGATGCTCGAGACGATGATGCCGATCCGCGACTACGTCGCGGTCTTCGACAACGCGAACTACCTGACGACCCTTCCCGCGGGCGAGGTCTGCGCGGTCAACAGCTGGTCGGGCGACTACAGCGTGGCCAAGGCGCGCGCGGCCGAGGCGGGGCTGACGGTGAACCTCGCCTACTTCGTGCCGCGCTCGGGCGTGCCCGCGTGGTTCGACCTCTGGGCGATCCCGGCGGACGCGCCCAACGTCGCCAACGCGCATGCCTTCGCCAACTACCTGCTCCGGCCCGAGGTGATCGCGGCCGCCAGCAACTTCACGGGCTATGCCAACGCGAACCGCGCCTCGAAGCCCCTGCTCGATCCCGCGATCGCGAACGACCCCGCGATCTACCCCGACGCCGAGACGATGGCGCGGCTCTACACCCCCGCGCCGCCGACCGAGGCGCAGGCGCGCGAGATCCTGCGCGCCTGGACCACCTTCCGGGCGGGCGGCTGAGCCCCGGGGACACGGCCGTGGCCGCCCCGTTCCTGCGCATCGAAGGGGTCTCGAAGCGCTTTGGCACCTTCGAGGCGGTGCGCGACGTGACGCTGTCGATCGACAGGGGCGAGATCTTCGCGCTCCTCGGCGGGTCGGGCTGCGGGAAGACGACGCTCCTGCGGATGCTCGCGGGGTTCGAGGAACCCTCGGCGGGGCGCATCCACCTCGATGGGCAGGACATGACGGGCGTGCCCCCCTGGGAGCGCCCGGTCCACATGATGTTCCAGAGCTATGCGCTGTTCCCCCACATGACGGTGGAGCGGAACGTGGGCTACGGCCTCAAGCACGAGCCGATGACCGCGGCCCAGCGCGCCGACCGGGTGCGCGCGATGCTCGACCTCGTGCAACTGGCCCCCCTCGCGCAGCGCAGGCCCCACCAGATCTCGGGCGGGCAGCGGCAGCGCGTGGCGCTGGCGCGCGCCCTGGCCCGCCAGCCGAAGCTGCTGCTGCTCGACGAGCCGCTGGCCGCGCTCGACAAGAAGCTGCGCGAGCACACGCAGTTCGAGCTGATGTCGATCCAGGAGCGCACCGGCGTCACCTTCATCGTCGTGACCCACGACCAGGAGGAGGCGATGACGCTCGCCGACCGCATCGCGGTGATGGACCGCGGCGCGGTCCAGCAGGTCGGCCCCCCGGCCGAGGTCTACGAGCATCCGGCCAGCCGGTTCGTCGCGAACTTCCTCGGCTCCATGTCGCAGTTCGACGCGGTGGTGACGGGGATCGAGGGGGCCACGGCCCGGCTGGAGGTGCCCGCCTTCGGCACCGCCATCGAGGCGCAGGCGATCCCGGCCATCGCCCCCGGCGAGCGGCTGACGCTCGCGCTGCGGCCCGAGAAGGTCGCGATCCACCACGACCGGCCCGAGGGTCCGAACGTGGTCGCGGGCGAGGTGAGGGATCTCGCCTATTTCGGCAAGGACAGCCTCTACCGCGTGACGCTGCCCACGGGCGAGCTGATCGCCGTGCACGCGGTCAACGCGCGCCGCAAGGGCGACAAGCGGCCCGACTGGCATGACCGGGTCTGGATCCGCTTCGATCCGGCCTCGGCGATCCTCCTGAGGCGCTGAGGTGGCCGGACGCCTCGCCGCCTGGTTCCACCGCCGGGGCTGGTCCGACCTGATCGTCGCGCTGCCCTACCTGTGGCTCGTCGCGCTGTTCCTCGTCCCCTTCCTGATCGTCGCCGCGATGAGCGTGGCGAGCCAGGCCCCCACCGCGCCCCCCTTCGCCTTCGGCGGCGACTATCCCTGGATCAACCCGGCGGCCTACGTCCGGCTCGTCACCGACGACCTCTACCTCCGGTCGTTCCTGATCTCGCTCGCCAATGCGGGCGTGGCCACGGCGCTGTGCCTCCTTCTCGGCTATCCGATGGCGCTGGGGCTCACGCGCGCGCCCCGGGGCTGGCGCACCGTGCTCCTGATGCTGGTGATCCTGCCCTTCTGGACCTCGTTCCTGCTGCGGGTCTATGCCTGGATGGGGCTGATGGGCCGGTCGAGCTGGTTCAACCGGATGCTGACCGAGGGCTGGAACGCCCTCGTCCCCATCGACCAGGCGGTGGCCTCGGTGCCGCTGATGAACACCAACTTCGCGGTGGTTCTCGTCATGGTCTACACCTACCTGCCCTTCATGATCCTGCCGCTCTACGCGAGCCTCGAGCGGCTCGACCCGACGCTGGACGAGGCGGCGATGGATCTCGGCAGCCGCCCGGCCCGCGTCTTCCTCGACGTGACGCTGCCGCAGTCGGTGCCGGGGATCGTGGCGGGGGGCCTTCTCGTCTTCATCCCCGCGGCGGGGGAGCTGGTGATCCCCACGCTGGTGGGCAACGCCGGCACCCCGATGATCGGGCGCGTCATCTCGGACGAGTTCGCGCAGGCGCGCGACTGGCCCATGGCCTCCGCCCTGGCGGTGGCGCTGCTGGTGCTGATGGTGGTGCCGACGATGCTCTACGGCCGCCACCAGGCGCGCGCCGAGGGGCGGGGGGATCCGCGATGAGGCGCCTTTCGCCCTTCCTGATCGTCGCCCTGGCGGGGGGATTCGTCTTCCTCTACCTGCCGATCCTGTCGATGGCGGTCTATTCGTTCAACGACTCGCGGCTGGCGACCGTCTGGGGCGGGTTCTCGACGCGCTGGTACGTCTCGCTCGCGTCGAACCGGCAGATCCTCGGCGCGGCGGCCCTGTCGCTGAAGATCGCGCTGGTCTCGGCGACCGTCGCCACGGTCCTCGGCACGATGGCGGGCTTCGCGCTGGCGCGGTTCCGCCGGTTCCGGGGGCGGACGCTGTTCGCGGGCCTCGTCACGGCACCCCTCGTCATGCCCGAGGTGATCACCGGCATCTCGCTGCTGATGCTGTTCATCCTGCTCGCGGAGGCGACGGGCTGGCCCGGGCAGCGCGGCTTCGCGACCGTGACGCTCGCGCACATCACCTTCTCGATGGTCTTCGTCACCACGGTCGTGCAGGCGCGCCTGTCCCAGGCCGACCGCGCGATCGAGGAGGCGGCGATGGACCTCGGCTCGCGCCCCTGGCAGGTGCTGTGGGACGTGACGCTTCCCACCGCCTTCCCCGCGATCCTGTCGGGCTGGCTCCTCGCCTTCACGATCAGCCTCGACGACGTGGTCATCACCTCGTTCACGACGGGGCCGGGGTCGACGACGCTGCCCCTCGTGATCTGGTCGAAGGTCAAGCTGGGGGTCACGCCCGACGTCAACGCGCTGGCCACGATCACGGTGGTCGTCGTCGGCATCGGCGTGGCGCTGGCGGGCTGGATCCTGGCGCGGGCCGAGCGGCGGCGCCTGCGCGACGAGCGTCTGGCGGCCCGCGGCGATGGCTGACCCGCGCGTCCTGATCCACGCGCCCCCGGGCGAGCCGGGGTCGGGCCGCGTCCGCTACGGGGCGGCGATGGCGCTGCACCGGCAGGGCCTGCTGACCGAGGCGCAGCTCGAGGCCTACCGCGTGGCCTCGGCCCACGACGGGCGAGACCCGGCGGCGCTGCTGGCCGACCTCGGCCTGCCGGTGCCGCCGCGCGCGGAGAGCGATCCGGTGGCACGGCTGACCGGGGCGGTGGCGCGCTACCTGGGCGGCCTGCGCTTCCCCGGGCAGGCCGAGGTCCGGCGCGGCCTCGCCCGGGCCCTCGCCGCCCCGCCCCGCGCCGTCGTCCCGAGGGGCAGTCCCGTCGCGGAGACCTGGCTTCCCGCCGCGCTGGCCCCGCTGTCGGCCACGCACCCCGACCTTTCCCGGGCCATCGGCGAGGCGGCCCCGCGCCTCGCCTGGGGCACCTACGACGCCTATCCGCCCGACCGGATCGGCCCGGCCTTCGCGGCGGGCCATGCCTTCGCCTCGCTGGTGGGGGCGGACGCGCCCCATGCGGCAGAGGACTACGACCTCGGCCTGTTCCTGATCGCGCCGCACGTCCTCTACCGCGACCACGCCCATCCCGCGCCCGAGCTCTACGCGCCGCTGACAGGGCCGCACGGCTGGCGCTTCGGGCCGGGGCGGCCGCTGCACCGGAGGCCCGCGCACCGGCCCGTCTGGAACGAGCCGATGCGGCCGCACCTGACGCTGGCGGGCGCGGTGCCCTTCCTTGCGGTCTACTGCTGGACGCGCGACGTCGACCGTCCGGCGGTGGTCCTCGACGCCGGGGACTGGCCCGCGCTGGAGGCCGCGCGCCCGGCTGCCGATTGACCCTGCGGGATGCGGGGCCTATGGATGCGTCCGATCCGATCCTGACCCGCCGGGGCCCGCCGTGACCATCCACCTGCACCCGCGCGACCTGCCCGAGGGGCTCGACCTCGGCCGGGTGGTCGCGATCGACACCGAGACGATGGGGCTCAACCCCGCGCGCGACCGGCTGTGCCTCGTGCAGCTCTCGGCCGGCGACGGCGACGCGCATCTCGTGCAGGTCGCGCGGGGCCAGCGCGAGGCGCCGCGCCTCTGCGCGCTGCTGGAAGACCCGGGGGTGACCAAGCTCTTCCACTTCGGCCGGTTCGACATCGCCGCCCTGCGCGCGGCCTTCGGGGTGACGACGCGCCCCGTCTGGTGCACCAAGATCGCGGCGAAGATGGTGCGCACCTTCACCGACCGGCACGGGCTGAAGTACCTGCTGGGCGACCTCGTCGGCGTCGACGTCTCCAAGCAGCAGCAGACCTCGGACTGGGGCGCGGCCGAGCTTTCGCCCGCGCAGCTGGAGTATGCGGCCTCGGACGTGCTGCACCTCCACCGCCTGAAGGCGGAGCTGGAGTCGCGCCTCGCGCGCGAGGGGCGGGCGGATCTGGCGCGGGCCTGCTTCGACTTCCTGCCGACGCGGGCGGAGCTCGACCTGCTGGGCTGGGGGGACGAGGATGACGTCTTCCGGCACTGACCTTCTGGCCGCCGGCCGCCGCGTGATCGCGCGCGAGGCCGAGGCGCTGGCGATCCTCGCCGACCGTCTCGGGCCCGAGTTCGCAGCCGCCTGCGACCTGATCCTGTCGGCCACGGGGCGCGTGATCGTCTGCGGGATGGGGAAGTCGGGCCATGTCGCGCGCAAGATCGCGGCGACGCTCGCCTCCACCGGGACGCCCGCGCAGTTCGTCCATCCGGCCGAGGCGTCGCACGGCGACCTCGGGATGGTCACGCAGGGCGACGTGGCGCTGGTCCTCTCCAACTCCGGCGAGACGCCGGAGCTTGCGGACATCGTGGCGCACACCCGGCGCTTCGCGATCCCGCTGATCGGGGTCGCCGGGCGGGCGGGGTCGACGCTGCTGCGGCAGGCCGACGTGGCGATCCTGCTGCCGCCCGCGCCCGAGGCCTGCGACACCGGGATCGTGCCCACCACCAGCACGACGATGACGCTGGCGCTGGGCGACGCGCTGGCCGTCGCGCTGATGGAGCGGCGGCGCTTCACGCCCGACCAGTTCCGCGTCTTCCACCCCGGCGGGCGGCTCGGCGCGCGGCTCGCGCGCGTGGACGACCTCATGCACACCGACCTGCCGCTGGTGCGGGCCGGAACCCCCATGGGCGAGGCGCTTCTGGCGATGAGCGGGAAGGGCTTCGGCGTCGTGGGCATCGTGGGCGAGGCCGGCGACCTCGAGGGGATCATCACCGACGGCGACCTGCGCCGTCACCTCGACGGGCTGCTCGCGCGCAGGGCGGGCGAGGTGATGACGCGCAGGCCCCGGACGATCCCCGCGGGCGCGCTGGCGCAGGCGGCGGTCGCGGCGATGAACGAAGCCAAGATCACCGCGCTCTTCGTGGTGGAGGGGCGGCGCCCGGTGGGGCTGATCCACATCCACGACTGCCTGCGCGCCGGGATCGTCTAGGGCGCCGGCGCGTGGAATCCCGCGACCGCCTGCGTTCCGGTCTCGTCGCCTGGCTCAAGGTGCTGCTTCCGCTGGCGGCGCTCGGGGCCCTGTCGACGCTGTTCCTCGTGTCGCGGACGATCGACCCCGAGGATGCGATCCCCTACGCCACCGTCGACGTGGAGGACCGCATCCGCGAGCCGCGGATGACCGCGCCGACCTGGTCGGGGGTGCTGGCGGACGGGGCCTCGCTGACGGTCACCGCCGAGGAGGCGCGTCCCGACGCCGCGACCGGCGCCTCGGCCGCCCGGGTGCGGGCCGATCTTGCCACGCCCGACGGCCGGCGAACGAGGATCGAGGCCGCCACCGTCGCGGTCGACCCCGCGGAGCGACGGATGACCCTGGGGGGCGGCGTGCGGATCGAGAGCGGGGCCGACCTCGTGATCGAGACCGCGGGTCTCGTCGCCGACCTGACCCGGACGGGCCTCGTCTCGACCGGCCCGGTCGCGGCGCGGGGCGCGGTCGGCCTGCTCGAGGCGGGGCGCATGGCGCTGACCCGCGCGCCCGGAAATCCCCCGGCCTATGCAATTCGTTTCTCCGACGGGGTGCGGGTCGTGTATGGTCCGCCCCGGACCGAACCCTGAAGGAGCGACGATGCCGATCCGCCCCGCCCTCGCCCTGACCCTGCTGCTGGCGGCAGTGCCGCTCCTGGCGCCGATGGGCCTCGCGCAGACCGGCGGGGTCCGCTTCGGCGGGCTGCGGCAGGACCCCTCGCTGCCCGTCGAGGTCACGGCCGAGAGCCTGACCGTCAGCCAGGCCGACGGCAGCGCGACCTACGAGGGGAACGTGGTGGTGGGGCAGGGCGAGATGCGCCTCGCCGCGGCGACCGTGGTCGTCGAGTTCGACGGGCCCCAGCGGCGGATCGCCCGCCTGCGCGCCTCGGGCGGCGTGACGCTCGCCACGGGCACCGACGCGGCCGAGGCGCGCGAGGCGGTCTACACGATCGACGAGGGCCGGATCGTGCTTGAGGGCGACGTGCTGCTGACGCAGGGGGGCACGGCGATCTCGGGCGACCGGCTGGTCATCGACCTTGCGGCGGGGACGGGGTCCATCGAGGGCGGGGTCGAGACGGTCTTCACGCCGGGGGGCAACTGATGGCCCCCGCCCCCGGCCATCCCGCCCCCGGGCTGACCGTGACCGAGGGCTCGGCGGGCCTGCGGGTGCTCGGCCTGCGCAAGAGCTACCACCGCCGCCCGGTGATCCGCGACGTGTCGCTGACGCTGAACCGGGGCGAGGTCGTGGCGCTGCTGGGGCCCAACGGGTCGGGCAAGACCACCTGCTTCTACGCCATCGCGGGCCTCGTCGCGCCCGAGGGCGGGCAGGTCCTGATCGACGGGCGCGACGCGACCCCGCTTCCGATGTACCGCCGCGCGCGGATGGGGATCGGCTACCTGCCGCAGGAGGTGTCGATCTTCCGCGGCCTGTCGGTCGAGGACAACATCATGGCCGTGCTGGAGATCGCGGTGCCCGACGCCAAGCGCCGGCGCGAGCGGCTGGAGACGCTTCTCGCGGAGTTCTCGATCACCCACCTGCGGCGCGCGCCCGCGCTGGCGCTTTCGGGCGGCGAGCGGCGGCGGGTGGAGATCGCGCGCTGCCTCGCGGCCGATCCGAAGTACCTGCTGCTCGACGAGCCCTTCGCGGGCGTCGACCCCATCGCCGTGGGCGAGATCCGGGCTCTGGTCGCGGACCTCAGGGGGCGCGGGATCGGGGTGCTCATCACCGACCACAACGTGCGCGAGACGCTGGGCATCGTCGACCGGGCCTACATCCTGCACGACGGCCACGTCCTCATGAGCGGCACGACCGAGGAGGTCGTGCGCGACGAGACGGTGCGGCGCGTCTACCTCGGCCAGAACTTCCGCATCGGCTGAGCGGCGTCCAGTCGCGTGTTGACATTCCGCGACCCGGTGGCCCCAAATGCCCGGGATGCGTGTGGCCCGCGCCCCGCGCGAGCCGTCAGCGGAGGGACGATGCGCTACCAGATCACGGGAAAGCAGATCGACATCGGCGAGGCGCTCCAGACGCACGTGAAGTCCGAACTGGGCGAGACGATCGAGAAATACGCCCAGCGCCCGACCGACGCCGTCGTCACCTTCAGCCGCGTCGCGCACGAGTTGCACTGCGAGGCGGTGATCCACCTGTCGACCGGGCTGACCGCACAGGCCAGGGGCCACGCCACCGAGATCTACGCCGCCTTCGAGGCCTGCCGCGAGAAGATGGACAAGCAGCTCCGCCGCTACAAGCGGCGCCTGCGCAGCCATCACCACCAGCGCACGACCCCTGTTGAGTTCGACGGCGGCCAGTCGTATATCCTCGCCGCAACCGAGGAACCCGGGGAGACCGAGCCCGACACGCTGCAGCCCGTCGTCATCGCCGAGATGGAGACCCGCATCCCGTCGATCACCGTCGGCGAGGCGGTCATGCAGCTGGAGCTGGCGGGGCAGAGGATGCTCGTGTTCCGCAACGAGGGTCACGGCGGCGTCAACGTCGTCTACCGCCGGGACGACGGCAACATCGGCTGGATCGACCCGCGCAACAGCACCTGAACGGCCCCGCCGAGGGGCGGAGCGAACGACGACCCATGGAACTATCCGCACTGCTCAATCCCGGCGCCGTCCGGGTCGTGAGCCATCTGACGAGCAAGAAGCGCCTGTTCCACGAGCTGGGCGAGATGGCGGCGCAGGCCTACGGGCTGAGCGCGCCGACCGCGATCGACGGGCTTCAGGAACGCGAGAGCCTGGGCCCCACCGGCGTCGGGCACGGCATCGCCCTGCCCCATGCGCGGCTGGAGGATCTCGGCCGGATCGTCGGCGTCTTCCTGCGGCTCGAACGCCCGCTCGACTACGACAGCGTGGACCGGCAGCCGGTCGACCTCGTCTTCGGCCTGTTCGCGCCCAAGGATTCGGGGGTGGACCACCTCAAGGCGCTGGCGCTGGTGTCGCGGACGATGCGCGACGCGGGCATCTGCCAGAAGCTGCGCGCCAACACCGATCCCGCGAAGCTGCACGCGATCCTGACCGAGGCGCGCGCGCCGCAGGCGGCCTAGGGGCGCCAGTCCGCGAAGCCGAAGGTCGCGTAGTCGCGCGCATAGGCCGCGCGCGCGGCGGCCTCGCAGTCGGCGTCGGCGATCGCGGCGAGCGGCCAGGGTCCGTCGTCGGGCTCGGAGGCGGGGGCGGGGGCCGTCGCCCCGACCTCGGCCGCGAGGAAGGCCAGCCCCTCCGCCAGCCGGTCCTCGCGCAGGATCGCGTCGGGCGGCCGGACCTGCGCGAAGCCCTGGATCGTCGCAAGCTGGCTTGCCCAGTCCGGCGGGGTGCGGAACCCCGTCTGTCCGCCGAGGTTCAGCCGCGCGAGCCGCAGGAAGCCGAGGAAGGCCGCGCGGTGCGCCTCGGCCGTCGCGGCCGCCGCCGGGTCGATTCCCGTCAGCCGGACCAGCGCGCGGCGCGCCTCGGGCAGGGCGCCGGCGGACAGCAGCGTCGCGCGGAAGGCGCGATGGGCCCGGGCGAGCGGGTGGCGCACCGCGGTGAAGCTGCGATGGACCCCCGCCCCGCGCGCCCACTGGCGAAGCCCCTTCTGGTCGAGCCCGCTGCGCGTCCCGCCCGAGCCCAGCCGCGACAGCCAGTCCGCGACCGCCGGGCCCGGGCCGCCCGGGATCGGCATGAACAGAAGCCCCGCCCCCGTTGCGGCGACATGCTCGGGCACCATCGCCGGGCGCCGCGGCTCCAGCGCGGGGATGCGGTCCGCGCCCGCCCAGTCGACCCCGGCCAGCGCCGCCGCCATCCCCTCGGGGTTCGAGACCTTGTCGGCGAGGGGCGCGGGGTTCTGCTTCTTCAGCCCAGCGTCCAGCGCCGCGAGGCGGCCCTCGACCCCGAGGAAGGCCGCGAGGCCGTTCAGGACATCGAGGTCGCGCAGGTCGTCGTAGTCGATCGCGAAGGCGGCCTGCCCGGTCGACTGCAGCGCGCGGCGAAGGACGCGGTGGAAGGCCTGCGTCTCAGCGAGGTGGTGGCGGAACTCGGGCTCGTCGAAGCGGATGCGCGCCTGCCGCAGGGCCGCCGCGTCGCCCAGCCGCCACTGATCGGTCGCCTGCGCGATCTTCCACGACACGTAGGTCTCGGCCGGGCTGCGGGTCAGGACGACCTTGGCCCAGCGCGGGTCGGGCATCACCCGGGCCAGCACGCGCGGATCGTGGTCGTGGAAGAACCGGAACCCCGGCAGCACCCCCGGCTGGCGCAGCGCGGCCAGCAGCGCCAGCGGGTCGGCGTCGCGCGCGGCCATGTCGATCCCGAACAGCGCGGTGCCGCCCTGCCGGTCGACGAAATGGGGGTTGAAGACCTCGCCGTGGCAGCGGACGCCGGGCAGCGCGTTGAGGTTGGCCTGCAGGAAGTTCGACCCCGTTCGCATCCCGGCGAGGATGACGAATCCGTCGAGGCGCCCCGGCCCGCTCACCGGACGAGCCCGCTCACTTGACGAGATAGGGCTTGCCCCGGCGCGGCGTGATCGGCCGGGGATCGTCGTCGACGGGGAAATCGCCCATCAGGACCGGCTGCATCCCCTGGTTCCGCAGGTTCTGGAGGAAGCGGCCGAAGCCCGACAGGTCCGCGAGCCGGGGCACCTCGGTCAGCGCGCGCCGGGCGCGCGGGCCGATCTCGTCGGCGATGAGCTGCAGGGGCTCCATCGGGCTCTCCACGAACTCGGCCAGCGACCAGATCCGCACCCGCGCCCTGACCGCCCCGCCGCGCAGCAAGGCGAGGTGGTCCGTCTCGATCCTCTGGAGCCGCGCCGCCTCGCGCCGGATGTCGGCGAAGGGCTGGTCCGACCGGAACAGGGGAACCGCCCAGGCGCCGGTGATCACCGAGACATGCGCGTTGGCGTCGCGCGCGACGACGGGGGCGATCGCCTGGTCGTCGGCCGGGCCGAACTGGAAGCACTGCCGCTCGCCCCGCGTGTTCCAGACGAGGTTCCGCAGGAAGGCGGCCGGGTCGTAGTCGCGCAGCGCGGCGCTGTCGGACAGCGCGCCCGTCCAGACCGTCTCGCCCCCGGCGAAGTGGACGCGGTCGGGCGCGAAGAGGCGGCCATGGACCCGCGTGCCCGCCACCTTGCCAAGCCAGGTCTCGAAGTTCTCGAACAGGTCCGAGAACCCCTGGAACACCGAATAGGCGGCCGCGGTCCGCCCCGCCTCGGCGGGGTCGGCGGGAAGGCGGCTCTGCATGATCAGGCCGGCCCGGCCCTTCACGCGCCGCTCCGCCGCCTTGGCGAAGAGCCGGTCGATCTTGCCGGGGCCGGGCTCGGCCGCGGCCGGGCCGGCGCCCCCGGCCGCGAGGAAGGCGGCGTAGAGCTTGCCCGCGTGCGGCCAGATCTTGCGCGCGACGAAGCAGTCCGACCGCCGCAGAAGCTGGAGGTGGTCGTCGTAGAAGACATGCGGCTTTCCCTGAAAGTCGAACTTCGACAGGGTCAGCGACCGGCTCTCCACGTCGGTGGCGTGAAGCCGCACCAGCGTCTGGAAGTAGCTTTCGTCGGGGATCCAGACGTGGCGGAAGTAGCGGTCGTGGCTCGCGCGCCGCGGATCCTCGAGGATGGCCGCCAGCGTCCGCCGCGTCAGGCACCACCACTGGCTGCCCAGATGCGGCACGAGGCCCGCGGGGATCCGCCGCCGCCAGCCGATCCGCCGCTGGAGCGCCACGTAGGCGTCGAACAGCCGCCGGCGCCGGCGCCACGAGAAGGGGAAGCGCATCGTGAACCGCTCGATGTTCAGACCGCCCACGGTCCAGCCCACGTCCTCGGTCGTGACCGATTCGATGAAGTCGGTGCGGGGCCGCGCGTCGAGATAGGCCACGAGGTCGGCCAGCGGGCGCAGGGGCAGGCACGACCCCGACACCAGCATGACGTGGCGCACGCCGGCGAAGTCGCGCAGCATCACGGTCGCCGCGTCGAGCGTGGCCGCGACGATCCCGAAGGTGCCCCATTCGCAGGCGTGGCGCGGGGCGAAGCGCACCCCGGCCAGGTCGGCCAGACCGTCGCGGAAGCGCTGCACCTCGGCGCGGTCCGCGCGCCGGTCGACGTGGATGACCACGGGGCTGCCCTGCGCGGCCCAGTGCCGCGCGACCTGCGCCGCGCGGTCGAAGGCGGTGTGGCACAGCATCACGAAGCCGACGCTGCCCCCCGGCCCGCCCGCGGTCATGCCCAGTTCCCCTTCGACATCAGCCCGAGGATCTCCAGCTGGCGCCAGTTGATGTACCGCTCGCTCGCCCGGCACCACAGGGTCGGGACCGCCCCGAGCCCCTCGCGGTAGGCGCGGTACTCGCGCCCCGCCGCGTAATGCTCGCCCCGCGCCGCCTCCTCGTGCACCTTGTCCGCGAAGGTGTCGAGGAACTTCGCGTGCAGCAGGCATCCCGAGGGCTTCTCGCCCCCCGACCGCTCGTAGGTCAGGTTCAGCCCGCGCGGCAGGAGCATGTGCGTCGACCGCAGATAGGCGTAGCCGCGCTGCCAGCGCACGAGCGGGATCTTGTTCAGCGCCGGGGCCTCGGCCGGGGCCGCGGCGAAGAAGGTCCGCGCGCGCGGGCCGCCCTGGATCCAGAGATCGCCGTAGGCCCGGTTCGGCCGGATCGTGTAGTTGCCGCTGTCGAACCACTGGAGGCTGGCGAAGGGGTCCTGCCCCTCGCGGTAGGAGGCCGCCGCCGTCTCCTGCGCGTACATGTCGAGCAGCATCGCCGGGAAGGACCGCACCTGCGAGGCATCCAGCCAGTCGGTCAGCGCGCGCAGGGGCCGCGTCTCGCAGAAGGGATAGATCAGGAACTCGTCGGCGTCGACGGTCAGGCACCAGTGCCCGTGGCAATGGCGCCGGTGCAGGCGGGTGGCCCAGTCCATCCCGTAGCGCGCGGCGGCGTAGCTGCCGCTGGCCGACCAGAGCGACACGTCGGGCTGCGCGGCGAGCCAGTCCGCCGACCCGTCGTCCGACCCGTTGTCGACGATCAGGAAGTGGTCGACCCCCAGGTCGCGGTAATAGGTCAGGAAGTAGGGCAGCCGGATCCGCTCGTTCCGCAGCACCGAGACGAGGAGGATCGCGCCGGGCCGGATCGCGCGCGTCCGGTCGGCGACCGGCGACAGCGCGCGCCGCCCGCGCCAGGCGCGCAGGTGCAGCCGCTTCCGCCGGAGCCTGAGCCCGTAGGACTGGATCAGGCCCAAGCGGTCCCCCCTTCGCCGTGCCGGTTCGTCCCGGCCTGCTTCGCGACCCGGCAAGGGTAGGGAAAGCCCGCCGCGATGTAAACAATCCCCGGCGCGGCGTCAGATCCAGCCGCCGCGCGACATCAGCCCCAGCGCCTCCATCCGCCGCCAGCCGGTCAGGCGCGTCGAGGCGGGGCACCAGAGGTCACGGTCGGCGATCAGCGCGTCGTAGTAGGCGTCGTAGGGCACGGCATCGCGGAAGTGCTCGCGCCGCCGCTTCTCCTCGCGCGCGCGGGCCACGACCTGCGGCATCAGCTTCGCGTGCAGAAGGACGCCCGAGGCCAGTTCGCCGCCGTCGGCGGCGTAGGTCCGGTTCAGCGCGGGCGGCAACGCCGAATGGGTGGAGTTGACGTAGGCAAAGCGGCGGTTCCAGCGGATCAGCGGCACCTTGTTCAGCGTGGGCGCGAGCCTCGGCGTCCCGGCGAAGAAGGCCCGCGACCGCACGCCGCCCTGGATCCACAGGTTTTGCATCCGCGGCTGGACCCGGACCGAATGGTTGCCCGCGTCGAGCCAGCCCAGGGCGCGGGCTGGATCGTCGCCCGGCCGGTGCCGGCCCTGTCCCGGCGGGCCCGCGGGATAGAGGTCGACCATCAGCGCGCCGAAGGACCGGCGCCCCTCCGCCTCCAGCCATCCGGTCAGCGCGCGCAGGTCGCGCGTCTCCCAGTAGGGATAGATCAGGGTCTCGTCGGCGTCGACCGTCAGGCACCAGTGCCCATGCCCGTGCCGCGCGAGAAGCCAGCCGATCCAGTCCATCCCGAAGCGCGCGGCCTTGTAGCCGCCCTCGGCCTGCCAGACCGAGACGTCGGGCGACGCCGCCAGCCGTTCGGCCGAGCCGTCGGTGCTGGCGTTGTCCACCGCGAGGACATGCGCCACCCCGAGGCGCCGCAAGTGATCGAGGAAGTGGGGCAGCCGATCGGCCTCGTTCCGCAGGACGACGGCGGCGAGGATGTCGGCAGGGCGGATCCGTGCCGTGCGGTCGGCCAGGGGCACCAGCCCGTGCCGGGCGCGGAAGGCGCGCCACAGAAGGCGGCGGCGCTTCCAGCGCAGGGCATAGGCATCGGCGAGACGGCCGATGCGGCCGGGCGTCCGCGCGGACCCCTCGGGCGTCACGGGCTACTGCGCGGCCTTCTGCTGCGCGATCATGTCGTGCAGGAAGCCCGCGAACTCGTCGTGAAGGTCGGGCCGGGCCAGCCCGAAGGCCACCGTCGCCTGCAGGAAGCCAGCCTTCGAGCCGCAGTCGTAGCGCTGCCCGCGGAAGCGGAAGCCGAAGACCTTGCCCGAATCCACCTCCTGCGCGATGGCGTCGGTCAGCTGGATCTCGCCCCCCGCGCCCGGCCGGCGGCGGTCGAGGTTCTCGAGAACCCGGGGCGAGAGGATGTAGCGGCCGATCACCGCGAGGTTCGAGGGCGCCTCCTCGGGCTTCGGCTTCTCCACCATGCCGCGGGCGCGGACGATGCCGCCCATGTCCTCGGCGATGTCGAGGACGCCGTAGGCCGAGGCCTTCTCGGGCGGCACCTCCATCGCGGCGACCATGTTGCCGCCGGTCTGCCCGTAGGCCTCGATCATCTGCAGGAGGCAGGGTTTCTCGGCCGCGATCACGTCGTCGGGCAGCAGCACCGCGAAGGGCTCGTCGCCGATCAGGCGGCGCGCGCACCAGACCGCGTGGCCGAGGCCCTGCGGGCGGTTCTGGCGCACGTAGGCGATCGCGCCCGAGTCCATGTTCGTCTGCTTCAGCGCGTCGAGCAGCGCGGTCTTGCCCGCCCGCTTCAGCGTCGACTCGAGCTCGGGCGCATCGTCGAAGTAGTCCTCGAGCGCGGACTTGCCCCGCGAGGTGACGAAGATGAACTCCTTGATGCCCGCCGCGCGCGCCTCGTCGATCGCGTACTGGATGAGCGGGCGGTCGACCAGCGTCATGATCTCCTTCGGGATCGACTTCGTCGCGGGCAGGAAGCGCGTTCCCATGCCCGCCACGGGAAAGACGGCCTTCGTGACTCTGGACTTCATGACCCGGACTTCCTCAAATCTCGACCCTCGAATGGGCGCAGTCTAACCGCGATGGCCGCACCATTCACGCCCTGCGTGCAGATACAAAGCAAATGTCCCCGGAATGTGGACAAACTGCGGTCCTCGGCGGGCTTCTGCGCAGGCGGGGTCCATCCGCGGCCCCCTCTCCGCCACATCCTCCGCCGCGTTCAATCCATGGTTGCATCAGGCGGTTCCTTCGCCGGCGAGCACCGACTCGATCACCGCGACGTCGGACGGGTTGTTCAGCTCCCAGAACCGCCGTCCCCGCGCCTCGACCTCGACGCAGGCGACATGGCGGTGGTTCTCGAGGAAGCGGAGCTGCTCGAGCCCCTCCAGCCGCTCCAGCGCGCCCTCGGGCCAGGCGGGATAGGCCGCCAGCGCCTCGGGCCGGTAGGCGTAGACGCCGACGTGGTGGAAGACCGGGGTGGCCGCGTCGAAGGGCCGGTCGTCCCCGGTGAAGGGGATCACCTCCTTGGAGAAGTAGAGCGCGCGGCCCCCCGCCCCGAAGACCGCCGTCGTCCCCCCGACGCGGCCCGCGGCGCGGTCGGCGCGCAGCCCCGCCAGCGCGCGGCCGTCGCAGCGCAGGACGGGGGTCGCCATGTCCGCGGCCCCGTCGGCGCGCAGCGCGGCGACCAGGTCCTCGACGAACCAGGGCGGCGTCAGCGGCGCGTCCCCCTGGAGGTTCACGATCACCTCGAACCCGGGCAGCCGCGCGGCCACCTCGGCGCAGCGCTCGGTCCCGTTGCGGCAGGCGGGCGCGGTCATCGCGACCTCGGCCCCGAAGGCCGCCGCGTGGTCGGCGATCCGGTCGTCGTCGGTCGCGACGACCACCCGGTCGATCCCGCGCACCGCCGACGCCGCCTCCCAGCTGCGGCGGATCAGCGACTTCGCGCCGTCGGGCCCGCGCAGCACGGCGAGCGGCTTGCCCGGATAGCGCGTGCTCGCGTGCCGCGCGGGGATGACGAGCAGCACGCTCACCGCAGGTCGACCCCGGGGGCATGCGCGAGGAAGTGCGGGTTCTCCCACCCGGCCTTGCCGTAGGTCAGGGGCGTCCGGTCGCCCATCCGCACGACCCGCCCCCCCGCGCCGCGCAGCACCGCGTCGCCCGCGGCCGTGTCCCATTCCATCGTCCGCCCGAGGCGCGGGTACAGGTCGGCCTCGCCCGTGGCCACGAGGCAGAACTTCAGGCTCGACCCCGCGCTGCGCGTGTCCGCGCCGGGGTAGCGGGCGAGGTAATCCTCGGTCGCCGCGTCCCGATGCGACTTCGACGCCACGATCCGCAGGGCGGCGTTGTCGGGCCGGGCCACCCGCAGCGGCGTCAGCGGGCCGGGCGCGTCGTCGGCGAAGGGCCCGGCCTCCTCGACCGAGGCGCCGTCGGGCCGGGTGTAGAAGAGCCGTCCCTTCGCCGGGGCGTAGACGACGCCGTGCGCGGGCGCGCCGTCCCGGACAAGCGCGATGTTCACGGTGAAGTCGCCGCGGCGCTGGACGAACTCCTTCGTGCCGTCGAGCGGGTCGACGATGAGGAAGGTGCCCGCGCGCACCCCGTGGCTCGCCGCCTGCTCCTCGGTCACCAGCGGCACGTCGGGGACGGCGGCGCGCAGCCCCGCCGCGATCAGCGCGTCGGCAGCCTCGTCGGCCTCGGTCACGGGGCTGGCGTCGGATTTCGCGCGCACGGCGAAATCGGGCGCCGCGTAGACCGCCATGATCGCCCGGCCGGCCTGCAGGGCGAGGCGGCGCATCACGGGGACGAGGGCTTCGGGATCCATGGCGGGCCTTTCCCCGGGGGCCTGCGGCCCGCAATTGATCGTCAAGGTTCGCGCCCTTATGCTGGCGCGCCACGGAAACGGCAAGATTGTCCGGCACGGTCCGGGCGTCGCGGGGTCAGGGCGCAGCATGTTCCGAACCGAGGTCAGACGATCGGGCGCGCGCTCGGCCTTCGGGCTGCTGGAGCTGATCTTCCACGCCGCGGTCCGCCACGTCCGCAAGGGCCACGGCAACGCCGTCCTCGGCCTGCTGATGAACATCGCGCAGACGGTGCTGCTGGTGCTCGTCTTCTACGTGACCTTCGAGATCCTCGGGATGCGCGGCAACGCCATCCGGGGCGACTTCCTGCTCTACATCATGTCGGGAATCGTCCCGTTCATGACGCACACCAAGACCCTGGGCGCGGTCGTGGCGTCCGAGGGGCCGACCTCGCCGATGATGAAGCATTCGCCGATGAACACGATCGTGGCGATCGCGGCCGCCGCGCTCGCCTCGCTCTACACGCAGATCCTGTCGGCGGGCGTGGTGCTCTACGTCTATCACGCGGCCTTCGCGCCGATCGCCGTCGAACAGCCCGCGGGGGTGCTGGGCATGATCCTGATCGCCTGGATCTCGGGCATCGGGATCGGCATGGTGTTCCTGTCGGCGCGGCCCTGGGCCCCGGACCTGGTGGGGCTGCTCAGCCAGATCTACCAGCGCGCGAACATGATCGCCTCGGGCAAGATGTTCGTGGCCAACACCATGAGCACGACCGTCCTCGCCTGGTTCGACTGGAACCCGCTGTTCCACGTCATCGACCAGATGCGCGGCTTCGTCTTCCTGAACTACTTCCCGCACTACAGCACGGTCGCGTATCCCATCAAGGTGACCGCGGCCTGCGTGCTGGTCGGCCTGATGGGCGAGTTCTACACGCGGAGGCATGCATCGGCCTCGTGGTCGGCCGGGAAATGACGGCGCGCGCGATCGCCGCCCGGCCCCCGCCGCGCGGGTTGCGGGGCCGAAAACCCCCTCCTATATACGCGCGGTAGCCGAGGGGGCCCCCCGCCCCTTCATGAACCGTCAGGGATCGGGGCTCAGGGGCCGCAACGGGCCTGAACCCCACGACATTGCCGAAGGAAAAGGAACGGATCATGGCCAAAGTCATCGGGATCGACCTCGGGACGACCAACTCCTGCGTGGCGATCATGGATGGATCGCAGCCCCGGGTGATCGAGAACTCGGAAGGCGCGCGCACGACCCCCTCCATCGTGGGCTTCACCGAGAGCGAGCGCCTCGTGGGCCAGGCCGCCAAGCGCCAGGCGGTCACCAACCCCGCCAACACCATCTTCGCGGTCAAGCGGCTGATCGGCCGCCGCGTGGACGACGCGCACATCGCGAAGGACAAGAAGAACCTGCCCTATGCCGTGGTCAACGGCGGCAACGGCGACGCCTGGGTCGAGGTGCGGGGCGAGAAGTACTCGCCCAGCCAGATCAGCGCCTTCATCCTGCAGAAGATGAAGGAGACCGCCGAGGCCTATCTGGGCGAGGGGGTGACGCAGGCCGTCATCACCGTGCCGGCCTACTTCAACGACGCCCAGCGCCAGGCGACCAAGGACGCGGGCAAGATCGCGGGCCTCGAGGTGCTGCGCATCATCAACGAGCCGACGGCGGCGGCGCTCGCCTACGGGCTCGACAAGAAGGACGCGCGCACGATCGCGGTCTACGACCTGGGCGGCGGCACCTTCGACATCACCATCCTCGAGATCGACGACGGCCTGTTCGAGGTGAAGTCCACCAACGGGGACACGTTCCTCGGCGGCGAGGACTTCGACATGCGGATCGTCAACTACCTGGCCGACGAGTTCAAGAAGGAGCACGGCGTCGACCTCACGCTGGACAAGATGGCGCTCCAGCGCCTGAAGGAGGCGGCCGAGAAGGCCAAGATCGAGCTCAGCTCCAGCCAGCAGACCGAGATCAACCAGCCCTTCATCAGCATGGACCGCAACTCGGGCCAGCCGCTGCACCTCGTCATGAAGCTGACCCGCGCGAAGCTCGAGAGCCTGGTGGGCGACCTCATCAAGGCCTCGATCAAGCCGTGCCAGGCCGCGCTGAAGGACGCGGGGCTCTCGATCGGCGACATCGACGAGGTCGTGCTCGTGGGCGGCATGACGCGGATGCCCAAGGTCGTCGAGGAGGTGACCCGGTTCTTCGGGAAGGAGCCGCACAAGGGCGTCAACCCCGACGAGGTCGTGGCGCTGGGCGCGGCCATCCAGGCCGGCGTCCTGCAGGGCGACGTGAAGGACGTGGTGCTTCTGGACGTGACGCCGCTGTCGCTCGGCATCGAGACGCTGGGCGGCGTGTTCACGCGGCTCATCGACCGGAACACGACGATCCCGACGAAGAAGTCGCAGGTCTTCTCCACCGCCGAGGACAACCAGAACGCGGTCACGATCCGCGTCTTCCAGGGTGAGCGCGAGATGGCGGCCGACAACAAGCTGCTCGGCCAGTTCAACCTCGAGGACATCCCGCCGAGCCCGCGCGGGATGCCCCAGATCGAGGTGACCTTCGACATCGACGCGAACGGCATCGTCTCGGTCGGTGCCAAGGACAAGGGCACGGGCCGCGCGCAGACGATCACGATCCAGGCCTCGGGCGGGCTCAGCGACGAGGACATCGAGAAGATGGTCCGCGACGCCGAGGCCAACGCCGAGAGCGACAAGAAGCGCCGCGAGCTGGTCGAGACCAAGAACCAGGCCGAGGGCCTGCTGCACTCCACCCGCAAGTCGCTCGCCGAGCATGGCGACAAGGTCGATCCCTCCACCGTCGAGGCGATCGAGCTGGCGATGCAGCCGCTCGAGGACGCGCTGAAGGGCGAGGATGCGGGCAAGATCCGGTCCGGCATCCAGAACCTGACCGAAGCCGCGATGAAGCTGGGCGAGGCGATCTACAAGGCCAGCGCCGCCGAGGCGGACGGCCGCGAGGCGGAGGCCCCGCGCGGGGTCGACGACGACATCGTCGATGCCGACTTCGAGGATCTGGGCGACAACAAGCGGAAGTAAGTCCGCGACGGAACACGGAAGGTGGGGCGGTCCGGCGACGGGCCGCCCCTTCCGGGTTCCAGGGGGAAAAGGTTCGCCATGGCGAAGCGTGATTTCTACGACGTGCTGGGCGTCTCGCGCGGGGCTTCCGCCGAGGATCTGAAGAGGGCCTACCGCGCCAAGGCCAAGGAGCTTCATCCCGACCGCAATGCCGACAACCCGCAGGCCGAGGCCCAGTTCAAGGAGGTGAACGAGGCCTACGACGTCCTGAAGGACGCCGACAAGAAGGCGGCCTACGACCGCTTCGGCCACGCGGCCTTCGAGGGCGGGCGCGGCGGCGGGGGCGGGCAGCCCGGCTACGGCGGGCAGGGGGATTTCGCCAGCGCCTTCTCGGACGTGTTCGAGGACCTGTTCGGCGACTTCATGGGCGGGCGCGGGGGGCAGGGCCGGTCCCGCGCGCAGCGCGGGTCGGACCTGCGCTACAACCTGCGCGTCACCCTCGAGGAGGCGTACCGCGGCGTCCAGAAGACGATCAGCGTCCCCACCTCGGTCGCCTGCGAGGTCTGCCGGGGGACCGGGGCCGAGGGGGGTGCGGAACCGGTGACCTGCCCGACCTGCTCGGGCATGGGCAAGGTCCGCGCGCAGCAGGGCTTCTTCACGATCGAGCGGACCTGCCCCACCTGCAACGGCGCGGGCCAGACGATCAAGAACCCCTGCCGTGCCTGTGGCGGCGCGGGGCGGGTGGAGAGGGAGCGCTCGCTTTCGGTCAACATCCCGGCCGGGGTGGAGACGGGCACGCGCATCCGCCTGGCGGGCGAGGGCGAGGCGGGCCTGAGGGGCGGCCCCACGGGCGATCTCTACATCTTCATCGAGGTGAAAGAACACGCGATCTTCCAGCGCGATGGCGTGCAGCTGTTCTGCCGGGTGCCGGTGACGATGACGACCGCCGCGCTGGGCGGGGAGGTCGAGGTGCCCACGATCGACGGCGGCTCCAGCCGGGTGAAGGTCCCGGCGGGCAGCCAGACCGCGCGCCAGATGCGCCTGCGCGGCAAGGGGATGCCCGCGCTGCGCGGGGGCGGCCACGGCGACATGGTGATCGAGCTGGCGGTCGAGACGCCCGTGAACCTGACGGCGCGCCAGAAGGAGCTTCTGCGCGAGTTCGAGAAGCTGTCCGAGGACAACAACCCCGAGGGGCAGTCGTTCTTCTCCAAGGTCAAGGGCTTCTGGGACGGCATGACCGGCTGAGGGGCGCCCGCGTCAGAGGGTGACCCGCACGGGGTTGAGGGCGGCGCTCTCGGGCAGCGCGATCGCCTCCCAGAGCGCGGCGCCGGTCTCGAGGGCCTCGGCGGCCGGCACGACGGCGAAGGAGCCGAAGAACCGCTCCACGCCGTGGTCCTGCAGGGTCCGGTCGCGGAACTCGGCCATGATCGCGTCGTAGCGGTCGCGCAGGGTGGTGTCGCCGGGCGACAGGTCCGAGACCAGCACCAGGCCCGTCTGCGCGCAGTCGAGCACGGTCACCGTGAGGTCGGGCCGCCACCGCTGCAGGATCGGAATCAGCTTCCAGACGTCGCCCGTCCAGATCTGCCGGGGCAGTCGCCCCAGCCTCGTCAGGTCGCGCGTGGTCATGTCGTGGCTGTAGGGGAGGCAGTCGTGGATGGCGATCACGCCGCCGGGGTGCGACGCGGCCTCGGTGCCGATGAAGTCGCGCAACAGGTAGTCGATGAGGTGCATCCCGTCGAGGAAGCTGAACGACAGCCGGATCCCCATGGTCCCGAGGAAGCCCGAGGCGAAGAAGTCGTCCGAGGTCGCCTGGAAGACATGGAGCTGCGGCTTGCGCCCGATGACGTTGATGCTGGCTTGGAAGAAGGGGTCGACCGCGATCGTCTTGCCGCGCACCGGGGCGAAGGTGGTGCCGCTGCGGCAGCCGATCTCCAGCGTCCAGTCGAAGAGGTGGCGCTCATGCACCCGCGACAGGAACTCGACGTAGCCGAGGCCCCGCGCCGGAACGAAGCCGGGCGGGATCGCGATCTCCACAGGCGGTTTCGGCCGCCTGAGGATGGGACGAAGCCTGCGCCTGAGCGTGGAGAGCATGGTCCGGACCTCCGCCGCGCCGATGCGCGGTGCCGAACCCTGCGGGCGGCATTAACCGTTCGTCAACCCTTTGCGCGAAGGCTGCGCGGCATGGCGCATTCACCTTCGTTCCAGGACGGCGCATCGCTCTTCGACACCGACGAGGCGGTGCCCGCCGCCCTGCCGGCGCGGCTGCCCTCCTACATCGCGGACCACCGCAAGCGGCTGCGCGCGCGCTTCATGGAGGGCGGGGCCGCCGCCATGCCCGACTACGAGCTGCTGGAGCTGGTGCTGTTCCGCGCGATCCCCCGGCAGGACGTGAAGCCGCTCGCGCGCCGGCTTCTGGACACGTTCGGCGACTTCAACCGCGTCGTCACCGCCGCGCCCGCGCGTCTGGCGGCGGTGCCCGGCGCGGGCGACGCCGTGGTGCAGGAGCTGAAGATCGTCGAGGCCGCGGCGCAGCGCATGATGCGCGCGCGGGTGATGCAGCGGCCGGTGCTGTCCTCGTGGGACGCGCTGCTCGACTACTGCCACACCGCGATGGCCCACCGCGAGACCGAGCAGTTCCGGATCCTGTTCCTCGACCGCAAGAACGTGCTCGTCGCCGACGAGGAGCAGGCGCGGGGCACCGTGGACCACGTGCCCGTCTACCCGCGCGAGGTCGTGAAGCGCGCGCTGGAGCTGAACGCCTCTGCCCTCATCCTCGTGCACAACCATCCGTCGGGCGACCCCACGCCCTCGCCCGCCGACCTCGCGATGACGCGGCAGATCCAGGACGCGGCCCAGGTGCTGGGGATCACGCTGCACGACCATCTGATCGTCGGGCGCGAGCGCGAGCTCAGCTTCCGCGCTATGGGGTATCTGTAGCGGCGGATGGCCCGGCGGGCGCGGGGCGAAGCCAGACCTCCACCCGGCGGTTGAGCCGCCGCCCGCCCGTGGTCGTGTCGCAGGCCATGGGCAGCGTCTCGCCGAAGGCCTCCACCACGGGGGGGGCCGCATCGGCGGGCAGGTCGGTCGCGGCCTGGGCGAGTGCGGCGGCCACGCCCTCGGCGCGCGCCCGCGACAGGGCGAGGTTCCCGGCCGCGGACCCCGTCCCGTCCGAGAAGCCCGCGAGCACGAGCGCCTGCCCCCGGAAGGCCCCGGCCGCGTAAAGCCGCGCCAGATCCGACAGGTTGTCCTGCGACGGCGCGTCGAGCGTGGCGGACCCGTCCTCGAAGCGGAAGGTCAGAGACAGGCGGTCGGACCCGGTCATCGCCGCGGCGAGGCGCTGCAGGTCGCGAAGCGTCGTCTCCTCGCCCGCGCCGCGCAGGGCGGACAGCAGCCGCGTGCCGTCGGCGGTCAGGGGCGCGCGCTCGGCGGCGCGGTCGGCCAGGCCCGCCGCCGCCACGGCCGCCTGCGCCGAGGGCGACCGCGTGAAGTCGACGAAGTCGCGCGCCAGAAGCGGAAGCCGGCGGCGCGGCGTCAGCAGGAAGACCGGAAGCGCCAGCGGGTAGTCGCCCGCCTTGAGCGCGGCGCGGCCCGGGTCCAGCGGAAAGCCGCAGCTGTCGGTCAGCGGCAGGACGCGCGCCGGGCCGGCGGCCGAGGCGGCGGTGACGGCCAGGGCATAGGGGTCGGCCGCGACCGCGCGGGCGAGGGCGGCGGCATCGGGGTGACGCACCGTCGCCGTCGCCGTCGCCCCCAGCCGGGCGGCCAGCGCCTCCTGCAGGCCGGTGCCGGGATCGAGGCCGTGCAGCACCAGCGGCATGTCGGGGCCGCCAATCGCCGACCAGTTCGCCACCTCGCCCGCGAGGACGCGCGCGAGGTCGGGGGTGGCGATCCGCGGCAGCGGGTTGCCGGGGGCCGTGACCGGCACCATCGCGTCGAGCGCGACCGTGCGTTCGCCGAAGTCGGGTTCGGCGCGAGAGGCGAGGGCAAGGTCGGCCTCGCCTGCCGCCAGGGCCGCGCGGGCCGCGGCGGGGGGCATGGCGCGAAACCCGATGCGGCCCACCGCACGCCCGTCGGCGGGCGAGGACAGCGCCAGCGCCTCGCCCTCGGCCGCGACCTCCAGCCCCTGCGCGGCCGCGAAGGCGCGGACCAGTGGCCCGATCAGCACGGCCCCCGGGTCGGCCGCGCCGACGATCCGGATCTCGGTGAAGGGCGCTGTCAGGTCGGGGCAGCCCGGACCGGTGCAGACGACCGCCTGGCCGTCGAGGGTCAGGGGGCCGAAGGCGCTGTCGATCCGGTAGACCTCGCCGTCGTAGGCGCGCAGCGTCCCGTCGACCGACAGGCTGCCGTCGCGCGCGGTCAGCGTCACGTCCTGCGCGGCGCCGGCCGAGGGGATCGCCAGCATCGCGACCAGCGCCGCGAGAAGCCTTGATCCCATCGCCCGTCCGTCCCGCAGTCTAGTTCGCGGCGGTGACTGTCGTTGCGGGGTCCAGATTCTTCAACACCAGAATGTCGCCCACGGCGGTGCAGTCGGGCATCGACACGGCGAGGTCGTCGACAGCGACCGTGCCGCCCCGGACGGAGAGCGTCTCGGCGAGGAGCTCGCGCCCGCAGGTGCCCGCGTCGACCGGGGCCTCGACCACGATCTCGGCCCGGCGGGTCGGGTCGGCGGGATAGGTGTAGACCTGCGCCAGCATCGGCAGCGGAACGCCGGCATCGCCGAACTGCGCGATGAACCCCCCCTTGCCCGGCAGGGCATCCGGCGCCGGCACCGTGTCCGTCGCGCGCAGGTGGCCGGGGGTCCCGTAGTCCGCGCCATCCTCGAAGGCATTGAGCTGGAAGCCGTCGTCGGCGACCCACTGGACGACGAAGCGCCGCGTCGCCGCCGCGTCGGGAACCGGCAGGCGTGCCTCGGCCGTGCCCGCATCGCGGAACAGCACCGAGACCCGGGCCTCGGCGGCCAATGCGGGCAGCGTCGTGAAGAGCGCGCCGGTCGCCGAGGTCCGCGCCGTGACCGCGAGGCCCGCATGGCGCAGGACGACCCGCTCGTTCGCGTTGCAGGGTGCGCGGAGCGACAGGCCGATCATGGCGCGCGGCTGCGCCACGAGTTCGAGCGTCGCCCGGCAGGGGTCCGCGGCCGTGGCGGCGGAGGGGGCCGGCACGGGGCCGGCGGGCGGCAGGGCGCGGGTCGCGCCGTCCGTGATCGAGGCGAGGCGGACGGGCGCAGCGGGCGCGGGCTGCGCGGTGGCGACCGGTGCCGGGGCGCCTGGCAGGGCGGCCTCGGTCACGGTCTGCTGGCGCACGGCGTCGGCCTTGGCGGCGCGGGTCTGCATGAGGTGGCCAGCCCCGAGACCGATGGCCAGTATTCCGGCCGACAGGCCGATCCTTCGCTTGATGTCCATGTCGAACCCCCAGGTTTCGATTCGCGGGGTTAGCGCCCAATCCGGGCAGCCGCATGGCAGGATTGCGATGGGTTTCCCAAGCGGCGACAATCCCGCGAATAAAGCCGCAGGTTGTCAAAAATGTCGCTGTTCGCGCGTCGCGGTCAGGCCACCCGGCCGTGGCAGTGCTTGAACTTCTCGCCCGATCCGCAGGGGCAGGGGTCGTTGCGCGACGGATTCCCCCAGGTCGAGGCATCGGCGGCGTCGAACCCCGGACGCGCGGCCCCGGCGGCGCCGGCCCCCGCCATCTCGGGCACCCGCGCGGGCGCGGCCTGCGGCACCGGGGCGGCCTGCTGCCGCTGCTGCGCCAGAAGCTGCGCCACCATCGCCTGCTGCTCGGCCTCGGTGATCGGGCGGATCTGCGCCAGCTTCTGCGTCACGTCCTGGCGCAGCGCGTTCAGCATCGACTCGAACAGCTGGAAGCCCTCGGTCTTGTACTCGTTGAGCGGGTCGCGCTGCGCGTAGCCGCGGAAGCCCACCACCGACCGCAGATGCTCCAGCGTCAGGAGGTGCTCGCGCCACTTCGCGTCGATGGTCTGCAGGAGAAGCTGCTTCTCGATGTTGCGCATGGTCTCGGGCCCGAAGGCCTCGGCCTTCGCCGCCATCATCGCGTCGGATGCCTCGCGCAGACGCTCGGCGATCGCGGCCTGGTCGACCCCCTCCTCGGCGGCCCAGGCGATGACGGGCACGTCGAGCCCCAGCTTCTCGATCGCGGCGGCATAGAGCCCCTCGGCGTTCCACTGGTCGGGATAGCTGCGCGGCGGCATGTAGGCGTCGACGAGATCGTCGATCACCTGGTGGCGCATGTCCTGCGCGATCTCGGAGAGGTCCTCGGCCTGCATGATCTCCAGCCGCTGGCCGAAGATGGCCTTGCGCTGGTCGTTCATCACGTCGTCGTACTTCAGGAGCTGCTTCCTGATGTCGAAGTTGCGCCCCTCGACCTTGGCCTGCGCCTTCTCGAGGCTCTTGTTCACCCAGGGGTGGACGATGGCCTCGCCCTCCTTCATCCCCAGCGTCGACAGCACCTTGTCGAGCCGCTCGGACCCGAAGATCCGCATCAGGTCGTCCTCGAGGCTCAGGAAGAACGACGACCGGCCCGGGTCGCCCTGCCGGCCCGAGCGGCCGCGGAGCTGGTTGTCGATGCGCCGGCTCTCGTGCCGCTCGGTCGCGAGCACGTAGAGACCGCCCGCCTCGATCACGCGGGCCTTGTCGGCGGCATGCTCGGCCTCGATCCGCGCGCGGACCTCGTCGGGGTGAAGGTGCGGGTCGGCGGCGAGCGCCTCGAGCACGCGCATCTCGACGTTGCCGCCCAGCTGGATGTCGGTGCCGCGCCCGGCCATGTTGGTGGCGATCGTGACCATGCCGGGCTTGCCCGCGTCGGCGACGATCTGCGCCTCCTGCTCGTGCTGGCGGGCGTTCAGGACGTTGTGCGGGATGCCCTCCCGGGTCAGCATCGCCGACAGCGCCTCGGATTTCTCGATGCTGGTGGTCCCGACGAGGATCGGCTGGCCGCGCCCGTTGGCCTCGCGGATCGCCGCGACCACGCCCTCGTACTTCTCGCGCGCGGTGCGGTAGACCTGGTCGTGCTCGTCCTTCCGCTGGACGGGGCGGTTGGTCGGCACCTCGACGACGCCGAGGCCGTAGATCTCGCGGAACTCCTCCGCCTCGGTGCTGGCCGTGCCGGTCATGCCCGCCAGCTTGTCGTAGAGCCGGAAGTAGTTCTGGAAGGTGACGCTCGCGAGCGTCACGTTCTCCGGCTGGATCGCCACGCGCTCCTTCGCCTCGATGGCCTGGTGCAGGCCCTCCGACAGCCGGCGGCCCTTCATCATGCGGCCCGTGAACTCGTCGATCAGCATCACCTCGCCGTCGCGGACGATGTAGTGCTGGTCCTTCAGGAACAGCTTGTGCGCGCGCAGCGCCTGCGTGACGTGATGCACCAGCGTGGTCGATTCCGGGTCGTAGAGCGACTGGCCGTCGGGCAGCAGGCCCGCCGCCGCCAGGCGCTGCTCGATGAACTCGTTGCCCTCCTCGGTGTAGGTGGCGTTGCGGGTCTTCTCGTCGAGCTTGTAGTGCGCCTCGGTCAGCTCGGGGATGAGCGCGTCGACCTTCTGGTAGAGGTCGCTGCGGTCCTGGCTTGGACCGGAGATGATGAGGGGCGTGCGCGCCTCGTCGATCAGGATCGAGTCGACCTCGTCGACGATGGCGTAGGAATGCCCGCGCTGCATCATGTCGTCGATCGACGACTTCATGTTGTCGCGCAGGTAGTCGAAGCCGAGCTCGTTGTTGGTGGCGTAGGTGATGTCGGCCCGGTAGGCCGCGCGCTTCTCGGGCTCGGGCTGGTAGGGGTAGACCGCGCCGGTGGTCAGGCCCAGCGCCGCGAAGACCTTGCCCATCCACTGCGCGTCGCGGCGCACGAGATAGTCGTTGACGGTGACGACGTGGACGCCCTTGCCCGCAAGCGCGTTGAGGTAGGCGGGGAAGGTCGCGACCAGCGTCTTGCCCTCGCCCGTCTTCATCTCGGCGATGTTGCCCTGGTGCAGGAAGATCCCGCCCATCAGCTGCACGTCGAAGGCGCGCAGGCCCAGGGCGCGGCGCGCCGCCTCGCGGCAGTTGGCGAAGGCCTCGGGCAGAAGCGCGTCGAGGCTCTCGCCGCCCCGCGCGCGGGCCTGGAGCGTCCGCGTCCGCTCGACGATGCCCTCGTCGGTCAGGGCCCGGAACTCGTCCTCGAGCGCGTTGATCGCGGCGACGGTCGGCCGGGCGGCCTTGACGGTGCGGTCGTTCGGCGTGCCGAAGACCTTCTTCGCGAGTGCACCAAGACCCAGCATGTCGTTCCCGTCCGGTTGTTTCGAAGCCCGTGCCGTCGGGTCGCGTCGACCTGACAGGATCGTGCGAGGCCTGGGGTTGCCCGCCTGCACCAGCTTGCCTAGAAGGGCCGGGAACGGCGCACGACCCCAGCCCCACGCGACACCGCGATGTAGGCAAGGCCCGCGCGATAGTCAACGTGCCGCCTGGCGGCCCACCGATCAGAGGATGGTGATGATGCAGGCTTTCCCCATGCTGCGCGGGCTCGGACTGGCGCTGGCGCTGGCCCCGGCCGCGCTGGCGCAGGACGCCCCGGCCCCCGCCGCCGAGACCCCGGCGGCGCAGGCCCCGGCCGGGGCCCCCACCGCCGCGACCGTGGTGGCCACCGTCAACGGGACCGAGATCACGCTGGGCCACATGATCGCGCTTCGCGACAACCTGCCCGACCAGTACGACAGCCTGGGCGACGACGTGCTGTTCAAGGGCATCCTCGACCAGCTGATCCAGCAGACCGCGCTGGAGCAGTCGCTGGGCGAGATCGCCCTGCGCGACCGGCTCAGGCTCGACAACGACCGGCGCGGCTACCTCGCGGGCGTGGCGCTCGAGGCGGTGGTGGGGGGTGCCGTGACCGACGCGGCGGTCCAGGCCGCCTACGACGCGCGGATCAAGGACGCCGCGCCGCAGACCGAATACCGCGCCGCCCACATCCTCGTCGACACCGAGGAGAAGGCGCTCGAGCTCAAGGCGCAGATCGAGGGCGGGGCCGACTTCGCCGAACTCGCCCGCGCCAACTCCACCGACACGGGGTCGGGCGCGAACGGGGGCGAGCTGGGCTGGTTCGGGCCCGGCATGATGGTCAAGCCCTTCGAGGATGCGGTCGTCGCGATGAAGCCGGGCGAGCTGGCGGGTCCGGTCCGGACCGATTTCGGCTGGCACCTCATCCGGCTGGAGGAGACGCGCGTCGCCGCCACGCCGACGCTGGACGAACTGCGACCCGAACTGGAGGCCGAGATCGAGCGGAAGGCGCTGCAGGACCATATCGTGGCGCTGACCGCGGCCGCGGCCGTCACCCGCCCGGGCGAGGGGCTCGACCCCGCGCTGCTGAAGGACCTGTCGCTGCTCGACCAGTAGACCCCGCGACGGACCCATGAGCGCCGCCGGAACCTCCGCGAAGACCCCCTCGCCGCTCGCCCCGCCGGGCGGCTTTCCGGCGCTGCCGCCGATCGCGGGCGCGTCCTTCGCCGCGGCGGCGGCGGGCGTGCGCTATCCGGGGCGCACCGACGTGATGCTCGCGCATCTCGCCCCCGGCACCGCGGTCGCGGGCGTCTTCACGCGATCGTCCACCCGCGCCGCCTGCGTGCTCGACTGCGAGGCGAAGCTCGCCGCCCCCGCCCCGGCCGGGGCGGGGGCGGCGATCGTCGTCAACTCGGGCAACTCGAACGCCTTCACCGGACGGCGGGGCGTGGCCTCGGTCGCGGCGGTGACCGGGGCGGTCGCGCGCGCGCTGGATCTGCCGGTCTCGCGGGTCTTCTCCTCCTCCACGGGCGTGATCGGCGAGCCGCTGCCGCACGAGCGCATCGTGGGCGCCGTGCCCGGGCTGGTCGCGGCGCTGGACGGGGGCGGCCTTGCCGAGGCCGCGCGCGCGATCATGACGACCGACACCTTCCCGAAGGGCTCGCACGCCACGGTCGAGGGCGAGGGCGGGCCGATCCGCATCGCGGGCATCGCCAAGGGATCCGGGATGATCGCGCCTGACTTGGCGACGATGCTCGTCTACCTCTTCACCGATGCGACGGTGGCCCCCCGGGCGCTGCAGCGGATGCTGTCGGCCTGCGTGGACGACACGTTCAACGCGATCACGGTGGACGGCGACACCTCCACCTCCGACGCGCTCCTTCTCTGCGCGACCGGGCGCGGACCGGCGGCGCCCCTGCGCGGCGCGGCCGCGAAGGCCTTCCAGGTCGCGCTTCGCGGCGTGATGCTCGATCTCGCGCACCAGGTGGTGCGCGACGGCGAGGGGGCGTCGAAGTTCGTCGAGGTCCGCGTGACGCGCGCCGCGACCGCGGACGACGCCCGCCGCGTGGCGCTTGCGATCGCCAACTCGCCGCTGGTGAAGACCGCGATCGCGGGGCAGGATCCGAACTGGGGCCGCGTCGTCATGGCGGTAGGGAAGTCGGGCGCGCGGGCCGACCGCGACCGGCTGTCGATCCGCTTCGGCGACATCCTCGTGGCCGAGAGGGGCTTCCGCAGCCCGCGCTATTCCGAGGCTGCGGCCGCCGCCTACATGCGCGGGCAGGATCTGCTGATCCATGTCGACCTCGGGCTGGGCCGGGCGTCGCGGACGGTCTGGACCTGCGACCTCACCCACCGCTACATCGCCATCAACGCCGACTACCGGTCGTGACGATCCTGCTCGTCTCGGCGGTGGCGCTGATCGACGCCGACGGCCGGGTGCTTCTCGCGCAGCGGCCCCCGGGCAAGGCCATGGCGGGGCTCTGGGAGTTTCCGGGCGGCAAGGTAGAGCCGGGCGAGACGCCCGAGGCCGCGCTGATCCGCGAACTGCACGAGGAACTGGGGATCGGCACCCATGCGAGCTGCCTCGCCCCGCTGACCTTCGCAAGCCACGCCTGCGAGGGGTTCCACCTGCTGATGCCGCTGTTCGCCTGCCGGCGCTGGACGGGGATTCCCGTCGCGCGCGAGGGGCAGCGGCTCGCTTGGGTGGCCCCGGCGCGGCTGCGCGACTATCCGATGCCCCCGGCCGACCGGCCGCTGATCCCGATCCTGCGCGACTGGCTGTGACGATTCCGCGCGCCCCGGGCGGCCAGCGAGGAAATACACTTTTCTTTCACCAATGGTTCGGTAACGTCACGAAACTGACACGTCGGGGGGCCAAGGGGAAACAATGCTGCGCGTGATCTCGGTGGGAAGCTGCGTGTCCGTCCAGGGCGTGCATGTGGCGACGTTGCCCGACGGCCGGCTGGTGGTGCGGGTGGACGAGAAGACCTTCGTCGGCCGCCCGGTCCAGCAGGCCCGCGCCGCCTGACCCCGCCGCCGCGCGATGAGAGAAGGCCGGGCGCGTGCACCCGGCCTTTCCCGTTCGGACCCCCATGGCGTCAGGCGAGCTTGCGCTCCACCTCCTCGCGCTCGAAGATCTCGATCACGTCCCCCTGGCGGATGTCCTCGTAGCGCTCGAAGGCCATCCCGCATTCCTGGCCCGAGATGACTTCCTTCACCTCGTCCTTGTAGCGCTTCAGCGTCTTCAGCGTGCCCTCGTGGATCACGACGTTGTCGCGCAGAAGCCGAACGCCCGCCGAGCGGCGCGCCACGCCCTCGGTCACGAGGCAGCCCGCGACCATGCCGACGCCGGTGACCTTGAAGACCTCCTTGATCTGCGCGTAGCCGATGAAGTTCTCGCGCACCTCGGCCTTCAGCAGGCCCGAGGCCGCCGCCTTGATGTCGTCCACGAGGTCGTAGATCACGCTGTAGTAGCGGACCTCGACCCCCTTCTGGTGGGCCGAGTTGCGGGCGCTCGCGTTGGCGCGGACGTTGAAGCCGATCACAGGCGCGTCGTTCGCCTCGGCAAGGCTCACGTCCGAGTCGGTGATCGCCCCCACGCCGTAATGCAGGACGCGGACGCGGACCTCGTCGTTGCCGACCTTCTCCAGCGCCTGCACGATCGCCTCGGCCGAGCCCTGCACGTCGGCCTTCACCAGCACGGGCAGCTCGGCCACGTCGCGGTCGGCCTTGGCCTTGGCCATCAGCTGCTCCAGCGTGGTCGCGGCCCCGGCGGCGGCGCGCTTGTCCTTGATGACCTGCTCGCGGTAGGTCGCGATCTCGCGCGCCTGCGCCTCGGTCTCCACGACGTTGAGCGTATCGCCCGCCGAGGGCGTGCCCGACAGGCCCAGAACCTCCACCGGGACGGAAGGCCCAGCCTCGGTCACGGTCTCGCCCTTGTCGTTGACCAGCGCGCGGACCTTGCCCCACTGCTCGCCCACGACGAAGATGTCGCCGCGCTTCAGCGTGCCGTTCTGCACGAGAACGGTGGCCACCGGCCCCCGGCCCACGTCCAGCTTGGCCTCGATCACCGCGCCCTGCGCCGCCCGGTCGGGGTTCGCGCGAAGCTCGAGGATCTCGGCCTGGAGCGCGATCGCCTCCAGAAGGTCGTCGAGCCCCTTGCCGGTCTTGGCCGAGACCTCGACGTCCTGCACCTCGCCCGACATCGCCTCCACCACCACCTCGTGCTGGAGAAGGCCGGTCCGAACCTTCTGCGGGTTGGCGTCGGGCTTGTCGACCTTGTTGATCGCGACGATCATCGGCACGCGGGCGGCGCGGGCGTGGTTGATCGCCTCGACCGTCTGCGGCATCACCGCGTCGTCGGCGGCCACGACCAGCACCACGATGTCCGTCACCTGCGCGCCCCGGGCCCGCATCGAGGTGAAGGCCGCGTGGCCGGGCGTGTCGAGGAAGGTCAGCACCTGGCCCCTGTCGGTCCTCACCTGGTAGGCGCCGATGTGCTGGGTGATCCCCCCCGCCTCGCCCGAGACGACGTTGGCATGGCGGATCGCGTCCAGAAGGCTCGTCTTGCCGTGGTCGACATGGCCCATGATCGTGACCACGGGCGGGCGCGGCTGAAGGTTCTCGGCCGTGTCCTCGACGGTGACGATCGCCTGCTCCACGTCGGCGTCCGAGACGCGCACGGCGCGGTGCCCGAACTCCTCGATCACCAGCTCGGCGGTGTCGGCGTCGATGGGCTGGTTCATCGTGACCATCATGCCCATCTTCATCAGGCTCTTCACGACGTCGGCGGCGCGCTCGGCCATCCGGTTCGCCAGCTCCTGCACGACGATGGTCTCGGGCAGCTGCACGTCGCGAACCTGCTTCTCGGCCTTCTGGCCGAAGCCCAGCGCCTTCTGACGGGCCTTCTCCTGCTTGCGCTTCATCGCGGCGAGGCTGCGCTGGCGGCCGCCCTCGCCCGCGAGCGCGTCGTTGAGCGTGAGCTTGCCGGTGCGGCGGCCGTCGTCGGTCTTGGCCTTGGCCGTGCGGTCGCCCTCGCGGTCGCGGTCGCGGTCGGTCCGGCGCGGCGGCAGCCCGAGCTTGGCCGACGCCGGCCCGCGCGGGTCGGCGGCGGGGGCGGGGGC
>ERZ1066123.126-NODE-126-length-62730-cov-9.582417_pt1 | contig 62730 bp, 51 predicted proteins | sample MGYA00382770_ERZ1066123 | MGnify/ENA primary metagenome ERZ1066123 (study PRJEB33369, sample SAMEA5778353) | biofilm metagenome | biome: Industrial cooling water; feature: Water cooling tower basin; material: Biofilm | place: United Arab Emirates | collected...
GCGCGTCCGCTGCCGACGACACGGCCTCCGCCTGACAGTCGAGGACCGCGAGCAGGCGGAGCGTTGCCCGGCGCACAGCGTCGTCATCGTCCACGACGAGTACGCGCGCGGCCTCCGTCGCGGGCCGGCCCCGCGTGGCGTTCGTCAATGCGCTGGACGGCGCGCCGCGCTCGTCCTGATCCGTGACCGCCAGGGCGGGCAGCCAGACGCTGAACTCGCTCCCGACGCCCACCGTGCTGCGCACCTCGATGCGCCCGCCGAGGGACGCCACGAGACTCTGCACGATTGGCAAGCCGAGGCCAGTGCCGCTGCCCACCGGTCGCGTGGAGAAGTACGGATCGAACAATCGCTCGCGCGTACGCTCATCGAATCCTACGCCATCGTCGATGACGTGCAGCACATGCCAGCGCGCGCCGGCGTCGTCCCGCGTCTCCACCACGACGCGCACCGTCCCACCGGTGGGAAGGGCGTGCATCGCGTTACTGATGAGGTTCTGACAGATCTGATGGAGCTCGGCCTGGGCGGCGCGCACGACGGCGGGTCCGCGAACCTCCACGACGAGCTGGACATCCCGCGTCGCGCTGTAGCGCGCGAGCTCGACGGCGTCGGCGGCCGAGGCCGCGAGGTCACGCGCCGAGCGCTCGGTGTCCATGCCGCGACCGAAGGCCAGGATACGACCGACGAGATCGCGCGCCCGCTCGGCAGAGCGTTGGGCATCCCGCAGCGCCGGTCGCGATGGACTGTCATCGGGCAGCGCATCGTGTACCGTCGTGACGTTCACGAGCATCGGAACGAGCAGGTTGTTGAAGTCGTGCGCGATGCCGCCTGCGAGCGTACCCAGCGCCTCATGGCGTCGTGCTTCGGCGAGACGACTTTCGGCGAGGAGTCGGGCGCGGTCCTCGCGTTCGAGCAAGCCGAGGATGGTGACGTTCGTCGCCGCGAACACGACCATCAGGAAGGCAAAGTTGAGGATGGTGAGGATCCACGCACGCAGCAGATCCGGTTGCGCGAAGGTCCACGCGAGCTGCTGATTGGCGATGCCGAAGGCGACACCAATGAGCACAGCGAGCGTGCCGATCACCGTCAACGTGGCGACGCGTCGCCCGAGCAGAAACGTCGCGAGGAACACGCTCATGAAGAGCCAGCCGAATGACGCGGAGACCGGTCCGCGGCTGACGAGCGCAAACGCGCCGATGGCGAAACAGCTGACGGTGAGCATGATCGCGCGCGCCTGATTCGAGACGCGGCGCGAGAAGAGCAACACGTAGATGCTCGCCAGCACGGTAGTGTCGAGGATGAGCAGCGCCCAGAGGCGCGCTTCGATGGCCAGGAACACCAACGCGATGTACGGCGCGAGGCCCAAGGTCGCACACGCGACGAAGAACGCGGCAATGAGGCGGGCTCGCCACCGCGCCAGCAGATCGCCGTCCTCCTGCAGGATGTGGCCGATGAGCGGCTTGACCCGACGGATCCACGCCGGTTGCTCGAGCGTGTCCTCGTCCCGCGGGAAGGAGGGGGCCGTGGTCACGTCGCCTGTCGCTCTGCGGCGGCTGGTGTTGTGGCGACGCGTGCGCGATTGCTGCGTCGGCTGAGTCGCCACCAGAGGCACGGGACGCTCATCGCGATATGCAGTCCGGCGGTGTACGCGCGCCACCAGAGCAGGATGCTACCGGCCTGTGTTCCGAGGTTACCCGCGGCGCCGCCTAGGACGCCGAGGTCCACGATGCCGGCCCCGCCGGGTGTGGGCATCGCGATCTGGCCGTAGAGCATGGCAAAGCTGGCGATCGCGAGCACCGTCGCCGGCGGCGCGTTCGGCAGCGCAAGCGCGAGCACGGGCAGCAACGCAATGCGCGTGAGTACATCGAGCACGGTGAGCGGCGCGGTGAGCGCGGCGGGGCGCCAGCCCATGCCACGCACGAGACGCACGCCATCGGCGAGCGAGTCACCCACCTGTGCCGTGCGACGAGGCGCGGCGCGGCGGAGCAGGAGGATGAGTACCCAACCCACGGCAAAGATGATCGCGAGCCATGCGAGCGCGCGTCCGGCATCACTCTCGAACGATCGCAACTCGCGAAACCACGCGCGGCCGGCGACCGTGGCGAGCACCGCGCCCATCACCGCGTATACGGGATAGAGCAGAATCGACTCGACGAGCAGTGTGGGGACCGTGACCTGCGGCGGCACACCGATGCGCTGGAAGAACGCGATCTGTGCGGGCAGTCCGCCGACGCGCAGAGGGGTGAGGGCCGCGGCCGCGTCACCCGCGAGATTCGCCGTCATCACATCGACGAAGGTCACGCGGCGGCCGAGACCGGCGAAAATCACCTGCGTGCGCCACGTACGCACGGCGAGGTTCAGCAGCAGCAACGCGAGGCAGCTCGCGTGAATCGTGAGTGCCGAGGTCACGCGCCCACGAGGCCCGGGGCACCCCAGCCAAGGCGGCGCGGCGGGCCCGAGAACAACCCGGCCGCGTGGCGATGCTCGGCGTGCGACGTTGGTGGCCACGATGCGCCCGGGCGACGCAGCGTGCGATACGCCAGCTGGTGCGCACGCGCAATGCTTGGCCACGCAAACGCGTGCAGGGGGGCCTCCGCCTCGCGTGGTGTCTCGCGCGCCCACGCGATCGCGTCGACCAGCGTTTCGGCTGTCAGTTCCCCGTCGTAGCATCGCACCCACGCGTCGCCAACCTGCTGCTGCAACTCGGCGAGGGCGCCACGGCGTGGCACCAACACCGGCCGATTGAGCGACAGCGCGAGCAGTGCACTGCCGCTGTTGAGGATGTCGCGATAAGGCAGCACGACGAGATCGGCGGCCGCGTGGGCGGCGGCCAGGTCGCGGCGACGTTGGTGCCGCAGATCGAGACGCACACGCGCATCGCGTCGCGCGGCCGACTCGATGCGGCGCTTGAGCGCCGTATCGCTGCACGCACCGGCGATGAGGCAGCGCAGTGACGCATCCGGGACGTCGGCTACCGCATCGAGCAAGGCGGGAATGTTCTTGTACGGGCGAATGCGTCCGCACGAAAGGACCACCGGCCCATCGCCCGTCACCTCGCAATGCGCGCGCGCCGCATCACGATCAAACGCCGTGACGTACTCGTGACGGTAGTCGCCGTGCGGAATGACCCACGACGGTCGATCCGCCAGGGAGGGGAAGTGCGTCTCGGCGGCCGCCCGTCCACTGTGCGACAGGTGAATCACACCGTCGACGAGGGGCAGGAACTCCTGCCAGAAGTCGGCCTCGAGCGCCGCATGCTGTCCGTCATGCGCTCGCAGGTTGTGCACGGTCCACAGCAGGCGCAGTCCGCGCTGGCGTCCCTCACGCGCGAGATGCAACCACGCCCGGGCGCCCAGCGCAGCGCGTGCTGCGCTGCGTTGATTGAAGACGGCGTCGGGCCAGTGCACGTGCCACACGTCGCCCTGGCCACGCAGCACACGCCATGGCGTTGCACCCTGTACGTCGACCCCCAACCCGGTGAGGTGCGAGTTGAGCAGCCAGTTGTACGGATTGAGCCATCGATTCACGAAGGCCGGGGACGCAAGAACGCGCATGGACGCGGGCTGAGGCGCTGGGGGAGCGGCCCGGGCGGACCGCGACTGCGACATGGTGACACCATCGGGGCGGCGGCGCCAGTGGTGGCGGAATCGCCGCCATGGTCTGAAGTTGCAGGCATGCTGCCCTTCCGCTGCCTCTCCGCGCGCACCACTGCCGCCGCCGTCCTCGCGCTGGCGCTCGGGGCGCCGCTGTTCTCGTCGTCGGCGCAGGCCTCGCGCGCCTCGAACCTGGCCGCCGCACCGGCCCAGCCCGGGGAGCCGGCGCTTGTGCTGGTGGTCCGCCACGCCGAAAAGGCTGACAACAGCGACGATCCGGTGCTCAGCGCCGCTGGTGAGGCGAGAGCGCGGGCGCTTGCCGAGGCGCTCTCCGATGCTCGCGTGGACCATGTGATCGTCACGCATCGCCAGCGGACGCGATTGACGGCCGCGCCGCTGCTCTCGGCGCGTGGGCTGACCCCCGAGGTCGTGCCCTTTGGCCGCGACATGGCGGAGCACGTGGCCGCCATCGCCGCTGCCGTCCGGCGACGACCCGGACAGGTCGTCCTGGTGGTGGGACACAGCAACACGGTGCCCATGATCGTGCACGCGCTCGGGGGGCCGAAGCAGCCGGATCTGTGCGATGCGCGGTACGGTGGTCTCTTCGTGGTGACGCCAGGCGAGACGGGACAGGGGCGATTGGTCGTGGCCGAGTACGGCGCGCCCGATCCACCGGCGGCCAGAGCGTGCGCCGGCATGGTGCCGCGATGACGCACCGCCGGCGTGGCGCTCTCATCGCGCGTGCAGCGGGACTGGCCCTGCTGTGGCCGGCCCTGGCGGCGGCGCAGGGCTCGCCGCCCGCCGGCCCACGCGCCGCGGCGCGCAGCGATACGATCGTGCGCTTCGCCGCCGACACCACGCGTGTGCGCGGCGCCGACTTCGTGTTCCTGCTCGATGCCATCGACGCCCAGATCGAGCGCGACGGCACCGGGATGCGCACCCATCGCACGGTCACGCAGGTGCTGACGGCGAACGGCGTGGCCGCCGTGGCCGAGCGACAGTTCAACTGGCAGCCGGGACGACAGGACCTGCGCCTCGATTGGGTGCGCGTGCTGCGCACCGATGGGACGGTGGTGAGCGACGCGCCGAGTGCCGATCGCACGAGCGACGCCACGGCCGCGATGCAGAACCCGATCTATCTCGACAGTCGCACGCGCCGGCTGTCGCTCGCGGGGGTGGCGCCCGGTACGATCGTGGATGTGCAGTACACGCTCGTCGATCGTGCGCCGTGGCGCGCCGGCGATTTCGTCGTGGGACGCCCGTTCTCGCCGCAAGTGCCGCTGCGCGAAGCGTCGTTGCGGGTGAGTGTGCCGAGCGGATTCGCGCCGCGCATCATCGAGCGCAATCTTACCATGCGACGCACGGAGACGGACAGCGCCGATCGTCGCATCTACGCGTGGCGTGCACTGACGCCGCCCCTCGTTCGGCCGGAGCCCTTCGCGGCCGACTCCGACGGCGTGCGCATGAGCGTGACCGTGTCGAGTCCGGACACGTGGGATGCGGTGGCTGGATGGTACGACAGTCTTGCGCGTGATCGCTACGTGCTCGATGCAGCGACCGCGGCGCGCATGGATGCACTGGTGGCGACAGCGCGCACTCGCCGCGATTCGATGGAACGGTTGCACCAGTGGATTGCGCAGGACGTGCGCTATGTGTCGGTATCCCTCGGCCTCGGCGGCTATCAGCCTCGTTCGCCGGCCGAGGTACTGCGCACGGGCTTCGGTGACTGCAAGGACAAGTCCACGCTCTTCGTGGCCGCGGCACGTCGCTGGGGATGGGATGCGCGGCCCGTGCTGCTGCATCTGAATGGCGTGCGCGAGTCCGAGCCGGTGTCGCTGACGCGCTTCAATCACGTCATCGCCGTCGTGCGTGATGTGAATGGAGCGCGGATCTACACCGATCTGACGGCGGGTTCGGTGCCATTCGGGCAGCTGCCCGGGAGCTATCGCGACAGTTACGCCGTGGAAGTCGCGCCGGGTGGCGCGGCCGAGTTGGTACGATTGCCGCAGATTGCGTCCGAAGCGAACCGGTCGCGCATTCGCATGGATGGGACGTTGCAGCCGGATGGCCGCATGGGACTGCGCATCGAAGAGGCGCTCGAGGGTGATCCGGCGTGGGCGTTGCGCGGCGTGGTCGCGACGGCGCTCGACACGGTGCGGCGCGGGCCGGCCATCCGCGCGATGGCCGCGAGCTACCTGCCGGAAGCGGTGGTGGACTCGTTTGTCGCGTTTGACGGACGCGACTTCCGGCAGCCGGCGACGTTGCGTGTCGTGTTGCGCGATGGTCGTGGTGCGCGGCCGGCCGGCCCGGTGTGGTTGCTGCATCTGCCGGGGCCGCTGCGTCAGCTGTCGGCAACGGCCGCCGCGACGGCGCGAGAGCTCGATGCGCAGCCACGCCGGATGCTGCCCATCGATGCGGCGCGCGTGATCGGTCGGCGGCGGAACGATGTGGAGTATCGCGTGACGCTGCCTGACGGATGGCGCGTCCAGCTGCCGGCGGATGTCGTGGCCACGAGCTTCTTCGCTCGATACGAGAGTCGCTATCGCCTGGACGGACGCACCCTCGTCGTGGTGCGGTCGTTGCACCATGTGGGCGACGGCATCCATCCGCCGGAGCGCATCGCGGAGGTTGCCGCGTGGATGCGTGCGGTCGCGAAGGACGATCACGAGTTCCTCACGCTCACACCGACGCCGTGAAGATCGCGTTCATCGGATCGCATGGTGTAGGCAAGACGACGCTGAGTTACGAACTCGCCGCTCGCCTGAAGAAGCAGGACCGGATCGTCGATCTGGTGATGGAAGTCGCGCGCAGCTGTCCGTTGCCGATCAATCGTGAGACGACGGTGGACGCGCAGGCATGGATTCTGCATACGCAGATCGCCGCGGAGATCGCGGCGACATCACGTGGTGGTCTCGTGGTGTGCGACCGCTCGGTCCTCGACAACTACGCCTATCTCGTGCATGCGGCTGGTCGTCGGCGCGCGTACGATGCGATCGTGCACGAGTGGGTGGCGACGTACGATCGCCTCATCAAGGTGCCGGTGCTCGACGTGCCGTCCTTCGACGGCACGCGCGATACAAGCGCGCTCTTTCAGCAGGAAATCGATCGCCTGATCGATGATCTTGCACGCGAGTTCGCGGTGCCGTGCGTGGCCCTCGATCCGACCCATCGCGACGGATGGGTGGATGCCGTGCTGCGCGCGAGTGGGCTGCCGCTGCATCCGCCGCAGCTGTCGATTTTCGATCGGTCCGTGGCTCAGTAGTCGACCGGTCGGAGATACGATTCGCCGATCGCGGTGTTGCTCACCAGTGCAACCGACGGCCCACGCCGCTTCCAGTGCGTGTGATCAAGACGGCGGCGCACCTGATGAATCGCGTCGCGTCGGAAGCCGTGGGCAACGAGGGCTTCGGTCGAGTAGCCATGCAACAGCCAGTGCAGAATCTCATCGGCGGCGGCGTACGTGATCCCGAGGTCGCCTTCATCCGTCTGCCCGGCCACCAGATCGGCCGTCGGCGGCTTGTCGATGATCACCGACGGCACACGCAGCTCGCGCGCGAGCGCACGCACCTGCGTCTTGAACAGATCGCCAATGGGGTTGATCGGTGGCGCGTCGTCGCCGTGCCACGTGAAATAGCCAAGCAGTCGCTCCGTCTTGTTGCCAGTGCCGATCGGCAGCGCGCCGAGCTTGGCGGAAAGATCGAAAAGTGCCACCATGCGCAGGCGCGCCATCACGTTGCCGCGGCGCGTGGCGTCGGCGTCGGGTTCGAGCGCGAGATACCCGTCCACCGCCGCGCTGATGTCGAGCGTGCGTGACGCGAGTCCGAACGTGTCGATGACAAGCTGCGCGTGGTCGAGTGATTCCGTGCTCGACGTGCGATACGGCAGCCGCACCGCGAGGACCTGGTCAGGACCGAGCGCACGCGCCGCGAGGGCGGCGACGACGGCGGAGTCGAGACCGCCCGACAGGCCGAGCACGGCTCGCGTGCGCCCGCGACGCGCGAACTCCTCGCGCAGGAAGCCGGTGAGCCACTCGGCGGTGAGCGCCGCGTCGATCGCGAGGCTCGGTGGACCGCCGTGGTCGCGCAATCCGACCACCGTGCGGGCGATGCCGCGCGATGGCCGCGGCGCATCGCTGGCCGGGGCGGCGCTGGACTCGGTGAGATCGGGTACCGCCCATTCTCCGGTCAGCTCCCCTCGGGCCTCGCGCAGCAGGTCAGCGGCGGCCGGCTCGGGGCCGTCCCAGGTGGCCGGTGTTGCTTCGCGAGCGCGAACGGCCCGCAGGTTCTCGAGCAGGTGCGGAAGTGCGACGCGGAGGTCGGCGAGCAGCGGTGCATCGGAGCGCGCGCGCACGAGGTCGTCGAGGTCCACCGTGGCCACGAGCAGGTGCTCGTCCCAGATCGGAGCGCGTGCCCGTACGTCGCCGCTCGGCCCCACCACGAGCGACCCACCGAAGAACCGCTTGCCACCTTCGGTGCCGACCAGATTCGCGTAGCAGGTGAAGATCCCCTGCTCGTCGGCGAGGTCACGCATGAGTCGCTCCCAGCGCGCGACACTCGCCGGGCCGGGCCCGCCATCGTCGCGCGCGTGCAGCCCACGCGCCGGCGCCGCGCTCAGCACGAAGAGGACCTGCGCCCCGTCGAGGGCGACCAGCGTCCCCGTGAGGGAATGCCAGGCGTCCTCGCAGATGAGCATGGCTGCGCGCCCCCACGGTGTCTCGAACGCGCGGATGTTGGTGCCACGCTCGACGAAGCGTTCCTCGTCGAAGAGACTGTAGGTCGGCAGGAAGGTCTTGCGGTGCACGTGCCGCACGATGGGCGGCCCATCAGCGAGGCCGATCGTGATGTAGGCGGCGCTGTTGTAGAGGGTCTCCTGCCAGCGCTCGTAGAAGCCGACGATGACGTCAACCGTGACCGGTAGGCGCCCCTCGTCGGCGCAGGCCGTCCGGTACGCCTCATCGAGCTCCGTGGCGAGCGCGCCCGCGGTGAGGGCAACCTCCCGCACCGCGCTCTCCACGAAGTACCCCGACGTGGCGGTCTCGCCGAAGAGCAGCACCTGCGGCGCCGGGGCGACGGCGGTCGCGTCGGCGCAGAGCGCCCCAAGGCGCGCGAGATTGGTCGCGACGTCGCCCTTGCGTGGGGCAAACTGACAGACGGCAACGGTAAGCGGGCGGATCTGGTCGACGGGAGCCATACGGCGGAAGCAAACGAGGCGGTCGTCCCGGAGCAACTCATGGCCAGGACGGGGTTTGGTGATGCACGTCGCCGATCAACGGGGCGCGCGTGGGGTAAGTTGCCGTATGCGTTGGTGTCGCCTCTCCGACCGGTCGTTGCCCGCCCGTGGGCCCGTGGCCTCGCGTGCGCTCGCGCTCCTCACGATGCTCGGGGGTGCGCTCTCGGCTGGCCCGCTGGCCGCGCAGGGCGGTCGCGCGCCCGTCGAGCCCTGGCAGATTGTGCCGCTGCCGCAATCGTCGCTCGTGCTTGCCCGTGACGGGTCACTGCTGGGCACGATCGGTGACGCTCGGCGGCTCTCCATCCGCCTCGCCGACCTCCCACGCTACGTCGGCCAGGCGTTCGTGGCCGTCGAAGACAAGCGCTTCTACCAGCACGACGGTGTCGATCTTGTTGGCGTGGCCGCGGCCATCAAGGATGCCGCCACGAGTGGCGATGTCCGAGGCGCCAGCACCATCACGCAGTTGCTCGTGGGCAACATGCACCCCGAGCTCATCGATCGACGTGATCGGTCGATTGCGCGCAAGCTGCGCGAACAATCGGCCGCGCGCGAACTCGAGAAGCGCTACAACAAGGCGCAGATTCTCGAGGCGTTCCTCAACGTGATCCCGTTCGGACGCGGGTTGTACGGCATCGAGATGGCCTCGCGCCATTACTTCGGGAAGCCCGCGTCACAGCTCACGATTGCCGAGGCGGCGTCGCTCGCCGCGATGCCCAAGAGTCCGGTGCAGTACGATCCCGTTCGCGAGCCCGAACGCAATCGGACCCGACGCAACACCGTACTCGCACTCATGCGTGAGCAGGGCTATCTGACCGACGCGCAGGCGAGCGCCGCACAGCGCAGTCCGCTGCGCACGGCGCCGGACTTCGGTGTGGTGCCGGCGCCGTGGGTGCTCGATATCGTGCGCGTGCAGGCGCAGCGCGCCGGGGTTGCGCTCGCCGACGGTGGCTTCACGGTGCACACCACGATCGATCCCGCGCTGCAGCGCGCGGCGTCGCGGGCGCTCGTCGAAGAGATTGCGGACATGGAAGCACGGCCGGGCTGGCCGCATGGCAAGTGTGCCGCAGGCGCACGTCGTGAGCGCGCGTGTCTCGAAGGCGCGGTCGTGGTCGTCGATCCGTGGACCGGCGATGTCCGTGCGTTGGTCGGTGGACGGGATCATGTCGCGTCGTCGTTCAACCGTGCGGTGGACGGCAATCGCCAGCCGGGCAGCGCATTCAAGCCGTTCGTGTACGCTGCCGCCATTGCGGCCGGGCTGCCCGCGAACCTGCCGGTGGCCGATACGGCCATCGCGCTGTCGCTTCCCGAGGGTCGCACCTACGCCCCCACGAACGCCGACGGCCGTTTCCTCGGCGCGCTCCCGATGCGCGACGCGCTGGCGCTGTCACGCAACCCGGTCGCGGTCGAACTGGCGCTCACCGTCGGACTCGACAGCGTGCAGGCCACCGCACGTCGCGCGGGACTGCGCGCGCCCATTGCGCCGTACCCGTCGAGTGCACTCGGGGCAAGCGTGGTGCAGCCGCTCAACTTCGTTGCCTCGTATGCGCCGTTCACCAACGGTGGACTCGCGGTGACCACACGCTTCATCGATCATATCGAGGATCGCGGTGGTCGCACGGTACACGCGGTGCCACGTGCGGCTCCCGCACGAGCACTCGATCCGCGCGTGGCGTTTGTGGTGCGTGACATGATGCGTGATGCGGTCGAGCGTGGGACCGGTGTCGCCGCGCGACGCGCCGTACCGGCCAGCATTCCGCTCGCCGGGAAGACCGGCACCACGAACGACAACGCCGACGTCTGGTTCGTGGGCGTGACCCCCGACCTGGTGGCCGGTGCCTGGCTCGGATTCGATACGCCACGCACGATCACGCCGGGCGCTGGCGGTGGATCGCTGGCGGCCCCGATCGTTGGGCGTGTGCTCGCGGCATCGACTCCTGCGCGGTCGGCGAGCGCGTGGGCACCGCCAGCAGGCGTGGTCGCCACGGTGCTCGATCGAGAGACCGGGCGTCCCGCGGGCCCCGACGTCGCCGCCGGGCAGCGCTACACGGAGTGGTTCCTCGAGGGCACGGAGCCTGGGGCCTCGCTGGCGTGGCCGTGGAGTTTTTTCCGACTCGGGCCCATCGGGCCGTACTGAGCCGTCGCCGCCCGTGGGCGGCCGCGGCGTTCAGTCGACGGTGATGGGTCGCCGCGGTCGAAACTCGCCGTCCATCATTTCCACCTGCACGATGTCGGCGAGCGGGATCGTGCGAAACTCGTTGCGGAAGAGCGAGAAGACCACGACGGCGTTGTCCTCGATGGCGTACGGCTCGTAGCTGCGCTCATACTCCGTCTCGCCCCGTTCGGCGGCGAATCGAACGCGCGCCCGCACTTTGCGCCGTTGCCGCGCGGCCTCCCGCAGTGTTGACTCCACTGTGGTCTGGCTGGTGGACATGTCGTGCATGGCGGCCTCCTCTCTTGCCGGGTTCCTGCGGGGACGCGTCGGGCGCGTCGCGACGTGCGGTCGGTGGTGGCCGCCGAGTCAGCCGCCGGTCACACCACCACCTCGCAACCTGTCGCAATTGTCCGTGAGGGGCAAGCATCCGATGCCGTCGCGCCTGTATCACCTTCGTCATGCTTGAACTCGATGCCGTCTCGGTGACCTACGCCAACGGGGTGCAGGCGCTGCGCGACGTCTCACTCACCGTGCCGCCTGGCGTGTTCGGGCTGCTCGGCCCGAATGGGGCGGGCAAGTCGACGCTCATGCGCACGCTGGCCACGTTGCAGGCACCCGACCGTGGTCGCATTCGCTTCGATGGTCTCGATGTGCTCGCCCAACCCGAGCGCGTGCGCGCGCTGCTCGGCTATCTGCCGCAGGACTTCGGACTGTATCCCGCTCTGACTGCCGAAGAGACGCTCGATCACTTCGCCGTGCTGAAGGGGCTGCTCGATCCGCCGGAGCGCGCGGAGCGTGTGGCGACCTTGCTGAAGCGCGTCAATCTCACGCACGTGGCCAACCGGCGCGTGGACGGCTTCAGCGGCGGTATGCGCCAACGCCTTGGCATCGCGATCGCGCTTGTGGCATCACCTCGGTTGCTCATCGTCGACGAGCCAACAGCCGGCCTCGATCCGGCCGAGCGCTATCGGCTGCTCGACCTGCTGGCTGGCGTGGCCGATGATGTCGTGGTGTTGCTGTCCACGCACCTCGTCGATGATGTCGAGGCACTGTGTACGCGTGTGGCGTTGCTGGTCCACGGCCGAATCGTGCGTGAGGACACGCCAGCCGCGCTCGTGGCGTCGCTGCGAGGGCAGCTCTGGCAGGCGTGTGTCCCGCGCGCCGAGGCCGAGATGTGGCGCGCGCACCCGCGCGTCATCTCGCGTCGACTTGCGGCGGGCGGTGTGCTGGTGCGGGCCGTCCAGCCGGACGCGCCGCACCCGTCGTTCGCGTCGATCGCACCCACGCTCGAAGACGTGTATTTCGATGAACTGGCGCGTCAGGGGGTTCGCGGCGAGGAATAGCGGCGGGCGGTCGCCCATGCGGCGATCACTGGTTGTCCGCACAATTACCCAGTGTCCTAGGTAGCGCTGCCAATGGTGGCGGGGTCGCTCGTGCACGAGCGTTGAGGGCAAATCGACACCCGATGCGTCTCTCCCCTTCAGCCGCTGCTGCTCGCGTGACTGCCCGCATTCCTCGCTCCGTTTCCCGACCCGCCGTCGGCGGCACCGGGATCGTGCTCCTCAATCTCGGGGGGCCGCAAACGCTCGACGACGTGGAGCCCTTTCTGCAGCGCCTGTTCGCCGATCGCGAACTGCTTCGCCTGCCGTGGCAGGATGTGCTGGGCCGCTTCATCGCGACGCGCCGTGCGCCCAAGGTGCGCGCACTGTACGCGGCGATTGGAGGTGGCTCGCCGATTCTCGAATGGACCACGAAGCAGGGAGAAGGCATGGTCGCGCGTCTCGACGCGCTCTCCCCGGACACGGCGCCGCATCGCTTCTACGTTGCCTTTCGTTACGCGGCACCCTTCGCAGATGACGCGCTCCGCGCGATGCAGGCCGATGGCATCACACGCGCCGTCGCTTTCACGCAGTATCCCCAATACTCCTGCACGACGACGGGGTCGAGCCTCAACGAACTCTGGCGTGCCCTCGACCGGCAGGGATTGCGCGAGGCCTTCCAGTGGAGCCTGATCGATCGCTGGCCCACGCACGAGGGCTTTGTGCACGCGATGGCCGACGCCGTGCAGCGAGGCCTCGCACAGTACGCGCCGCACGAACGGGATGACGTGCTGCTCCTGTTCAGCGCGCACTCGCTACCGCTCAGCGTGATCGATCGAGGCGACGCCTATCCGCAGGAGGTGAGCGCCACGGTGGAACGCGTCATTGAATCGCTGGGCTACCGGCATCCGTTCCTGCTCAGCTATCAGTCGGAGGTCGGACCGGTGCGCTGGCTCGGACCCAGCACGGAGGACGTCATTCGGCGGCTCGCTGCCGACGGACGGCACAACGTGCTCGTCGTCCCGATCGCCTTCACGAGCGACCATATCGAGACGTTGTCGGAGATCGATCGCGAGTACGCCGAGCTGGCGCACGAACTCGGGCTGACAGGCTTTCATCGCGCACCCGCGCTCAACGACAGTCCGCTCTTTCTCGACGCGATGGCGGATCTCGTGCACTCGCATCTCGCGAGCGGATTGCTGCACAGTGTGAAGTACCGTGAACGCTGCCCCGGGTGCACGAACGCCGCGTGCCGACAGCTGCCCTCGTCGGCCGAACTCGTTCGCGAGCGCTGCACGCTGGCCGTCGCCTGACCCGGCACGAGGCCCGCGCGGCCGCTCCGGTCGGGGCCGACTCGGCCTCGACCGGAGCAGCGTGGGTCAGACGCCCACGAGCACTGGCTCGTCGGCGTCGACCGGTGCGTCACTCCCCACGAGTGCGATCGCGAGCACTTCGCGCAACGTCTCCACCGCGTGGAACGTGAGTTGCTCGCGCACCTCCTGCGGCACATCCTCGAGGTCGTCGTAGTTGGCCTTCGGCAGGATGATCGTGCTGATGCCTGCGCGATGGGCGCCCAGCACCTTCTCCTTGATACCACCGATCGGCAGTACGCGACCGCGCAACGTGATCTCGCCCGTCATCGCCACATCGCGCCGCACCTTGCGATTCGACATCTCCGACACGAGCGCGATCGCGATCGCGATACCCGCGCTTGGCCCATCCTTCGGAATCGCACCGGCGGGCACATGAATGTGCGCCTCCGTGGCCGTCGCCAGGCGATCGGCGGGGATGCCGAGCAGTTCGGCGTTGTTCGTGGCATACGTGAGCGCGGCGCGCGCGCTCTCCTTCATGACGTCACCCAGCTGACCCGTGAGAATGAGCGAAATCGGCCCCACGCGCAGCTGTTCACTCTCGGCGTCGGCCCGCGCCCGTGCCGACGCGCCCCGACGAATCGAGGCTTCGACGAACATGATGTCGCCACCCATGGGCGTGTAGTACATGCCCGTGGAGATGCCCACTTCATCGTGCTCCGCCGCGCGCTCCGGATGCACCTTCGGCCGGCCGAGCAGGTCTCGGACTTCCGCGGCGTCGACGCGGTTGTCGGCGAGGACCGACGAGTCACCGGTGGCGACGCGACGCGCAACCTTGCGCGCCACCGCGCCGAGCTGCCGCTCGAGCTGACGCACACCCGACTCCCGCGTGTATTCGCTGATGACCTTCATGATCGCCTGGTCATCGAACACCAGCTTGCGTCCGGACAGTCCCGATTCCTCGAGCTGTCGCGGAATGAGGTACTTCTTCGCGATTTCGAGCTTCTCGCGCTCCGTATACCCGCTGAAGTCGACCACTTCCATGCGGTCGAGGAGCGGGCCCGGAATGTTCTGCACGAAGTTGCTCGTGGCGATGAACAGCACCTCGCTCAGATCGAACGGAATGCCGAGGTAGTGATCGGTAAAGGAGTCGTTCTGCGCCGGATCGAGGACTTCGAGCAGCGCGCTCGACGGATCGCCCTGGAAGGACGAACCGAGCTTGTCGATCTCGTCGAGCAGGAACACCGGATTCTTGGTGCCAGCCTGCTTCATGCCCTGCACAATGCGACCCGGCATGGCGCCCACGTACGTGCGACGGTGTCCACGAATGTCGGCTTCGTCACGCGCGCCACCGAGGGCGACGCGCACGTATTCGCGGCCGAGCGCACGCGCGATCGACTTCGCGATGGACGTCTTGCCGACACCTGGCGGACCCGTGAACAGCAGGATCGGCCCCTTCGCCATCGCGCGCGCCTTGGCTTCGCGTGCATCGGTGATCTTGTGATCATCGTGCGCCCGACCGCCGTGTTCGTCATCGCGCAGCTTCGACGCAGGGAACTCCCCGGTGGTGGTGACTTCTTCTGCCAGTTGCTGCGCGCGCAGCTGTCGCACCGCGAGAAACTCGAGGACGCGATCCTTCACGTCCGAGAGCCCGTAGTGATCCTCGTCGAGGACGTGCTGCGCCCCCGTCAGGTCGAGGCGATCGTCTGAGCGATTGCCCCACGGCAGCTCCGCGATCCACTCGAGGTACGTGCGAATGACCTGCGCTTCCATCGATTCGCGGCCGGTGCGCTCGAGTCGCCCCAGCTCGCGCTCGACCTCGGCGCGTGCCTCCTTCGGCAGCGGCAGCGCACTCAGCTTCGTACGCAGTTCCTCGATCTCCTTCGACTGATCGTCGTCGCCCAGCTCCTTCTGGATGGCCTTGAGCTGCTCGCGCAGGAACATCTCGCGCTGGCGTTCGCCGAGCTCCTCCTGCACCTGCGACTTGATGTCCTCCTGCGCCTCGAGCAGGCCGATCTGGCGCTGCACGTGCACGAGCACGCGCCGCAAGCGCTCTTCCACGGAGAGCGTCTCGAGCAGCCCCTGCTTTTCGGGAACGGTGAGCTCGATGTAGCCGGCCACGAGGTCGGCAAAGCGCCCCGGCTCCGACACCGAGTCGAGGACCTGATGCAGCACTTCCTCCGGGAGTCCGCGCTTTTCGCCGAGCTCGGCGGCCCGCTCGCGCGTCTCCTTGTGGAGCGCCTCGAAGGCGGCGTCCTTCGGCTCGATGGGCATCATCTCGTCGGCCGCCACCACGACGGCGGTGAGATGGCCGTCGGTCTCGCTGTACTGGAGCGCGGTGGCGCGCTGCTCGCCCTGCAGCAGCAGCTGCACGCCGCCGAGGCCGCGCTGAATCTGCCCGATGCGAGCCACCACGCCCATGTTGTACAGGATGTCGGACGAGGGCTCTTCGGTATTGTCGCGCTGGGCGACCGCAAAGACCACGCGATCACCCTTCAGGGCGGCCTCGATGGCGCGCAGGGTGCCGGGACGGCCCGCCGCGATGGGGGCGGTGATCCCCGGGAACATCACCGTGCCGCGCAGGGGCAGCACCGGAAGGGTTTGGCGTTCAGCCATGGCTGTCTGGTCCTCGTAACAAGGGGGGCGAATCTCAATGTGGCTCCGATTCGCAGGATCCGCACCGGGTTGATTCGGCCAGCGTGGCAGTCGGTGCAACTTTTTGTCCCTATCGTGCCGTAGTAACGGCAGGTCGGCTGCCGCGGCGGCGGGACGACCGACGGTCGGCTGTCCCGACGGCCACCTCTCGTGCTACACTTGAACGACCCGCCGGATCGCCGTTCGACCACCACTCCCCCACACGCGTGTCCGACTCAGCCGCTGCGAACGACGCCGAGCTTCGCGACCATGTCCAACGCACACTCGCGGCCACGTATGACGTGGAACGCGAGATCGGGCGTGGCGGCATGGGCGTCGTGTATCGCGCCATCGACAAGCGCCTGAAGCGGCCCGTCGCGATCAAGCTGCTGCCGCCGGAGCTCTCGTTCCGGCGCGACATTCGCCAGCGCTTTCAGCGCGAAGCCGAAATGGCGGCCCAGCTGAGCCACCCGAACATCGTCCCGATCTACTCGGTCGATGAGGTGGACAACCTGGTGTTCTTCGTGATGGCATGTGTGGACGGCGACAATCTGGCCACGCAGGTCCGCAATCGCGGTCCACTTCCGCCGGAAGACGTGCGGCGGTGGCTCACCGAAGTCGCGGACGCGCTCGCCTACGCGCACGCGCGCGGCGTGATTCACCGCGACATCAAGCCCGACAACATTCTCATCGACGCGGTCGACGGCCGAGCGATGGTCACCGACTTCGGCATCGCACGTGCGGCCGAGGGCGGTGACGGCGCGCGGCTGACCGCGACGGGGCTGGCCATCGGCACGCCGGCGTACATGTCCCCCGAGCAGGCGTCCGGCGATCGGGATGTGGACGGGCGCAGCGATCTCTACTCGCTGGGCGTGGTGGCGTATCAGATGCTGGCCGGTGAGCCACCGTTCACCGGACTCACGACGCCCGCGCTGCTCGTGAAGCACCTGTCCGAGGCACCGGTGCCCGTCGAACGGCGGCGCCCCGACGTGCCGCCGATGCTGGCCGCGATGGTCATGCGTCTGCTCGAGAAGGACCCCGACCATCGCTTTCAGGGGGCCACCGAGTTTGCCTCGGCGTTGCGCTCGGGCATCGTGCCGGCTGCGGCGCTGTCGGCGCGCGCCACCGCCTCGGCGCCGGGGGCGGCTGCGAGTACGGACACGGCGGGCGCACCACCCGCCGCTGGTCCGCGCGCCGAGCAGCCGCCCACCTGGGCGCAACCAGGGTTCGGCTTGCCACCCATGAAGGAGTGGCCGGCCAAACCCATGGGTGAACGGCTCGAGATGCTCGGCCAGTACGAGGCCAAGCAGCGACAGGCCGCCGAGGCTGCGCGCGCCGCGCGGGCGCTCGCCGCGTCACAGTACCAGCCCACGGCCGAAGAAGTTGCCCGCTGGGAAGCGCCGTCGGTGATGCGTTTCCGTCGCAAGCTCGCGCCGTTTCTGTTCGTCAACGGCGTCCTGCTCGTGCTCTCGGTGCTCGCCGGCGAGTTCATCCTGCCGATCACCGCCATCTGGTCGGTGATTCTGGCGTACCAGTACGCGAAGCTCTGGTCGGATGGCTTTGACTGGCGTGATGTGTTGCGTCAGCCAAAGGATCGCATGTTCGGCGACGTGCTGTCGGACATGGGTGACTCCATCGAGGCGACGTTCTCGAGCAAGAAGCGCGAGCAGTTGCGTGCCGAGGGGCGGACGGGAACCGGGTTGCTGAGCTCGATCTCCACGCGTTCGCCGGTGCCAGCGGCCACGTCGCAAGGCGCGGTGCGTTCGACCCCCCGTGATTTCGGTGCGCACCGCACCGTCGTCGAGTCGGCCCGCGCGTCGCGCGACGAAATCACGCGCCTGCTGGGGACGCTGCCCGCTGATGAGCGCGCACGTATTCCCGATGTCGCGAACACGTCGGCTGCCCTCGTCGACAAGGTCGAGCAGTTGGCCGGTGCGCTCGCCGCCGCCGATGAACTGCTCGCGGCGCGCCCGCTGGCGACGCTGGACACGGAGATCGCACAGTTGGAAGCTGCTGCCAATCCGATGGACCCCGGGTCGGAGGCGCGTGTGCGTCGCCTCGCCACCCTGCGGCGCGAGCGGCGCGCGGCGCAGGAGATCGTGACTCGGCACGAAACGCATCGCGAGAAGATCGAGGCCTGCACCTTGGCGCTCGAGAACATTCGGCTGGATCTGGTGCGCCTGCGTACGGGGGGCAGCAGCGTGCAGAGTGTGACCCAGGTCGCGGCGGCCGCGATGCAGGTGGCGCGCGACGTGGATCGTGCGGTGGAAGCGGCGCAGGAAGTGCGCGAGCTCGTCGGCGCGCGCGCCGTCGGCGCCTGACGTCGTGACGGCGACGCCCGTGTCGGACCCCGTGAGCGTGCGGCCCCGCGGCGACGAGCACGGTGAGTTGCTGCTCGCCCGTGTGCGCGTGGCCGTCGCCGAACGTTACGATGGGCTGCGCGAGATCGGGCGCGGTGGCATGGCGGTGGTGTACGCGGCGCGCGATCGCCGGCTCAATCGCGATGTCGCCATCAAGGTGCTGCCGCCGGAACTCGCGTATCGCGTCGATGTGCGCGAGCGCTTCGTCCGCGAAGCGCAGACGGCGGCGCGACTGAATCATCCGTGCATCGTGCCGATCTATGAAGTGGACGAAGCGGATGGTCTCGTCTTCTTCGTGATGGCGCTGGTGAGCGGTGAGAGCCTTGCCACGCGCCTGTCGCGCGAGACACGTCCGCCCCTCGCCTTCGTGCGCGATGTGCTGGCGCAGGTCGCTGACGCGCTCGCCTACGCGCATCGTCTCGGGGTGGTGCATCGGGACATCAAGCCGGACAACATCCTGCTCGAGCATCTCACCGGACGCGCGGTCGTCACCGACTTCGGTATTGCGCGCGCCGCCGAGGCCGGCGCCCGACTCACGCAGACGGGCATCGCCGTCGGAACGCCGGCGTTCATGAGCCCCGAGCAGGCGATGGGGCAGCGCGAGGTCGATGGCCGCAGTGATGTGTACGCGCTTGGGCTCGTCGGCTATCTCATGCTCGCGGGACGCCTCCCGTTCGATGCCGAGACGAGTGCCGGCATGCTGCTGCAGCATGTGCACGGGACACCGTTTCCCCTCGCCAACTACCGTGCGGATCTGCCGTTCGGCATGATCGACGGGATCATGCGGGCCATCGCACGCGATCCCGCGCAGCGGTGGCCCGATGCGGCGGCCTTTGCCGCCGCGATGCGCGCGGTCGGTGCGGAGGCCAGTGCAGGCGTCGCGTCGCCGCCACGCGCGGTGGTACGCGTCGCGCCGGCGCTGCCCGTCGCCCATGAGCCGAGGGCCCACGCGCCGGTCGTCGATGCGCTGGAACGCATGAATGCTTCGCTCGCGGCGGCGAGTGATCAACTGCGTCGCGGTCGCGAAGCGGCGGCTGGCCAGGTGGACCGCGTCGCCCCGCGCGCCGTCGAATCACGACGTGCCGAAGATGGCGTGTCGTCCGATGCGTCGTACGAGCGCACAGAGCGCGCGCGTCATGTCGTGGAGGTCTTTCAGCGACGGCTCAAGACGACTGCCATGGCGTTCGGCGTCGCCGTGGCGGGCGTGTTCGCGATCGCCATCACCGACTCCGGCGTGTTCGCCGCACCGATGATTGGTGGTGCCGTGGTCGGCACCGTGAGCGCGCTGCGCACGCTCCGTCAATGGTTCCGTTTGCGCGATGTTGGTGTGAGCGCGCGCGACGCCATCGGCGAACGGTGGCGTGATCGGATCGCGGCGCAGCCACGCACGGCCGAGGCGACGACCTCGTCGCGCGCGCCGAAGGGTGCACTCGCGCATCTGAGCGGCCCGGAGCGCGTGGCCGCCGCGCGAGCGCTCGTGCTGTCCTGGAAGCGACGACTCACGTGGACGCTCGGTCCCGCCGCGGTCAGTCTCGCCTCGCTCATCGTCGGCGTGAGCGCGAATGAAGACGTGATGATCGCGCCCATGCTGGCCGCCGGCGCGCTTGCATCGGTCAACGCCATCCTGCTCGCACGTCGCACCTGGCAGCTGCGTCGCCTGGGAATCGGTGTGCGTGACGCGTATGGTGACGCCTGGGAGTCGGCGGTGCAGGCGCTCGACACGCGATCACGCGCCGAACGCTTGCGCGACGAGGTGGCCGCTGTCGCCGACCGCGACGTGTTGGCCACACCGGCCGGCCGCGTGTTGCGCGAAGCGCTCGAGGATCGCTTCACGATTCGCGAAACGTGGGACGCGCTCAACCCCATGGATCGGCAGCTGGTGCCGGACGTGATCGCGACTGCCGACGCGTTGCTCGATCGCATCACCGCACTGGCAACATCGCTTGCACGATTGGACGGTGCGGTGGCACCGGATGCGGTGCAGTCGCTCGACGAGCGGATCGCCGCTGCGGAGACTGCTGAGCGGGCGGGGGTACCAGAGGCCGAACGTCGCCTCTCGCTACTGCGGCGTCAACGCGCCTCCATGACCGAGCTGGCGGAACGCGAAGCCACGATGCAGGATCGGCTTGAGCGCGCGTCGCTCGCCTTGCGGTCGCTGCGGTTCGATGTCGTCAAGCTGCGCGCGCTTGGTGTCGGCGCCACCGTCAACGACGTGTCGATGGCAACGCAGGAAGCGCGCGCGGTGTCCGTGGACATCGATCGGGCGCTCGACGTCGCCAGCGATCTTCGCCGACTGTAGCGCACCGTCGGTGACAAGCGCACGGAGGCGCGCTCGCCTCATGCGCCGTCAGTCGAGCAGGTCGCGCATTGCCTCGAGATCTGCCACCAGCCCCGCGTGTCCGTGACGCTCGGCCGCGTCGATGCCACGGGCGATGGCGGCCTTCGCCTCGTCATCACGACCGAGTGCGTGCAGCGATTCCGCGTAGCGGAGCCAGCCATTGCCTTCGTCGTCGAAGCCGTCGAGGTAGCGCGCGAAGTGTTCGACGGCTTCCTCATGCGCGCCCGTCTTCGCGAGTTCGGTCGCGAGTCCGAAGCGCGCGTGCGCGTGATCGGGTTGACGCGTGAGCATGGTGCGAAAGGCATCGATGCGAGTGGGCAGCATGGCGCGGTCAGAGGGCAGGGGACAGGAGCGACGTCACGGTGTGCGCGACGCGATCGGGCGCTTCTTCGGGAATCGCCGACGCGACGCCCGGTACAACGGTGATCGTCGTGTGGCTTGCCTCGGCGCTGTGTGGCAGCGCCGCACCGCGCGTGGCACGTGGCTCGGCGTCACCGAAGAGCCACGCCGCGGGGACATGCGCCGGGCGCGGTGCCTGATCGGCAGGTGAGGACGCGCGCGCGAGTGCCTGCAACTGCGCACACACCGCGGCTCGGCCGGCCAGCGAGCGATAGGGCTTGAGATACACGTCGAGCACGTGACTTCCCGCGCCGCGCTGTCGATACCCACGCAACAGGCTGGTGTGGAGCGTGGAGGCGAGCCACGCGGGCGGCAGGCGGCGGAACAACGGCGTGAGGCGAGCAAGACGCCGCAGCGTCCGCGGCGCGGCCGCCGGTTCGGCACCCGTGGTGACGAGGCACGGATTGACGAGCACAAGTTGCTGCACCCGCTCGGGCGCGCATTGCGCGACGTCGCAGACGATCGCGGCCCCAAGCCCGTGCCCCACGAGACAGGCGGGCTCGACGCCGAGCACCTCGAGCAGCGCCCGGAGTCGCGCGCCGTGCGCTCGAATGTCGTAGGCGGCATCGGCCGGCAGGTCGCTGCGGCCGTGCCCGAGCAGATCGAGGACCAGCACGCGGTGGCCATCGGGCAGCCGCGGAATGACCTCGCGCCAGAGGTGCGAACTGGTGAAGGCCCCGTGCACGAGCACGATCGGTGCGCCGGCACCGCGCGTTCCCGCCGCGAAGCAGTAGAGGCGCTGCCCGCCCAGATCGACGAACTCGCCGCGCATCAGCGCTCCGGTGCCGTGAGCACGACGCCACAGCAACCGCAGTAGACGAGGGCGTCGACCGCGTCGTCGGCCGCAAGTCGTCCCATGCCAGCCCCGCAGCGCGGACAGCGCGGCGGCACCGGACGCGACGCGCCGGCGGGCCGACCCACCGTGGGCGGCGTCCCGGCTTGGTCGTCGGCGGCCGTTCCGGACGAGGGGAGACTGGACATGCCGCAATCTCTCGTGCGTCGGATCCTACAAACAAGGCGGGCCCCGGAATCCCGGAGCCCGCCGTGTGCCTCGCGACCTGCCGTGATGCGCTCAGCGCACCGGCGGCGGCCGACGACCACCGCCAGCCGGCATGGCCGCGATGTTCTTGTCGAACTGCTCGGCCTGCTCCTTCGTGAGCAGCGCCTTGATGGCGGCGCGCTCAGCGGCCACCATCTCCTGCCGCTGCGCCATCATCGCCTGCCGGTCGCCACCGCCGCCCGCGGCCGCCTGCATCATCTCACGCTGCTTCTCGCGCGTCGCGGTCTGGATCGAATCGATCGCCTTCGTCTGCGCTTCGGTGAGCGTGATGTCCTTGAACATCATCTCGCGCTGGCGCTGCTGCATTTCCTGCATGTTGCCGCCGCGCCCTCCACCACCCATGCCGCCGCCCTGCGCTTCGGCTGACACGCTCAGCGTGAGCGTCAGCACAGCGGCGGCGGCGATCTTCGTGAACCACGTCATGGCACCCGGACCCTCGAGAGAGAGTATGATGTCGCGCGCGCGCGAACCCGCGCTCGGCGGCGCCCTTGTGGGGGCGCAACGTCGTCAGACGGCGGGGCGCCAGATTCGTTAAGGGCCGCGGAGAGGGTCTGGCGCATGAGGCCAAAACCAGTATGATACCGAGACTTGGCCTTTCGGCCTCGGCCGTTCCGACGCCGGCTCCTCAGCCGCCCACGCCCGTGACGCTGCCCGATACCTCGACTTCGCTCGCCTTTCCGCTGCCGGCGCCCTCGCCGTCCGCGGCGATTCCGCAGCCGCCCGCGTCATTCCCGCTGGCGTGGCTGCTGACGCATGGCTCGCCTGCGGTGCAGTATCGCGCGTTGACCGAGGTGGCCACGATCGACACGCCCGCGCGTCTCGGCCGTCTGCCGTACGCTGGCCGCCAGGGGTGGGAGTTGCTGCTGCACCAGCGCCCGGATGGTACGTGGGACAGCGGCGCGCTCTCCGTGCCCGAGACCGGGCTCTCCGTCAATCCCTCGGTCGGCGCGATTCCCGCGTATCGACGGCTGCTGGAGCTGGGGTGGCATCCCGACGCGCCGCCGCTGGCGACCACGCGGCGGCTGCTGTTCCGTCTGCTCGCCGAAGACAACGATCCCGCGTTTCTCTTCGAGTTCGGGCCGTCGGCTGGCAGCGATCCTGACCTCATCAAGCGCGGTCGGCTCATTCTGCGCGAGGCGGCGGCGGCGGCCCTCGCGCAGGCCGGCTACGAAGCCGACCCGCGCCTGCGCGGCGCCGCACGCCGGATCATCGAGCGGATCGGCGCCTTCCTCCGCTCCCCCAACGCCGACAAGCCGTTCATTCGCGTCGGGAATCAGCACGTGTTGCCGCACGATGCAGCGCCGCCGTCGTTCCACGCCCTCGTCATGCTCGCCTACATGCCCCACTTCCGGAGCGAGCACCACGAGCACATCGAACGCCTGTACCAGTACCTCACGCTGCAGCTGCCACGCATGGCCCCGGTGCAACAGGTCGGGGAACATCTGATCGAGCAGCCGCACCTCGCCCTCGGCGACATCCTCCCGTCGCGCTACGTCATGGACGGCGATGTGCCCACGGCGCTCGCCTGGCTCGAGCTCATGGCGCGGCTCGGCTTCCTGCGGCGCAACGAGGGGTGGACTCGGCTGCTCGACAAGCTGCTCGACGACCGCGATCGACACGGCGTCTGGCGCCCCACGCGCTCGGTCAGCATGCCAACCGGTCTGCCCGACTGGGTGTGGCCGACGCTGCCGCTCGCCGATCGACCGGCGGAGGGTGACGATTTCTCCGCGACCGTCACCTTCCGCCTGGGGCTGATTGCCCGCCTCGCCGGTCGGCCGATTGATCTGGTCTGATGCCGTGGGGCGCGCCGGTGGCCCGCGCGGGCGGACCGATTAGGTTCCTCGCAGACACATGACACCAGCCGATACCAACACTTCGCCAACCTTCGCCTCGCTCGGGTTGGCTCCGGAGTTGCTCCACGCACTCCGTGACGCGGGCTACGAACGCCCGACACCCATCCAGCAGGACGCCATTCCGCTCGCGCTCCGCGGGCGCGATCTCATCGGGCTCGCGCAGACGGGCACCGGCAAGACGGCCAGCTTCACGCTGCCCATCCTGCATCGCCTCATGCACGGACCACGGCGGACGCGCGCGCTGGTGCTGACACCAACGCGCGAGCTGTGCCTTCAGGTCGAAGAGAGTGTGCGCAAGTACAGCCAGCACGCGCCGCTCGACGTCATCCCGGTGTTCGGCGGCGTGTCGTACGAGCCGCAGGAGAAGGCGCTGCGTGCGGGCGTCGATATCGTGGTCGCCACGCCGGGCCGTCTGCTCGATCAGATCGAGCGACGCAATGTCGACTTCTCGTATCTCGAGGTGCTCGTGCTCGACGAAGCCGATCGCATGCTCGACATGGGCTTCGCGCCGCAGATCCAGAAGGTGATCGAGCAGATTCCGCGCTATCGGCAGACGATGCTCTTCTCGGCAACGATGCCGCCCGAGGTGGAAGCGCTGGGCCGCAAGTATCTGCGGCGTCCGCTCGTGGTGCAGGTGGGGCGTCGTTCGCAGGCGGCGGCGACGGTGACCCATGCGGTCTATCCCGTGCGCAAGGAGCGCAAGACCGACCTGCTCGTCAACCTCCTTACCTCGTCGCATCACGATTCGGTCCTCGTGTTCACGCGCACGAAGCACGGCGCCGACAAGGTGGAGCGTGATCTTACGAAGGCCGGCATTGCCACCGCCGCCATGCACGCCGACAAGTCGCAGCCGCAGCGCATGCGCGCGCTCGAGGACTTTCGGAGTGGGGCGATTCGGGTCCTCGTCGCCACCGACATCGCGCAGCGCGGACTCGACATCAATGGCATTTCGCACGTCATCAACTTCGATGTGCCGCAGGCACCCGAAGACTACGTGCATCGCATCGGGCGCACGGGACGCGCGGCCTCGACGGGTGACGCTTACACGTTCATGTCGCCCGACGAAATCGGGATGGTGCGCACCATCGAGCGTGTGATCGGGCAGGAGATTCCACGCATTTCCGTGCCCGGATTCGACTTCGGGACGGTCGCTGCGACGAGTCTGCCCATCGACGCGCCGACGGCGCTGGCCTGACGCGCGTCACTTCACGCGCCCGAGGCGCGAGACCGTGATCGTGTCGGCCTGCGCACCACGCCGCAGGATGAGCGAAAGATTGGCGGCGCCGACGCCGAGCCCGGACGCGCCGTAGGCCGTCGAGTCGCGCGTCGCGTCGAGCGCGACCCCCCACGTCTCCGAGAGTGCGGCGCGGTACAGCGTATCGGTGCCGATGTGCACGAGCAGCCGTGCGTGCGACCGATCGATGCGCACGGCCACCCGTGTACCGCCGGCGATCGCTCGTTCGCGAGCGAACGCCAGGGCGTCGCGTGCCGCGTGTCGCGCCGCGCGCACCGCGAGGCGATCCCGCAGCGTGGACGCCCCATGGACGCTGATGCCGAAGAGCAACGACAGCAGGCTCAGGCCGATGAGCTGCTCGATGAGGGTGGTGCCACGTCGGGCCATGCGTTCCTCCGTAAGGATCCGCCCGTTATATCACGTGGGCGGGGCCGAGACGTGTCACCGTTTCCTTGCGCCTCGCATCCTCCGCGCCCCGTCCCCCCTCCGGGAGGTTTGTCCATGCTCGCGCCCGTCACGCATGCTCGCGCGCGGCTGCTGCTCGCCCTCGGGGTGATGGTGGCGGCCGGCGGCTGTCGTCAGCTGGCCAATCCCGTCGCCGACGTCGAGCTGCAGCAGTCGCTCTTCGAGCTGCAGGATCTGCTCGCCGAGATGCGGGATCAGACCGCCCAGCTGCAATGGCAGGTCGACTCGTTGCAGCAGGTCGTCGCGCGCCAGGATTCCGTGCTGCGCAACGTGGCCAATCTGGTCGGTACCCCGATGCCGGGGGCGCCGATGTCCGGCGTGTCGCCACGGTAGATTCCCGGTGGCCATCCGTGCGGACTGCGGTCGGTACGGTGTGATGACTTCAGCGATTGAGGATCGATGCGGATCTGTTTGTCCACGGGCGGGGGGGACGCGCCCGGACTCAATGCGGTGATTCGCGCGGCGGTGCTGTCGGCGCGCGGTCGCGGGTGGGATGTGCTCGGCAGCAAGCGCGGTTTCGCCGGCTTGCTCGGCGATGACGAAATGGTGCCACTGACGGGTGACTCGGTGCGCGGCATCATGGCGCAAGGCGGCACGATCCTGCGCACCACGAACCGTGGCAGTCCGTTCGCCTATCCCGTCAAGCAGCCCGACGGCAGCTACATCGAGATCGATCGCTCCGACGAGATCATCGAGAACGCGCGCAACCTTGGCATCGATGCGCTCATCTCCATCGGTGGTGACGGCTCGCTCTCGATCGCACAGCGCCTCGTGGACAAGGGCATGAAGATCGTGGGTGTGCCGAAGACCATCGACAACGATGTGTCCGGCACGGTCATGACGTTCGGCTTCGACACGGCAGTCACCACGGCGATCGAAGCGATCGACAAGCTGCACACCACGGCCGAGAGTCACGATCGTGTGCTCGTGCTCGAAGTGATGGGGCGCGACGCGGGCTTCATTGCGCTCTACGCGGGTGTCGCAGGCACGGCCGATGTGATCCTCATTCCGGAAATCGATTGGACCATGGATGTCGTGTGCGACAAGATTCGCGCGCGCGACGCGATTGGTCGGCGGTTCAGCATCGTGGTGGTGGCCGAAGGCGCGCGCCTGCCCGATGGTGCACAGGGTATCATCGGCGAATCGATGCCGGGGCAGGCCCGTCGCGTCGGGGGGATCGCCGACACCATCGCGCGCGAGATTCAGGCGCGGACCGGCAAGGAGACGCGCTCGCTGGTGCTCGGGCATCTGCAGCGCGGTGGGGCGCCCACCGGCTACGACCGGCTGCTGGCCACGCGGTTCGGGGGCGCCGCTGTGGACGCGGTGGCGGCCGGCAAGTGGGGGCACATGGTGGCGCTGCAGTCGCCGCACCTCGTCACGGTCCCGATCGTCGAGGTGCTCCGGAGCAACAAGCGGGTCGAGGCCGATCACGACATTGTGCGGACGGCGCGCGCCCTGGGGATCAGCTTCGGCGATCGCGGGTAGGAGAGCGGGGCGGCGCGTCGAGGGCGTCACGTTCGGGACACCCGATCGTCCCGTCCTGAGGACACGCCGCTTCGCACCCGGCGATCATCAGTCGTCCAAGGCGTGGCGGCACAGCCGGTCGCCTCGATGGACAACGCTGGCACGACTGGTGCGTTGGACGGTAGGAACCGTCGTCACGGTGCGCGGTCGCACCGGCGATTCAGTCTCGGAGGAGAACATGATGCGGCACGCACGTCACTTGCACCGACTCTTCGCACAGGCGTCGCCTCTGCGGCCCGCCCGCGCGCGGCTTGCGCTGGCGCTGCTGGCCGTGCTGCCGCTCTCGGCCGCGTCGGGGCAGTCCACGAGTGCCCGCAGTGCCGCTCCGCGCGCCAGCGCCGACTCGCTCATCCCGCGGGAGTACCTGCCCCCCGAGGACATGTGCCGGATCTGGCTCGATGGGGTCCCCCCGACGCAGCAGCCGGCGCCGACGGAGTGCAGCGTGGCGGTGCGCAACAAGCCACCCAACGGTCGGGTCATCTACGGTCCCAAGCGCGCCTCCAACCGAGGCACGCCGGCCACGGACCTTCCCATCCGCCGGTTCGATGGCAAGGGCGGCACGCCGCCCATCAAGCTGCCTGGGCGCCCCGATCAACAGACGTCGGCGCGTGAGCCTTGGGAAAATCGGCGGGTGAGCGACGACCAGCTATTCGGCGACCGGCAGGGATCCCTGCCGGTCTCGTCGTCTGCAGGTCCGGTGATCGCGGGTGCGGCGCCGGAGGCGTGGATGGGGCAGGGTGGCCTGCTGGTGCCGCCGGGGGGCGGATTCGATCCCCGGTACTTCTCGTCGGCGCCTCCGCCGGGACGTGGTTCCACGACGTGTCTTGATCGCGATGGTGACGGCTGGTGCGACGATTTCCGCTACGGCCCGCCGCCCTGTCTCGACCGTGATCAGGACGGCCGATGCGACGATCTGCCCGCGTTCGCGGCACTGCCGTTCCCGCAGGTGTTGCCGCGCATGCAAGCGGCGGTGGATGTGGTGCAGGGACGCACGAGCACCGAGGTCGCACAGTGGCTCGGCACGAACGAGTTTGTCGTACGGCTCCCCGATCAGGGGCGCGGCACCCCGTGGCGCGCGATCTTTCTCGACGCGTCGGGCAACCAGCTGCTGCAGGTGTGGACCGATCGCAATCGCGATGGCCTCGTCGATCGCGTCGAGGTGTTCCGTGATGGCCAGCGCGTCAAGCTGATTCAGCGCTGACGCGGCGCGATTTCGCCGCCGGACGTAGGTGGTGTCGGGGGGATGCGTGTACTCCCTGCGGTCGACGTTTCGGATCGGCGTCTCGTGGAGGAGTTTATACATGCACATGCTCGGTCATCAGAAGCGGCGCGCTGTCGCGCTGCTCGCGCTCGTGTTCTCGCTTGGCGCGCTGTCGGCGTGCGCCGAACGGGTGTCGACCGCGCCCGATCCGTGGGGCGCCAACGATGTCGTCCTCGGTGTGGGGAATCCCGCGCAGGCGCTCGTCGGCACCACCTGGGTACTGCGCGCGCTTGACGACGATTCCATGTCGCGCGACACGGCGCGCACGTTGCGCTTCGACGCAGCGTCGGATGGCTCGCTATCGCTGAGCACCACGGTGGGCTGCAATCGCATCAGCGGTCGAGCGCAGGCGATCGGCGCACGACTGCGTGTTGACGCGTTGGTGCAGACCAAGATGGCCTGCGCCGATCCGCTCGGGACGCTCGAGGCGCGTTACGCGGCGTTGCTCGCGGACGCCGGATACTTCGGTGTGCGCGGCGATACCCTCTGGGTGCACAACGACCGCTTCACACGACGCGCGCGGTACGAAGCCCGACGCTGAGTCGGCGCCCGCGCTCGGGGGTGGGCCGTTAGCTTTCCTGCGTGCGCCACGTCAACGACCGCTACCTCCCGCCCGACCGCGACGCCTTCGTGGCGGGCGACCAATCCTCGGGCCGCGTCATCGTCATCGCGCCCACCCGCGCGGCGTGCGAGACCATCGAGCTCGCGCTCGGCCTGCACCTGGAGACGTTCCTGCAGCGCACACGCGGCGCAGAGCTGCAGCGACTCGCGGCGGGTGGTCGGGGCTTCGGCATTGTCGCCGGTACGGGGTCGGGGAAGACGCTCGCCATCCGCCCCATTGCCGAGACGATTCTCGGCACAACCGCGCTGCGTGTGGGCGTCATCAATCGCGAGCGCGAAGCGACGCCCGATGCGCCGTCGTGGAACGTGATCATCGTGACCACGGGGATCGCGCGACGCTGGTTTCAGGACGGCGACATTCGGGCGCACGATACGCTCGTGGTGGACGAGATTCACCAGACGAGTGCTGAACTCGAACTCTGTCTGGCGCTCGGCAAGCGCACCGGCTGTCGCTTCGTCTGGCTGTCGGCCACGGTCGATCCGACGTTCTACGCGCGCTATCTCGACAGCGCCGACGTGCTCGAGGTGAGCACGTTCGATCCGACAAAGGCGGCCACCGTCGAGGTGGTGCGCAAGCAGCCGGTGGAGTTCCTCGACGACGGGTTCTTGCGCAAGGCCGTCAAGGCCGGTCGCGGGGTCGCCATGTTCCTGCCGACGCGCGCGATGGTGGAGGAAGCCGCGGCCTGGGTGTCGTCACGCTATCCGCGCATCGCGGCGGCCCATTATCACGGCGGTGAGCCCATTCGCGTGATTCGACCGTTCCTCGAGGGCGAAGTGGAGAAGCCCTTCTTCCTCGCCATGACGGCGGCGGGACAGAGTGCGCTCAACGTACCGGGGCTCGATACGGTCATCATCGACGATTCGCGGTTCACGAATCACATCCGGCGCGGTCGCAACGTGCTCACGCGCACGCATCTGGGCGCGAACGAAATCCTGCAGATGGCAGGTCGCGTCCACGGACGCGTGGCCGGCGGTCGTGTGTTCATTCTGAGTGATCGGGACATTCACTTCGCCTCGCTGCGCCCGACGGAGCCTGACTTCCAGCTCGCAGGTGATTCGGAACGCGTCGCGCTCACCTGTGCGGGGCTGGGCGTGCGGGCGGACGATCTCGATCTGCCGGTGCCGCTCGATCGCGCGGCGTATCGTCGCGCGGTCACGTTGTGCGAGACGCGCGGGTTGATCGAGCAGGGTCGGCTGACCGATTACGGCCGCGCGGTGGAGGCGCTGCCTGTGGAGCGGCCGTGGGCCGAGCTCATCGTGCACGGTGATGACGACCTGCTGCCGTACCTCGCGCTCATGAGTGGCATCGAGTCGCTGCATCGGATGACGCGCGACGATCGGGATCTGTCGGGGCTCGTGGTACACGGCTCCGATCACCTCACGTCGTACAACGTGTACGCCGAGGCCTTTCGCGAGGCCGGCTACGTGGGCGAAGTGTACGGGCTGGCGCGGCATCTGTTCGACGCCGAGGCGATTGCCGCCTGGGCCGAGCGACGCGGTGTGCTCGTGAAGTCGCTCGAGGATGCGGCGCTGGCGATGGCCAGCGTGTATCGGAGTGTGGGTGTGCCGCTGCCGCACACGCTGTCGTTTGCGCGCGACGCTGTCTTGCGACGCTTCCAGGATCTGCTCGCGCGCTATCTGCCGTTCGATCTTGTGCTCGATGAGGAGACCATCGACGGTCAGTCGGCGCGCGTGTCGCGCACGAGTGTGTGCGGCAGTTGGGGAGCGGTCGCGGGCACGCTCCGATTCTTTGCCGATCGCTTCGGGGTGCCACGCGCGAGCATCGAAGGGACACAGCTGCCGCTCGATCTGATTCGGGAACATGCGCATCGTCATCCGCCCGAGCTCGTGCTCGATCCCGAGCGTGGTGCGTCACCGATCGTGGAGCGGCGTCGCGTCACCTACTTCGGCTTCGAGCTCTCACGCGAGTCGGAAGCGGTGCGCAGATGGTCTGATGCACAGGCCGAGCGCGCGCGCGATCTCATCGCCGACGGTTTGGCGAGCGGGCAGCTGCGTCATCATGCGGTACGTCGCAATCACGACGCGATCGAACAGGTGCGCGAAGTGTGGCGTCGGCTCGGTGGTCGCACACCGCGACTGGGGCATGCGGAGTTGACCGCGTGGTATCGCGCGCAACTGGATGAGACGACCAGCTGGGACGACGTGCGGCGGCTCTCGTTGCGACTCGCCGTTGACGCGTTCGTGCGCGACGACGCGCTCGCGGAAGCGCGCGCACTGCCCGACTCGGTGATGGTGCGTGATCGTGAGGTGTTGCTCGACTACGACATTGATGAGTCGGCGGATGACGCACCGGTGCCCATCGTGCGGTTGCGTCTGCCGGAGAAACTCGCGCGCACGCTCGACGCGAGCGAACTGCCCGCGCTGCCGGCGTCGATCGCGCAGCGCCCGCTGCGCTTCATCGTGACACGCGGGCAGCGTGGGGCGGTACGCGCCGACACGCTCGAGGAGCTGCAGGAGCGGCTCGACGCGCCGTGGACCGACGAGGAGGTGGCAGCGCAGGAGCGCGCCAATCGCGACCGACCTCGCAAGCCGGAGGGGCGCGATGGTGCAGGGCGCCCTGGGGGACGCGGTCACGGCGGACCACGCGGCGGACGCGGTGGCCATGGACCGCGCAGCGGCGGGCATCCGGGGCGCAAGCGCCGCCGCTGATCAGTCGGGGAGTGTGGCCTCGTACGTCTCCGTCCGCTCGATGACGAAACCGCGCGCGAGATAGTTCGGCAGTGCGGCCGGCCCGTCGAGGGTGCAGGTGTGCAGCCACACGGAATCCGCTCCTCCACTGAAGGCAAGACGGACGCCTTCGCAAAGCAGCCAAGCGCCCAGACCTCGACCCGCGACGTCCTGAGTCACGCCCAGGTACACGATCTCTGTGCTGCCGTCGTCGTGATGGCAGAGCTCGAGAAGTCCGACGTTGTCGTGGCACCGACCGCTGCCGTCGTCATCCACGCGGACACCCCAGACCCGTACGCGGTCTTGCGCGAGGTATGCGGCGAGCGTCGCGTCTGACCACTCGTCACGATCGTGCCAGTGCCACGGACCGCCGACTCGTGCATAGAGCGAGCGCCACAGCGCGACCGCATCGTGCGAAACCTCATGCAGAGTGGCGCGAGCGGACGGCGCCCGACCTGGTCTCAGGTCGCGAAGTGCGGCAAGCCGCAGGTACGTTCGCGTGACGAGCAGTGGCGGCATGGGAGCAGGAAAGTCAGAGCGAACGCTGGTTTCGCATCGGACTCGGAAGATCACCCGTTTCCGCATCCGCGGCCAGCGGTTCCGCGTGTCGCTGCGCGTCACTCGACGCGCAGCGAGCCGATGCATCTCGTCGGCTGTCTGCGGGCGCTCTCCGACCGCCGGTCACACGATGCTGACCGAACGCGCGGAGCCCTCGAATGCACTGGGCGCGCGCCGACCGGGCTCGGCATGATTCCCGGGGAACACCTCCAGCGCCTGCGCCGATTCGTCCGTCGCGTCCGCGGACACGTCACTCCTGTTCGCTTCGCGATCGACGCGGAAGTGTGCGACAAGCGTCTCGAGACGCGCAGAGAGCGTCGCGAGCTGCATGGCATTCTGCTGCACCTCGTCAGCAGCGTTGCTCGTACCACGCGCCGCAATCGCGACGCCATCGATGCCGGACGCGATCTGCTGTGTCGCCCCATCGGCGCCTTCGATACTCCTCGACATTCCCGACACGGTCTGTGTGTGTTCCTCGACAGCGGAGACGATCTGGCGCTGTAGCGCATCGACCCGCTCGATGGCTGACGAAATCTCGCCAATTGCCGTGGCGGCGTCGGCGGCATGCTGCTGGATCCCGCCAATGACTTCGCCGATCTCGCCCGTGGCGGCGGTGGTCCGCTCAGCGAGTGTCTTGACCTCACCGGCCACTACGGCAAAGCCGGCTCCCGCCTCGCCCGCGCGCGCCGCCTCGACGGCCGCATTGAGCGAGAGCAAGTGCGTCTGTCGCGCAATCGAACGAATAACTTCGACGACCTTGCCCACCTGCGCACTCGACGCCTCGAGCTCGGTGATGGTGCCGGTCGCCTGCTGCGCGGTTCGAACGGCGGAGCTCGCTGCGGTAGCACATTCCGTCGCGCTGTCAGCGATCGATTGGACACGCTCTGACACTTCACCGGCACCGATGCGAATCTCACCGACACGATTCCTGACGGCATCAGATGTGTCCGCGACCGTGCGCGCTTGCGCTGCCGTCTCCTCCGCGGTCGCACTCAACTCTTCGCTCACACTCGCCAATGACTCGGAGGCTCGTGACAGGGACGACACCGATCCGGAGATGTCGCGAATGCTGCGACGAAGATCGTGCAGCAGCGTATCGAGCGCTTGCCCGACACGACCGATCGCATCGTCGCCTCGCACCGGCACACGACGCGAAAGATCCCCCGCTGCGGCGGCCGAGACGACAACGAGCAAATCGTCCACCTTGGCGCCAAGCACTTCCGCCTCGGCTTGTTCCCGCTCTGCCGCGAGGCGCGCGGCTTCGCTCGCTTCATGCACACGTGCCATGGCCGCACGCTGCGCCGCAATCGCGGTGTTCAGCGCGTCTCCCATGCGACCGATCTCGTCTCTGCTGCTGACCGCGACTTCCTGCGACAGATCACCGCGCGCGACGGCCTCGAGAACCGAGACCGTCCGCTCGAGCGGCCGACTCACGAGACGACCGACGAGCAGGCCAACGCCGAGCGTCAGCGCGCCTCCCAGCAGCACCAGCGTGATCAGGACACGGCGCGCGGCGCCCTGCACCGCGACGCCGGCTTCGAACGCCTCCTGACCGAGGAGTTCCTTCGCCGTGGCGGCCTCCGTCATGAGGTCGATCAGCGACTGTCCGGCGGCACTCGCCTCAAGTGCTGCGCCGCGAGCCTCGGCGCGCGTCGACTCGTCCCGCTGCAACGCGATCACGCGCGTGGCCAGTTCGCGATAGGCCGGGTATCCTGCCGTGACGTCGGCAAGACGCGCGCGCGAGAGCGAATCGGTGACGGCGGAGTCGGCGCGCGCCAACTGCGACTGCAGCGACGCTTCGAACGCATCGAGGCTCTCGCCGTGGAAGCCGATCATGTCAGGATCGGTCTCGAGCACGGCCTTGGAGAGTTCACCGTTCATGTACGAGAGGGCGAGGCTCGCTTCTTTCAGGCTGGCGATGCCGCGCACCTCCTCGCCCTGAAGCCGCGCCAGTGTTTCGGCGAGCCGCGCGTTGTTGCGTATACCGGTCAGGCCGATGGCGATGAGGATGGCGGTCGTCACGAGCGCCGCGCCGATCAGCTTCGTGGCGGTGCGCATGTTCCGGAACCATTGCATGGATTCGTCAGGCTGGGGGACGCTGCGGTCATCGCCCCCCGGCGCGACGCCTGCGTATCCCGAACACGGGAAGAGTCTCGCCCGATTCGTCGCCGGCTTGAGCGGACGGCGACGGAGTGAAGTTCCGGGAATGGGACACCGATATTCCTCACCGCACGCTCCGGACGGCCGGAGCCCGGCACTCCACTCAGTCCGTGAGGATTCCCGATGCTCACTCGGCACCGGTTCGCTGTGGTCGCTGCGGTTTCACTCGTGATGCACGGCGTCGCTCGCGATGTCGTGCAGGCCCAAGAGGGCCCACAGCTGTATGGCTACTTCGCGACGCGGCTCGAGAAGACGTTTCGCAAGCCGGTCAACGACAATGGGCAGCTCGCCCGCGAAGCGCTGCCTCAGGAATGGTCGCAGCCGTTCTTCAACATCATGATGCAGCACCAGTTCGATCCGAAGTTCAAGGCGTTCGTGAATCTCAACGGCGCTGGTGCAGCCGAAATCGATGTGCGCAACCTTTGGGGTGAGTACAGCCGCAGCAATGCGTTCAACGTTCGCGTCGGCAAGATCTATCGCAAGTTCGGCCTGTACAACGAAGTGCTCGACGCCGTGCCTACGTACTATGGCATCGAGCCGCCTGAAGCGTTCGATGCAGATCACCTGCTCATCTCGCGTACGACCAATCTCATGGTGTACGGCAATGTGCGTGCAGGAGGCGGTCGACTGAACTACGCCGTCAGTACCGATAACGGCGAGGGACGCGACATCGAGGGGAACCTGCCCCTTGGATATGACGTGAACTACAACTTCGGACGAGGCAGCTACACGCTCGGTGTCTCGGGCTACCTGTCGAATGGTGCGACGAACGGTGATCGTCCCGTGGGAGAGGGGTCGCCGCGTAGCGGTGTCCTCCCGTGGATGGCGCGCGATTCGTTCAGCGTGATCAACTTCTACGGTGAGGCTCGCACTGGTGCGTTCACATTCCAGGCTGAGTGGGCGCAGGCCGATCACCAGGCCGAGCGTGATGCCGAGGCCGTGCTGCAGGTCGTCGAGGGAGGCGCGCTGAATCCACGCCAGCGCGCGCGATTCCTCCGCAATGCTTCGGCGCCAGCGACGCTCGCCAACGTGAACACCAACGGGGACCATCGCATCGAGCTGTGGTATGTGCGCATGGGATGGTCGCGTGAGACCATGCGCGGCGAAGTGGGGCCGTACGTGCAGTTCGATTCCTACAGCAACCCAGAGACAGTCGGCCCGAAGCGGGTCGGTGGCGACGCGGAAGCCGGCAACACCGACGATGGACGCTTCACGAAGTTCACCGCCGGCGTGCTCTACCGTCCTGTTCCGCAAGTGGCCGTCAAGGTGGACGGCAGTCTGTTTCGCTATCGTTTCCTCGGGCAGCGCGTGGCGTATCCCGAGCTGCGGTTCGATATTTCCTACGCCTTCGGCCTCTAAATGGGAGCGCGCATCATGACCAATCGAATTCCGCGCTCGTTCGCGCTCCACACGTTTGCGCTCGTTGGCCTTGTGTCGGCGCTCAGCGTTGCCACGCAGACGCTCGAGGCGCAGGTGAGCGTCATCGTGTCGGCCGCGACTCCGAAGTCGGCATCGGAAACGCAGGTTGCCGAGATCTTCGCAGGCGCGAGCACAACCTGGCCGGATGGTGCCCGTGTTCAGATCGTCGAGAATGCTGACGCCGTTCTCACGCAGCGGTTCTTCGCCAAGGTGGTGAAGAAGCCAACGTCCATCGTCCGGTCGCAGTGGACAAAGCTCGCGCTTTCCGGACAGGGCGCGGCGCCGAAGAAGGGACGCGACGCCGCCGAGGTGAAGGCGCTCGTGGCGGGAACCCCTGGCGCGATCGGGTACATCCCCAGTGATGCTCTCGACGGCAGCGTGAAGGAGATCCTGCGCGTACCGTGAGCACGCTCGGCGTGTCTGCTGTGGGTGGCCCGCCGAGCGGGCCGGCGTCTGCCGGCCCGCTCGGCCGTTCGGGGGTGGGGGACAGCGGCGGCGCGTCACGCGCCACCGGACCGATCTCGCCCTCGTGACGCTGGCGTGACCGCTCCGGGAACCTCCCCTCTTGCGCTTTGGACCACCCGGTCCTAACATGAGGCACGATGTCAGACCGACGCACCCAGATCCTCGACGCCGCCGCGATGCTGATCGCTGAGCGCGGATACACCTCCACCTCGGTGGACGATGTCATCCGTGGCGCGAAGCTCAGTGGCAAGAGCCATTTCTACCACTACTTCCGCAGCAAGGAAGAGCTCGGGTACGAAGTGCTGAATCGCCAGTTCGAGCGATTCACCGAACGCGGCCTCGCGATTCTGCGCGAGCCGATGATCGATCCGCTCGAGCGTCTTTCGCTTTTCATCGATGCCGTGGTCACGCTGCAGGCGGAGCGCGGTGGACGCGGCGGTTCGCCGTTCGGCAATCTCGCCGCCGAGCTCGCCGACGCGCACGAAGGATTCCGCGTGCGCATCGAGGCCGTCTTCGAGCGCTGGGCGAGCCAGATCCGCTCGTTGCTGTGGGAAGCTCGACCGCAGTTGCAGGATGACGTCGATGCGGTGCGTCTGTCGCGCTTCATCATTGCAACGCTCGAGGGCGCGGTGCTCATGACGCGCGTCAAGCGTGATCTGGCCGTGCTCGAGGGCATCGCGGCCGATCTGAAGCGCTTCATCGGTACGCATGTGCGCGACGGCGGCGCCGTGGCGCTGCCTGGCGCGCGAGGCGCGGAGTAAGCAGGACTCGCTCATCGTTGCGCGGCGCGAAGGCCGCGACACGTCGAGCGGGAAACGGAGGCAACGTCGCGGAAACGCGGCACGGGAGTCAGGACCATGGACACGACCAGCGAACCGATGGCGGTGCAGGCCGCGACGACGGAAGCCACGAACGCGCAGGCGCTCGCGGCCAAATCCGTCGCCGACGATGCCGACCGACAAGCGCGGCGCGCCCAGTTCGAGCGCGAAGCGCTGGTCCACCTGGACGCCCTCTACTCCTTTGCCCTCAAGCTCGCCCGTTCGCGCGACGACGCCGAAGATCTCGTCAGCGACACCATGCTGCGCGCGATCGAGCGGTGGGAGCAGTACCACCTCGGGACGAACATTCGCGCGTGGTTGTTCACGATTCTCTACCACGTGTTCGTGAGTCGCAAGCGTCGAATCGACGCGCGCGAAGTGCAGCAGCCCGAGGACACCGAGGGCTGGGCGCTCTTCGAGGCGGTGGGAGAAGCCGACCCGGAAGGACGCTTCTACGACTCATTCCTCGACGATGAGATCACGCGCGCCATTCGTGCGCTGCCCGATGAATATCGGGCGGCGGTGGTGCTCAGCGATCTGCAGGGACTTCGCTACGCCGAGATCGCCGAGGCGCTCGGTGTACCGGAAGGCACGGTCAAGTCGCGTCTCTTCCGCGGGCGTCGCATCCTGCAGCGCAAGCTGGCCGGATACGCCGTGGACATGGGCTACATCAAGCCGTCGGCCATCGCGGTCTCGGCAAGCTGACCGCGCTCGGCGCTCCGCCGCGCTGACGGATCATCAACGGCCGACGCTCCTTCAGGGCGTCGGCCGTTCCTGTCCGAGCGTCAAGGCGGCGCGACCGAGCTCGGCCAACGCGCGTTCCACCGCGCCGCTCCACTGGCGCAGCTGACCACGGAGCGCCGTGAGATCCTCGTTCGCGCGCGTCGCGGCGGCGTCCGCGCGCTCGGCGTCGGCACGAAGGCGCGCGAGTTCTGCGTCGGAGCGTTGGGTGGCCTGTTGCGCCCGCTGCAGCTCGTCGCGCACCCGCGCCGCGTCGTCGCGTGCAAGATCGCGTTCCGTCACGGCCGCGTGCACCTGATCGCGCAGCAGACCCAGCTGTGCACGCTCCCGCTCGAGCACGATCACGCGTTCCCGCAACGTCGCCGCGGTCTCCTGCAACCGTGCGAGTTCCGTCACGGCCATCGATGCCGAGCGGCGCTGATCCGCCATCTCGTCGACGGTTTCCTGATGCAGCGCCGTGAGCACGGTCATGCGATCACGCATCGTGGCGAGTTCGCTTTCGAGTTGTTCGCGGCCCTGCTCCGATTCCTCGAGCAGCTCGTGAATCTTCGCGCGCGATCGGACCTGAAACTCGCACATCGCGCGCCAGCTGTCCCGCTCCTGCAGCAGCGCGCGACGCGTGGCGATGTCGCGACCCAGAATGTCGCGCAGTCGCACGAGGCGCTGCACGAGTGTGCCGTTGCCCTCCACCCGAGTCGCATCACCGAGGAGGCGCAGCGCGGCCTGGATTTCCCGATCGAGGCCGGCGGCGCGCTCGGCATGTTCGTCGCGCGCACGTCGCGTCTCGTCGAGCGTGGTGAGCGCTTCGCGCAGCGCCCGCACTTCGACGGCGATACGTCGCACCCCGCGCGCTTCCCCTTCGGCCACGAGCCAGCGCAGCGACGCGACAAAGCCGCGCTCGAGCGTGGGATCGGGCGTGTGCCGCGGCACGCCGGGCACCGGGCGTTCCGGTGTGCGTCGCGCGTCCATGTCAGCGCGCCTCGTCGTCGGCGTTGGCGCCGAGCCGACTCGCGCCGCGCGCGCGATGGCGCGCCGCTTTCGCACGATTGCCACACGTGCCCATATCGCACCAGCGACGCGTACCGTTGCGTGAGGTATCGAGAAACACGCGTGGGCATCGTGGGTCGGCGCAGCGATGCACCCGATCGAGCTCGTCGAGCACCAGCGAGTCGGCGGCCGATTCGACGATTGGAATCATGAGCCCGGCGAACGCGTCGCCGGTGGGCACGAACACGCGCACGTAGCGACCGGGCTCGATCTGCTCCAGCCGACGCGTGCCGGCCGAGCGTCCGAGCACACGATTGATTTCCAGGATCGCGTCCTCACGCGTCCGCGTCGATGTGGCGCCGCGCTCGGCGAGCTGTCGCATCGCCGCACGAACGCGGCGGGCGTCGACGAGGGTCGCGGTCGCCGCCGCGGGTTGCAGCAGTGCGCGACGCGACAGGCCTCCGGCGCGGTCCGTGTCAATCACGCGGGCGTCGACAAGCCACCGGAGCAGTGTCCCGAAATCGCGCAACAGGTCACCACGCGGAGCCGACGGCGCGGTGTCAGTGTTCACGAATTCGAGCCACAGCCGGCGGCGCGACGCGGCGCGTTCCGGAGAACGCGCCCGCCGCTGAGAGCGGGTCGACGCGGCAGACGAGGCGATCATGCAGGATGTGGGCTACGTTACTCGCGTACGTGCCTGCAAGCAAGCAACTTGCGCGATTCCACACGACGCCGATTCCCCGCGAGCCGCGATGCACACCGCGCTTCCTCCCCTGTCCTCGTCGCTCGCATCACTGCGCTGCGCGGTCGTTGGCAGTCGCAATCCCGTGAAGATCGCGGCGGTACGCGCCGTGCTCGAGCGCGTCGCCCCCGAGGTGGTGGTTCATGGCCTTGACGTCGGCTCCGGTGTGCCGGATCAACCGTGGGGCGATGACGAGACGATCCGCGGCGCACGCACGCGCGCGCAACGGGCGCTCGAGGCATTCGCCGACGCTGAACTCGCCATCGGGCTCGAAGGGGGCGTGGTCGAGACCGCGCACGGTGGGGTGCGCACTTGCGCCTGGGCCGTAGTGGTGGATCGCCGCGGCGTGGAGGGCGTGGGCGGATCGTTGAGCATGCCGCTGCCCCCCGGTGTCGTGGCGAGACTGCGCCGCGGCGAGGAGCTCGGCCTCGCGATGGACGCCGAGGCCAGCGTGACGGGGACCAAGACCGGGCGGGGCGCCGTGGGGATTCTCACCGCGGGACTCGTCGATCGACAGGCCGCTTACGAACCGCTCGTTGCCTACGCGCTGGCCCCGCTGCTCACACCGACGTTCTGGGGCACGTAGCCACCGCCGCTCACCGCGCCTCGGTCGCGGCCACTTCCGCCGCCACCGGCCGGTACACCAGCATCGGCTTCGAGACGCTGCGCAGCACCGAATCGGCCACGTTGCCCATCACGAGCCGCATGATCCCCGTGCGGCCGTGCGTGGCCATCGCGATGAGCCCGACATCGTCACGCGCCGCCTCCTCGAGAATGGCGCGCGTGGCCGTCATGTCCGTGGCCACGGAGACCGTGCAAGGCACCGGCATCGCAGCGGCCAGGGCGTTCAGCCGTTCGTGGGCCTCCTGCTCCTGCCGCGTGAGGTCCGACTCATCGGCCAGCAGCGCCTCGGTGCCGAACGGGGCCATGGGCACCGCATTCGGGATGGCCACGGTGAACAGCCGCATCGACAGCCCGAGCGACTGCGCGAACCCCGTCGCCCGCGGCAGCATGGAGTCTGCAAACGGCGAGCCATCGAGCGGGACGAGCATGCTGCCGGTGGGCAGGGCGGCCGCTGGCGCCTCACCCTCGGGGCGCACGAGATAGACGGGGCAGGGCGCGCGCTGCAGGAAGCTCGTCGCCACGCTGCCCAGCCAGACGCGTTCGAGACCGCTTCGGCCGTGCGTGGTCATGACCACGAGATCGGCGTGGATGGTCAGCGCGAACTCGGCCAGTGCCTCGACCACCGTGCCCTCGAGCAGGTGTCCCTCCGCCTTCACGCCCTCGCCAACCAGCGACTGCGCCACCTCGCGGACCGCGGCGGCGTCGGCCTCTCGACGGGCCGCCAACGCCTCGGTGTCCATGACGGGCACCAGCACCTCGCCCGGGACGAAGGGCACGTACGCGCTCGGGTCGAGCACCGAGACCACGTGTACGGTCGCCCCGGTACGTCGCGCGATCGCGGTGGCAACCGGCAGGGCCTTGGCGCTGAACGCCGAGCCGTCGAGCGGAACCAGCAGGGATGCAAGCATGATGGCCTCGAACGTGCGCGCAGTGGGGAGCGGCGTCCAGTCGGCGGACGTCACGATCTGGTTGAGTATATTGCACGACACGGCGTTGCGCCGTCGTCGTTGCGCCGACATGCCGTGTCGGATGCGACAGGGTCTCCCTCACATTCTGCTGCATGGCTCGTCCGCACGTCGCTGTCGAACGCATTCGCTGGGCCGATGTCGACCTCGTCGGCATTGCGCGCTTCAGCGCGTTCACGCGCTTCGTGGAGCACGCCGAGCAGGAGTGGATGCGGGACGCCGGCTTGCCGTACGATCGGTTCTTCGGCGAACCGGAGTTCTGGTTGCCGCGCCGACATCTGGCAATCGACTACCTGGCGCCGTCGCGTCTCGATGACGCGCTGGCGCTGGTGACCTATGTGCCCCGCATGGGTGACTCGTCCCTCACGTTCCAGGTGGACCACTACGGCCTGCACACGGGGGATCTGCGCGTGACCGCGACCGTGGTGGTGGTGTGTGTGGACCGCGAACACTTCGCCCGGCGTTCATTGCCGGTGTGGCTGCGCGAGACGATGCAGTCGTACCTGATGGACCAGACGACGGCCCGCGACGCATCCGAGGGGATGCGTCGCGCGCTGGCCGAGCAGCACTCTCTTTCCGACTCATGAGCGACACGACCAGCTTCTCAGGCGCGGCCGCGACGGCCGGTGAGCCCACGGCCTCCGCTCCCGGTGGTCAGTATGTGCGCAAGGGCTTCGGCCTGAAGGCCGAGGTGCAGGACACGCTGGCGGCCGATTACACCGGCCACCTCGTCGATCTCCTGCGCGAGCGCGACTACGCGCTCGAGGTTGGGGACACCACGGTGCGGCTCGCGCGCGAGTTCGGATTCTGCTACGGCGTCGAGCGTGCGGTCGACTACGCATATCAGACGCGGCAGAAGTTCCCCGAGAAGCGCATCTTCCTCGCCGGTGAGATCATCCACAACCCGCACGTGAACGCGAAGCTCAAGAGCATGGGCATCACGTTCCTCTCGGCCAAGGGCACAGGATTTGATTACGCGCCGGTGGCGCCCGCCGATGTCGTGCTGCTGCCGGCATTCGGCGTGACCATTCACGATTTCCAGACGCTGCGTGATCTCGGATGCGTGATCGTGGACACGACGTGCGGGTCGGTGCTCAACGTGTGGAAGCGCGTCGAAGCGTACGCGCGTGACGGCTTCACGGCGCTCATCCACGGCAAGTACTACCACGAAGAGACGCGCGCGACGGCGTCGCAGGTAGAGAAGTATCCGGGGGGCACGTACCTCGTGGTGCGTGACATGGACGAAGCGCAGCTCGTGATGGATTACATCGAGGCCTCGCAGGGCAAGCCCACGGCGCAGCCCGCGCTGACTCGTGAGGCGTTCCTCGAACGCTTCGCCAAGCAGGTACCGGCGCACTTCGACCCCGACACGCATCTCGTGCGCATCGGTGTCGCCAATCAGACCACCATGCTCGCGCGCGAGTCGTTGGCGATCGCGGCGGCCGTCGGTGAGGCGATGGAGCGTGCGTACGGCGCCGAGCACCGGGCCGAACACTTCCGGTCGTTCGACACGATCTGCAGTGCCACGCAGGATCGGCAGGACGCGGTGGTGGAGATGTTGCGCGAACCGCTCGACCTCATGGTGGTCGTGGGCGGCTACAACTCGAGCAATACGATCTCGCTGGCGGCGCTGTGCGCCGAGCAGGTGATGACGTATCACATCGCCGATCCGGACGAGATCGATGTGGCGGCCAACAGCACCGGGCACCGCACCATTGGGGCGCACGGGACGCTTGAGACCGTGACGGACTGGATCCCGACCGGGCGACCGCTGCGGATCGGCGTGACGGCGGGTGCGAGCACTCCGAACAACAAGATCGGCGAGACGGTCGCGCGTATCTTCGCGATTCGCGGAGTGGATCCGACGGCAATCGCCTGATCGTCGGGTCGTGCGGGTGTGTCGCTGATCACGGTGACGAGTCATGCGTTGCGATTCCGGTGTACTCGGGTCATCAACCTTTCACGAGGACCTGCCATGATCCGCTCCACGACTTTCCGCGTCCGTTCGCGCGTTCGCGCGACGCTGGGCGCAGGCGCACTCGTGCTCTTCGGCATCACCGGCTGCAGTGATGGCACGGGCCCGCAGTCCGGGCCGCCGGCCGCCATCACCGCCCTGCCGCGTGCGTTGACGGCGCCCGAGCAGCAGGCCATTCGCGCGAGCAATACCTTCGGCCTCGAGCTGCTGCGTCGCGTCGCGGCCGGCGCGGCTGACAGCAACGTCGTCCTGTCGCCGTTCAGTGCGTCGATGGCGCTCGGCATGGCGTACGCCGGCGCCGACGGCACCACGGCCGATGCCATGCGCACCACGCTCGGCTGGGGGACGGCGTCTCGCGCGCAGGTACTCGACGGGTATCGCAATCTGCGCACGCTGCTCACCTCGCTCGATCCACGTGTGACCGTGACGACGGCCAACGCGCTCTGGATCCGCAACGGCTTCGCGTTGCTGCCCGCGTACGCGCAGGAAATGGACGGTGTGTTCGGCGCGCCCATCCGGAGCGGTGACTTCGGCCCCACGACGGTGAACGAGATCAACGCCTGGGCGGCGCGCGAGACCAACAATCGCATTCCGCGCGTTGTGGAGTCGTTGCCACCTGACATGGTCGCCATCCTGCTCAATGCGCTCTACTTCAAGGGCGCGTGGCGGGAGCGCTTCGATCCGGCGCGCACCGAGGTTCGCGGCTTCACCACCGCGGGTGGCGGTCGGCCGGCGGTGCCCATGATGCAGCGCACCGGTAGTCTGCCGTACGGTGTGTCGCGCGGCGCGCAGATCACCGAACTTTCGTACGGCAACACGGCGTACGTGATGACGCTGGTCTTGCCGGCGGCCGGTAGTTCACCGAGCGCGTGGCTCACGCGACTCAGCGACACCGACTTCGCGGCTGCGGTGAGCGCACTGTCGCCGCAGCAGGTGCAGCTGGCCCTGCCGAAGTTCCGCCTCAAGGTGGGCTATCAGCTGCGCACGCCCCTCACCAACATGGGCATGGGCATCGCCTTCATCGGTGGTCAGGCCAACTTCACGCGCATGGCCAACGAGGATCTCTTCCTCACGCACGTCAAGCAGGATGTCTTCATCGACGTGAACGAGGAGGGGACCGAGGCGGCGGCCGTCACGCAGGTGGGCGTTGGCGTGGTGTCGGCGCCGCAGATCTTCGAAATGCACCTCGATCGCCCGTTCCTGTTCTTCATTCGGGAGCGTCTCTCGGGTACGATCCTGTTCAGCGGGATCATCAATCTGCCTGTCACGTCGAACTGATCCATCGCATGGGTGCGTGTGCTGACACTGTCCGAGCCACCGGAGCGCCGGTGCGCCGCCTGATGCGGCGCGCCTCGCTCCTCGCTGCGTTGCTGACGGTTGCATCGGCCTGTCGGCCCACCGCCGCGCCGTCCACCGCCCCCGCCGCTGCGCGCGAACGTCCCGTACGTCTGTTGCTGGTGAACGATGTGTACTCGAGCGACACGCTGCGTGATGGCAGCGGCTCGCTCGCGCGCGTGGCCGCGTGGCGCGACTCGGTGGAGCAGGCGTCGGGTGAGCGCGTGCTCTTTCTGCTCGCGGGCGATCTCTTCAGTCCGTCGCTCCTGAGCAAGTGGTACTTCGGCGCGCAGATGGTCGAGGCATTCAACGCCACGCGCCTCGACTACGCGACACTCGGCAATCACGAGTTCGACGTCACCCGCGAGCAGTTCACCGATCGACTGCGTGAATCGAAGTTCCCGTGGTTCTCCGCCAACTGCGGGTTCGGCGACGGCACACCGTTTCCCGGCGTGCGCGGCTGGGATACCGTCACGGTCAATGGCACGCGGGTGGGGCTCTTCGGCACCACCGTGCTCGCCGAGTATCGCTCGTGGGTGAAATGCACCGATCCCGACGTGGCGGCGCGCGCCATGCTCGATACGCTTGAGCGCGTGGGCGCGGAGTTCGTGGTGGCGCTCACGCACCAGTTCATCTGGCACGACAGCGCCACCCTCGTGCGCGAGCCCCGCATTCAGGTGCTCATGGGTGGACATGAGCACGACGGACGACGCATCGTGCACGAGGGGCGGCTGCTGGTGAAGGCCGCGTCCAACAGTCGCACGGCGGCGTACGTGGAAGCGCGCCGTCGCGACGGACGCTGGGTGGTGTGGGATACGCTGCTGCAGCCCGCGCGCGGTTGGCGTGAGCACGCGGCCACGGCGGCGGTCACCGCGCGCTGGCGCGATACACTCGTGCGACGCATCGGGTCGGATCGGGTCCTCGGCGTGGCGCCGGAGCCGATCGATGCCGTGGACAGCACCTCGCGTGGTGGTGAGAGCCGCTTCGGCAACATGGTCGCCGATGCGTATCGTCTCGGCACCAAGGCCGACGTGGCGCTCATCAACTCGGGCGCGATGCGCTTCGACGACTGGCTCGGGCCGGGGCCCATCACGGCGCACGAACTCGAGTCGATCTTCCTGTTCGCCGACGAAACGCGCGTCGTGACGTTTCCGCTCACAGGGGCGCGTCTGCGGGAGCTGCTGGAGCACGGCGTGTCGCAGCGACGACTCGGCAGCGGGGCGTATCCGCAGGTGAGTGGCGTACGCTTCAGCGTCGATGCGCGACTGCCGTCGGGACGTCGCGTGGTGGGACCACTGCGCCGCGACGACGGTCGCGAGATCGGTGACGCCGAGGTGCTGCAGGTGGCGTTCCCGTCGTTCCCGAGTTGCCGTGGTGGTGACGGCTATCAGGTGCCCGAGGCGCAAGCGGCGTGTGCTCGGCACGATGCCGATCCGTCGACCGCACCCCGCAGTGCCGAGCTGCTCGTGCAGCACGTCGCGGGCATGGGCGGCACCATTGTGCCGCCACCGACGGGGCGTGTGGTGCGCATGGATCGGCGCTGAGGCGGTCGCGTCGCCACGTGCATGCTACGGGGACGGGCGGGACGCGGCGAGCCGCCCAAGCATCTCATCCAGCTCAACCGTCAGGAACGGCTTTGCCAGCACCTCGACGCCTGCAGGCAACGCGACGCCTCCGTCGCCGTAGCCCGTCATGAGAATGCACGGAAGCGCTGGACGCAGGTCGCGCGCCTCGCGAATGAGCGTTCGTCCGTCCATCGCCGGCATGGAGAGGTCGGTCAGCAGAATGTCGACGGTGGTAACGCGCAGATGGGCGAGTGCTTCCTGAGGATCCGAGAGCGCCGTCGGTACGTGGCCGAGCCGCTGAAGATTCCGCTGCACCGCCGCGAGGATGGCTGGCTCATCATCCACGAGCAGCACCCGCAGGCCGGTCTGCGATGCCGCGATCGTCGACGTCGTGTGCGGCGCGAGCATGACATCGGCCTCGATCGCCGGCAGGAGCACGTCGAAGCGCGCTCCTTCGCCCGGGGCAGAGTCCACGTGGATGCTGCCGCCGTGTGCCTCGACGATGCCGTGGACGACCGAAAGGCCGAGTCCGGTACCTTCGCCAACCCCCTTCGTCGTGAAGAAGGGTTCGAAGATGCGCGGCAGCACGTGCGGCGGAATGCCGGGTCCGTCGTCGCTGACGGAGAGCGCGACCCAGCGACGCGGCGTGACCTCCCCCGCGGGCGTCGTCTCACGCCGCGCCAGAGCGATGCGTACAGTTCCGCGTCCGCGCATCGCTTGCGCTGCGTTGATCACAAGGTTCATCACGATCTGGTGCAGCTGGGCCCCGTCGGCCAGTACCAGGTCTGATTCGTGGCCTGCTCCGCGATCGATGTCGAGGTGCAAATCTGGAGGAAGTGTGGCGCGCAGCAAGCGGACAGAGTCGTTGACGACTTGTCGCATCGCGACGGGTTCACGCGCCGTGTCAGCCCGCCGACTGAAGACAAGGATTTGTCGGACCAGATCAGTCGCTCGCCGGATCGCCGCTTCGACGTCGCCGAGATGTGCGTCGGCATCCTGCGGTGCGGTCGCGGCACGCGCCAGCTCGACGTGCCCCTGCATGGCGGCGAGCACATTGTTGAAATCGTGTGCGATCCCTCCAGCAAGCGTGCCAATGGCTTCGAGTCGCTGCGCCTCCTGCCGTCCGGCTTCTCGCTCCGCCGCCGCGGCAAGTGCGCGTGCCCTGATCCTGAACGCCCAGAGCATCACGAGAGCGAGTATCAGCACGCCGCCGGACAACACGATCACTTGACGCGACAGCGCCGCGTCGTGTTCGTCATCAGCGCGCGCGATGAGTGCATCAAGCTGCGCGGTCAGCTGCGCTGCGGTACGCTCGCTCTCGGCGAACGCGACGCGCCGCGCGGCGCGCGATGCGCCCGGCTCGAGACGTGGAGCGAGGGCGACCAGCAGGCTGTCATAGCGCGCGAGTGCCGTATCGAGGGTCGGGCCGATATCGCGCCCCGCGACGTGCCAGGCGTGGCGCGGTCGAGAGGCGCGCCAGTCCTCGAGCGAGAGGCGCGCGCGGTCCAGCAGGGATGACGCGGGCGCTGCCATATCGGCGAACGGGGCATTGCTGGCAACTCGATCATCACGCTGCTCGGCGGCGAGATACGCCAAGGTGACGTCCCGTCGAATGTCGGCGAGATACGTGACGGCATCGACGACACCGGCGAGTCGTCGGCGTGCTTCACGGTCGGACCAACGCAGCAGCAACAGCGCCACCGCACCAAGTCCCAGCAACAACAGCAATGGCGTACGGGCCGCTCGGAGCGTTGCGCGCGCCATCACGGTGTGCCAGCGAATCCGAAGCGCCGTCGCAGGCTGTCGCAGCGCGACGCCGCACACACCCTTGCGAGCGCCGAGTCGAGGCGCATGGCGAGTGCGGCGTCGTCTGGCCGGGTCGCAAACGCGGGCCGCCCAGCGATCTGGTCGCCGGTCGAATCGACGAGGAGGGCAACAAGGCGGTTGAGCGAGCGCGTCTCCAACCAACGCAGGGAAGGCTCGCTGAGCAGGAGCGCCTGCAGTTCGCCTGCGAGAAGCGCCGGTACGGCCGTGCTGACATCAGGAAAGCGCATGAGCAACGAGTCCGGCACGCCCGCGGCACGCGCCACGTCCGCCTCGACTGCGCCCGCGATCACGCCGATCGGACCACGGAGGGCACGAACTGACACCGACCGTGGCACCGGCGCAGCCGATGCATCGGGCACTGCCGTGTTCCCGCGCGAGGCAACCGGATCGGACGTTCGCAGCAGCACTGCCCCGCGTACCTCGGTCAACGGGCCAGTGAAGCGGACGCGGCGGGCACGTTCCTCGGTGATGAACAGGCCGGCTCCGATGACGTCGATTCGGCCCGCCTCCAACTCACCGAGCAGCCGCTCGAACTCAACGAGCACGAAGCGTACGGAATCGACCCCCAGCGTCGGCTGCATGGCGCGCAGCAGTTCCGGCGCGAGGCCGGTGACACGTCCAGTCGAGTCGGCGAAGGCGTAGGGTGGCTCCTGGGCATAGCCGACGCGGAGCACGCGCGACGCCACGCGATCCGCGGTTGGCGTGTCTGCGGAGCAGCCCATGAGTCCGATCAGCACCGCGCCCATGATCACGCGAGGTACGTCGCCGAGTCGTGTCGCCTGCGCGATCTTCCGCACACGTTGCGTCAACATGGCCGATAACGTACGTCGCGTACGTGACACCTGCCAGCGGAACCCTGATTGCGCGAGCGAGTTCCTTGAGGCAAGGTGCCGGGGTGCCCGTCGTTCTCGACGGGACGGCCTGTCGTCCCCTCACCAGGAGCCGCCGTGTCCTCCACGCATGAACCCGTCACGCCACGCGATGCCGACGCGCTCGCGCGGATGCGCCTGACCGGCAAGGTCGCCATCGTCACCGGCGGGACGCGCGGCATCGGCTTCGCGGCCGCCACCACGCTCGCGCGTGCCGGTGCGCGCGTGGTGATCTCGAGCCGCAAGGCCGAGCACGTTGCCGCCGCCGAGCGCGCACTGCGCGCCGACGGTCTCGACGTCACAGGCGTCGTCGCACACATGGGCGTCATGGACGATGTGCGCGGGCTCGCGGCGCACACCGTCGAAGCCTATGACGGCATCGACATCATCGTGAACAACGCGGCTACGAATCCGGTGTACGGACCGCTGCAGCAGCAGGATGAGGCCGTCTTCGCGAAAGTGATGAGCGTGAACGTGCAGGGGCCGCTCGAGCTTTGTCGCACCGCGCACTCCGTGATGCAGAGTCGCGGCGGTGGTACCATTGTGAACATTTCGTCGGTAGGCGGCGTGTCACCTGAGGCCGGACTCGGGCTCTACTCCGTGAGCAAGGCAGCGCTCATCTCGCTCACGAAGGTGATGGCGCAGGAGTGGGGCGCCGACGGCATTCGCGCGAACGTCGTGTGCCCGGGGCTTGTGCGTACGCGCTTCAGTCGTGTGTTGCTCGACGATCCGCTGGTGGCCAACATCGCCGACCGGCAACCGATCGGTCGTGTCGGCACGCCCGACGACATCGCGGGGCTGATTCTCTTTCTCGCGAGCGACGCGTCGGCGTTCTGCACCGGCGGCGTGTATCTTGCCGACGGTGGATTGTTGGTATGAACCAGCAGCTGCCAGTCTTCACATCCTCGAACGGAGTGCGAACCTCGTGAGCAGCATTCTCCAGCGAACCATGCGAACGCTCTGGCTCATGCTGACCATCGCCGTGGCGTCGTTGGCGGGAGTGCCGTCGCAAGTCAACGGTCAGGAGACGGGCCTCGACCCGCTCGCGCGTTCCGTGACGGGTGCGACCTCGCCCGCGCGCTGCCTCGACGCGAAGGCCAATCGTGAAGAGGGGAGCCCGATCAGGAGCTGCGTCTGGCTTACGGAGGGTACGGCGCGCACCGATACGCTGCGCGTCGAAACGTACGGAAGGGACAGCGTGCTGTTGCAGTTCGAGCGGCAGCTCGAGAGCGAGACCGACGTGCGGACGTTCCTTGAAACGATCGGGCGATTCGGCGCTGAACGGAGGCTGGAACGCACCACCTGTCGGGAGAGCGTGACACCGGATGGCACGGCGCGCGGTATTCTCTGGCGATCGAAGGCGCTGTTGGTGCACACAACGATTTTTCGAGAGAAGAACAGCTCGCCACGCCTGCTGCTCATCGCCACGACCACGCCCGACGCGTTCGACATGGCGCTGTTTTGCGAGGCGAGCGAGTCGCCGTCGACCGAACGTACCGCGCGATAGCCTGCGTACCCGGTCGCGGCGTATCACACGCCGCGACCGGGACACCTGTGCTCACGCCGCGGGATACACCTCGAATACCCCCGCCGCGCCCATGCCGCCACCGATGCACATGGTGACGAGGCCGTAGCCGCCACCACGGCGCCCCAGTTCGTGCACCAGTTGCGTGGTGAGCTTCGCGCCCGTCGCGCCGAGCGGGTGCCCGAGCGCGATCGCGCCGCCGTTCACGTTCACGATCGACGGGTCCATCTCGAGTTCACGCATCACCGCCAGCGCCTGCGCGGCAAACGCCTCGTTGAACTCGATGAGCTTGATGTCGCCGAGCGACAGCCCCGCGCGCGCGAGGGCCTTCGGAATCGCGTAGATCGGTCCCACGCCCATGATGTCGGGCGCGACACCCGCCGTGGCGAACGACACGAAGCGCGCCAGTGGCCGCAGTCCCAACGCGTCGGCGCGATCACGACGCATCACGAGGACCGCCGCCGCGCCATCGGAGTACGGCGAGGCGTTGCCCGCGGTGACTGAACCCTTCGCACTGAACGCGGGTCGCAGCTTGGCCAGCCCCTCGCGCGTCGTGTCGAGGCGCGGGCACTCGTCGGTGTCCACGACCACCTCGGTCACCGTGCGCGCCGCGCCCGACCACTGCTCGCGCCGCACCGTGATCGGCACGATCTCCGGTGCAAACACACCGTTGGCCAGCGCCGCCGCCGCCTTCTGCTGCGAGGCGAACGCGAAGTCGTCCTGCATCTCACGCGTGATGCCCCACCGCTGCGCCACCCGCTCGGCCGTGAACCCCATGCCGATGTAGTGCTCGGTGATCTCGGGCGAGAGACGCGTGTGGTACCCCGACATCGGTACCTGCGACATCATCTCGATGCCGCCGGCGAGCACCGCGTCACCGTGGCCCGCGATGATGGCCTGGGCGCCATACGCCACCGCCTGCAGTCCCGACGAACAGAACCGGTTGATGGTGGCCGCCGATGTTTCCACCGGAAAGCCCGCGCGCAACCAGGCGAGACGGCCGTGGTTGAGCCCCTGACCGGCCTCGGGCATGGCGCAGCCCCACTGCACGTCTTCCACCACGGCGGGGTCCACGCCGGCGCGCGCGATCGCGGCCTGCATGACAGCGGCTGACAACTCCACCGGATGCACGCTGGCGAGTGCGCCATCGCCCTTGCCTCGAGCCACCGCGCTGCGTGCGCAACTGACGATCACGACGTCATGCATATGCGAGTTCTCCCGGGTCGTCATCAGTTGCGAAGAGGCTTGCCCGTCTGGAGCATGTGCTCGATGCGGGCCTGGGTTTCCTTCGTGCCGAGCAGCGACAGGAACTGCTCGCGCTCGAGATCGAGCAGATCCTGCTCGCTTACCTCTCGCGGGGCACCATCACCGCCGCACAACACGTACGCGGCGGCGCGACCCACGCGCACGTCGTGTGCGGAGGCCTGTCCCGCTTCCTGCGCCGCCCAGAGGGCGTACTGCAGATTGCCGTAGGCCTCGCGTCCGAGGGCGCGCATGCGCTTCTCGACCGGCGTTACGTAGTCGGGCGCCAGATCGAGCACGCGCTGCTTCGCATCGCTGAGCAAGGTGTCGCGATTCATGCTGATGCGATCGACGGCCTGCAGATACCCGAGCGCGCGCGCTTCGTGCGCACTGGTGCTGGCGGTCGCGAACGCAATGAGCTTGAACGCACGCTTGATCGCTTCGAACGCATCGGCTTCGTCGTACGGCGCGAGCGCCTCGGTGAAGCGGAAGGCCAGCTCCTTCGTGCCACCACCGCCGGGAATCACACCCACGCCCACTTCCACGAGCCCCATGTACGTCTCGGCCGCGGCCTGCACGCGATCGGCGTGCAGCGAGAACTCGCAACCGCCTCCGAGGGTCAGGCCGTGCGCGGCCACCACCACCGGGAAGGGCGCGCGACGAATCGACATCACCGACTGCTGGAAGGCCGCGATGCTCGCGTCGATCTCATCCCACGCGCCGGCGGCGACCCCGAAGGACACTGCGCCGAGGTCGGCTCCGGCGCTGAACGTGCGCGGATCATCGTTGCCAATGACGAGACCGGCAAAGCCACCACGCTCCACCTTGCGCAGCGACGTCGCCAGCCCTTCGAGCAGCGTCTGCCCCAGCGTGTTCATCTTGCTGCGGAACTCGAAGCAGAGCACACCGTCGCCAAGATCGACGAGACGCGCCGTGCCGAAATCCTCGAGCGTGCGACCAGCCTCGTGCTGCAGCGCGAGGTTGATGTTGCCGGCGATGCGCGGCACCGGCTCGTACGCGCCGGCGAAGGTGAGGTATTCGCCGGCGCGATAGAACGCGCCCTGCGCGCGGTCGAGCAGGGCGGGCACGTCGTGCCCACGCGCCACGATCTGCGCACGCAGCCAATCGTGTCCGAGTGCATCGATGACCTGGAACGGTCCGAGCTCCCAGCCGTAGCCCCACACGAGCGCGCGGTCGATCGCCACGAGATCGTAGGCAAGCGATTCGGCGAGCGTGAGCGCGTACGTGGCCGCGTCCACGAGATGATCGCGCAGGAATGCACCGTGTGATCCCGTGAGCTCCCGCGCGCCGCGCAGACGCGCGGCATGTGGTTGCCGGATGAGCCCATTCACATCACCGCCGGCGAGTCGCTGCTGCGGCACGTACTGTCCTGTGCGCCAGTCCCACGTCAGCACGCCGTCCTTCGTCTTCTGGTAGAAGCCGGCGCCGCTCTTGTCCCCAAGACGTCCATCGCGCACGAGGGCGTGCACCCACTCGGGCAGCGCGAGGTCCTCGCCGGTGGCCGTCGCCATGCCACTCGTGACGTGCGCCAGCACATCGAGTCCCGACAGATCGCCCGTGCGGAAGGTGGCGGTCTTCGCACGACCGAGCAGCTGCCCGGTCAGGCCGTCCACTTCGTCGATGGTGAGGCCGTGCTCCATCATGCGGCGCATCGTGCTCACCATGCCGTACACACCGAGTCGGTTCGCAATGAACCCCGGCACATCCTTCGCGATCACGGTGCCCTTGCCCAGAATGCGCTCGGCGAAGGTGCGCAGGCCGCCGATCACCGCCGGATCCGTCTCGGGCGTGGGGATCAGCTCCAGCAGGTGCATGTACCGCGGGGGATTGAAGAAGTGCGTACCGAGGAAGCGGCGACGGAAGCGTTCACCGCGTCCCGCGAGCAGCGCCGCCATGGGAATGCCGGACGTGTTCGACGAGACGACGGCCGACGGCTTGAGCAGCGGCTCCAGCCGGGCGAAGAGTTGCTGCTTGGGCTCGGGGCGTTCGATGATCGCTTCGACGATCCAGTCGCAGTCCCGCAGCCACTCGAGGTGATCCTCGATGTTGCCGCAGCGGATGCGCGCGGCGGCCGATGGGTGCATGAAGGCCGCCGGCTTGGCCTTCAGGGTGCGCTGCAGACCCGCCATCGCGGGCCCGCTGCGATCAGGGGCGGCTGGATCGGACGAGCCGGGGATGTCGAGCAGGATGACGCGGAGGCCGGCAGACGCAGCGAGGGCAGCAATGCCGCTGCCCATCGCGCCGGCGCCCACGACCCCGACAGTGGTGACGCGCATGGAAGCTCCGGTGGCGCGCCGCACACCACGAAGGGCACGTCGGACGACGCGCCCCGGAACGCCGGGTGGGCGACGCTGGGGATTCCCGGGGGGGACGCGTGGAATGTCGGCCGCGGGCCGGAGCGGCGGAAGGGGGGGACGCGAAAAAATGCGACGGTCGCGTCGGGTTTTGTCCGTGCGGGGTCGCCGGATCGGGCGACCCCCGTCGCTGCGGCGGCCGCCGGCTCAGCTCCGGCGCAGTCGCTCGAAGAACACCTTCCGCGCCTTCGCCACCTTGGGGGCGACCACGCCCAGGCAGTACGGCTGTCGCGGATTGTTCGCGAAGTAATCCTGGTGGTACGACTCGGCCGCGTAGAAGGGCTGCACCGGCGTCACCTCGGTCACGATCGGATCGCGCCAGCTGCCGTCGGCGGTAAGCGCCGCGATGACGTCGCGCGCCGTCGCGGCCTGCTGCTTGTCGTGCGTGAAGATCACGCTCCGATACTGCGTGCCCACGTCGTGGCCCTGTCGATTCAGCGTGGTCGGATCGTGAATCACGAAGAACACTTCGAGCAGATCGCGGAACGTGATCTCGGCCGGATCGAAGGTGATCTGCACGACCTCCGCGTGTCCCGTGGCCCCGCTGCACACCTGCTCGTACGTGGGATTGGGGCGCGCGCCGCCCATGTAGCCGGAGAGCACACCGTGTACACCGCGCAGTTCGCGGTAGACGGCATCGAGACACCAGAAGCAGCCGCCGCCGAGCGTGGCGACACTGAGCGACGTGGGAGCAGGAGACGAAGTCATGAGCAACGTGGCGCGAGGCATGGCGACCGAAACCGCACTACGCCTGCAGCGCCGGGTGATATCCCTGCACGTCGTCGTAGTGGGCCTTGATGCGGGCGATGTCGGCGTCGGGTTCGACGTCGGCGTGCACCGTGAGCGTCGGGCCGAAGCGCACATGCTTGCGGCTCCAGTCGATCGCGGCGCACACGACGGGAACGTCGGCTGTTCGCGCGATGTGCCAGAAGCCGCTCCGCCACTTCGCGACCTTGTCGCGCGTGCCTTCGGGGGCGAGCACAAGCACCATCTGGTCGCGTTCGCGAAACGCCTGGGCCGTGCGCTCGACGAGCGCGTTGGCGGTGCGACGGTCCACAGGCATGCCGCCGATCGCCCGCATGAACCAGCCGAGCGGGGGGCGAAAGAGCGCGTCCTTGCCGAGCCAGGTGACGTCGAAGCCGAGCGCCCACTTGGCCGCGAGGCCGACTGGGAAGTCCCAGTTGGACGTGTGCGGCGCCACGATGCATACGAAGCGGGGCAGGTCGGGGATGGTCCCGGTGAGTTCCCACCCGAAGGTGCGCAGGACGGTTCGTCCCACCCATCGCATGAACGGGCCGCGATGCTGGGGGACGTGGGGCCCGAGGATGGGACGAGGGAGCGACGCCGCTCCCCCGCTGGCGTGATGCGGCGGCATGCGGTTCATTTGAGCGATGCCCGACAAGATTCGCAAGTCCGACGAGGAGTGGGCCGCGCAGCTCACGAAGATCCAGTTCAAGGTCACCCGAAAGCACGGCACCGAGCCGGCCTTCACCGGCGAGTACTGGGACCACCACGATCGCGGGACGTATCGGTGTGTCTGCTGCGGCGAGCCGTTGTTTGCGTCCGATACGAAGTTCGATTCCGGCACGGGCTGGCCGAGCTTCTGGGCGCCGATCGCCGAGCACGCCGTGGAGACGCAGACCGACCGCAGCTGGTTCATGACGCGCACCGAAGTGCACTGCGCGCGCTGCGATGCGCACCTGGGGCACGTCTTCGACGACGGGCCGAAGCCGACGGGATTGCGTTACTGCATGAACAGTGCGTCGTTGACGTTCGAGTCGGCGGAAGGATGAGGCGGATACGCGCGCGCGGTGCGCGGTCTCGACCGTCGTTCCGTACGTTCGGACGTGTGATGGCGCTTGCCGCGCTCATGGTGGGAGCACCGCTCTCCGCGCAGCATCGTGAGGCCGCCTTGGCGCCGGAGGTCTCCGCGCCGCATTTCGACATCGCGTCGCCTGCCCCGAGTGTCCTCGCGCGTCCCTATGCCCTGCGACGCGCCGCGAGCGCGGTTGCGCTCGGCATGGGCAATGTCGGGGCGGTGCTGACGGACGCCGACGTGCTGTTCTACAATCCCGCGATGCTCACGCAGGCGCGCGGCATGGCGCTCTCCGTACAGGCCGATCATCCCGATGCCACGAACGGCGCGATCGCGAGTGCGCAGACCCTGGGCGGACTGGGGCTTGGCCTCGGCGCACGCGTGGCGACCTGGCGCGGCTCGGCGCCTGACATGGCGTTCGTCCGTCCATCGCCGCGCGACATCGTGAGTTCGAGCGTTGCGCTCACCGCTGGTGCAGCGCGCGGCGTCGGACCGGTGCGCGTCGGCCTCTCGGCCACGTACGCGCGTGAAGCGAACGAGAACGCGCAGCGTGAGCATACGACGGTTGACGCCGCCGCGACGCTACCCTTCGGCCCGGGCAATGCGCTGAACGCCAGCGTGATCGTGCAGCACGTTGGTCGCGCGATCGCCCCCCTGGCTGACGATGAAGCGCCATGGCGCACCGTGTTTGCGTTTGGCGGGCGTAACTATCCGCTGGCGACCTTTTGGGATCTGTCGGCTTTCACGCAGGTCATGCTGGACGCGGATGGGACCATCCGCACCGCAGGCGGTGCGGAACTCGCCTGGGTACCACTCGAGGGGGTGTCGCTCGCCTTGCGCGGCGGTGTGCGCGATGGTGCGCCGGTTGAACGGCCGTACACGGCCGGCGTTGGTGTCTCACTCGACAACTGGTCGCTGGATTACGCGCTCGATCCGCGACGTGATGGCCGAGTGGCGCACCGCGTCGGCGTGCGCATTCGCTGACGTCTCGCTCCCCTCGGGCGTTCGCCGTCGCCAGACGGACCCCGTCGCCGGTTCTCGTATATTAGATCGCTGTTCCTTCCTCCCCGCCTTCGACATTCGCTCGAGGTCATGCCCATGAAGTCTGCTCTGCTCATCGCCGCGCTGATTGCGCCGGCCGCGAACGATCCACGGCTCGCCACGTCTGCGCGCGCCGACGTGCCCGTCGCAGCGGGTTCGTCCGCGACCGCGATCGACGCCGTTGCCACCGCCGAGTCGTTCATCGCCTTCGGTTCATCCGTCGCGCTCAGCGGCGAATGGGCGTTCGTGGGCGAACCGCGCGGCACGCCGTCGGGGCGCGTGCATGTGTACCGTCGCGGCCCGACGGGGTGGCGCGCGGTGAGCACGCTGGCGGCCCCCGATGCGCAGCCCAATGACGGCTTCGGTGCGCGGGTCGCGACCGATGGCACCACGCTGCTCATCACGCGCCAGAGCACGGCCGCGTCGGCTGACGGCGGTCGCGGGGCCGTCTTTGCGTACCGTCGCGCGGCGAACGGCACGTGGACGTCGATCGGGACGTGGACGGCCGATACGCCGCTGCCGCGCGCGAACTTCGGCGGTGCGCTGTACGTGCAGGGCGACCTGGCGCTGGTTGGCGCGCCCACGCACGAGCGTGGCAAGGTGTTTGTGTTCAAGCGGGATGCCGCTGGTGCGTGGGCGCCGTCGTCGCGCCTCGAGGCGACCGATGCGGCCGATGGTGATCTGTTCGGTTCGTCCATTGCGGTTGACGGTGATCGCGTCGCCGTCGGCGCGCCTGGCCGCGGCACCGGCAAGGGCGCCGTCTTCGTGTTCACGCGCTCGAGTGATGGCTCGTACGCGCCGCAGGCGATGGTGGTCGCTGGCGCCGGCACCGACAATGCGAATCTCGGCGCGAGCATTGCGCTCGCGGGCAACCGACTTGTGGCGGGTGCCCCGGGCGCGTTCACGCCGGAAGGACGTCGTGGCGCGGGCATGGGGCAGGTCACCGTGTTCGAGTACAGCACCGTCGCCGAGATCTGGCGTGAGCGGCAGAGCTTCGTACCGTTCCAGTCGGGCACGGCGCGCTTCGGTGAGTCGGTGGCGATCGCGGGCAATGAACTCTGGATCGGTGCACCGGCCAGCCAGTTCCGCACCGGGCGCATCTACCGCGTGCAGCCCGATCGGACGGGCGCGTGGGAGGGGATGCGTCTCCTCAGCGTGGGCGAGATCGAACCCGGCGCGAGCTTCGGCATGGCGATGGCGATCTCTGGTGCGACAGCCGCGATCGGCATGCCCACGGACGCGGGTGGCGAAGGCAGCGTGATGTTCCTCGCGCGTTCGGCGGCTGGTGCGTGGACGTCGTTTGGGATCGTGTTCCCGCAGTCCACCGCGAAGACGTTCAGCGCCGTGAAGGGCAAGGAAGTGCTCTGCGGCAGCGACGGCAAGGCGGGCGAGTTCGAGTGCGGCAACGCGTCGCTGCTGTCGTTCCTCCCCATCGAGGCGATCGGTGGCAAGCGTGGCACCAACATGAACGACAACTGGGGATGGACCGATCCGCAGACGGGCCGCGAGATCGCCATTCTCGGTCGCACCGATGGCACGTCGTTCGTGGACATCACCGATGCGGCCAATCCGCGCTACCTCGGCAACCTGCCCAAGACCAAGGGCTCGCCGTCGGCCGCGTGGCGCGACATGAAGGTGTACAAGGACCACGTCTTCATCGTGGCCGACAACTCCGGTGAGCACGGCATGCAGGTGTTCGACCTGACGCGCCTGCGCACCGTGCGCACGCCGCAGCTGTTCGCGCCCGATGTGACGTACGATCGCGTGAACAGCGCGCACAACATCGTGTCGAACGAAGAGACCGGCTTCATGTACATCGTGGGCGGCTCGGGTGGTGGTGAAACGTGCGGTGGTGGCCATCACGCGGTGGACGTGCGCGAGCCCAAGAAGCCGAAGTTCGCCGGCTGCTTCGGTGACACGAAGACCGGACGCGCCGGCACCGGCTATTCGCACGATTCGCAGTGCGTGGTGTACCGCGGCCCCGACCAGCGCTACACCGGGAAGGAGATCTGCTTCGGCTCGAACGAGACGGCGATTGCGATCACCGACGTGACCGACAAGAAGAACCCGGTGTACCTCTCGCGCGCGGCGTATCCGAATGTGGCCTACGCGCATCAGGCCTGGCTCACCGAAGATCAGAAGTTCCTCTACCTGAACGACGAAGGCGACGAGTCGGCCGGTGTGGGCGAGGCGGGCAAGGGCACGCGCACGCTCGTGTGGGACGTGCAGGACCTCACCGATCCGGTGCTGGTGAAGGAGCACGTGGGCACGAGCAAGGCGATCGACCACAACCTGTATGTGAAGGGCGATCGCATGTATCAGGCCAACTACACGTCGGGGCTGCGCATCCTCGATGTGAGTGATCCGCGCAACCCGAAGGAAGTCGGCTTCCTCGATACGCACCCCGGCGATCCGGGCACGCCAACGTTCAACGGCGCGTGGAGCGTGTATCCGTACTTCAAGAGCGGCTCGATCGTGGTCACGAGCATCGGTGAAGGCGTGTTCTTCGTGAAGGACCGCACGCGGCGGGTGGTGCAGTGAGCCGCGCGGCGTCGGTGCGGGCCACGCCATGGCGTGTGCTTTGGGCCGCGCTCGCGAGTGTGCTCGCGGCGGGCGCCACGGCCGACGCCCAGCAGGGCTCGAAGCTCTACGTGGTGAACCAGGCGGGCGCGACGATTTCGGTGATCGATCAGGAGAAGCTGGCGATCGACACCGTGCTCGATCTGCGCACGCTTGGCTTCACGGCCAACGCCAAGCCGCATCACGTGGCCGTGGAGAATGACGGCAGCTTCTGGTACGTGTCGCTGATTGGCGATGGGCGCGTGCTCAAGTTCGATCGCGCGAATCGGCTGGTTGGTCAGGTGCGTCTCGAAACGCCCGGGCTGTTGTCGCTCGATCCGGTGCACGATTCGCTCTACGTGGGCCGGTCGATGACGGCGGTCAATCCGCCCAAGGCGATCGGCGTGATTGCGCGGCGACCGTTCACGCTCGTCGACGAGCATGAAATCGTGATTCCGCGCCCGCACGCGCTGGCGGTCTCGCTCGACGGCGCGTGGGTGCATACGGCCTCACTCGCCGAGAATCGCATCGCGTCCATCGAAGTGAAGACCGGGCGTGTGCGTCTCACCACCATTCCCGGTGTCGAGCGGTCGCTGGTGCAGTTCGCGCTCTCGCCCGATGGGCGCTGGATGGTGGCGGGTGGTGAACTGTCGAACACGCTGCTGGTGTTCGATCTCACGTCGCCGCCGCCGTTCACGCCGGCGCGCGAAGTGCCACTGGCCGGCAAGCCGTGGGAAGTCCGCTTTTCGCCCGACGGTCGTACGGTGTATGTGACGCTGCTCGCGAAGAACGGTGTCGCGGAACTCGACGCGAGTACGTGGGAGGTGAAGCGCACCATGGACGAGAAGTTCGCCCAACCGTACGGCATGATCCTGCGCGCTGATGGGCGCTACGCGTTCGTCACCAACCAGAACGCCGCGCCCGTACACGAAGGACACAGTGGGCACGCCATGCACGGCATGGACGGGCAGGCGGCAAATAATGGGTGGCTCACGATCCTCGATCTCATGACGGGTGCGGTGAAGGCCACGCTGCCGCTGGGCAACGGGCCCACAGGCGCTGGGGCGGCGCGCGCGCGCTGATGCGGCTCGGATTGCGATCGTTGGGCGTGCGGTCGGTGCGCGGATGGCGTCGCCAACGGTTGGGCGCGGTCGTGTGGCTGCTCACCGCGGCCATTGGGGGATGTCAGAGTGCGGCGGCACGGCCTGTCGCGGGGGGGCCGGAGGCACCCGACGCCGCGCCGGCACTGCGCGACACGGCACCTCGCTTCGAGCGGCGTGTCGATCCGTTCCCCGTGCTGGACGCGAACGGCGGCCCGTCGCTCCAGCCGTTTCTGGGGGGCTTCGACGTACCGCGCCCGCAACTCGTGGACATTGACGGCGACGGCGACCTCGATCTGTTCGTGCAGGAGCAGTCGAATGCGCTCATGTTCTTCGAGAACGTGAATGGCACGCTCACCTGGCGGAGCGATCGCTGGTACGATCTCCCCATTGGTGAGTGGTACCGCTTCGCCGATCTCGATGGCGACGGCCGCATCGATCTGCTCAGCGAGAGTCCGGTGAGCTACATTCGCGCCTGGCGCAATGTGGGCACGCGCGCCGACGCGCAGTTCCGCATCGCCGTCGACTCCCTCGCCGACAGCGACGGGAAGCCGATTCCGGCCGATCGACAGAACATCCTCAACATCGTCGACATCGACTGCAACGGCCGGCTCGACCTGTTCATCGGACGCGTGGCCGGCACGGTGGATCGCTTCGAAGCGCTGCCCGGTACGGAGCGCGATGGAGTGCCGCGCTTTGTGCTGCACACCGAGCAGTTCGAAGGGATCATCGTCACCGGACCCATTCCCGGCTCACCCGGCGCCGAGCCGAGCGGTCCCGCACACGCGCCCGGCCTCGAGCACGGCTCGCAGCGCCATGGGGCGAACACGCTCGCGTTCGGCGACATCGACGGCGATGGCGACCAGGATCTCTTCTGGGGCGACTACTTCGAGGCGGGCGTGCTGCTCATGGAGAATCGTGCCCAGCAGTGCGTCGAACCGAATCTGCGGGGCGAGCACGTCGGCTTTCCGCGAGGCGCCCCCGTGCGCACGAGTGGCTACAACGCGCCGACCCTTGGTGATCTCGATGGGAATGGACTGCTCGATCTCGTGATTGGCGTCATTGGCGGCGCCTACACGCCGCGCACGACGGCCGTGGACAATCTGCTCTTCGTGGCGCAGGAATCGCGTGGCACGTTCTCGGTGCGCACGCGTCGCCTCATCAACACGATCGACGTGGGCAGTGAGTCCATGCCGGCGCTGGTGGACCTCGATGGCGACGGCGATCTCGACCTGCTCGTGGGCAACAAGATCGCACCCGACACCGACGCCACCGGCACGATCACGTGGTTCGAGAATGTCGGGAGCGCAGCGGCGCCGAGTTTCCGGGAGCGTGGGTTGCTGCCATTGCGTGGCGACTTCCACTACGCGCCCACCATGGCCGACCTCGATGGTGATGGCCGCGCGGAACTCATCACCGGCACCTGGCGCGATGTCGTGCAGGTGTGGCGCAATACGGGGAGTACGACTGCACCGCAGTGGACGCTCGCCGATAGCGCGCTCATCACCCTCACGCGCGGCAGCAACACCGCCCCGGCGTTCGCCGACCTCGACGGTGATGGTGACCTCGACCTGCTCGTGGGTGAGGGGAGCGGGCAGCTCAACCTGTATCGCAACGTCGGCACACGCACCGCACCACGATTCGAACTCGTGAGCGATACGTTCCTCGACATCGACGTAGGACGACGGAGCGCACCGCTCTTCGTGGATCTGCGCGGTGACGGGAAGCCCGATCTGTTCCTCGGCAGCGAGGATGGCGGAGTCCAGCACTGGCGCAACGTGTCCGTCGGCGCGGACATCCGCTTTGAGCGCGTGGCCGATCTCGACGTGCGCACGGGACTCTTCTCCGCGCCCGCCGCCGGTGACCTCGACGGCGACGGGGACCTCGACCTCATCGTCGGCACGGCCGCTGGCGGCTTGCGGTATTTCGAGAACACGCGCGCACGCCGCTCGCGCTGAGCGAGTCAGCGAAAGATGGCGACGTCC
>ERZ1066123.129-NODE-129-length-62091-cov-14.743133_pt1 | contig 62091 bp, 55 predicted proteins | sample MGYA00382770_ERZ1066123 | MGnify/ENA primary metagenome ERZ1066123 (study PRJEB33369, sample SAMEA5778353) | biofilm metagenome | biome: Industrial cooling water; feature: Water cooling tower basin; material: Biofilm | place: United Arab Emirates | collected...
TCCGGGCGCGACGGCCCCCCACCCCGGCCCTCCCCACGAGGGGGAGGGGGAAGGGGCCGTTGGTCTGGGGGACGGCGGCGCCGTGTCCGTTCATGGGACGTTCGGCTGCCCGCAGGGTTGGGGCGGCGCGGGGCAAGGACGGTGAACGGGCGGCCGGGTTTAGGGAGTGTCGCCCCTCCCCCTCGTGGGGAGGGGATGGGGGTGGGGGCTTCCGGGCGCGACGGCCCCCCACCCCGGCCCTCCCCACGAGGGGGAGGGGGAAGGGAAACACGGGTCTCGCAGAACGACGCCCTACGCCAGCCCCGCCGCGGCCATCAGGCGCTCGGCCTGGTCCTCCATCAGCCGCTCCGCCGCGCGGCCTTCGACCGGCACCCGGCCGCGCTCCAGGAAAAGCGGGAAGGCCAGCGGCGTCACCCGGGGCAGCCGCAGGCCGTCGATCCGGCCCGCCACGCGGGTCAGCAGCTCCTCCACCCGGCCGAAGTCGATCAGGCCGCGCATCGTCTCCTCGCGCGTGATGTCGAGCATGACGTGGCCGGGATCGTACTTGCGCAGCGTGTCGTAGAGGATGTCGGACGAGAAGGTGGCCTGCCGCCCGGTCTTGCGGCGGCCCCTGGCGTTGCGCTCGATCAGGCCCGCGATGATCGCGGCGTTGCGGAAGGTGCGCTTCATCAGGGCGTTGCCCTGCAGCCACTGCTCCAGCCCCGCCTTGATGTCGGCGAGATCGAACAGGGGCAGGGGGTCCAGCACCGGCTCCAGCCCCCAGATGAGCGTCGCGTAGTCGGTCGCGACGAAGCCCAGCGGGTCGAGCCCCGCCTCCTCCATCCGCTTCGTCAGCAGCAGGCCCAGCGTCTGCTGCGCGTTGTGCCCGGCGAAGCCGTAGACGCAGAGATGCTCGCGCCCCTCGTGCGGGAAGGTCTCGCACAGCAGGCGGCCCTCGCGCGGAAGCTGGCTCACCTCGCGCTGCAGGGCCAGCCAGTGGGCGGTGTGGGCGGGTAGTTCGGGCCAGTCGAGCCGGTCCATGAGGTCGACGATCCGCAGCGCCAGGGCGGCGGAGGTGGGGAACTTCGCGCCCGCGAAGGTCGCGACCTTCGGGTCGCGGCCGGGCTGGCGGGTCACCTCGACCGTCATCTCGCTCAGGCCCTCGTAGCGGACGACCTCGCCGCCCATGAGGAACGTGTCGCCGGGGGTGAGCGAGGCGGCGAACCCTTCTTCCACCTCGCCCAGGGGGGTGCCGCCGAAGCGGCGCCGGAGGCGGACCTTCAGCACCTCGGCGTCGATGATGGTGCCGACGTTCTGGCGGATCACCAGCGCCGCGCGGGGGTCGCGCAGCGTCCAGCGGCCGTCGCGGACCATCAGCCGCTGCCAGCGGTCGTAGGCGCGCAGCGCATAGCCCCCGGTGGCGACAAAATCGAGGCAGGCGTCGAACTGCTCGCGCGGAAGGTCCGCATAGGGGCCGGCGGTCGCCACCTCGGCGTAAAGCGCATCGGCATCGAAGGGGCCGGCGCAGGCCATCAGAAGGATGTGCTGGCACAGCACGTCGCGCGGGCCGGGGCCGCGCGGCTCGCCGTCGAGCTTGCGTTCGCGCACCGCCTCCAGCGCGCAGACGCACTCCAGCACCTCGAAGCGGTTCGCGGGCACGATCAGCGCCTTCGAGGGCGTGTCGTAGCGGTGGTTCGCCCGCCCGATCCGCTGCACCAGGCGCTTGACGTTCTTGGGCGCCCCCACCTGCACCACGAGGTCGACGTTGCCCCAGTCGATCCCGAGGTCGAGCGTGCTGGTGCAGACCACGGCGCGCAACGCGCCCGCCACCATCGCCGCCTCCACCCGGTCGCGCTGCTCGCGCGCGAGCGACCCGTGGTGGATCGCGATCGGCAGGCCGCCCTCGTTCTGAAGCCAGAGGTCGTGGAAGAACAGCTCCGCCTGGGCGCGGGTGTTGTGGAAGATGAGCGTCGTGCCGTGCCTGCGCACCTCGTCGAGAATCGCGGGGATCGCGTAGCGCCCGCCGCGCCCGGCCCAGGGAGGTGGGGCGTCGGCGTGGAGGATGGCGATGTCGGGGTCGGGGCCGGGGTCGGCCTCGAGGACGCGGCAGCCGCGCGGGTCGAGGTAGCGGGCGAGCGCGGGCGGGTCGTTCACCGTGGCCGACAGCCCGACGCGCCGCAGGCCGGGGGCGAGGGCCGCGAGCCGCGAGAGGGCGAGCATGAGCTGGTCGCCGCGCTTGCCTTCCGCGAGCGCGTGGATCTCGTCGACGATCACGCGCCGCAATCCGGCGAAGATGCGCGGCGCGTCCTCGTAGCTGAGCAGGAGGGCGAGGCTTTCGGGCGTCGTCAGCAGGATGTGCGGCGGGTCGCCCCGCTGGCGCTGGCGCTGCGTGTGGGAGGTGTCCGAGGTGCGGTCCTCGATGCGGATCGCGAGCTTCGCCCCCTCCACCGGGCGGCGGAGGTTGCGGCGGATGTCGGCCGCGAGCGCCTTCAGGGGGGAGATGTAGATCGTGTGCAGGCCGGGGTCGGGGCGTTCCCCGAGTTCGGCCAGCGTGGGCAGGAAGCCCGCCAGCGTCTTGCCACCCCCGGTGGGCGCGATGAGGAGCGTGGCGGGATCGTCCTTCGCCGCCAGCATCGCCCGCTGGTGGGGGTGGAGCGTCCAGCCCTGTTCGGCGAACCAGTCGGCAAGGGGGGCGGGCAGGTCGGTCATTCCTCTCGATATAGGCGGCGGGGCGGGGCGCGGAAAGCCGCGCGCGGCCCGATTGCGCTTGCGCGCGCGGGGGCCGCCGCCTATCCCCGTGCGTCATGAAGCTGCTGTTCCTCGGCGACGTGATGGGGCGGGCGGGCCGCGCCGCGGTGGCCGAGCGGCTGCCGGGACTGCGCGCCGAATGGGCGCTCGATTTCGTGGTCGTCAACGGCGAGAACGCGAGCGCGGGCGTGGGCCTGACGCCCGAGCATGCGCGGGTGCTGCTGGCGGCGGGGGCAGACTGCGTGACGCTGGGGGACCATGCCTTCGACCAGAAGGACATGCTTTCGTTCATCGAGACCGAGCCGCGCATCCTTCGCCCGCTCAACTTCGCCAGGGCCGCGCCGGGCAGGGGCGCGCGGGTGTTCGAGGCGCGGGGGCGCAAGGTGCTGGTCGCGCAGGCGCTGGGGCAGGTCTTCATGAAGCGCCCCTTCGACGATCCGTTCAGCGCGCTGGATGCCGTTCTGCGCGCGCATCCGCTGGGCGGCCTCGCGCAGGTGGTCGTCGTGGACATCCATGCCGAGGCGACCAGCGAGAAGATGGCGCTGGGCCACTTCTGCGACGGCCGCGCGAGCCTTGTCGTGGGCACGCACACGCATGTCCCCACCGCCGATGCGCAGATCCTGGGCGGGGGCACGGCCTACCTGACCGACGCGGGCATGTGCGGCGACTACGACAGCGTGATCGGCATGGACAAGGCCGAGCCCCTGCGGCGGTTCATCACCGGCATGGCCCGGGGACGGTTCGAGCCCGCCGCAGGCGAGGCGACGCTCTCGGGCGTCTATGTCGAGACCGACGACCGCACGGGCCGCGCGGCCCGGGTCGTGCCGGTGCGGGTCGGCGGCCGGCTGGCCGGGCAGCGGCCGTGAGCGGCGGGGCGCGCGCATGTTCGGACTGACGCTGCCCGCCGAGGCGCAGCCCTGGGTGGCGATGGCGATCCTCGCGGTGATGCTGGTGCTGTTCCTGCGCGAGACCTACGCGCCCGAGACGGTGGCGATCGGCGGGGCGGCGGTGATGCTGGTCCTGGGGATCCTGCCCGTCGCGGCCGCCACCGAGGTCCTGTCGAACGCCGCCCCCTGGACCATCGCGCTCCTGTTCCTGCTGATGGGGGGGCTCGTCCGCACCGGCGCGCTGGAACTGGTCACGCGCGCGGCCGAGAGGCGCGCGGCCGAGAGCCCGCGGCGGACGCTGGCGGGCCTGTTCGGCTTCGTCGCCGGCGCCTCGGCCTTCATGAACAACACCCCCGTGGTGGCCGTGATGATCCCGGTGGTGATGCAGGTTGCGCGGAAGATGAACCTCTCGCCCTCGAAGCTGCTGATCCCGCTGTCGTACATGACGGTGCTCGGGGGGATGATCACGCTGATCGGCACCTCGACCAACATCCTCGTGGACGGCGTGGCGCGGGCCGAGGGGCTGGAGCCCTTCGGCATCTTCGAGATCGCGCCGCTCGGCCTCGCGATGACGCTGGCGGGGGGGATCTACCTCGCGCTCTTCGCCGGCCGCCTGCTTCCCGACCGGCAGTCGCTGGGGATGCTGCTGAACGACCGCCGGCGGATGAAGTACTTCACCGAGGTCGCGGTGCCCGAGGGGTCGGGGCTGATCGGCCAGCCGGTGCTGGGCGTCGCGATGTTCAAGGACGAGGGCGTGCGCGTGATCGACGTGCTGCGCGGCGACGCCTCGCTGCGCCGCGACCTCGCCGGCGCGGTGCTCGAGGCGGGCGACCGCGTGGTCCTGCGGACCGAGATGACGCAGCTTCTCGGGATGCAGACCAGCAAGGACGTGCGGCTCGTCGACAAGCTGAGCTCCGTGGCGACCGAGACGGTCGAGGTGCTGATCTCGCCCGGCTGCCGGATGGAGGGCCGCTCGCTCGGCGAACTGCGGCTGCGCCGGCGCTACGGGGTCTACGTGCTCGCCGCGCACCGGCGCAACCAGAACATCGGCCGCCAGATGGACGACCTGATCGTGCGCGTGGGCGACACGCTGCTGCTGGAGGGCGCGCCCGGCGACATCCAGCGGCTGGCGGCGGACATGGACCTCGTGGACATCAGCCAGCCCTCGGTGCGCGCCTTCCGCCGGACCAAGGCCCCGATCGCGATCGCGGCGCTGGCGGGCGTGGTAATCCTCGCGGCCCTCGACGTGGCCCCGATCCAGATGCTCGCGGTCGTGGCGGTCGCGGCGATCCTGCTCGCGCGCTGCGTCGACAGCGACGAGGCGCTGTCCTTCGTCGACGGCCGGCTTCTCGCGATGATCTTCGGGATGCTCGCGGTCGGCGCGGGCCTTGACCAGTCGGGCGCGGTGGGGCTGATCGTGGGCCTGGCCGCGCCCTGGATGGCCGACCTGCCGCCGTTCGCTATGATCTTCTTCGTCTACTTCCTCGGCCTCGTCATGACCGAGTTCCTGTCCAACAACGCGGTCGCGGTGATCTACACGCCGATCGCGATAGAGCTGGGCCTGTCGCTGGGGATGGACCCGCGGCCCTTCGCGGTGGCGGTGATGTTCTCGGCCTCGGTCGCCTTCGCGACGCCGATCGGCTACCAGACCAACATGATGGTCTACGGCCCGGGGGGCTACCGCTTCACCGACTACCTGCGGGTCGGGGTGCCGCTCAACGTGCTGACGGGGGTGGTGGCCTGCCTCCTGATCCCGCTGATCTGGCCGCTCTAGGCGGACTTGCGGGCCGGCGCGGGGCTGTCCTATAGAGCGCCCGGCAGACGAGCGAGGGGATCATGGCGGGCCATTCCAAGTGGGCGAACATCCAGCACCGGAAGGGCCGGCAGGACAAGCTGCGCGCCAAGCTGTTCTCCAAGCTCGCCAAGGAGATCACCGTCGCGGCCAAGATGGGCGACCCCGACCCCGAGAAGAACCCGCGCCTGCGGCTGGCGGTCAAGGCCGCGCGCGCGGCCTCGTGCCCGCGGGACGTGATCGACCGGGCGATCCGGAAGTCGCTGGGCGGCGAGGGCGACGACTACGCCGAGGTCCGCTACGAGGGCTACGGCCCCAACGGCATCGCCGTGATCGTCGAGACGATGACCGACAACCTGAACCGGACCGCGTCGAACGTCCGCAGCTACTTCACGAAGAACGGCGGCAACCTCGGGACCACCGGCAGCGTCAGCTTCATGTTCGACCGGGTGGGCGAGATCACCTATCCGCCCGAGGCGGGCGACGCCGACACGGTGATGATGGCGGCACTGGAGGCGGGAGCCGACGATGTCGAGTCCGACGGGGACGGGCACTGGATCTACTGCGCGCCCGACGCGCTGTCCGACGTGTCCGAGGCGCTCGAGGCCAGCCTGGGCGAGTCGACCGAGTCGAAGCTCGTCTGGCGGCCGCAGAACCGCACCAACGTCGACTACGACACCGCGGTGAAGCTGATGAGGCTGATCGACACGCTGGAGGAGGACGACGACGTGCAGACGGTGACCGCGAACTTCGACCTGCCCGAGGACGTCGCCGCGCGGCTTCAGTAGACCCCCTGCGCCGCGCAGCAAAAAGCCCCCGTCGCCGGGGGCTTTCGCGGATCCGTGCGTGGCCGGTCAGGCCCGGCGGCCGGTCGGGACGAAGGCGCGCCCGTCCGCGGTGACGGTCGGGTCGACCGCGCCCATGCGGCCTCCGAACCAGCCGGCGACGCCGCCGAGCACCAGCGCCAGCGCGGCGAGAAGCGCCCCGCTCGACACGGCGGTGGTGGCGGTGTCGGCCACCTCGGTCGCGGTCTCCTCGACGTCGGCGACGGTCTCGCGATACTGCGCCTCGTATTCGGCGACGCGGGTGCGGGCCTCCTCGACCGGGATCCCCTGCGCGGTGGCGATGGCCTGCGCCGCCTCCTCGCGCGCCGCGTCGGCCTGCGCCGGGTCACCCGTCACGAGCGCCTGGACCGCGGCGGTGGCGGCGTCGCCGGCCTCGGCGGGCACGCCCGTGCCGAGCGCGCCGGTGATCGCCGAGGCGATGCCGGCGAAGGGGTCCTCGTCACCCGCCGCGGCGGTCGCGGTCGCCTGCGTGGCGGCGCCGGCGGTCTGCGCGAGGCCCGAGGCGGCGGCGGTCACCGTGTTGAAGGCGCCGCCGATGACGCTGCCGATCGCCGAGGTCAGCAGGTAGAACACGACGAGCGTCGACAGCGCCCAGGCGGTGACGCCGTGCCAGCCAGCGGTCGACTCCTTCGGGCGGCCCGAGAGACGCCCGGCCGCATATCCCCCGATGAGCGCGGCGAGGATGCCCGAGACGGTCCACCAGACGCCCGCGCCGATCGACAGGCCCGCCGCGGTCGGGTTCTCGGCCGCGCCCGCGCCGGGGTCGAGGGTCGAGGCGCCGATGCCGATGCCGATCATGTTGAAGATCAGCTGCAGCACGAGCGAGACGACGACGCCGGCGAAGACCGCGCCCCAGGAAATGTTGTTGATCATGATGCTGCGCATGTCCTCGGCCGGGGTGACCGGGCTCACATGCGGTGCATCGGTGTTGCCGCGACCGCGCGGCGTGCTTGTCTGGAGGGTGTCGGTCATCGGGAACCTCGTTCTGTGATGCGGCCCCGTTGCCGGGCCATCCTGTCGCAGCGGCCGATGGCCGCCGCTCGCCCCGGTGTAACTGCGCGGATGCGCCGGAGTTCCCGGCCCCGCCGCGCGGATCCCCGCGGGTGCGCCCTTGCGGGTTGGGCGCCGTTCGGGTCAGGTCCGCGCATGGACGGGCGGGAGCGAGCGACGGGCGGCCTCGGCCGCCCGGTGGAGGGGGTGGCCTGGATGGTCGCGTCGGGCCTGTCGTTCGTCGCGATGACCGGGATCGTGCGGCATCTGGGGACCGACCTCCCCGCCGCGCAGGGCGCGTTCCTGCGCTTCGCGCTGGGGCTCGTGTTCCTCGCCCCCGCGGTGGCGGCGCTGGTCCGCGAGGGCGTGCCGCGCCCGGCGCTGCGGCTCTACGGCGGGCGCTGCCTCGTGCACGCGGCGGCGGTGGTCCTGTGGTTCTTCGCCATGGCCCGGCTGCCGGTGGCCGAGGTGACGGCGATCGGATACCTCAACCCGGTGCTGGTCACGGCGGGGGCAGCGCTGATCTTCGGCGAGGCGCTGGGCTGGCGGCGCGCGCTCGCGGGCCTCGCGGCCCTCGCGGGCGCGATGCTGGTGCTGCGCCCGGGCCTGCGCGAGGTCACGGGCGCGCATCTCGCGCAGGTCGGGGCGGCGGTCTTCTTCGCCGGATCCTACCTGATCGCGAAGCGCCTGACGGCGACCGAGGGCGCGGGACGGATCGTGGCGGCGCTCTCGGTCGGGGTGACGCTGTGCCTCGCGCCGCTGGCCTGGTGGGTCTGGGTGCCGGTGGGGCCGGTGCGGCTCGGCTGGCTGCTGGCGGTGGCGGGGCTGGCGACCTCGGGCCACTACTGCATGACGCGGGCCTTCGCCGCGGCCCCGCTGGCGGTGACGCAGCCGGTGACGATGCTGCAGCTCGTCTGGGCGACGGCGCTGGGGGTGGCGGTGTTCGCGGACCCGGTCGACCCCTTCGTGCTGGCGGGCGGCGCCACCATCATCGGCGCGGTGACGTGGAACACCTGGCGCGAATCGGCGGGGTTGCGCGGCGGGCCCGCGCGGGGCGTTGCGCCGGACCCCTAGCGCCGCGCGGGACGGTCGCGTCGCGTTCATCCCCGTCCCGGTAGGGCTGCGACCGACCCCAGGCCCGGAGGACCCCATGCCCGACCAGTCGAAGATCCTGTCGCTGCCCTACATCATGCCGGCGCAGGCGCAGAAGCACGTCACCCACAACGAGGCGCTGCGGCTTCTGGACGTGCTGGTGCAGCTGGCCGTGTCGACCCGCGATGCCTCTGCCCCCCCGGCCGATCCGGCGATGGCCGAGCGCCACATCGTCGGCCCCGCGCCGACCGGGGCCTGGGCCGGGCGGGCGGGGCAGATCGCGCTCTGGGGCGGGACGGCGTGGGAGTTCCTCGCGCCGCAGCCCGGCTGGCGTGCGCATGTGCTGGCCGACCGGGTCACGGTGACCTGGACCGGCACGGCCTGGGCGGCGCCCGAGACGGGCGGCGGCGGCGGTCCGGCGAACCCGCCGACGCTGGGGATCAACGCGACGCCCGACGCCACCAACCGGCTGACCGTGTCGTCGGCCGCGACGCTGCTGAACCACGAGGGCGCGGGCCACCAGCTGAAGGTCAACCGCGCCGGCGCCGCCGACACCGCGAGCCTGCTGTTCCAGTCGGGCTTCTCGGGCCGGGCCGAGATGGGCGTGATGGGCGGCGACGACTTCGGCGTGAAGGTCTCGGCCGACGGCGCCGCCTTCCGCAGCGCGCTGACCGCCGAGGCCGCGACCGCCCGGGTCACGCTGCACCAGCCCCTGCTGCTCGAGGGGCAGGCGGCGGACCCCGCCGACCCGGCGAACGGCACGGTCTGGGCGCAGGCGGGAAGCGGACGCCTGCGCGCGCGCGTGGGAGGCGTCACGCGCGCGCTCGACCAGCAGCAGGGGTCGTCCTTCCTGGTGCCGCCAGCGGGCGAGTACGTGATGACGACCGCGCCCGGGGGGGGCGGGGCCACGATCACCGCGACCGGCTTCGCGGGACGGGTCGACATCTATCCCTTCGTGCCGCGCGCCGACATCGCCGTCGACCGCCTCGCGGTCAACGTCCTGACCGCGGCCGCGGGCGCGCTGGTGAAGATCCTCGTCTACGCCAGCGACGAGAACGGCCGGCCCGGCGCGCTGCTGGTCGAGACGGGCGACCTCGACTGCGGGACCACCGGCGTGAAGAACGCGACCGCGGCGCTGACCTTCCGCTGCGGGGTCACCTACTGGATCGGCGCGCGCCACAGCGCCGCGGCCGTCCTGTCGGGCTGGGCGCTGAGCGCGACGCCCGACCTGAACGGCGGAAACCCCGCGACGTCGCTGCGCAAGACGCTGCGCCGCACCCTGGCCTACGCAACCCCCGCGCCCGCCGGCTGGACCTACGCGGCGGCCGAGATCAGCGGGGCCGGGGGCGTCGCGATCTGGCTGCGGATCGGGTGACCCGGCGGTTTGACTCCGTCCGGCCCGCTGTCTAGGAGGGCGGCGGGCAGCGGCGGGGCGGCGCATGAAGATCGCGATGATCGGCACGGGGTACGTGGGCCTCGTCTCGGGGGTCTGCTTCTCGGACTTCGGCCACCACGTCGTCTGCGTCGACCGCGACGCGGCCAAGGTGGACCGCCTGAGGAAGGGCGAGATCCCGATCTTCGAGCCGGGGCTCGACGACCTGCTTGCGCGCAACGTGGCCGCCGGGCGGCTGTCGTTCACGCTCGACCTCGCGCAGGCGGTGGCCGGGGCGGATGCGGTGTTCATCGCGGTGGGCACGCCCACGCGGCGCGGCGACGGGCACGCGGACCTGACCTACGTGATGGCGGCGGCCGAGGAGATCGGCGCCGCGCTGACGGGCCACACGGTCGTCGTCACCAAGTCGACGGTGCCGGTGGGCACGAACCGCAAGGTCGCCGAGGCGGTGGCGCGCGCGGCGCGCGGCATCCCCTTCGACGTCGCCTCCAACCCCGAGTTCCTGCGCGAGGGGGCCGCGATCGACGACTTCATGCGGCCCGACCGCGTGGTGGTGGGCGTGGAATCGGAGGCCGCGCGGCGGGTCATGGCCGAGGTCTACCGCCCGCTGTTCCTGCGCGAGTTCCCGGTGGTCTTCACGGGGCTCGAGTCGGCCGAGATGATCAAGTACGCGGCCAACGCGTTCCTCGCGACCAAGATCACCTTCATCAACGAGATCGCGGCGCTGTGCGAGAAGGTGGGGGCCGACGTGAAGGCGGTGGCGAAGGGCATCGGGCTCGACGGCCGGATCGGGAACAAGTTCCTCCACGCAGGCCCGGGCTACGGCGGGTCGTGCTTCCCGAAGGACACGAAGGCGCTGGCCCGGATCGGGCAGGAGCATGCCGTGCCCATGCAGATCACCGAGACCGTCATCAAGGTCAACGAGGAGATCAAGCGCCGCATGATCGGCAAGATCGAGGACCTGCTCGACGGCCGCCTGGCGGGGCGGGTGGTCTCGGTCCTCGGCGTGACCTTCAAGCCGAACACCGACGACATGCGCGATGCGCCGAGCCTCACGATCGTGCCCGCGCTCGTCGGGCACGGCGCGAAGGTCCGCCTGTCGGACCCCGAGGGCCGGCGCGAGGGCGAGGCGCTGCTGCCCGGGACGGACTGGGTGCAGGACCCCTACGCCGCGGCCGAGGGGGCCGACCTCGTGGTGGTGCTGACCGAGTGGAACGAGTACCGCGCGCTGGACCTGCGGCGGCTGGCGGGCGGCATGCGGGCCGCCCGGATGGCCGACCTGCGCAACGTCTACGACCGCGCGCAGGTGCTCGCGGCGGGATTCGAGCGCTACGACGGCATCGGCCGCTGATCAGGCGCGCGCGTAGGCGTCCGCGTAGCGGGTGATGTCGTCCTCGCCGAGGTAGGGGCCGGTCTGCACCTCGATCAGGACGGCGGGGCGGTTCCCGGGGTTCTCGAGCCGGTGGCGGGTGCCCCGCGGAATGTAGGCCGACTGGTTCTCGGCGAGCAGCGAGACCGTCGCGCCCACCGTGACCCGGGCGGTCCCGGCGACCACGACCCAGTGTTCGGCCCGATGGGCGTGGCTTTGCAGCGACAGCGCGGCGCCCGGGTTGACGTGGATGCGCTTGACCTGGAAGCCGTCGCCCGCGACCAGCCGGTCGAACCACCCCCACGGCCGGTGGTCGCGCGGGAAGGCGTCGGCGCTGCGCGCGCCCCGCCGGCGCAGCGCGGCGACCGCCTGCCCCACCTCCTGCGCGCGGGACCGGTGGGCGACGAGCACCGCGTCGGGCGTGGCCACCGCGAGCAGGTCGGTGAGCCCGATCGCCACGAGGTCGGGGCCCCCCTCCTCGGACCGCAGGACCGAGCCGCCGCAATCCATCGCCGTCACGCTGCCCTGCAGGATGTTGCCCTGCGGGTCGGGCGCGCCTTCGCGCGCCATCGCCTCCCAGTCGCCGAGGTCGGACCAGCGCCCGGCGAACGGCATGACCGACAGGTTCGTGGCCCCCTCCATCACCGCCACGTCGATCGACACCGCCCGCGCGCGCGCCCAGGGGCCGGGGGCGAGCCGCAGGAAGCCGAGGTCGGGCACCGCGCCCGCCAGCGCCTCGGCCGCGAGCGACAGGATGTCGGGGGCCTGGCGGCGCGCGGCGGCGACCAGCGTGTCGGCGGCGAAAAGGAAGCAGCCCGCGTTCCACAGGTGCCGCCCCCCCGCCAGCATCCGCGCCGCCGCCTCCGCCCCCGGCTTCTCGACGAAGCGGCGCAGCGGGACCGGCGCGTGCGCCGCCGGATCCCCGTCGAGCTCCAGCCAGCCGTAACCCGTCTCGGCGCGGGTGGGGACGATGCCGAAGGTGACGATCCGCCCGCCCAGCGCCGCGGGCGCGGCGGCCCGGACCGCGTCGCGGAAGGCCGCGCCATCGGGGATCGCGTGGTCGCAGGGCGCCACCAGCACCAGCGCCTGCGGGTCGCGGCGCGCGACGTGCAGGACCGCGGCCATGACCGCGGGCGCGGTGTTGCGCGGGAAGGGCTCCAGCAGGATCGCGGCGGGCGGCGGCAGGCCCGCCGTCTGCCCGGCCGCGACGAAGCGGTAGTCCTCGGCGGTGGCGATCACGGGGGCCGCGAACCCGGGCCCCGACAGCCGCGCGAGCGCCTGCCGGAACAGGCTGTCGCCGCCCCCCGCCGCGCCGAACTGCTTGGGATGACCCTTCCGCGACACCGGCCAGAGGCGCGTGCCCGCCCCGCCGCACAGGAGGATGGGTGTGATGGTGGTCATTCGAGTCCCCCCGCGCGCCGCCTTGCAATCATGAGGCGCTACGCGCCTGACGGAAACAGGCTGTGGGTTGATCGGGGCCGAAATGCGTCGGCTGCGCGGCAGGCGGGTGACAGGGCGGCCCGCGGCCGCTGTCTTCAATGCGAGGCAAACGCCGCATCCGCGCCACGCTTCGTCAAGGGCGGCGCAACCCCGGCCCCCGATCCTGCCCCCGGGTGTGACCGCAGGGGTGCGGGGTTATCGGGTGGCAGGGATCGACGTCGTCGGGACATTCCTCGACGCGCCGGCGGAGTATCTGTCGGGCATTTCCGACATGGAGCTCGTGCGCGTCGCGTCGGGGTGGCGGCTTTACACGGCCGGGCCGCCGGGGGGCGGCCTGCTGGCCTTCGACACCGGCGGCGAGGGGGCCGCCGGGCTGACGCTGCTCGACCGGCTGCCGCTGGCCGAGGGCGCGGGCCTGCACGCCCCCGTGCGGCTGGAGCGCGCGGCGGTCGATGGCGGCGACGGGCTCCTCGTCTCGGGCGCGCACGCGGGACAGCTGACCGGGATCGACCTGACGGCGGGCGGGCGGCTCGACGCGCCGCTGCGGCTGTCGGGCGGGGCGGGGGGCGTGATCACGGCGCAGGCCGTGGTGCGCCTCGGGGGCGACAGCTTCGTCTTCTCGGTCGCGATGTTCCGGGCCGAGATCACGGGGTGGCGGCTCGACGGCGACGGGGGCGCGCAGCGGGTCGGGACCACGCCGCTGCCGCGCGAGCTGCAGGGGATCGACGTCGCGGCGATGCAGGCCGTCACGATCGGCGCGCAGACCTTCCTGCTGGTCCTGTCGAACGGGATCGACGCCCTGCGCAGCTACCGCGTGACGGCGGCGGGGGGGCTGGTCGAGGTCTCCACCCTCGGGGCGGCGGCGGGCCTGGGGATCGCCGCGCCCTCGGCCCTCGCGGTGGTCGAGTCGGGCGGGCGCGACTACGCGCTGGTGGCGGGCGCGGGCACCTCGTCGATCAGCGTGGTCCGGCTGGAGCCGGGCGGGCGCATGACGCTGGTCGATCATGTGGCGGACACGCGCGACACCCGCTTCCAGGGCGTCGGCGCGCTGGCCACCGCCACGGTCGACGGGCGCGTCTACGTGATCGCGGGGGGCGGCGACGACGGGATCAGCCTGATGACCCTGCTGCCGGGCGGCCGGCTGCTCCTGCTCGGCAGCCAGACGCGCGAGGCGGGCCTTCCGCTCGACAACGTCACCGCGCTGGCGGCTCGCGTCGAGGGCGGCGTGATCGACCTGTTCGCGGCGGGCGAGGGCACCGGGCTGATGCGCCTGCGGATCGACCCCGGCCCGGCGGGCGTGGAGGCGCAGGGCGGCCCCGAGGCGGACGCGCTGACGGGCGGGGCGGCGGGCGACCGCCTGTCGGGCGAAGCGGGCGACGACATCCTGCGCGGCGGCGCGGGGCGCGACATCCTCGTCGACGGCGCGGGCGACGACCGGCTCTATGGCGGGGCGGGGGCCGACTGGTTCGTGCTGGAGGGGGGCTCGGACGTCATCCACGACTACGAGCCGGGGGCGGACCGGATCGACCTGTCGGCCTGGGGCCGTCTTTACGACCCCGCCGACCTCGCGATCCGCTACCGGTCCAACGGCAGCGTCACCCTGTCCTGGGGGGCGGAGACGCTGGCGCTCTGGCCCGCCCCGGGCACGACGATCCCGCGCGAGGGGTTCCGCGCCAGCGACCTCTTCGGCCTCTGGCGCGTCCGGGGCGACCCGGTCCACGAGGCGCTCCGGCTGGAAGGCACCGAGGCCGACGACCGCATGATCGCGGGCGGGGGCGACGACACGCTGACCGGATCGCCCGGGGCCGACCGGATGGACGGGAAGGGCGGCTTCGACCTCGTCGACTACGCGGGGGCCGCCGGAGCGGTGGCCGCGGACCTCGACGGCGAGGGGGCCGGCTGGGGGGCGGGCGACGTCTTCTTCAACATCGAGGGGCTGGCAGGCGGCCCGGGGGACGACCGGCTGGGCGGCAACGCCGGGGCGAACCAGCTGCGCGGGGGCGAGGGGCGCGACGCGATCGGGGGCCGTGGCGGCGACGACGCGCTTCAGGGCGGGGCGGGGGACGACACGCTCGACGGCGGCGCGGGGGCTGACCGGCTGGACGGCGGCGCGGGAACCGACACCGCAAGCTACGCCTCGGCCCCCGCGGGCGTGGTGGCCGACCTCGCGGACGCGCGCCGCAACGCGGGCGAGGCCGCGGGGGACCTCTGGTCGGGGATCGAGGCGCTGACCGGAAGCGCCTGGGCCGACACGCTGGCGGGCGGGCCGGGGGCCGACACGCTGTCGGGCGGCGACGGGGGCGACGATCTCGCGGGCCGCGCGGGGGCCGACGCGCTCCTCGGCGGCGGCGGTGCGGACAGGCTGCGGGGCGGGGCGGGCGACGACCGGCTTTCGGGGGGCGGGGGGGCCGACTGGTTCGTCGCCGAGGGATTCGCCGCGGTCGCCGTGTCGCTGGCCTCGGGGATCGCCACGGGCGAGGGCCGCGACCGGCTGGAGGGCATCGAGAACGCGGCCGGCGGCATCCGGGCCGACCGGCTTGAGGGCAGCGCGGCCGTGAACCGGCTTCAGGGCGGGGCGGGAGCCGACCGGCTGTCGGGCCTCGGCGGTGCGGACGCGCTGTCGGGGGGCGCGGGGGCGGACCGGCTGTGGGGCGGGGCGGGGCGCGACGCGCTGGACGGCGGCGAGGGGGCCGACCGGCTCGACGGCGGCGCAGGCGGCGACCGGCTGCGGGGAGGGGCGGGACGCGACGTCTTCGTCTTCAGCGGCGGCCGCGACGCGGTGCTGGACGCCAGCCTGCGGCAGGGCGACCGGCTGGCGATCGACGCCGACGACTTCCGCGCGCTGCGCGGCCTGTCGGAGCGCGTGGCGATCGACCGCTTCGGCTTCGACGACGGGCGCGACGTGGGCCTCGCCTTCGGTCCCCACCGGATCGTGGTGGAGGATCTCGGTACCCTGCGCGCGCTCGCGGACCTGCTGGTCCTGGGGTGATCAGACGAGCTCGATCGCCGCGGCCAGCGCCGCGCGATCCGTGAACCCCTCGAGCCGCAGCGTCGGGCTTCCGATGGCGTCGAAGGTGAGCACGAGATCGCCGCCGCGCACCGCCGCGAAGCGATCGACGACGCCCTGACCCGTCTGGGTGTCGCCCCAGATCAGCGCCGCCCGGGGGAGGACCAGCGTGTCCTGCGCGGCGTCGAAATCGGTGATGCGGTCGGCGCCCGCAACGAAGTGGAACTGGTCGGCACCCCGGCCTCCCGACAGCGAGTCGTTGCCGGACCCGCCGATCAGGCGGTCGTCCCCCGCGCCGCCGATCAGGCGGTCGCCACCGATGCCCCCTATCAGGCTGTCGTTCCCGGCGCGCCCGACCAGCCGGTCCCATCCCGAGCCCGACGCGATCCGGTTGTCGCCCGCGTCGCCGGCGAGCCGGTCGTTCCCCCGGGCCGTTTGCAGCCACTCGATCGCGAGCAGCGCGTCCGCGCCCTTCCCCTCCTGCCGCGCCGCTTGGCGGTCGAGATCGGCGGTCACCCTGCCCCAGCCGAGGAACACGGCACCGTCCCATCCCGACCCGCCGTCAAGCGTGTCGCGGCCGGCGGCGCCCGACAGCGTGTCGTCCCCCGCCAGCCCGCGCAGCCGGTCGTCGCCGGCGTTCCCCGACAGGATGTTGTCGGCCGCGTTGCCCCTCATGCGGTCGTCGCCGTGCCCGCCCACCGCGTTCTCGATCACCGTGTCCGGGCCGATCAGCACGTTGCCGCGGATGCCGCCCACGTCCGAGGCGGCAAGCACCCCGAGATCGATCCGCTGGTCGGACCGGAAGTTCGAGGTGTCGAGCGTGTCGATGCCGCCCGTGTCGTAGAGCGTGAAGGTCGCGGCGAAGTCGAGGTTGACCGCCTCGCCCAGGTCCATGAAGTCGAACTGCGCGGCGAACAGCCGGCCGAGGTAGCCGCCGACGTCGGAGTTGGCACCGTAGACCGTGTCGCCGGGGCGGGTGGCCACGTCGGTGCCGTAAAGCGCCTGGATCGCCAGGATGTCGGCCGGCATCAGCGTGGCGACATAGGCGTCGTCGGCGCCCAGGCGCGGCGTCTGCTCCTGGGTGAAGTAGGACATGACCGTGGCCTGCCAGGAGTCGTTGGGGAACTCGCGGTCCTCCTTGTCGGCCTTGCCGTCATAGGGCCCGGCATGACCGAGTCCCAGCGCGTGCCCGACCTCGTGCAGGTAGGTCTGGAACCAGTAGCTGTTGAGCGAGGGGGTCTCGTCCTTCACCCAGAACTCGCCCACGTTGACGAAGGACTGGACGATCGTCCCGTCGATCACGTCCGAGCTGGCGAAGGCCTCGTCGTCCTTCCCGTCGTCGAAGATGATCTGTGCGCTTGAGGGGCCGTTCACCTCGCGGAACACGAGTCCCGAGACATCGGCCCAGGCCTGCAGCGCCGCCTTGGCAAGCATGGCGGTCGCCTTGGGCAGGCCGCTGATGTCGTAGGCGATGATGCTGCCGACCGAAGCGGCGAAGGCGCGGGGGCCATCGTGGTCGCGCACCCAGAACCCGTCACTCAGAAACTCGGCGATCTCGGCGAGATCGCCCGCCCCGGCCGGGCCGCGGCCGCCCGGCCGCGCGGCGGCCTGATGATCGTCGAGCGCGGCCGCCGCGTCGGCGGGCCGCCGGGCGGCACACAGATGGCACATCGTGAAATCGGTCTCCGTCAGGCCCCCGCCTCTCCCCGACCATGGCGCGGGCACGGGGAAGTTGCAACCGTGCCGGGCAGCCGCCCGCCGATGCGGGGGGAACCGGACCGTTCCCGCGCCGGTTCGACAACCGGGCGCGAGGGCGCTAGACCCGCGTCGGACGGGAAGGGGGCGGAATGGCGGATCATGTGCTGGTGACGGGGGGCGCGGGCTACATCGGCGCGCATGCCTGCAAGGTGCTGAGCAAGGCGGGGTTCGTCCCCGTCGCCTTCGACAACCTCGCGACCGGCTGGAGGGAGGCCGTGCGCTTCGGCCCGCTGGTCGAAGGCGACCTGATGGACCGCGCGGCCGTCGACGCGGCCTTCGCGGCGTATCGCCCGGTCGCGGTGATGCACTTCGCCGCGCTCTCGCTCGTGGGCGAATCGATGCAGGATCCGGGACGCTACTGGCGCGTGAACGTCGGCGGCGGGCTCAACCTCATCGAGGCGGCGGTCGGGGCGGGGTGCCTCAACTTCGTCTTCTCCTCCACCTGCGCCACCTACGGCGACCAGGACGGCGTCCTGCTGGACGAGGAGACGCCGCAGCGCCCGATCAACTCCTACGGGGCGTCGAAGCGCGCGGTGGAGGACATGCTGCGCGACTTCCGCCAGAGCCACGGGCTGCAGCACGTCATCTTCCGCTACTTCAACGTGGCGGGTGCCGACCCCGAGGGCGAGGTGGGCGAGCAGCACCGGCCCGAGACGCACCTGATCCCCCTCATGCTCGAGGCGATCGAGGGCCGGCGCCCCGCGCTGACCGTCTTCGGGACGGACTATCCCACCCCCGACGGCACCTGCATCCGCGACTACGTCCACGTCATGGACCTCGTGGAGGCGCATGTGCTGGGGCTGCGCTGGCTGCTGGAGGGGAAGGGGTCCCGGGTCTTCTGCCTCGGGACGGGGACGGGCTTCTCGGTCCGCGAGGTGATCGACGCCTCGCGCGCCGTGACCAACCGCGAGGTGCCCATCGTGGAGGGTGCGCGCCGGCCCGGCGATGCGACGGCGCTGGTGTCAAGCTCGTCCCGCGCGGCGGAGGAACTGGGCTGGACGCCCGCGCGGTCGACGATGCCGCAGATGATCGGCGACGCCTGGCGCTGGTCGAGGACGCCCGGCTACTCGGCCTGAGGCAGCGGCAGGTCGCGCAAGCCGCGAGCGAGGTCGATGAACCCCGCCGCCTGATGCGCCGCCGTGGCGCGGCCCTTCGCGGCGGTCGCGGCGGCGGCGTTCCCCGCGACGCCCTCCGGGTTCAGGTCCGACGAGATCCAGCCCAGGCTGACCGGGCCGGTGGGGGCGATCGGCGCCCCCTCGGCGGCGCTGGCGAAGTCGCGCGCCTGCGCCATGTCGACCGTCTCGGGCCGAAAGGCGAGCATCAGCGAGGTCTCCATGTCGCCGCCGTGGATGCCGAACGCCATCTCGCGCGGCGGATACAGCCCCTCGGGCACGCCGAAGGACGACCACTGGCACTTGACCGCGAGCATCCCCGCGCGGATGCGCAGCTCGCGCGACAGGATCGAGACGAGGTCGAGGTTGCCGCCGTGGCTGTTCACCAGCGCGATCCGGCGCACCCCGGCGCGGGCGACCGAAAGCCCGATCTCGGTCCAGGCGCGCAGCGCGGTCACGGCATCGAGCGTCAGGGTGCCGCGCGCCCACAGGTGCTCGTTCGACTTCCCCACCGCCTGCACCGGAAGGATCAGGAGGTCGAGGTCGGCGGGGCAGGCGGCGCGCACGGCCGCGAGCATCCCCTCGGCGATCAGGGCATCGGTGCCCACCGGCAGGTGCGGCCCGTGCTGCTCGATCGCGGCGGTCGGCAGGACCGCGATCGCGCCCGGCCCCAGCCCCGCGAAGTCGGGCGCGCGGAGGTCGGCCCAGAGCCGCGCGGTCACGCGGGCACCGGGGCGGTCGGGGCGGCCCCCGCCGCCAGCCGGTCGACCCGGGCCGCGACGCGGGCGAGGTGCGCGGCCCGGCTTTCGGGGGTGGAGCTGTCCATGAGGTAGTGCGCGGCGAAGACGGTGCGCCGCCGCGCCGCGCAGAGGATGCCGATCCCGCGCGTCAGCGTGCGCTTGCCCGGGGCGCCCACGAACCAGGTGAGCCACCGGCTCGCCCCACAGGTGGTGAACACGCCCAGCCGCTCGATGTGGCGCAGGCCGGGGCGGATCGTGCGGTTGGCGCCGTCCGGCATCAGGAACGCCACCTCGGGCACCAGCACGCGGTCGAGCCAGCCCTTCAGCATCGCGGGCAGCCCGTACCACCAGGTCGGGTACACGAAGATCAGCGTGTCGCACCAGCGCAGGTCGTCCACGTCGCGCGCCACGGCGGCGCAGTTCGCCGGGGCGTCGAGGTAGCCGCGCCATTCCTCGGGCGACAGGACCGGCTGGAAGCCCCGGGCGTAGAGGTCGGCCACGCGCACCTCGGCGCCGTGGGCGGCCAGCCGGTCCAGCACCGTGTCGCGGACGGCGGCGGTGAAGCTCGCGGGGTCGGGGTGGCAGTGGATCACGAAGGCGCGCATCACAGCCGCCCCAGCTGCGATTCGACCCGCGCGAGGAACGCGCGGCGATCCGCCTCGGTCGCCCGGTTCATGTCGTGAAGCGCCAGGTAGCGCACGCGCTCGGCCCCGCAGACCCCGCGCAGGACCCGCCCCACCACCCGGCGTGGCGGATCGCCGGCGAGGAACGCGGTCCATCGCGTGGCCCCGTAGGTCGCGACGGCGGCGATCCGGCGGACGTTGGCCAGCGCGGGAACCACGCGCCCCCCCTCCAGCCGGAAGCTGACGCCGGGCAGGAACACGCGGTCGAAGAAGCCCTTCAGGATCGCGGGAAAGCCGAAGTTCCACACCGGGAAGACCAGCACCAGCGCCTCTGCCGCGCGCAGGCGGTCGACGTAGGCCTGCACCGGCCGGGTGTTGGACGACAGGTCGTGGTAGCCCCGGCGCTCCGCCGCCGTCAGCACGGGGTCGAATCCCTCGGCGTAGAGGTCGCAGTCGTCGACCTCCCAGCCGCCGCGGCCGAGCCCCGCGAGCGCCGACGCGCGGGCCGCCGCGCCGAAGCTTTCGGCGCAGGGATGCGCATGCACGACCAGCGCCCGCCTCATTCCGCCGCGCGAAGCTGGGGGGCCGCGTACATGCGGTCGTAGGCCCAGTCGGGGTCGTCCCAGGCGATCATCTTGCCGGGGTTGAGGATGCCCCTGGGATCGGCCTTGCGCTTGAAGGCAAGCTGGTCCGCGTCGACCGACTGCCGCCCGCCCTCCTCCAGCGTGTAACGGTGGGGGTTGAAGACCATGCAGCCCATCGCCTCGTGCGCGGCCACGATCGCGTCGAGCCTGGCTTCGGTCGTGAACCGCACGAGGCTGAGGCCCGCGAACATCGTCCGCCCCCTCTCGCGCATCAGCTCGAGGTGCTGGATCACCTCGCCGGGGAAGGCCGCGCGGACGGCGGCGATTCGCGCGGCGTAGTCGCCCGGCGGATACCGGACCTGCAGGTATGTTATCTGGGGATCCACCTTCAGCGCGCGCAGCGTGGTGTGGTTCCAGCCGTATTCGTAGACCGGCCCCGGCGCCTTCGGCCAAGCCGGCCCGTCGCTGCGGAAGATCAGCCGCGCGCCGGGAAAGCGCGCGAGATGCGTGAGGAACCCGTCCATCGCATGGGGCGCGATCATCAGGCCCAGCAGCGTGTCGCCCGGTGCGACATGCGGGGCGACGCGGGCGAAGTAGGCCTGCGGGATGGGTGGCTCGTAGACCGACACCAGCTTCTTCAGGATGCCGTCCTGGTCGCCCAGATCGCCCGCGTAGCCGACGGCCTCTGCGAAGTCGGGCAGAGTCACGAAGATCTCCACCCAGTCGTAGGCGGGGGCGAGCGGCAGCTCCAGCGCGGTGATGACGCCGTTGGTCCCGTAGGCGTGGCTGACGCGGTGCAGCGCCTCGCCGGTGAAGTCGTGGACCTGCGGCTCGGCCTCGGCCGTCACCACGCGCAGGCGGATGATGTTGCCCAGATCGCGCAGGACGCCCCAGGTGCAGGACCCGACCCCCCCCGACCCGCCGGCGATGAAGCCGCCGACGGTGGCCGTGGCATAGGTGCTGCTGAACATGCGGATCTCCTGCCCCGAGGGCCGCGCGGCGTCGTCCACCTCCTTCAGGAGCGCGCCGGGCTCGGTCACGACGCGGCCCGGATCCACCGAAAGCACCCGCGCCATGTTCCGCATGTGCAGCACGATCCCGCCCGCGAGCGGCATGGCCTGCCCGTAGTTCCCGGTCCCCGCGCCGCGGACGGTCACGGGAACGCCCGTCGCATGGGCCACGCGCAGCACCTCGACCACCTCGGCCTCGCCGCGGGGGCTGACCACGAAGTCGGCGGTCACGTGGTCGAGCCGGGCCTTGAGCACCGGCGAGTACCAGAAGAAGTCGCGGCTCTTCGCGCGGACCGAGACCGGGTTGTCGTCGATCTCCAGATGCGCCAGCGCGGCGCGGGCGGCGGTCAGGTCCATGCCCCCTCCATCAGCGGGTCGAGTTCGGCGTGGTCGGGCAGGGTGCGGTCGACGGCGATCCCGCCGCGGATCACCACGCGGTCGGCCTGCGGGCGGGCGAAGAGCTCGTTCCAGGTGCGCGCGCGGAAGACGACCAGATCCGCCGGAGCGCCGGGGTCAAGCGACGGAGCCGCGAATCCGCAGGCGCGCGCGGGGTTCGCGATCACCGTCCGCACCCAGTCGTCGCCCGAATGGTCGAGATGCCCGATCCGGGTCGCCTCGCGCAGCACCTCGAGCATGTCGAGGTCGCCATAGGCATAGAACGGGTCGCGCGTGTTGTCCGACGCGAAGCTGACCCCGATCCCGCGCTGCCTCGCCTCGTGCACGAGGGTGATCCCGCGCATCCGGGGCGTGCGGCCGGCCCGCCGGTCCTGGAGGTAGAGGTTGCACAGCGGCAGGCTGACCATGTGGAGCCCCGCGCGCGCCACGAGGTCGAGCGTCGCCAGCGCCTCGGCCTCGGGCATCGACGACAGGGAGCAGCAGTGGCCCACGACCACGGGCGCGGCGAACCCCATGTCGATCACCGCCCGCGCGATCGACCGCAGCGTGTTCGATGCGGGGTCGAGCGTCTCGTCCACATGGAAGTCGGCGGAAAGCCCCCGGTCCGCCGCCATCCGCAGGACGCCGCGGATCCGCGCGTCGATGTCGGGCAGGGGATAGGTGACCATGCCCAGCACCCCGCCGTGCGCGGCCACGAGATCGGCCGTGTCGCGGAAGGGGCCGTCGGCGTCGAACCCGTCGGCGCCGACGAGGCAGGCGGCCTGAAGCTCGATCCGGTCGGCCCAGATCTCGCGCGCCTCGTCGAAGACGGGCCAGCTGATCGCGTCCTGCGGGGGGGCGCTGTCGAGATGCGTGCGGATCGCGCGGGTGCCGTGCGCGAAGGCGCAGCGAAGCGCGAAATCCATCCGCGCGCGCACGTCCCCGGCCGTCCAGCGGGCCGCGCGGTCGCGGCCCACCGCGCCCAGCGCGCCCGCGAAGGTCCCGTCGGGGTTCGGGCTGCGCGGCCAGACGTGGCCCTTGTCGAGATGGGTGTGCATGTCGACGAAGCAGGGCAGGACCATCGCCCCCTTCAGGTCGATCGCGAGGGGCTGCGGCCCGGCGATGCGGCCGTCGGCGATCGACAGCTCGGTCCGCACCAGCGGCTCCTCCCGGCCGACGAGGCAGCCGGGGACGGTCGCGTTCTCCAGCGTCACCGGGCCGGCGGGCAGGCGCAGGAAATCCGGGCTCATTCGCGCCGCACCGCGCTGTCGTGCCACCGGCGCAGCAGCCACCAGGAGAGCAGCGTGGTCGTGGCGAAGATCACGACGCCCACCACCGCGATCAGGATCAGGGCCGCGAACATCCGGGGGTAGTTGTAGCGGTAGCTCGCCTCGAGGATGCGGAAGGCAAGCCCCGAGCCCGAGCCGCTGATGCCCGCCACGTATTCCGCGACGATGGCGCCGATCAGCGCGAGCCCCCCCGCGATCCGCAGGCCGCCGAGGAAATAGGGCAGCGCCGAGGGCAGCTGGAGGTGGACCAGCCGCTGCCACGCGGTCGCCCGGTAGATCGTGAAGAGGTCGCGCAGGTTCGGGTCGGTCGACTTCAGCCCCAGCGTGGTGTTCGACAGGATCGGGAAGAAGGCGACGATCCAGGCGCAGATCAGCACCCGCGCCAGCGGATCCTGGACATAGATGAAGATCAGCGGCGCGATCGACACGATCGGCGTGACCTGCAGGACGACCGCGTAGGGGAAGAACACCAGCTCGGCGAATCGGCTCTGGGTGAAGAGGATCGCGAGAAGCACGCCCCCCACGACCGAGATGCCCAGCGCGAGGACCGTGATGCGGAGCGTCACCATCAGCGAATCGAACAGGAGCGCGCGGTCCTCGACGAACTGATCCCAGACGGTCAGCGGGCGGGGGAAGATGCGCTCGCGCACCTCGTCGGAGGCCGAGAAGGCGTCCCAGGCGACCACCGTCAGCATCACCACGGCGACGGGCAGCAGCCAGCGCGCCACCGCCTCGACCCGACGGGCGCGCAGGCGGCGCGCCTCGTCGGCGTCGAACAGGGCCTCGGCGTGCAGGTGGCCGGGGCGCGCGGTCATGCGGCCTGCCCCATCGCGGCGAGGAGCGCGGTCGAGGCCACCTGCGTCCGGGCGGCGTAGGCGGCCGAGGTGCGGAAGGCCATGTCGCGCGGGTAGGGCGCATCCACCGCCACCTCCTCGACCACGCGGCCCGGCCGCGGGGCCATCACCACAATCCGGTCCGAGAGGAACACGCTCTCGAACACCGAATGCGTGACGAAGATCACCGTGCAGCCGATCCGCGCCTTGAGCGCGAGGAGGTCGTCGTTCAGCCGCTGGCGCGTGATCTCGTCCAGCGCGGCGAAGGGCTCGTCCATCAGGATCAGGCGCGGGTTGGTGGCGATGGCCCGCGCGATCGACACGCGCATCCGCATCCCCCCCGACAGCTCGCGCGGGTAGGCGCGCGCGAATCCCTCGAGCCCCACCAGCGCCAGCACCTCGGCGATGCGGGGACGCGCCTCGGCCAGCCGCTCGCCCCGAAGGCGGAAGGGCAGGAAGACGTTTGCCTCCACCGTCGCCCAGGGCATCAGCGTCGGCTCCTGGAAGACGACCGAGAGGTCGCCCCCGGCCTGGCCGCCCTCCCACAGGATGCGGCCGCGCGTGGGCGCGGTCAGCCCCGCGATCAGCCGCAGCGCGGTCGACTTGCCGCAGCCCGACGGGCCGAGGAGCGACAGGAAGTCGCCCTCGTCGACCCGGAGGCTCAGGCCCGACAGGGCCGTGACCTCGCCGCCGAAGACCTTGGTCACGCCCTGCAGCTCCAGAAGCCGGGCCCGCTGGCCCGGCGGCGCGATCGGGCGGGGCGCGGGCGCGGTCATCGGCGCTATTGCGCCGGTTTCAGGTCGAGGCCCAGCCCCTGGTTCACGAACTCGGTCGTGTAGGAGGCCCGCCAGTCGGTATCGGCCTCGACCACGCCCGCCGCGACCATCTTGCCGAAGAAGTCCTCCATCCGGGCGTCGGTCATGGCCCCGATCCCCAGCGTCTCGGCATCGCCCGAATCGACGATCCCGTTCTCCTTCATGGCGGCAATGGAATAGGTGATGGCCGCATCCGACATCTCGGGGTTGTCGGCCTTGATCGCCGCGATCGCCGCCGCGTTGTCGCCGTAGAGGAAGTTGTACCAACCCCTGATCGACCCTTCGACGAAGCACTTCACCACCTCGGGCCGTTCGGCGATGGTGTCGGCCATCGTCTCCACGGTCGTGGAATAGGCGGTGTAGCCCGCGTCGGCGATCAGCCAGGCGTCGGGCTTCACCCCGGTCTCCTGCTCGTAGAAGAACGGCTCGGACGACAGGTATCCCTGCATCCCCCAGGTCGGGTTGGCGATCAGCGGGGCGGCGCTGAAGGTGTAGACCTCGCGCTGCTCCGGGCGGAACCCGTAGGCGTTGATCATCCACGCCCAGAAGGTGAGCACGCCCCCGTCCGAGATCAGGATCCGGTCGAGGTTCACGAGATCGGCGAACGAGTCGGCCGCGCCGGGCTGCGTGACGATGACCTGCGGATCCTTCTGGAAGGCCGCCATCACGGCGATGACCGGCAGCCCTTCCTGCGCGGCGGCGAAGGCATCGAGGGTGGAGCCGCCCATGTTGAAGTCGATCTGCCCGGCGAGCAGCAGCGCGCGGTTGTTGACCTGCGGCCCCCCGGGCATGATCGTCACGTCGATCCCGCAGGCGGCGTAGGTGCCGTCGGCGACCGCCTGGTAGAAGCCCCCGTGCTCGGCCTGCGCGACCCAGTTCGTGCCGAACGTCACGGGCACGGTCTGCGCCGAGGCGGCGGTGCCGCACAGGATCGCCAGCGCGGCGAGGCCGCCTCCCATCGTGGTCTGCATCGTCGTCCCCCTGTTCCGGTCCCGGGGCCGAGTTCAGACCATCCGCCCGCACGGGTCAAGCCGGTCCGCTTGCGGCGCCCGCGCGCAAGGTCCGTCCGCCCGATTCTTGGGCATCCGACGGCACCGGACGCCCCCCGGGTTGCGGGCCGGCGCGGCGCGGGACAGGATGGGGCATGCGGATGCTCCGGCCCCCCTCGATCGCCGCCCCCCTCGCCCGCTACGCGCACGGCGTGGCCGTGCCCGCGGGGGCGGCGTGGGTGCTTGCGTCGGGCCAGCTCGGGATCGCACCCGACGGCGCGGTGCCCGAGGGCGCGGGGGCGCAGGCGGCGCTCTGCTTCGCCAACTGCGCCGCGATCCTCGCGGAGGGCGGGATGGGGCCGGGCGACGTCGTGCGCATCGCCGCCTTCGTCACCGACCGGCGGCACATGGCCGCCTACATGGCGGCGCGCGACGCCTGGCTTTCGGGACTGGAGCGCTGGCCGGCCTCGACCCTGGTGATCGTGACGGGCTTCACGCGGCCCGAGTTCCTCGTCGAGGTGGAGGTGACGGCCGCGCGCCTGCCCGGCTAGGGGCGTCCGATCCGCCGCGCGCGCGCCGCGTCGAGCGACCGGCGGCGCGCCGCCTCCTCGGTGTGGCGCCGCTCGGCGCGGCGGGCCATCCGGAACATGTCGTAGAGGCAGAGCGACAGCATCGTTCCGAAGGTGGCCAGCAGGGCCATGAACAGCAGGGGCAGCAGGGTATCCATCGCAACGATCCTTCCGGCATCGGCCGCTGAACGGGGGTACCGGGAGAGACGCTTTCGGCCCGGCGCGGTTCCGCCGTTGTCAACCGGAAAAATTTTTCGCCTGCGCGGGAACCCGCCGCGGTCTGCGGCGTTGTTGGACCATACCGGCGCAATGTCTCCCTGTCCCCACATGCGCCGCAAACTTGGGTCATCGGCGCTGCCAAGCCCACAGCCGGAGGGAAGCCCCCTCCGGCCTTTTTTACAGAATCGGGCGCGTCTCGGCCGGCTCCGCCTCCACCTGCGCCAGATCGGCGAGCGCCTGGCGGTCGGGGATCGTCAGGCGTCCCCCCGCCAGCCTCGCGAGGCCGAGCTGGCGCAGGCGGCCCAGCGTCTTGTTGGTGTGGACGAGCGACAGCCCGAGCGCGTCGGCGAGGTCGAGCTGGCGGAAGGGCAGCGGCACCCAGCCGTCCGCGCCGAGGTCGACCGCGCGAAGGCGGCGGTACATCCGCAGCAGGGCCCAAGCCATGCGCTGCATCGCGTCGCGCTGCCCCAGGGTGGCGATCGTCTCGCCCAGGAAGTGCTCCTCGACCGCGGCGATCCAGGTGAGGTCGTAGGCGCGGGCCGGATGCGCGTTGAACAGCGTCCAGAGATCGGCGCGCCGGAAGGTGCAGAGCACCATGTCGGTGCTCGCCTCCACCGAATGCTTCATCTCGCCCATCAGGCTGGACTGAAGCCCCACGAAATCGCCCGGGAAGACGAAGTTGATGACCTGCCGCTGCCCCGTGGCCAGCATCTTGCTGCGCGTGCCCATGCCCCGAAGCACCGTGTAGACGTTCGGGCTGCTCTCCCCCTCGTGCAGGACGATGCGGCCGCGCTCCACCGTGCGCTCGTCGTCCTTCAACCGTTCCATGAAGGCGATCTCGTCCTCGGTCAGCGGGACGAACAGCGGCCGGGTGCGCAGCGGGCAGGCGCGGCAGTGTGTCTTCACGGAATGTTCCGCTCCTATGTCGCAGTTTAATGCGCGCTGTCCGCCACCCTGCCATTCCCCTCGCCGACAAGCGAGGAATTTCAGGATGCCGACTCATGCGGGCCCGGGGGCCAGGACCTATCTGATCGTGATGGCCGACGATCTGGCCGCGCGCGACATCGAGGATACCGTATTGGAGCGCGATCCGGCCGCGCAGGTGCTCACCGCCCGCGACGAGCCGGCGGCGATGGCGTTGCTCGGGGGCCGGCCGGCGCTGGCGGCGGCGTTCCTGCACGCCACGCCCGAGGGGTTCGCCGCGTCGGCGCTCGGCCGGGCGATCCGGGACTGCGGGGGCCGGGGCGTTCTGATCGGCGGCGCGGCCGAGCGGCAGGGGCGGGGTGAGGGCTGGGTCGCGCTGCGCCAGCCCTTCTTCTCGGACACCGTGCGGGACCTTCTGGACGAGCTCGACGCGCGGGCCTGATGCGACAGGGCCGGGCGATCGGCCCGGCCCTGCCCGCGATCCCGCCGCGTCAGGCGTGCAGCGTCTCGGTCGAGGAGAAGAACATGGCCTGGCTCACGGCCGAGCGGACCTGCTCCTCGGAGTAGGGCTTGTTGATCAGGAACGCGGGCTCGGGCCGCTCGCCCGTCAGCAGGCGCTCGGGGAAGGCGGTGATGAAGATCACGGGCAGCGTGTCGAACTGCGCGAGGATCTCGTTCACCGCGTCGATGCCTGACGAGTTGTCCGCAAGCTGGATGTCCGCGAGGATCAGGTCGGGCCGGTCGCGCGCGGCCATGGCCACGGCCTCGGTCCGGGTGCGGGCGATGCCGGTGACAGTATGGCCCATCTCGCCCACGATCGCGGCGATGTCCATCGCGATGATCGCCTCGTCCTCGATGATCATCACTCGTCCCGCGACCGAGGCCTCCATCTCGGCGATGGCGAGTTCGATCAGCTGCGCCGCCTCGTCCGGATCCACCTGCATGATCGCGGCGATCTCCTCGGGGCGGAACCCCTCGATCGCATGCAGCAGCAGCGCCTCGCGCGTGTTGGGGGTCAGGTCGGCCATGTGCGCCTGCGCCACCGCCGAGAAGCGGGTGTCCGGCTCGCCCACCGGCGCGCCCGCGCTGGCCCAGACGAGGTGGAAGGCATGGAACAGCGCGACCTTCGGATCCTCGGCCCGCGTGAAGGGACCGGGATCGACGAGGATCGCCTCGAGCGTCGCCGCAGCGTAACGGTCGCCGGTGTCCTGGCTGCCCGTCAGGGCGCGGGCGTAGCGGCGCAGGTAGGGAAGGTGGGTTCCGACGGTGGTGGCAAGGTCAGGCACGCTGGCAGAAGCCATACGAAAGGGTCTCCCGGTTCTCGTTTTTGTCGGGAACCGAACGCTTGCCTTTGCGTTCGGTTCCGGAGCAAACAAAAAAACGCGTCAGAACACATGTATGGGGCTATGCCGGCAGAGGATCAACCCAAGTCGCGCCTGCGTGACCAGATCGACGAGAATCTGAAACGGGTCTACGAGGATGCGCTTCGGGAGGAGGTTCCCGACCGCTTCAAGCAGCTTCTGGAGCAGCTGCGCCAGAAGGACGTGAAGTCATGACCCTCGCTTCGGCGCACGCCGACCCGAGGGACCTGCTGGCCGACCATCTGCCCGCGCTTCGGGCCTTCGCGATCAGTCTGACGCGGAACGGCGCGATGGCCGACGACCTGGTGCAGGACACGGTGCTGAAGGCCTGGACGAACATCGAGAAGTTCGACCCCGGCACGAACCTGCAGGCCTGGCTCTTCACGATCCTGCGGAACACCTATTACTCCGACCTGCGCAAGCGCAAGCGCGAGGTTCCCGATCCGGACGGCCACTTCGCGGCCAGCCTGTTCGAGAAGCCCGCGCACGACGGTCGCCTTGCGTTCAACGACTTCCAGCGCGCCTTCGACCAGCTGTCGCCCGAGCACCGCGAGGTGCTCATCCTCGTCGGCGCCTCGGGCTACTCGTGCGAGCAGGCGGCGTCGATGATGGGGGTCGCGGTCGGCACCGTCAAAAGCCGGGCCAACCGGGCGCGGCGGCGGCTCGCCGACATGCTGCAACTGCAGGACGGGGAAGGGATGTTCAGCGGGATCGACGGTGCCACGCAGGCCGTCCTTGGCCGGTCTGCCATCAAGGCCGCATGATCGGCAGCCTGCGGTCGTTCTGGGACAGCAACTCCAGCAAGCTCGGCGTCCGCCTCGCGCTTCTTCTGGCCATCACGCTCCTGCCGCTGGGTGTCCTGACGATCCAGCAGACGACCGAGGTCCGTCTTCAGGCGCAGGCCCGGTCCGAGGCGGCGCTGATGGGCGAGACGCTGCGCGCCGCGGCCCCCGAGGTCGGGGCGATCCAGCGCGCGCAGGGGGTCGCCCGGGCGCTCGCGGCCGCCGCGCCCTCGTTCATCGCCGACAACGCGGCCTGCGACGCGGCCATGGACGACGTGGCCGCGCAGGAGCCCGGCTATTCGCTCGTTGCCTACGTCCCCGAGACCCTGTCGATGACCTGCGCCTCGGGCGGGCGTGAGTTCCTGTTCCCCGTGACGGCCCTGACCCGCGAGATCATGGCCGCGCGCGACCTGCTCTTCAGCATCAACCGGCAGGCGCCGGTGTCAGGGACGTCGGTGCTCGTGATCACGGCGCCGGTCTACGTCGCCGGCGCCTTCACGGGGGTGATCAACATCTCCATCCCCCATGCAGCGCTGCAGGCCCTCACCTCGGCCAGCGAGACCGAGGAATTCGGCATGACCATGCGCGAGCCGATCGTGCTCGTGACCTTCACCGAGACGGGGACGATCCTCACCTCGTCGGTAGGGATGGATGGGGTCGAGGACCGTCTTCCCGCCGACCGCACGCTGGCGTCGCTCGCGCAGGACCGGCCCGTCGCCTTCACCGACCGCGCGGCCAACGGCACCGAGCGGTCCTTCTCGGTCGTGCCGCTGGCTGCGCCGCAGCTCTTCATCATCGCGAGCTGGCCGGTCCAGCAGGCCGACGCGCTCTTCGGCTTCAACGTGCCGCCGGTGGTCTATCCCGCGCTGATGTGGATCGCGAGTCTGATCGTGGCGCTTCTGGCCGCCGAGTTCCTGGTGACGCGCCATATCCGCGAACTGGGCCAGTCGATGCTGGCCTTCGCGAGCGGCAAGCGCATCCTGAAGGATCTCGACCTGCGGTCGAGCCCGCAGGAGATCCGCGAGGTTGGCGAGGCCTACCTCCAGATGACCGAGACGATCCTCCACGACGAGGCCGAGATGGAGGACATGATCCACCAGAAGGAGGTGCTCCTGCGCGAGGTGCACCACCGGGTGAAGAACAACCTCCAGCTCATCGCGTCGATCATGTCGATGCAGATGCGTCAGGCGAGGACCCCCGAGGCCCGCGAGCTGATGAAGAGCCTGCAGGAACGGGTGATGAGCCTCGCCACGATCCACCGCGAACTCTACCAGACCTCGGGCCTGACCGACATCCGGGCCGAGGAGCTGTTCCGCGACCTGATCCGCCAGATCGTCAACATGGCTAGCGGGCCGGGGCACCGGTTCGCGGTGACGACCGCCTTCGACGACCTGCTGCTGACCCCCGACCAGGCCGTTCCGCTGGCGCTCCTGCTGACCGAGGCGATGACCAACGCGCTGAAATATGCGGGCGGGTCGCCGGGCCATCCGGCCTCCCTCGACATCCGCCTGCTGCGCGAGGAGGGGCGGACGGCGGCGCTGACGGTGACCAACAGCATCGGCCATGGCGAGGTGCCCCCGGTCGCGGGCGGGGCGGGATCGGGGCTCGGCTCGCAACTGGTGGCGGCCTTCGCGAACCAGCTGAACGGTCGGCTGACGACCGAGCGGACGGCGGACAGCTTCACCCTGCGCCTCGTGTTCGAGGTCCGCGACCTGCGCGAGGCCGAGGCGCAGAACCAGCCCGAGGCCGATCCCGCCGCCTGACAGCGCGGCCGGGACGCTTCGGAACGGGCGGCCTGCCTCATGCGAAAACGCCGCGGATCGTGCGATCCGCGGCGTTTCCCGTCCAGTCCGGCGACCTGTCAGGCGGTCGTCGTCTCCTTCGCGTCGACCGGCGTCGCGATCGAGCTCGCCACGTCCTGCGCGGCGTCCGACACGCGCGCGGCCAGCGTGCCGGCGACGCCCTTGGCCTCCACGGCCAATTCGTCGACGACCTCGCGTGCGACGCTGGCGGCGCGGGCCTTCTCCTCCTCGAAGAGACGGGCGGCCTCGCGCATCAGGCGGTCGCGCTCGCCGCCCATCAGGCGATCCTCGGTCTCGGTGCGGGGCAGAAGCGCCGCGGCGACCATGCCCAGCGCCATCGCCACCGCGCCCGCCACCAGCGGATGCTCCTCGACCGCACCCGAGACGCCGCGGCCGTTGCCGGCCCGGATCCGCGCCGAATAGGCCGCCTGGCGCGCCTGCATGACGCGGTCGCGCGCGGCGTCCGACATGTCCGACAGGCCATGGCTCATGCTGCTCTTGAGGCCGGAGGTGAAGTCCGACAGCACCGCCGCGCGTTCCGCGGCGAAGTCGCGCGCCGCGTTCGCCTTGTCGCGGGCGGCCCGCTCGATCGCCTTCAGCGCAGCGCTGGCCTTGGCGCGCAGGCCGTCCGCCTTGTGCGACCAGTCCTCGTCGTCGTTGGCCGACCCCTCGCCGGGCATCCCGATCCGGGCGTCGTCCACGTCGTAGACCATGCCGCCCTCGGATTCCCAGCGGTTGTAGGGCTCGGCCTTCGGCATCCTCGCCTTCGGCTTGCGGGTGCTGCCGAAGATCAGCCAGGCAAGGCCCACGCCCGTCAGCACGACCGCCATCGGGTTCGCCCGGATCGCCTGATCGACCGCGCTCGTGTAGCTGCCGGCGTTGCTCTTGAGGCTTTCCATCGCATCCCGTGCGAGGTTCTCGATCGACATGCGGTCCTGCAGCTCGTCGACCGAACTGGCCAGCCGCGCGCGCTCGCGCTCCAGCTGGTCCTCGATGCGGTCGGGATGGTCGTCGTCGAAGTCAGTGTGTTGCATCGTTCTTCACCACGTCCTTGAGGGTTTCGGCGTCGCGCTGGATGTTCTCCATCGACCGGCGGGGCTTCAGGTTCGAGGGCTGGACCATCTTCACGCCCATGCTGGCGAAGATCGCCGCCGCGACGAGGAACACGAGGCCCACGATCAGGTTCGCCCAGAGCGGGGTCAGCCCGGCCGCGATCAGCGCCGCGATCAGGGCGCTGGTCAGCACCCCCAGCGCGGCCACGCCCAGGGCCAGCGCCACGAGGAGGAACACGACGCCCTTCATGGCGGCGCGCAGGTTGTTCGCAAGCTCGGTCTTGGCCAGGGCGATCTCGCCCCGGAACAGGCCCGTCAGGCTCGACAGGATGTCCGACAGCACGCGGCCCGTGCTGCGCGTGTCGGTCCGGTCGTTGTAGGTGGGGTCGGCGTAATCGGTCACGGCTGACGCCCCCCGGCACCGGTGATGGGGGCGTTCGCGCGATCGGAGCGATCCTCCGGCCGGTCGTCCCCGGCGGTCATGGCATCGTCCGCCATGCCCCCCGCGGCCCCGGTGCCGGAAGCGAACCCCCCGGCGTCGCCTGCCATGCCGCCCGCCGCGCCGCCCTGGACGCCCTCGCCCGACAGGCCGCCCATGCCGGACAGGTCGCCCGCGGACCCGCCGGACCCGCCGGCGTAGGCCGCGGCGCCGAAGCCCGCCGCGGCGCTTCCCGTGCCCGCCGGCATGTCGCCAGGGTAGCCGGCCCCGGTGCCGTAGGCCCCGCCCGGGCCCGCGGCATCCGCGTCCATCAGGCCGTCGTCATGGCGCGGCTCGGACGACGCGCGCAGGAAGCGCGCCATCGCGAAGCCCGCGACCGCCGCGCCCGCGACGAAGACAGCCGGGCTGCGGCGCGCGAACCCCTGCACGTCGTCCATGAGCGAGCGCAGGTCGCGCCCGCGCAGGCGGTCGGACATCTGGGCCACGTTGTCGGCCACCACGTCCAGCACCTTGGCCTGGATCGTCCCGGCGTTCGGGTCGCCCGCCGCGGTGCGGATCGACTCCGCCAGCCGCTTGCCGCCTTCGGCAAGGCTGTCCCTCGCCACGTCGGCGCGGGCCTCGAGCCCCTCCCTCATGGTCGCCGCAACATCGCCGGCGCGGGCCTTGATGTCGTGAAGGGCGGCCTTGCCCGTGTCCTTCAGGTCGGCGGCGTGGCCGGCCATCGCGTCCATCGTGTCGTCCATCTTCGTCTGCTTGCTGCGGGTCATCGTCGTCTCCGTGATTGCAATGCTCCGGCCGCGCCCGGGGGCAGCGGTCCGGCGGCGGGCCTGGTGGTGGCGTCAGCTCTCCGGGGCGAGCCGGTCGGTCAGGGCGCGAAGATCCTCGCGCAGGCGCGCGAGTTCGCCACGCTGCGCCGCGTCGCGCGTCTCCTCGATCGCGTCGTCATACAGCGCAAGGATCTGCAGCTCGCCCATCCGGACCTGCGGCAGCGTCCCCTCGTCGATGTCGTCGACGGTCGACCGCACGGCGATGACGGCCCGCTGCATGGTGCTCATCCACGAGCCGTCCGCATCCATCTCGTGACCCCGCTCGAGCAGAAGCCGGGCCAGCGCGTCGGCCTGGCGCTCATGCAGGTCGATGAAGGCGGTCACCGTCGGGCGGAAGTGCGGCTCCGCCTTCTCGAGCATCTTGCGGAAGCCGGCGAGCGAATCGGCCGTCCGGGTCTGGAGCTTCGCCAGGGCGCGGGCGGGGGCCTCCTCGGCGGCGGCGTCGGTCCCGGACGTCTGGGGATCGCGCAGCGCGGTGTGCAGGGGTTGCATCGGCCTCTCCGTGATCGGGAACTCGGGCTGTCAACGCCAGCCCTGTCCGTTGGTTCCCCGAACGGACAATGCAGAAGGCCCGCCGTCCGGCGGGCCTTCGGGGGTCTCGTCGGGGCGGTCAGCCCTCGTAGCTCGGCAGCGCCTCGAGTTCCTCGCGGGTGCGCTGCAGGAAGACACGGACCTCCGAGCCATCCTGGGCCTGCAGGATGTCCATGTCCTGCAGCTGGACCGCGACCGGCTTCTCGCCGATGCCGAGGAAGCCGCCGACGTCGATGACGGCCTGCTGGATTTGCCCGTCGGTCCCGAGCACCAGCTCGGAGACGTCGCCGATCCATTCGTCGTTCGCGTCATAGACACGGGCGCCGGTCAGCGCCTCGGCGGTCAGCGTCTCGGGGGCGGCGGCCGCGTAGCCCTCGCGCTCGATCGGCTGGCGCTGCGCCTGCGCCTCGGCGTCGGCCCCGGTCGTGGAGGTGGCCGCGGGGGCCCCCTGGGCCATCGCCTCGCCCTCGGTCGCCGTCGCGCCGGTCGTCGCCGTGCCGTCGGTCGCGGCATCGCTCAGCCCGCCCTCGGCACCGGCGGTGGTCGCGGTGCCGTCGGTCACCGGGTCGCTCACGCCGCCGGTTCCCGTCAGCGCCTCGCCGGTCGCCGCCGCCCCGTCCGCCACGGCGTCGCCCGCCGCCGCCACGCCGGCGGCCGCGCCGGCAGCCGCACCCGTCATCGCGGCACCGAAGCCCTCGTAGGCCGGGGCTTCCTCCAGCGTCGCACGGGGCGCGTTCAGCACGAGGAAGAAGTCGTTCGCGTTGTCGGCGGTGGCATCGTCGGCGACGAACCGCAGCGCGCTCATGTCGACGGCCACCTGACGCTCGCCCACGCCTAGAAAGCCCCCGATGTCGACCAGCACCGCCTGAACCGTGCCGTCGCGGCTGACGACGAGGTCGTTGATCTCGCCGAGGTCATCCCACTCGCCGCCGATCCCGGCGACGGCATCGCCCTCGACGGGCGCCTCGGAGTTGTAGACGCGCATCCCGATCAGGTCGGAGGCGCGAACCTGCGTGGCCGGATCGGCCTGGGTCTGGAACACGGTGTCCTGCGCGAGGGCCGAAAGGCCGCTGCCGGCGACAAGCGCCGTGGACAGAAGAAGCATCCTCATCGGTCAATCTCCATTCCAATGTCATCGCGCCACTGGCGCTCGACGAGGGGAACGTCACCCCGGCCGGTCGGTTCCGGCCGGCCGGCCTCAGCCGGCGAGGGGCAGGGCGGCGGCCGGGCGCATCCGCGCGACCGCCTCGTCCAGGAGGCCGGGCAGATCCCGGGGGTCGCACTGCACGATCCGCGGCCCGGTCCCCGCGCGGAACGTCCCGGCCCGATCCAGCACGATGGCGAGCGACCGCGCGCAGGCGCCCGTGGCCCCGGTCAGGGCGATGAGGCCGTCGCACCCGCGCGCCATCTGCGGCCGCACGGTGTGCAGCAGCCGCATCGCGCCGAGGAAGGCCGGCGCCGAGCCGTCGCCCCCGCCCAGGTGATGGACGAAGACCTCGCATCCCCCCAGCCGCCGGATCGCCGAGGACAGCCGGCGCGCGTCAAGCGTGAGGTCGGGGTCGACCGAGAGGCAGGACAGCCCGCCCATCGTCCCGGTCGCCGCCAGCAGCGCGGGCAGGTCGCGGTCCGCGGCGACGACCTCGGTTCCTCCGGCCGTCAGCCGGGCGATCTCGGGCAGCAGGGCCAGCGCGCCGCTGACGACGACACGCGGGGGGGCGGGGCTGCGGGCGGCGGCGATGGTCATCGGGCGGGCCACTCCAGACGGCGCGACGCAAGCAGGGGTCGGCATGGCAAGAAACCGGCGAAGGCCCGCCGAGTTCCCGCCCGGGCCGGAAATCGCCCTTGGCCGTCGCGCCGCCCGTCGGGGTCGGAACTCCCGCGGACGGCGCGCGTTTCCGTCCCCTCAACCGATGCGGCCGGCCGCGCGCCGCCGCCTCCCTCCCCGAAAGGACAGGACCATGGCCGACCAAGCCAGCAGCAGCCGGAACACGATGATGGACGACCTGACCGACATGGCCCGGTCGGTCATGGGCGGCGCGTCGCAGCCCAAGGGCCTCGCGGACCTGATGGTCCATGCGCTGAAGGACATCTATTACGCCGAGAAGAAGATCTACAAGGCGCTGCCGAAGATGATCCGGGCGGCGCACGATCCGCAGCTTCAGCAGCTTCTGACCCAGCACCGCGACGAGACGGGCCAGCAGATCGAGATCATCGAGCAGGTCTTCGAGCAGATGGGCAAGCGCCCGCAGGCCGAGCGCTGCGACGCGATGGACGGCATCCTCGAGGAGGGCGACCACCTCCTGTCGGAGTTCGGCGGCACGCAGGCGGGCGACGCGGCGATCATCTTCTCGGCGCAGGCCGTGGAGCACTACGAGATCACGCGCTACGGATCCATCCACGCCTACGCCACGGCGCTGGGGCAGACCGAGGTGGCGCAGATGATCGGGCAGATCCTCGCGCAGGAAAAGGCGGCCGACGAGAAGCTGACGGCGCTGGCCGAAAGCCGCGTCAACGCCGCGGCGGCCTGACGTCCGGCCGGCCCGGCGGCGGACCCCCCGCGCGGCGCGGGGGTCCGCATCCGGTCAGGTCCGGACCGCCTCCGGGGTGCCGGCCGCGTCGGTCGCGTCGGGGGGCACGCCCCGCGACACGTCGGCCCGGCGCAGCTCCGCGTTGATGGCCCCCCCGATCAGCACCGCGTAGGCCGACAGGTAGAACCACATCAGGATCGCCACCGCCGCGCCCAGCGAGCCGTAGACCTCGTTGTAATTCGCGAAGCGCGAGACGTAGACCGACAGCCCGATCGACGCGACGAGCCAGAGGCCGGTGGCGAAGATCGTGCCCGGCGTGATCCATCCCAGTCGCGGCGGCGGGATGTTCGGCCCGTAGCGGTAGAGGATCCCGAAGCCGAGGCCCACCGCGCCCACGCCGATCAGCCAGCGCGCGGTCTGCAGCAGCACCTCGGTCACCGGGCCGAGCGGCACCAGCGCGATCACGAGCGGCGCGATCAGGACCGACAGGAACACCACGATCGCAAGCGCCGCGATCACCAGCGTCAGCCCGAAGGACTGCGCCATCCGCCCGAGCCACGTCGCCTTGTGGGGCACGCGGAACACCGCGTTCAGCCCCCGCACCACCGCGCCCACCCCGGCCTGCGCCGACCAGAGCGAAAGGCCCAGCGTGAGCAGCGTGGCCCAGCCGAGGGCCTGCGACTGCGAGGCGGCGATCAGGCTCTGCAGCTGGTCGTTCAGGATGACCTGCACGTCCCGCGGCAGGAACTCGTCCATCGCCGCCACGGTCGAGGCGAGCTGCGCCGGGTCGGCCCCCCAGCCCCAGACCATGACGACGAGCGCCAGCGCGGGGAAGATCGACAGCATCGTGAAGAAGCCGATCCCCGCCGCCACCAGCGCGAAGTTGAGCCGGTCGGAGTCGTCGTAGACCTTCGACGCGATGGCCATCACCCGGCGCTTCATGGCCGCACCGGGGACGGATCGCGGCGGGACGGGGCGACGCTGGTCGGCATGCGGGGCCTCTCGGGTTCCGGCGCGGCGGTCGGGGACGGCGGCCCCGCGCGGCGATGCTGCCCCGAAACGTCCCGTCGGGACAGCAGTTCCCGGCGGCGGACGGGCCCGGATTCCACGCCTCGACCCGCACGCGAACCTTGACGGAACACAGACGGAACATATAATGAACACATGGTAAAGCGCACCCTCACCGAGAAGCTCGCCATCCTGTCGGACGCGGCGAAATACGACGCCTCCTGCGCCTCGAGCGGGACAGAGCGGCGCGACAGCCGCGACGGCCTGGGCCTCGGCTCGGCCGGGGGCGCGGGCATCTGCCACGCCTATGCGCCCGACGGGCGGTGCATCAGCCTCCTGAAGATCCTGATGACCAACTTCTGCATCTACGACTGCGCCTACTGCATCAACCGGGTGTCGTCGGGGGTGGAGCGGGCGCGGTTCTCGGTCGAGGAGGTCGTGCGCCTGACGATGGAATTCTACCGGCGGAACTACATCGAGGGGCTTTTCCTGTCGTCGGGGATCATCCGGTCGCCCGACGAGACGATGGCCGACATGGTGCGGATCGCGCGGACGCTGCGCGAGGCGCACGCCTTCCGGGGCTACATCCATCTCAAGACGATCCCCGACGCCGCGCCCGAACTGATCGAGGAGGCGGGCCGGTACGCCGACCGCCTGTCGATGAACGTGGAGCTGCCGACCGAGACGGGCATGGCGCAGCTTGCCCCCGAGAAGTCGCCGCGGACGATCAAGAAGGCGATGGCCGACGTGCGCACCCTGCGCGAGGCCTCGCGCGAGACGACGCACCGGGGCCGGGCCAAGGCGCGCTTCGCCCCCGCGGGGCAGTCCACGCAGATGATCGTGGGCGCGGACGGCGCGGACGACGCCGCGATCCTGGGGACCAGCGCGCGGCTTTACGCGGGCTACGGCCTTTCCCGCGTCTACTATTCGGCCTTCTCGCCCATTCCCGACGCCTCGGCGGCGCTGCCCCTGGTCAAGCCGCCGCTGCTGCGTGAGCACCGGCTCTATCAGGCCGACTGGCTGATGCGCTTCTACGACTTCGGCGCCGCCGAGATCGCCCCCGAGGGGATGCTCGACCTCGACCTCGACCCGAAGCTCGCCTGGGCGCTGGCGAACCGGGCGCGGTTCCCGGTCGACGTGAACCGCGCCCCGCGCGAGACGCTTCTGCGCGTGCCCGGGTTCGGCACGAAGACCGTGGACCGCATCCTCGACCGGCGGCGGCACGGGGCCGTGCGCTACGAGCATCTGGTGGCGATGGGGGCCGTGATGAAGACCGCGCGGGCCTTCGTCACGCTGCCGGGCTGGACGCCCGCGGGGATGCTCGACGCCGAGTCCCTGCGCGCGCGCTTCGCCCCCGCGCCGCGCCAGCTGGAGCTGATCTGATGGCCGACCGCATCGTCCTGCCCCGCATCGGCACCGTCGCCGCCTGGCGCACGGAAGCCCGCCGCGCCGCAGCCCGCGGGATGCGCCCCGATGACGTGACCTGGTCGGTGGGCGAGGCCGTGCCCGACCTCTTCGCCGGGGCCGTCACGCGGCCGCTGCGGCCGGGCGTGCCGCTTCGCCTGACCCGCGAGGCGCTGGAGGGGCTGGAGACGGCGATGCTCCACGGCGATCCGGCGCGCTTCGCGCTGGGCTACGCTGCCGTCCTGCGCCTCTCGCGCCACGAGGCGGTCTGGGACGACCGCACCGATCCCGCGATGCGCCGGCTGGCCGAGATGGCCAAGGCCGTGCGGCGCGACATCCACAAGATGCACGCCTTCGTCCGCTTCCGCGAACTGCCCGCCGAGGGTGCGCGCCGGCGCTTCGGGGCCTGGTTCGAACCGGCGCATCCGATCACGGAGGCCGCAGCCCCCTTCTTCGCCAGGCGCTTCGGCGACATGGACTGGGTTATCGCGACGCCGCACCTGACCGCCCGGTTCGCGGACGGCGTGCTGGCCTTCGCCGAGACGGTGGATGCGGCGCCCCCCGCCGCCGACGCGACCGAAGGGCTGTGGCAGACCTACTACGCGAACATCTTCAATCCCGCACGGCTGAAGGTGCAGGCGATGCGGTCGGAAATGCCGAGGAAGTACTGGCGCAACCTGCCCGAGGCCGACCTGATCCCCGGGATGATCCGCAACGCGCCCGCGCGCGTGCTCGCGATGCAGGCCGCCGAGGGGACGCCCCCCGCGCCCTCGATCCTGCGCCGTGCCGCCGCCGCGCGTGCGCGCGTGGTGCCGGCCGCAGGGGCGGCCCTGCCCCAGACGCTGGAGGAGGCGCGGAACGCGGCCTCTGCCTGCACGCGCTGCCCGCTTCACGGCCCCGCCACGCAGACCGTCTGGGGCGAGGGGCCGCGCGACGCGGCCCTGATGATCGTGGGCGAGCAGCCGGGCGACCGGGAGGATCTGGCGGGCCGCGCCTTCGTCGGGCCGGCGGGGGCCGTGCTGGAGGCCGCGATGCAGGCGGCGGGGGTCGACCGGGCGCGGGTCTACCTCACCAATGCGGTCAAGCACTTCAAGTTCGCGCCGCGCGGCAGGCGCCGCATCCACCAGAGGCCCGACGCGGGCGAGGTGACGGCCTGCCGGTGGTGGCTCGAGATGGAGCGCGGCATGATCCGCCCCGACCTGATCGTGGCGCTGGGGGCGACGGCGGCGCTGGCGCTGACGGGCCGGGCGCAGGCGATCGGAGCGGAGCCGGGGCGGGTCGTCGCGCTGGACGACGGCACGCCCGTGCTGATCTCCGTCCACCCCGCGCATATCCTGCGGGTTCCCGACCCGCAGGCGGCGGAGGCGGCGCGCGCGCGCCTGGCGGCCGACCTCGCGCTGGCGCGGCGGATCGTTGAGGATCGCCGGCAGGCGGCCTAGGGCGCGGTCCAGGTCGCGAGGGGCCGGCCGCGCTCCAGCACGAAGAGGCCCGCGCCGGGCAACGGCTGCCAGTCGCCCGCGGTCCCGTCGGGCCAGATCACGCGCACCTCGGCCGGCCCGCCGTCGCCCAGCCCCATGTGCCACCAGCCGGCCACCCCGCCCGCGTGGCCGCCGCCCACCGTCAGCTCCTGCCGCTGCACCGCCCCGTCGCCCTGCCGCAGCTCCAGCCAGCCGCCCACGGCGTCGGGGTTGGGACCGGGCTGGCGGATCAGGAACTGCGCCGACCCGGGCGCGTCCGGCGTCACGTTCCGCCAGACCTGAACCGGCGTGCGGCGGTTCACGACCACGAGGTCGAGAAGCCCGTCGAGGTTGAGGTCCGCCAGCGCCGCGCCCCGCGCCGTCTCCATGCTGACGATGCCCGCCGCCTCGGCCATCTCCACGAAGGTGCCGTCCGCCTGCTGCATCAGAAGGTTGTTCGGGTCGGCCTGCGCGAAGTCGGGCATCCGGTCGACGTTGCCCTTGGCGACGAACAGGTCCGCGCGCCCGTCGTTGTCGGCGTCGGCGAACTGCGCGTGCCAGGCGGTGGAGGGCCGCACGTCGCCGCCGAAGGCCGGGCGGTGCGCGGTGACGCCGCGCTTCAGCGCGATGTCGGCATAGACGGGCTTCGCACCCGGCCCCGGCTCGGCCAGCCGCTGCAGCTTGTTGTCGGCCATGCTGGTCAGGTAGTATTCGGGGTAGCCGTCGCCGTCGAGGTCGCGGCCCGCGATCCCCATCCCCCAGATGCGCAGCGGCCGCCAGCCGTCCCCGGGGCCGAAGAGGGCCGGCGGCGCGCCCGGCGCCAGCCGCCACATCTGCTCCTGCCCGCCCTTGTAGTACTCGCGGTCGTTGGACACGCGCAGGGCCGGCGTCCCCGACCGGTTCCAGTCGGTGAAAAGCATCGACAGCGCGCAGAAGCTGGGGGTCAGCGGCAGCGGCGCGGCGAAGCCCGTGCCCTCCGCGTCCGGGCGGTGCAGCCAGTTGTCGGTGCAGGACCCCCAGGGGAAGTCCTCCTCGCGCCGGTCGATGTAGTTGCCGACGGCGATCGTGGGCCAGACGGCCCCCCGCTCCCATGTCGCGGCCATCGCGGTCGACCAGGCGTCGCCGCCGTCGAACCCCCAGGCCTCGTTCGCGCGCTCGAACCGGCAACCGCCGAGCCCGCGCATCGCGAGGTTCTCGCCCACGCGCAGGACGATGAGGTCCAGGACGCTGTCCGAGTCGACGTCGAGCGGATAGGCCCCCGTCACCGCGTCGCGCTCCAGCCCGCTGCTCCGCGCCCGTTCGAACGCGAGCGCGCCACCCGCCGCGCTTCGGTTCAGGAACAGCGCCGACACCCCCTCGCCGCCGGCGACGAAGACCTCCGCCCGGCCGTCGGCATCGCAGTCGAAGACCGCGGCGCCACCCCCCACCATGTACTGCCAGTCGCCTGCATAGGTCGCGTCGAGGCCGGCCGTCGCCGTCTCCTCGGCAAAGCGGGGGGTCTGCGCGCCCGCCGGGGCCGCGAGCAGCGCCAGCGCCAGGATCGTCCTCATGCCCGCGTCGCCAGCGCGTTGGCAAAGGCCGCCACGCAGTCGCCCTGCGTGAGCCCCCGCTCGATCGCGGGACGGAAGTGGATGCCGCCGTAGAGACGCGAGATCCCCGCCTCGTCGGCGGCGGCGCGGAAGCTCGGGAAGCGGCGCGCGGGCAGGCCGTCGTCGTCCTGGGTGCGGTCCGTGAAGGCGCGCCCCTCGCCGAGGAGCCGCGTCAACACGGCCGCCGCCGCCGCCGACTGGGTGGAATGGCCGCTGGGGTATTCCGGGAAGGGCGGCGTGTTCAGCAGGGGTTCCCACCCGGGGTCGATCACGCGGCGGATGTAGGTCACGGGACGCAGCAGGTCGTAGTCGAACTTGCTGGCCCAGCAGGCGATGAAGGCGTCGGCCAGGGCGATCCCCGTCAGCGCCAGGATCTCGGCATGGCGCGCGGCCGAGCCATCGTCCTCGTCGAGCACCTGCAGCGCGATCGCGATCCAATGGCCGGGCGGGGTCGCCGACAGCATCGGGTCGTCCGACCAGAACCGCGCGATGGCGCGCTGCTCGTCGGTCAGGGCGGCCGCGACATCCACCACCTCCATCGCATCGGCGTGGAAGACCGATCCCGGCGCCTCGCTGTAGGGCGGCGGCGGGGGCAGGGGGCAGGGGGCGGGGCCGGCGGGCATCGCGAAGGGGCGGTTGCCGCCCCAGCCGGGCAGCAGGGGGCGCTGCTGCACCGCGGCGGTGCTGGTCGGCACCCAGTACTCCGGCCCCTGCGGCGCGTCGTAGGCGAGCGGGAAGCCCATGTTCTCGATCACGGCCCCGCCGTCCGTGGCCGCCCAGCCGAGGATGTGGTCCGCGACCGCGCGCCCCTGCGCCCGGCTCGCCGCCAGCCGGCCGGCGGACAGCCCCTCGGCCGCGCGCGCGGCGAGCTTGGCCGAGACCGAGGCCAGCGCCCGCTGCCCCGTCGGCCCGGTGTTGGAAAAGAGCGCGCCGACCACGCGCGACAGCGCCGCATCCAGCACGGCCGCGGGATCGGTGACGCCCGGGGGGGCGGTCCGCGGCGGCGGGGTCAGGCCGTTCAACTGCCCCGCGAGCGACCGCAGCGCGGGGTCGGCCAGCGCCATCGCCTCGAAGGCGGTGACGCCGATGTAGGCGAGGCTCCGGCTCGCCACGGGGGGCGAATAGGTCGGCGTGTGGCGCACGAGCGCCAGCACCAGCCGGTACCAGGTCCGCAGGATCGGGCGGGGGTCGCCCGGGTCCGACCCGGCGGCGAGGGCGCGGGGAAAAGCCGCCAGCGAAAGTGCGAGACCCGCCATCGCCTGCCGCCTGTCCATCGCGTCCGGTCCCCCTGCCGTGGCTTGCCGCATGGCCGGAATGAAGCACGCGCCGCCCCCGGACTTCAAGGGGCTGGCATCGCGGCCCGCGCGCGCCCATATCGCCCCCGACACGCAGGGGGCGGGCCATGCGATCCTTTTCTCTCCTCGATCTCTCGCCGATCCCCGAGGGCGCGGACGCCGGCCGGGCGCTGGCCGACACCGTGGCGCTCGCGCGGGCGGCCGAGGGCTTCGGCTACCACCGCTTCTGGCTGGCCGAGCATCACAACATGCCGGGAATCGCCAGCGCGGCCACGCCGGTCGTCATCGGCCATGTCGCCGCCGCGACACGGACGATCCGGGTCGGCGCGGGCGGGATCATGCTGCCCAACCACGCCCCCCTCGTGGTGGCCGAGCAGTTCGGCACGCTCGCCACGCTCCACCCGGGGCGGATCGACCTCGGGCTCGGGCGTGCGCCGGGCACCGACCTCGCCACCGCCCGCGCGCTTCGCCGCCACATGGCCCCCGACGACCGCTTCCCGCAGGACGTGGCCGAGCTGATCGGCTATCTGGACGACGCGGCCGAGGGCGCCGTGGTGCGGGCGATCCCCGGCACGGGCACCCGCGTGCCGGTCTGGATCCTCGGGTCGAGCCTCTACGGCGCGCAGCTCGCGGCGCATCTCGGGCTGCCCTACGCCTTCGCCTCGCATTTCGCGCCGGCCCTGCTGGACGAGGCGCTCGCGGCCTACCGCGCGGGCTTCCGCCCCTCGCGGCATCGCGACCGGCCCCACGCGATGATCGCGGTGGGCCTTTGCGTCGCCCCGACCGACGAGGAGGCGGCGTTCCTGCGGTCGTCGCAGGTCCTCGCCTTCGCGCGGCTGCGCCTCGGGCGGCCGGACCGGCTGCCGCGCCCCGTCCACGACCTGTCCGAGGTGCCGCCGCCCGTGCTGCGGCAGGTGGAGCAGGCGCTGTCCTGCTCGGCGACCGGCGCGCCGGACACGGTGCGCCGCCGGCTGCGCGCCCTGATCGACCGCCACCGCCCCGACGAGGTGATCGCGACCGGCATGATCCACGACACCGCCGCGCGGATCCGGTCCTTCGGCCTTGCCGCCGAGGTGCTCGAGGGGCTGCGCGACGGGCGCGCCGCGGCCTGACGGCCCCTCCCTCCGGCGCCCGGTGGCTTTGTTGCGCAAATCGCCTGAAGCCCGGAGTTCCCCTTTCCCCGGACAGAGCTATCCTGTGCGCAGCGTGAGTGGCGTTCCGAGGGCAGTGAAGCGGTTCAGGATGGCGGCACGGATCTGAAGCCCGGCGACCTGTCGGTCGAAGTCGCGGGACATGACACGCTCGCCCAGGAGCTTGAGGCAGGCCTGGATCGCGGCGTCGGTGAAGACAGGCTGACGGCCGCGTTTGCCGGTCGGAGCGGCCAGCCATTGCGTCTCGGGATCGAACCCGATCGCCAACGACCCGCGCCTCGCCAGCGCTGCGTTGTAGTCATGCCAGTTCGTGGTGCGGTAGGTCGGCGGCTTCGGTCTGCTCATGCAACCACCTACGACGCTGGAATCACAGAGTGAATCCCGCATCGCATTTGCGCAACAAAGCCGACCTGACCGCCCCGTCCCGGCGCCCCGCGAACGATCTGTGGAGAACCCGCGGCCCGGCCTTGACAAGGCGCGCCATTCGCTACGTTCTGTAGCGAACAAAACGTGAACAACGGCCGTGGTCCTCCTCGCCTTTCCCTTGCCCCCTCCGGAGACGCCGCGACCGTCTGCGGTGGCGGCACCGGACCGGGCCGCCGAGCCGGCAGGATTCGCGGTCGGCTCCCCCCCGGCCGACGCCTGGCTGCGCGGCGGGCTCGCGCGCGGGGCGCTGCACGAGGTGGTCGCGGCGGCGGGGGCCGATGCGCCGGCGGCGGCGGGGTTCGCGCTGGGGCTCGCGGCGCGGGCCGGCGGCGAGGGGCCGATCCTGTGGATCCGCGACGGGCGCGCCGCGGCCGAGGCGGGCCGGGTCGACGGGATGGGCCTTCTGGAGTTCGGTGCGGGACCGGCGCGGGTGATCCTCGTGCAGCCGGACCGGTCCGACGACGCGCTCTGGGCGGCGGACGCGGGCGCGCGGTGCCCGGGGCTCGGCGCGGTGCTGCTGGAGACGGGGGGGCGGCCGCTCGGCCTGACCGCGACGCGGCGGCTGGCCCTGGGGCTGCGGGCCTCCGGCACGACGCTGATCCTGCTGCGGGGCGGGCCGCCCATGCCCAGCGCCGCCATGACGCGCTGGCGGGTGGCAAGCGCCCTCTCGCGCGCGCTGGAGGCGAACGCGCCGGGGCATCAGGCCGTCAGTGTCACCCTCGTCCGCCACCGGGCGGGGATCGCCGAGCGCACCTGGCAGATGGAGTGGGACCGTGACCGACAGCGCTTCGCCGAACGCGCGCCGCTACCTGGCGCTGTGGTTCCCCTGCCTGCCGACGGACCGGATCCGGCGCGAGGGATGCCCGCCGACGGGTTTGCGGCCCGCCGCGTCGAAGGACGGTCCGGGTGAGGGGCCGATGGCCGTGGTGCGTGCCGTGAAGGGCGGCCAGCGGCTTCACGCGGTCGACCGGGCGGCGCAGGCCCTGGGCCTTGCACCGGGCCTTCCGCTTGCGGATGCGCGGGCGCGCGTGCCGGGGCTGGCCGTCGTGCCGCACGATCCCGCCGCCGACGAGGCGCTGCTGGTCCGGCTGGCCGAGGACTGCGACCGCGCGACGCCGATGGTGGCCCTCGATCCGCCCGACGGGCTGGCGCTCGACATCACCGGCTGCGCGCATCTCTGGGGCGGCGAGGCCCGCCTGCGCGCGCGGCTCATGGCCCGCATCGCCCGGCTGGGGGTCGAGGCGCGCGCCAGCGTCGCGGGCACGCCCGACGCGGCACGGGCGCTGGCGCGCTTCGGCGGCCCCGCCATCGTGGCACCGGGGGAGGAGGCCGCCGCGGTGCGCCCGCTGCCCATAGCGGCGCTGGGCCCGGACGACGCCACGCGCGCCGCGCTGATCCGCGCCGGGCTGAAGCGCGTGGGCGACCTGTCGGACCGTCCCACCGCCCCGCTGACCGCGCGCTTCGGCACGGATCTCGCCACCCGCCTGCGCCGTGTGACGGGGGCGGAGGATGCGCGCATCACCCCGCGCCGCGCGGTGCCCGACTGCGCGGCGGAGCAGGCCTTCGCCGACCCCATCGGCCGGATGGAGGACGTGGAGGCGAGCCTTGCGCTGCTTCTCGCCCGCGTGGGCCATGCGCTCGAGAGGGCAGGGCGCGGCGGCCGGGTCTTCGAGGCGGCCTTCTTCCGCGCGGACGGGGCGGTGCGGCGCATCCGGGTCGGGACGGGCCGCCCCCAGCGCGATCCCGCGGTCGTCGGGGGGTTGTTCCGCGAACGGCTGGGCGCGCTGGCCGATCCGCGCGACCCCGGCTTCGGCTTCGACCTGATCCGGCTGTCGGTGCCCGTGGCCGAGCCGCTGGTCCCCGCGCAGGGCCTGCTGGACGGAGGGGCCGCGGGAACGGAGGCGGTCGCCGACCTCCTCGACCGGCTGACGGCGCGCTTCGGGCGCGACCGGGTGCTGCGCTTCGTGCCCGCCAACACCCACGATCCGGTCCGGGCGTCGCGCACCGTGCCCGTGCTGGGGACGACCCCCCTGTCCTGGCCCGCGCCCGAGCCGGGCGAGCCGCCGCGGCGCCCGCTGACGGTCTTCGCACCGCCCCAGCCGATCGAGGCCATGGCCGAGGTGCCCGACGGCCCGCCCCTGCGGTTCCGCTGGCGCCGCGTCCTGCACGAGATCGCCCGCGCCGAGGGGCCGGAGCGGATCGCGCCCGAGTGGTGGCGCGAGGCCGGCCCCGCGCGCGACTACTACCGGGTCGAGGACCGCGAGGGGCGGCGGTTCTGGGTGTTCCGCGTCGACCCGCCTGACGAGGCCGGTCCCGACGCCCCCCGTCCGGCGTTCCCGCGGTGGTTCCTGCACGGGCTCTTCGCATGACCGCCCCGCCCTATGCCGAACTGGTCGCGGCCTCCGACTTCTCGTTCCTGCGCGGGGCCTCGCATCCGCAGGACCTGGTGCTGACGGCGCTGCTGCTGGGCCATGCGGGGCTGGGCATCGCCGACCGCAACACGGTGGCGGGCGTGGTCCGCGCCCATGCCGCGCTGCGCGACCTGCGCGAGGACGGGCTGCCGCCGCCCGAGCGGGTGCGCGAAGGGTCGGGGCCGGGGGAGGTGGTCTGCGTCGAGTCCGCCCCGGACCTGCCCCTGTCGAACGACGACCTGAAGCGCCGCGCCGCCCTGTTCCGCTTCGCGCCCGGCGCGCGGCTCGTGTTCGCGGACGGGACCCCCGACGTCGCGGCCTACCCGTCGGACCGCGAGGCCTGGGGGCGGCTCTGCCGGATCCTGACGGCGGGAAACCTGCGGGGGACGAAGGGGACCTGCGTGCTGACGCTCGACGACCTGCTGGCGCGGGCCGCGGGTCTCTTGCTCGTCGTCCTGCCGCCCCGCCGGACCGACGGCCTCGCCCCCGTGCTGACGCGCATCGCCGAGGCCGCGCCGGGGTCGGTCTGGCTGGGGGCCGCCATGCACCGCCGCGGCGACGACCGCCGCCGGCTCGCGCGCCTGCTGTCGCTGGCGGAAGGGGCGGGCGTGCCGCTGCTGGCCACCAACGACGTGCTCTACGCGGACCCCGCCGACCGCGCCCTGCAGGACGTGATGACCTGCATCCGCGAGCACGTCCCGATCGACCGCGCGGGCCGCCTTCTGGAGGCGAACGCCGAGCGGCACCTGAAGGCGCCCGCCGAGATGGCGCGCCTGTTCCGCGACGCGCCGGCCGCCCTTGCGCAGGCGCGGGCGCTGCTCGACCGGATCGACTTCTCGCTCGACCAGCTCCGGTACGAGTACCCCGAGGAACCCGTGCCGCCGGGGCGCACGGCGCGCGACTGGCTGGCGGAGGTGACGGGGCGCCACGCCCGGATGCGCTATCCGCAAGGCGTCCCCCCCAAGGTGGAAGCCCAGATCGCGCAGGAACTGGCCCTGATCGCGCGGCTCGGCTACGAGCCGTACTTCCTGACGATCCTCGACATCGTCCGCTTCGCGAACGACCGGGGCATCCTGTGCCAGGGGCGGGGGTCGGCCGCCAATTCCGCCGTCTGCTACGTGCTGGGCATCACCGCGGTCGACCCGGCCGAGCACGACCTGCTGTTCGCGCGCTTCCTGTCCGAGGAACGCCGCGAGCCTCCCGACATCGACGTCGACTTCGAGCACGAGCGGCGCGAGGAGGTGATCCAGCACATCTACGCCCGCTACGGCCGCGACCGCGCCGGCATCATCGCGACCGTGATCCGCTACCGCCCCCGAAGTGCGATGCGCGAGGTCGGCAAGGCGCTGGGCCTGTCCGAGGACATCACCGCGCGGCTCGCCTCGAGCCAGTGGGGAAGCTGGGGGCGCGAGATCCGCGACCGCCACATCGCCGAGACCGGGCTCGACCCCGCGAACCCCCTGATCCGCCGCGCGCTCGACCTCGCGCGGCGCCTGATGGGCCATCCGCGGCACCTGTCGCAGCACGTCGGCGGCTTCATCCTGACGCGCGGGCGGCTGGACGAGCTGGTCCCCGTCGGCCCCGCCGCGATGGAGGGGCGCACCTTCGTCGAGTGGGACAAGGACGACATCGACGCGCTGGGCCTCCTGAAGGTCGACGTGCTGGCGCTGGGCATGCTGACCGCGATCCGCCGCGCGCTGGACCTGCTGCGGCGGCACGGCCTGGACGACCGGGGGATGCACGAGATCCCCCCCGGAGACGCGGCCGTCTACGCGATGCTCCGGCGCGCGGACTCGCTGGGCGTCTTCCAGGTGGAGAGCCGCGCGCAGATGAACATGCTGCCGCGCCTCCGGCCGAAGGCGTTCTACGACCTCGTGATCCAGGTCGCGATCGTGCGCCCCGGCCCGATCCAGGGCGACATGGTGCATCCCTACCTTCGCCGCCGGCAGGGGCTGGAGACGGTCGACTACCCGTCGCCCGCGCCCGAGCACGGGCCTGCGGACGAGTTGCGGCAGGTTCTGGCGAAGACCCTGGGCGTCCCGCTGTTCCAGGAGCAGGCGATGCGCCTCGCGATGGTCGCGGCGAGGTTCACCGACGCCGAGGCGAACGGGCTGCGCAAGGCCATGGCCACCTTCCGCAACGTGGGCACCATCGGCCACTTCGAGCGGATCATGGTCGACCGCATGGTCGCGCGCGGCTACGACCCCGCCTTCGCCGCGCGCTGCTTCGGGCAGATCAAGGGCTTCGGCAGCTACGGCTTCCCCGAAAGCCACGCGGCGTCCTTCGCCAAGCTCGTCTACGTCTCCTCGTGGATCAAGTGCCACCACCCGGGCGTCTTCGCCTGCGCGCTGCTGAACAGCCAGCCCATGGGGTTCTACGCCCCCGCCCAGATCGTGCGCGACGCGGCCGAGCACGGGGTTGAGGTGCGGGGCGTCGACGTGAACCGGTCGGACTGGGACTGCACGCTGGAGCCGCGGGGCGACGGCGGGCTCGCGCTGCGGCTGGGGCTGCGCCAGGTCGACGGGATGCCCGAGGCGGCGGCGCGCGCGCTGGTCGCGGCGCGGGGGGCGGGCTTCGCGCGGATCGAGGACATGGCCGGTCGGGGCCGCGTTCCGCTGCCCGCGCTGCGGCGGCTGGCCGACGCGGACGCCTTCCGCTCGCTGGGCCTCGACCGGCGGGCGGCCTCCTGGGCGTTGCGGCGGCTGTCCGACGGGGCGCCCCTGCCGCTTTTCGCGGTCGCCGGCGCGCGCGACCTGCCGCCCGAGGCCGACGCGCCCCTGCCCGCGATGGCCCTGGGCGAGCACGTCGCGGCCGACTACCAGACGGTGCGGCTGTCGCTGAAGGCGCATCCCATGGCGATCCTGCGCCCGGTCTTTGCCAGGGAGCGCGTCGCGACCTGCCGCGAGGCATCCGACCGCCTGCCCGACGGGCGCTGGGTCGCGGCGGCGGGCGTCGTGCTCGTGCGCCAGCGCCCGGGCAACGGCAACGCGATCTTCGTCACGATCGAGGACGAGACCGGCATCGCCAACGTCATCCTCTGGGCGCGCGTGTTCGAGAGATTCCGCCGGCAGGTGCTCGCCGCCCGCCTGATGCTGGTCGAGGGCCGCGTCCAGCGCAGCCCGGAGGGGGTGACGCACCTGCTCGCCGTCCGCGTCCACGACCGCTCGGCGGAGCTGGACCGGCTGTCGGGCGATCCCCTGCGGATCGACCCCTCCCCCGCCGACGAGGTCCGCCGCCCCCCGACGCCGAGAGGGGCCGCGGGACACCCGAGGGACGTCCGCGTGCTGCCCCCGTCGAGGGATTTCCACTGAAGGCGAGCCGGGGGGCGGCGTGGCCTTCCCAGGCTGCGCCCGGGCGCCACCGCGGGTATCCATGGCCGATGCGGGCCGCGCCCGGGCGGACCCGGCCGCATCGCCCCTGCCGTGGCGGCGATCGCCGGTGGATCCTCGCGGGCCCGCCGGGCGGGATGAGGCCCGCGGGGGCCGTCACCGCGCCAGGGCCGCGCCGACGGCATCGCGTTCCCGGCGCGCCAGGGCGATGAAGGCTTCGACCAGCCGGGATCGCGGCGCGTCCGGCGGGCGGACAAGCAGCGTCCGGAAGCTGACCACCGGCTCGAAGGCGCGCGCGACCAGGCCCGAGGTGTCGAGACCGTCGAGCGTGAGCGGGTTCACGAGGCCGATGCCCACCCGGTTGCGGACGAGGTTGCAGATGGTCAGCGAATACTGGGTTTCGGCGGCGATCCGGGGACGGACGCCATGGTCGGCGAACAGCCGGTCGAACCGTGCCCGGGCTGCATCCTCGCTGGCCAGCGTCACGAACCGCTCGTTGTCCATCATCTCGGGCCGGATCGTCGCGTGACCGGCGAGCGGGTGGCCCGCGGGCATCACGCAGACGGCAGGGACCTCGGTGAAGGGTTCGGTCACGACGCCGCGCAGGCTGATCTCGTCGGCGGCAAGGCCAAGGTCGAAGTTTCCCGCCGCGACCTCCTCGCGGACATACTCCGAACTGCGCACCTGAAGAAAGACCGCCGCCTCGGGAAAGGCCTGGCTGAAGCGCCCGATGACGCGCGGCAGGAAGGAATGGCCGAGCGCGGGAAGGCTGACCACGCTCAGCCGCGCACCCCGGAAGCTGCGGATGTTGTCGGCGGCGAAGGCCAGCCGGTCGAGCCCGGTGAAGGCACGCTCCACCTCGCGGAACAGGGCGACCGCCTCGGCCGTCGGCTTCAGCCGCCCGCCGCGGCGGTCGAAGAGCGCGAGCCGCGCCGCCGCCTCGAACTCGGCGAGATGGCGGCTGACGGCCGGCTGCGAGATGCGCAGCATCTCGGCGGCGCGGCTGGCGGTGCCGCAGAGCATGACGGCGCGGAAGGCTTCGACCTGACGGAAGTTCACGGCCCCGTCTATCAGGTTCCTGAATGAGGTCACTACAATTTTGCATTTGAAGTTATCGGACCCCTCCGCGAGCATCGGCCCGGGGCACAGGTGCAGGGACCGGCATGCAGCGCGAGACGGAGATCCTGGGGGACTGGGGCGACGGCCTGCCGTTCCCCGCCCTCACCGTGCCCCCGCATCGCGGCTCGACGCTCCTTTTCGACACGGTCGCGCAGTTTCTCGACCGTCATGCGCGGTTCTACGACGGCTATTCCTACGGGCTCTACGGGCATCCCGCGGCACGGGCGCTCGAACGGGCCATCGCGGCGATCGAGGGCGGCCGCCGCTGCCTCGTGACGCCGTCGGGCATGGCGGCCATCACGCTGGTCAACCTGACCGTGCTTGCCGCCGGCGACGAGGTCGCGATCCCGCTGAGCGCCTATGGCCCGTCGCAGGCGGCGGCGCGCGACCTGCTCGGGCCGCTGGGTGTCACCGCGCGCTTCCATGATCCGCGCGCCGACCTGCGCGATGTGGTCACCGACCGGACGCGCCTCGTCTGGGTGGAGACGCCCGGCAGCTTCGGCATGGAGATGGCCGACCTTCCCCGGGCGGTCGCGGCCGCCCATGCCGCGGGGGCGCTGGTCGCCTGCGATGGCACCTGGGCCTCTCCGCTGGGCTTCCGGGCGCTGGCGCATGGCGCCGACTTTGCCGTGCAGGCGCTGTCGAAGTATGTCAGCGGGCATTCCGACGTGCTGATGGGATCGGTGAGCGTCGCCGACGAGGCGCGGTTCCGGGCGCTGAAGGACCGTGCCCGCACGCTCGGCTACGGCGTGTCGCCGGACGACTGCGCGCTGACGCTGCGCGGTCTCGGGACGCTGGCGGTCCGGCTGGCGCGCCAGTCGGACACCGCGCTCCGCCTCGCCGACTGGCTGCGCGGCCAGCCCGGGGTGGTGCGCGTGCTGCACCCCGCACTGCCGGACGATCCGGGGCACGGCCTGTGGAAGCGCGACTTCCTGGGTGCCGGCGCGGTCTTCTCGCTTCTCCTCGAGGCGGATCTCGCCGACAACCTGCCCGCCTTCCTCGAGCAGTGCCGCATCTTCCGCATCGGCGCGAGCTGGGGCGGGCTTCACAGCCTGTTCGCGCCGGCCGACATGGCGCGCCTTCGCGGCACGGCCGACTGGGCCGACCGCGGGCCGCTGGTGCGCATCAGCGCGGGGCTCGAGGCCTTCGAGGATCTGCAGCAGGACCTCGCCGAGGGGCTTGGCCGATACTGCCGCGGTGCGAGACGCGCCGCGGACGACCGAGGAACCGCCCGGGGCCGCGCCGCCCCGGAGCAGGGATCACAGGCGCCAAGGGGAGTGCAAGCGACATGAAGACCATGACAGCGACGGCAACGGTGCTGATCGGCGCCGCAGGCCTGGTCCCGCTCGCCGCGTCGGCGGGCCCGACGCTCGACGCGATCGCCGCGCGGGGCGAGATCAACTGCGGCGTCAGCACGGGAACCTCGATCGGCAAGAGCACGCTCGACGATCAGGGCAACTGGACGGGCTTCGAGGCCGACTTCTGCCGCGCGGTCGCCGCGGCGATCCTCGGCGACGGGACGAAGGTGAACTTCGTGCCGCTCGAGTTCAAGAACGCCTTCGCCTCGCTGCAGTCGGGCAGCGTGGACCTGCTCGCGCGATCGGCCACCTGGACCCTGGCGCGCGACAGCGAACTCGCCTTCGAATGGGCCGGGGTCTACATCTATGACGGCCAGGGATTCCTCGTCAGCAAGGCCAGCGGCATCGCCAGCGCCGACCAGCTTGCCGGCGCGGCCATCTGCGTGACCTCGGGCACCACCACGGAACTGAACCTCGCCGACTATTTCCGGACCAAGGGCATGGACTATTCGCCGATCACCGTCAGCGCGCCCGACCAGAGCATCGCGAACCTGGAGTCCGGGCGCTGCGACGCCTACACGAACGAGGTCGGCGGGCTGGCGTCCTATCGCCTCGGCCTGTCCGATCCCGACGCCTACACGATCCTGCCCGACGTCATCTCGAAGGAACCGCTGGGGCCCGTGGTGCGGCAGGACGACCCGCAGTTCGAGGACGTGGTCGAGTGGACGCGCAACGCGCTGGTCATCGCCGAGGAGTTCGGGGTCACGCAGGCGAATGTCGCCGAGATGGCCGCCACCACCACCCAGCCCGAACTGCGCCGCTTCCTCGGGGCGGAAGGGGAGTTCGGCGCCAAGCTCGGCCTTCCCAACGACTGGGCGGTGAAGGTGATCCAGACCACCGGCAACTACGGCGAGCTGTTCGAGCGCACGCTCGGATCGCAGAGCGAGGCCCGGATCGCGCGGGGCGTCAACACGCTCTGGTCCGAGGGCGGCCTGCTCTATGCGCCGCCGGTGCGCTGAGCCGCGATGAGGACGGGCGTGGACCACCCGCGGTCCGCCACGCGCGAAGCGGTTGGCCCGGCGGCGCGGCCGGCGGCCGGCCTGCGCCGGCGGCCGCGTCATCCCCCGCCCTGGGGGGCGATCGCCCAGCAGGTGGCCGCGATCGCGCTGGTGGCCGCGGGCCTCGCCTATCTCGGGGGCAACGTGGCGCGGAACCTCGCGGCCTCCGGCATGGCGGTGGATTTCGGCTTCCTGTCGCAGGAGGCGGGCTTCGCGATGAGCTTCAGCCTGATCCCGATGGACGAGACGGCCAGCTACGGCCGGGTCTTCGTCGCGGGCATCCTGAACACGCTGTTCATCGCGGGACTTGCGCTCGTGACCGCCACGGCGCTCGGTCTTGCGGTGGGCTTCGCCCGCCTTTCGCCCCTCGGGCCGCTGCGGCAGGCGGCCGGGATCTATGTCGAGACGCTGCGCAACCTGCCGCTGCTGCTGATCCTGATCTTCGTCCAGTCCGTCGCCCTGCGGTCTCTGCCCGTGGTGCGCGAGGCGGTGTCCGTCGGGGGCGTCGTCCACCTCAGCAACCGCGGCATCTACCTGCCGTGGCCCGCCGCCGACCAGTCGCTGATGCCGGCGGGGCTCGCAGCGGCGCTGGGGCTGATCGGGCTGGGCATCGCCTGGTCGCTGCGCCCGCGGACCCCCGCCCGGTCGCCCCGCGACCTGGCCGGAGCGGTCGGCGGGCTCGGGCTCGCCGTCGCGGCCCTCGTCGCGGCAGCCCGGATGCTGGACTGGGAGCGCCCCGAGCTTCAGGGCTTCGATTTCCGCGGCGGCGCGAAGCTCATGCCCGAATTCGTGGCCCTGCTGACGGCGCTGACGCTGTACAACGCGGCCTTCATCGCCGAGATCGTCCGCGCCGGACTGCAGAGCGTCGATCGCGGGCAGGTCGAGGCGGCGCGCGCGCTGGGCCTGCGCGACGGCTTCATCCGGCGCCGCATCGTGCTGCCGCAGGCGCTGCGGCTGATGGTGCCGCCGCTGACCAACCAGTATGTCCATCTCGTCAAGGCCTCGTCGCTGGCCACGGTGGTGGGCTTCCCCGATCTGGTCGCCGTGTTCCTCGGGACCTCGCTCAACCAGACCGGCCGGGCGGTCGAGATCGTCGCGATGACGGGGGCCGTCTATCTCGTCCTCTGCCTCGGGCTGGGTGCGCTGTCCGCCGCCTGGAACGCGCGGGTCGCGGTGAGGGAGCGCTGAGCATGGCCGGGCTGCTCGTTCCGCCCCGTCCGTCGGTGCCGAAGCCGTCCCGGATCGGACGGCTTGTCCGCGGGTCCGGACGGGCCGGCGTGGCGTCGCTGATCCTCTGGGGGGGCATCGCCGCGCTGGCCGCCTGGCTGCTGCCCGGGGCGCTGCGCTGGGCGGTGTTCGATGCGACCTGGATCGCCGAGGACCGCGCCGGCTGCGATCCGTCGGGGGCCTGCTGGGCCTTCGTGCTCAACCGGCTGCCGCAGTTTGCCTTCGGTTTCTTCCCGCCCGAGGAGCGCTGGCGGGCGGCGGTGGCGCTCGCCTGGCCGATCGCGGCCCTGGCGCTGGCGCTCGGCCCGGCCTTCCGCGCCCGCGCGCTCGCGGTCACGCTGGCCTTCGCGGCCTATCCGCCGGCCGCGACGCTGCTGCTGATGGGCGCGCCGCTGGGGCTCGCGCCGGTGGCCAGCGCGCAGTGGGGCGGCATGACGATGACGGTCTACGTCGGCACGGTGGCCTTCGTGCTGGCCTTTCCGGTCGGCCTGGGCCTCGCGCTGGCGCGCCGCTCGTCGCTTCCCGCGCTGCGGGTCCTCGCGACCCTGTTCATCGAGGTCTGGCGCGGCCTGCCGCTGATCGCGGTGCTGTTCATCTCGGTCGTGATGGTGCCGCTCGTCCTGCCGCCAGGGACCGAGCTGCCGCGCCTTGTGCTCGCGCTGGTCGGCATCACGTTCTACACCTCGGCCTACCTTGCCGAGGTCTTCCGCGGCGGCCTGCAAAGCATCGGGCGCGGCCAGGCCGAGGCCGCCGATGCGCTCGGCTTCACCTACTGGTCCGCGCAGGCCTACATCCTCGTGCCGCAGGCGGTCCGCGCGGTGATCCCCGGCATCCTGAACACCGTCGTGTCGCTCTTCAAGGACACGACCTACGTCCTCGTCGTCGGGCTGTTCGACTTCCTGAACATCGTCAACGCGGCCGTGGCCGATCCGCGCTGGCTCGGCCTTGCGACCGAGGGCTACCTGTTCGTGGGGGCCGTCTACTGGGCCTTCTGCTACCTCATGTCGCGCGTCAGCGCCCGGATCGAGCGCGGAATGGACCGGGGCAGGGTGCAGGCGGGGCACGCATGACCGCCCCGGCGATCCGGGTCGCGGGCCTGTCGAAATGGTTCGGCGACTTCCTCGCGCTGGACCGCATCTCGCTCGACGTGCCGCGGGGCGGCAGCACGGTGCTGTGCGGCCCCTCGGGCTCGGGCAAGTCCACGCTCCTGCGCTGCCTGAACGGGCTGGAGCGCTGGGAGGAGGGGACGGTGCAGCTTGACGGCAGGGCCGTGGGCCGCCGGTCGCGCGACCTTGTCGCTCTGCGCCGCCGCGTCGGCATGGTGTTCCAGAGCTTCCACCTCTTTCCGCATCTCGACACGCTCGGCAACGTGGCCCTGCCGCCGCGCGTCAACCTGGGGCTTGGCCGCGCCGAGGCCGAGGCGCGCGCGGAACGCCTGCTGGCGCAGGTCGGCATGGCGCGCCTTGCCCGCAGCTATCCGGCGCAGCTGTCGGGCGGCCAGAAGCAGCGCGTCGCCATCGCCCGCGCCCTGGCGATGGAGCCCGAGGTCCTGCTGTTCGACGAGCCGACCTCGGCGCTCGATCCCGAATCCGTCGGCGAGGTGCTGGACGTGATGATCGCGCTGGCCGAGGCCGGACGGACCATGGTGGTGGTGACGCACGAGATGGGCTTCGCCCGCCGGGTCTGCCGCGAGATCGTCTTCATGTGCGCCGGCGAGGTCGTCGAATGCTGCGGGTCCGAGCGGTTCTTCGAGGAGCCGGCGACAGAGCGCGCGCGGGCCTTCCTGTCGGACATCCGGCGCTGATCGCCGGCGCGTGACCGGCCCCGCCTGCCCGACACCGGGCACCCGGGCCGCAGCCAGGCCCCCGGAACGCCTTCGCGTGGCGGGTGGCGGCGAACCCGTGTCCCTCGTTCGCCCGCGCCGGGTTGGCCCCCGCGCACGGGGCGGCTGACGGCCGGACGGCCTCGATGCCGCGCCGCCGTGCGCGGGTCGGCTCGGCACCCCGCAGGCCGGTGTGCCCGGTCGGCCGATGACCACCGGCCGTCGCGCCACGGTTCCGGGACCCGTCCCGACGCGGCCTTCGTGCATCGGGACGGGGGATCGGCTCGGTTCCCAGGGCCGCAGGACCGGGCCGGCGATCCACCGCCTTGCGGCGACGGGGCGGTTCAGGCCGGGACGCGCCGACCATCCCGGGGCGAGAAGAAATGCAGCCGGTCCGCCGGCAGCGCGGCGTGAAGCCGGTCGCCTCGCGCGGCCCGGGTGCTTCCGGTCAGCCGCAGCGTCACCGGCGTATCCGAGTTCTCGATCACGCCATAGCCGAAGGCATCGGCGCCAAGCCATTCGACGGACCGCAGCACGATCGGAACCGTGTTGCCCGGCGCGGTCCGGATCTCGACATCCTCGGGACGCAGGCCAAGCCGGACGGCGCCGCTGACGGATCGCGGGGCGATGGTGACGCGGTGCCCGCCCGGAAGCAGGATGCTCCCCGCCTCGCCGCGCGCGTCGAAGATGTTCATCGCCGGTGACCCGATGAAGCCCGCGACCACCTCGGTCGCGGGTGCGGAATAGACCTCGTGCGGGGTGGCGATCTGCTGCGCCACCCCCTTCTCCATGACGATCAGCCGGTCGGCGAGCGTCATCGCCTCGACCTGGTCATGGGTGACGTACAGCGTCGTCTGGCCCGTGCGCAGGTGCAGGTCCCGGATCTGCAGGCGCATCTGCACGCGCAGCTTGGCGTCGAGGTTGGACAGCGGCTCGTCCAGGAGGAACGCCGCCGGCTCGCGCACCAGCGCGCGTCCCATGGCGACCCGCTGGCGCTGGCCGCCCGACAGGGCGCGGGGCTTGCGGTCGAGATAGGGTTGCAGTTCGAGGATCTCGGCGGCACGGGCGACGCGCTGGTCGATCTCGGCCTTCGGCAGCCTCGCGATCTTCAGCCCGTAGGCCATGTTCTGGCGCACGCTCATGTGCGGGTAGAGCGCGTAGTTCTGGAACACCATCGCGACGTCGCGTTCGCGCGGCTCCAGCGTGTTCACCACCCGGTCGCCGATGGTGACCGTGCCCGAGGTGATCTCCTCGAGCCCGGCCACCATGCGCAGCAACGTGGACTTGCCGCAGCCCGACGGTCCGACGATCACCACGAACTCGCCGTTGGCGATGTCGATGGTGATGCCGTGGATCACCTCCTGCCCGGCATAGCTCTTGCGGACGTCCTGCAGCCGGATGCGCGCCATCTACTTCTCCGTCTCCACGAGTCCCTTCACGAACCACCGCTGCATCAGCACCACCACGAGGATCGGCGGCAGGATGGCCAGCACGGAGGTGACCATCACCAGGTTCCAGGGCGTATCGGCGTCGGCGAAGGAGATCATCTTCCTGAGCGCGATGACGATGGTGTTCATCTCGTTGGAGTTCGTGACCAGAAGCGGCCAGAGGTACTGGGTCCAGCCGTAGATGAACTGGATCACGAAGATCGCCGCGACATTGGTCAGCGACAGGGGCCAGAGGATATCCTTGAAGAACCGCCAGGGCCCGGCCCCGTCGACGCGGGCGGCCTCCAGCAGTTCGTCCGGGATGGTCATGAAGAACTGCCGGAAGAGCAGCGTCGCGGTGGCCGAGGCGATCAGCGGCAGGATCAGGCCGCCGTAGGTGTCGATCAGGCCGAGGTCGACCATGACCTTGTACGTGGGCTGGATGCGGACCTCGACCGGCAGCATCAGGGTGACGAAGATCAGCCAGAAGCAGGCCATGCGAAGGGGAAAGCGGAAGAAGACGATGGCATAGGCCGAGGCCATGGAGATCACGATCTTGCCGATGGCGATGCCAAGCGCGATCAGCGTGGTGTTGCCGAGAAGCCGCCAGACGCTGACCCCGCCGATCCGCGCGACGCCGCCCGAGAAGGCTTCGCCATAGTTCGCGGCGGCCTCGGGGCCGGGCAGCAGGGGCAACGGCGGGCGCAGGATCGTCTGCACCGAATGGGTCGAGGCGATGAAGACGTAGTAGATCGGGAAGGCGACGATCAGGGCGCCCAGGATCATCCAGAAGTGGGCCATGGTGCGCGCGAGGCGGCCCGCGGCCATCGGGCTTCGGGCGGCGTCACGCATAATGGACGCGCCGCTCGATGAAACGGAACTGGAACGCGGTCAGCGCGATGACGATGACCATGAGGATCACCGACTGCGCGGCGGAATCGCCCATGATGAGGTTCACGAAGCCGTCGTTGTAGACCTTGTAGACCAGCGTCTCGGTCGATTTGCCCGGGCCGCCGCCGGTGACGGCGTGGATGATCCCGAACGTGTCGAACAGGGCGTAGACCGTGTTGACGACGAGAAGGAAGAAGGTCGTGGGGGCGAGCAGCGGGAAGACGATGGTCCAGAAGGCGTGGCGGCGGCTGGCCCCGTCGATGGCCGACGCCTCGAGCAGCGATCGGGGGATCGCCTGCAGCCCGGCGATGAAGAACAGGACGTTGTAGCTGATCTGCTTCCAGGTCGCGGCGGCCACGACCAGCGCCATGGCGTCGCCCCCCTGCAGCAGGGGGTTCCAGTCGATGCCGAGTTGCCGCAGGGGCCAGGCGAGCGTGCCGAAGGACGGGTTGAACATGAACAGCCACAGCATCCCGGCGACGGCGGGCGCGACGGCGTAGGGCCAGATCAGGAGGGTGCGGTAGAACCCCTTGCCGCGGATGATCGTTTCGGCCTTGACCGCGAGGAAGAGCGCGATTCCAAGCGCCGAGACGGCGACCAGAAGCGAAAAGACCGCGGTCACCTGCACCGCATTCAGGTAGTTCGGGTCGGACAGCACCTTGCGGAAGTTCGCGAGGCCCACGAAGGCGCTGGACAGGCCGAAGGGGTCTTCCTTCATCACCGACTGACGGAAGGCCTGCGCGGCGGGCCAGTAGAAGAAGACGAGCGTGATGGCCAGTTGCGGCGCAAGCAGCAGCCACGGCAGGAGCTTGTGCGGGAAGACGGTCCGGCGCATCCAGTGTCCTTTGCGCTGCGAAAGGAAAGCGCGCCGCCGACCCCTCGGGCCTGCGGCGCGCCGTGCCGATGGGGACGGTGTCAGCCGCCAGCGGCCTCGCGGATCGCGGCGTTGCCGCGTTCGACGGCGGCCTTGAGGGCCGTGGCGGCGTCCTGCTCTCCGGCCAGCATCGTCTCGAACTCCTCGTTCAGGATGTCGCGGATCTGCGGCAGGTTCGGTGCGCGGACGCCCTTGGAGTTTTCGGTCGGCGCCTTGCCCATCATCTGGGTGATCGGAACCTCGCGCGCGGGGTTCGCCTCATAGAAGCCCGAGGCTTTCGACGCCTCGTAGGCCGCCATGGTGACCGGCAGGTAGCCCGACTGTTCGTGCAGGTACTGCTGCACGTCGGTCTGCGACAGGTAGGTGAAGAAGGCGGCGACGCCCCTGTAGGTCTCGTCCGACTTGCCGCCCATCACCCAGAGCGAGGCCCCGCCCGGAATGGTGTTCTGCGGCGCGCCGTCGGCTCCTGCGTCATAGGGCAGCTGGCCGATGCCGTAGTTGATGCCGGCCTTGACGATGTCACCAAGGCCGCCCGAGCTTTCGGTCAGGATGCCGCATTCGCCCGAGGTGAAGTTCTGCTTGGCCTCCGACGTGCGGCCGCCGTAGACGAAGACGCCCTCCTTGGCGAGATCCGCCAGCGCCTGGAAGTGCCTGACGTAGATGTCGCTGTCGATCTTCAGTTCGGGAATGCCCGAAAGGCCGTTCTCGTTCGTGCCCCAGGGGGTGTCGTTCCAGGCCGCGAAGTTCTCGGTATGGATCCAGGTCAGCCAGGTCGAGGTGTAGCCGCAGGTCGCGGCGCCGCTGGACTTGATCTGCCGGGCGGCGGCCCAGACCTCGTCCCAGGTCTTCGGCGGGTTGTCGACGTCGAGACCCGCCTTCTGGAAGATGTCCTTGTTGTAGTACAGGATCGGCGACGACGAGTTGTAGGGGAAAGACAGCATCTCGCCCGCCGGGTTCGAGTAGTAGGCGACGATCCCGGGCAGGTACTGGCTCTTGTCGAAGGTGGCGCCGTTCTCGGTCAGAAGCTCCGCGACGGGCTTGATCGCGCCCTGGGCGCCCATCATCACGCCGGTGCCCACGTCGAAGACCTGGAGGATATCGGGGGCCTGCCCGGCCCGGAAGGCGGCTATGCCGGCGTTCAGCGCTTCGGGATACGTGCCCTTGAAGACCGGCGTGATCACGTAATCCGATTGCGAGGCGTTGAAATCGCTCGCGATCTTGTCCACGACCTCGGCGTTCGCGCCGGTCATGGCGTGCCACCACGAGATCTCGGTCTGCGCTTCGGCGGCAAACGGGGCCGCGGCGAGGCAGACTGCCCAAAGGCCTGTCTTCGTCATCCTTGTATCCTCCTCGGACTGGTTTTGTGGGCGCACACTTGCCGACATACGTGACAGGGACGCAACGGCCTGACCCTCCGCCGGTCGGGGATCACGTTAGCACAGGCCTGACCGGAAACATCAACCTCGGTTTCGCGCATCGCATGCCACGGCGCTGCCCCCTGACGCCGAACGGTGACGAAGCCACGGTCCGAGATCAACGGTCACCGCTCGCGGGAGCCGCAGGCATCATCCGGCGCGGGCGCAAGCCGGCCGCAGCCGGAT
>ERZ1066123.137-NODE-137-length-59844-cov-6.977103_pt1 | contig 59844 bp, 62 predicted proteins | sample MGYA00382770_ERZ1066123 | MGnify/ENA primary metagenome ERZ1066123 (study PRJEB33369, sample SAMEA5778353) | biofilm metagenome | biome: Industrial cooling water; feature: Water cooling tower basin; material: Biofilm | place: United Arab Emirates | collected...
TGTTCAACTAAAGGTGTAACATGATGCGGCAGCGCATCTTCAATTTCAGATGTATCCCATCGTAATTCCGGAGCCAATGCATCGATATCTGCTTCATCAAACTGAGCAATGATTTCATCTTCCGGTACCGCCTGTTGCGAAATCAGATAACTTTCAATACTTACCGAATCGATACTATCATCAGATTTCGTAAACCGGAAAATTCCAAAAGCTATGACAAGCACAGCAGCAGACGCGTAAATAATCGTTCTGTACCCCTGCCAAATCGACCTGGGATTCTCGTCTATTTTCTTCAGAATCTGATCCGGTAAGGAATCAAAGTAGTGGTCCGGCGGACTCCATCCCGGGTCTATTTTACGATGAGTTAATTTAAAATCGCTCATAGGTATCCGACGTGTTTTTTATTATAAAGTTTAATCACCGGTTAAAATATTCTTCAATTTTTTTTACAGCGTGATGAAAAGAAGCTTTCAATGCGCCAACTGAGGTTCCAAGTATTGCGGAAATTTCTTCATATTTCATCTCCTCAAAATACTTCATTCGAAAAACAATTTGCTGCTTTTCCGGCAATGAAGCCACAATTTTGTGCAATTCTACAGTCAGTTTATCGGCTTCAAAGTAATCATCGGCTGTTAAATTTTCAAGCACGGATAATTGATAATCACCGGATGACATTCTGTTTTTCCGGGCTTTATCCTTTAAAAAGCTAATAGCCTCATTCGTAGCAATACGGTACATCCACGAATAAATTTTACTTTCTCCTTTAAATCCGTCAATGTGGCGAAAAACCTTAATGAAGGTATTCTGGAGGACGTCGTCTGTATCATCATGGTCGATTAGATAATTCCGGATGTGCCGGTATAATGGCCGACTAAAACGATCCACGAGTTCGCGAAATGCCTCCTGCTGCGTAGCAGGATGACGTAATCTCTCTATAAACTCGTGTTCGTCCGGTGCGTGCAAAATAATTTTTTGTTCTAAGATACACGGACTGTGCAAAAGTTTAATCAGGGAATCGCGATTTCGCCCGTCGGAGTTCCTTTTTCCGGATCACCGCTTGCCGCCGGCATTGCAGCTTTAGGTTTTTGAATAGCCGGAGCCTGTTTAGTTGGCTCTATGGGCATCAATGGTTCTGCAGGTGTTCCTTCTACCACAGGAAGATATAGCAAGGTAGTCCACGCTGACGGCTTCCGGACGGCAGGCTTTGACAATTTATAAACTTCAAACGCCTTTCTGGACGGATCGGGAGTTAATTTCTTTTGATTGACCACAGCCCGTGATTTTGTCCACAATTCCGGTAAATGCGAATAGTCGCCCGTTAGTGTGGTTACAAAATAATTGCCTCCTGCCAATACTCCGGTCGAAATATCGCTTTCCGGCGAAACATATATTTCTTCGGAAATGGGTAAGCAGACCGAAAGATGGCTCACGCGCCGCACCATATCGCGCGTGTGATAAATCAGGAAAGGTTCTCCCGTAACCCGCAGTTTGCTTTTTGCGACAAATTCTTGTAGCCGTGTCAGTAATACATTTGTATTTCTCGGAATGTTTTCCAATGTACTGTGGATGCTGTGACCAACATAAAATTGCGTCGATGTGGTTATAACATTCCCGGGTCGAATCGTAAAACGTTTAATTTCCGACACGACGGAAGATTTAAATCGAGTTAAAAGCGATTGGGCAAATGAGTTTTTCAGTGTGGCCGGACCGCCCTCCCATGTAGCATTGACTTTCTCGGTAAACGGTAACTGCCCTTTTTGAAAAAGGGTAATTTTTGTTTGATTTCCGATTGATGCTAAAACCCACTTCCATTCCGCAACTTCGTCGCCGTTCCGATACTGCTGAATGATAGTATCTCCCGAAATGGCAACGGTTTTGATATTTGCATCTCCCTCGTTGAGTTGTAATTCAGCGCCGGTTCCGGTGCTTACTTTGGAAATGGAAATTTTATCACCATCAGCCACAAACCAGTTTTCCCAATTATAAAAATCATTTAGATATTGCTTTACGGATGACTTGGGTAACGGAATATCAACAGATTGTGATACATCATAGGTGCCGCGCTGCGTGGCAATAAATACACTTCCGGCAAAAGCAAGTATCAGAACTATTAAGAACAGGTAGGTGAGGATGCGCACTGCTAAGCAATTAGTGTTTAAGGTACGTTTTAATTACGAACAAAAGTGCAATGAAAAGTAAAAAACCAATTAACACTTTATAGCTTCCCTTGTAGTAGTGCCGGTGCATCGTCTTGTCTTTCCGATACATCACGATTGCAGCCGCAACAAATCCCACAAAAAACAAGATGGCGAAGATCAACTGACCTGTTGTAAACATATTTGCTGTTTTATTAACCAAAATTACGGACTTTACCCGCTTAAAGTATTTTTACGGAAAAAAAACCATGAAAAAACAACTCCTCGGCGTTCATGAATTTCATAAAGCATTCGGCCTTACCATTAATGAACACCCCGTTGCGGCGCTTTCTGAAGAAATCATTCGACTTCGGTTTGAGTTGATGAAAGAGGAAAACGAAGAATATCTTGAAGCGGCACGAAATGGCGACTTGATTGAAATTGCCGACGCGCTTGGCGACATGCTCTATATTCTTTGCGGCACCATAATTTCACATGGGATGCAGCATAAAATCGAAGAAGTTTTTGATCAGATACAGCGCAGTAATATGAGCAAACTCGGACCAGACGGAAAACCAATATATCGGGAAGATGGAAAGGTTTTAAAAGGCCCGAATTATTTTAAACCGGATTTTAGCTCGGTTTTTAAGTAACCTTAACCGTCCAACCAAAAGTGTCATCCGCAAGCTTGTACTGAATGTCCGTAAGTTTACTTTTAAGCATTTCTGCCACGGGTTCGGTTACCTTAGGAAGTTCATAATACTCATTTTGATAAGAGAATCCCGCAATTGGATTGACTACTGCAGCAGTACCTGCTCCGAAGATTTCAGTAAGTGTACCATTATGATGTGCTGCCACCAGATCCGAAACAAGTACAGGTTCCTCTACGACAGTGATTCCGAGAGACCGTGCGAGGTCGATCAGACTTTTCCGAGTTACGCCGTCCAGAATCCGTTCGCTGATTGGCGCAGTGTGGAGCTTTCCATCAATGAGGAAGAATACATTCATAGTTCCCGCTTCCTCCAATTTGGTGTGCGTCGCATCGTCCGTCCAGATAATTTGCTGGAATCCCATTTCCGTCGCCAGCTGCTGCGGATAAAATTGGGCTGAATAATTACCGGCTGCTTTCGCACCGCCAATTCCACCATTGGCTGCCCGACTATAATAGTCTGCTATGATCACACGCACTGCACCGGAATAGTAAGCGCGCGCAGGCGAAAGAATAATCATGAAACGGTATTGCGAGGACGGGGCAGCAATTACGCCGGTACCTGTGGCAATCATGAATGGTCGAATATATAAGGAATTGCCTTTTCCTTTTTTGGCCCAATTTTGTTCCAATCGTAACAGTTTCTGAAGTCCGTCTATAAAAATCTCTTCAGGCACTTCAGGCATTGCCATACGCACTGCCGATTTATTGAATCGGGCAAAATTTTGGTCGGGTCTGAAAAGCCACACATCATCGTGATCGTCCTTGTAAGCCTTCATACCCTCAAAAATTGCCTGGCCGTAGTGGAACACCTTGGACGAAGGGTCAATCATGAAAGGCGCGTACGGAACAATTTTCGGTTTTCCCCACTTTCCATCTGCATAATCACAAATCAGCATGTGGTCTGTGAATACTGATCCGAAGGTCAAATTTTCAAAGTCTACAGAATCTATTTTTGAGTGTGCAACGGTTTCGACATCGATTTCGTACGCCGGGTATTTTTGATCCATAAAAGTTATTAATTCGCAATCAATGCAGCAGCGCACTATTGACGGCCTAAAATTAGAAAAATAAGTCCGATTCTATTAAGTTCATTTTTAATCTATTTTTTCAGTAATCAAAAGTTGATGCAATGCGCTATTTTTGCACAAATTAGATCATCATGAAAAAAATTCTGTATGCAACTTCGTTGTTGGTTGTACTGGCGGGTTGCAAGAAAACTGAGGAAGTGAAAATAGACGAAACTCCGGTTGAAAAATCCGGAGACTCAATTTCGAAGGATACTTTGGTAAGCAAAGAAACAGCGGTTGTTGAAGATAAGATGGTGGCCGAAGATCCCGCAACAGTGACCGAAGACAAAAAGCAAGAAATCAAGTCGTCTTACGCTTCATTCGGTGCAAAAATTTCTGATAAGGCTGCCCTTAACCGTGATATGATGTATAAAAAGTACAAATCGTTGAAAAAGGGCGATACCATTCAGGTTAAATTTACCTCCAAAATTCATTCTGTATGTAAGAAAAAAGGATGCTGGATGAAGATGGATCTTGCGGATAAGCAGGAAGCATTTGTGCGATTTAAGGATTATGGTTTTTTTGTGCCGTTAAATGCAGATGGTTCAGAGGCCGTCGTTTCAGGGCGGGCTTACCTAGATGTAATTTCAGTTGAAGAGCTTCGCCACTATGCGAAAGACGGAGGAAAATCGGAAGAAGAAATTGCAAAAATTACCGAGCCTAAAGTTACGTATGCCTTCCAGGCCGATGGCGTTTTAATTAAAGAATAATGAAGTTTATTTGCTATTGTCTGCTCGCTGCAATATTGTTATCCTGCTCTAAAAGCAAGGAGGAGAATAAAAACAATCCGACAATTTCTCAGGACTCTTCAAAAGTCAAGAAAAAAAAGTTCGAGATGTACAGCATGTCCGAGATGTCACTGTTAATGGAGCAAATGTATGCCGATAACCAGCGGCTTAAAGAGCGGATTAGCAAGGGAGAGCCTGTTGGAGAGTTTCCGGATCATTTTATGAAGATTCACAAAGCGGTGATGACTGATGAAACGGAGAATGACGCTTTTTTTAAGGAGCAAGCTGCAATTTTCATTGATGCGCAACGACGCATCTACGAAGATCCCGCAAATGCCAAAGAGCATTTCAACAAAGGTGTGGACGCATGTTTGCGATGTCACGAAGTGAAATGTGGCGGTCCCATTCCGAGAATTAAAAAACTGTACATTGAGTGAAACGCGAGTTACGAGTAACCGCTGACGGTTCTACAACCTTGCATCTTCCGGATTGGGGAGAATCGTACCACTCGAAAAATGGTGCCATCGCAGAAGCCTACCATGTTTTTATTAAAAACGGATTCGAAATCACCAGCGGCGATGTACGGATTCTGGAAATTGGCTTCGGCACTGGTCTTAATGCTTTAATTACATTGATGGAAAGCAGTAAGGCACATCGTCAGGTCAGTTATGTAGCTGTTGAAGGTTATCCTTTAGCGATCGAGGAAGCCTTTCAAATGAATTACGGCCTGTCTTTGGGTGTGGATGAATCCATCTTTAAACTACTTCATACAATTCCGTGGGAACGTGCGGAACGGATTTCCCCGCATTTTAGCCTTGAAAAACGCCACCTTTTATTCGAAAATATAAGTTATAACGCGGAAATGCATCTGATTTATTTTGATGCATTTGGTTATCGCGTACAACCGGAATTGTGGTCTGAATCCATTTTTCGAAAGATGTATAATGCCTTGCTCCCCGGTGGAATTTTAGTTACATATGCCTGCAGAAGCGTTATCCGCAAAAATATGCAGGCTGCAGGTTTTAAGGTGGAAAAATTAGTTGGACCACCCGGGAAACGGGAAATGCTGCGGGCTGTGAAGTAGTTAAAATCTTCGCGAATTTCTAAAAATTTACACAATTAACATGCGAAAACGTTGTAGTCGCATGTAAATGTTGTTATATTTGAGTTCCAATCATAAACATGCTTCGTCCAATGAAGAGAAAAATGTTCGATTACACGAAGACCATTCTGGAAAGAGTGAGTTTTGACCCCTTACTTTTTTGCAAAGAATTACAAAAGGCATTAAAGATGTTGCTGCCTTACGAAGTTGAGGAATTAACAAGTTGGCTACTATCGTTTACGAAAGAAAAACCAGAACTCCGACAATGTTTGATATTAGTCGGAAAATAGTAAAAGGGCATAAGCCCTTTTTTTTTATCGATAAAAATAAATAATGTAAGAAATTGTCTTTACCTTTTCGATTAAAATCGCACTTTAACGTTAATATATGCATTTTATCGATAAAAAAATTTGGTGGATTCTGGAAAGTTACTTTATTTTACCGAACCAAATCTACCGTCATGCCCAGAATGATCTACGACTACACCAAGTCTGTATTAGAGCGTGTGAGCTTTGATCAGCAATTATTTCGCAAGGAATTGCGTAAGGCCAGCAGAAACTTGTTGCCGTATGAGCAGGAAAGTTTAAAAAGATGGCTGGACTTCTATACGAAAGACCGCCCGGAACTTCAATCGTGTATTTCCTCCGTTTTAAATTAAAGATGCTTTTTTGGAAGTGGACTTATAATTTGCACATTGTGAAAAACAATGGCTCCTTTGATCACGCCTGCTATTGTTGACCGCAGTGCATCAATGATATGCATTTTAAGTTCAGATTTGGGAAATAGCAGTGAAATTTCCCGGGCGGGCTTCGGCTCTTTGAAGTGGCGCAATTTACCTTTATCGGCTTCTTTCAAATCTAACGTATGCAGATAGGGAAGCAGGGTTGTTCCGAGTCCTTCATCGGCAAGTTTGATCAAGGTTTCAAAGCTTCCACTTTCAATTGAAAACCGATTGCGGTTGGTGGGAACCTTACAAAGGTTAAGTACACCATCTCTGAAGCAGTGCCCGTCGCGCAGCAACAGTATTTCCTCGGGATTAAGATCCTCGATTGTGATTTCGCCTTTGGTGCTAACCGAGTGACCTTCCGGTACATACGCCACGAACGGTTCGTAGTACAGTACTATTTCTTTTAAATTCTCATCTTCAAGTGGCGTTGCTGCAATCGCTGCGTCAAGTTGACCGTTTTTAAGCCGGGCTATGATCTGCTCCGTCGTTAATTCTTCGATGATCAGTTGGACTTTTCCGTACTTTTTAATGAAGTTGGTCAGGAACATCGGTAGTAATGTGGGCATTACGGTAGGAATAATTCCTAATTTAAATTCCCCTCCAATGTAGCCTTTCTGCTGATCAACAATATCGCGAATTCGTTCCGACTCATTAACAATGTTTTTGGCCTGTGCGACAATTTTTTGTCCTATTTCCGTTAGCTGTATCGGTTTTTTGGTGCGGTCGAAAATCTGAATGCCTAATTCCTCTTCAACTTTTTGTATCTGCATGCTAAGTGTTGGCTGCGTCACAAAGCACCTTTCTGCAGCTAATGTGAAATTCTTGTGTTCGGCTACTGCCAAAACATACTGCAATTGTGTGATCGTCATGGTATCAGATTTAGTAATGACAAAGCTATAAATTAATCAATTTTAATTATTCTAAAAGGCACGATTTTTCTTAACTTTACTATGTTAATAATTGATATTATGAAATACAACAGCATTGGACTACCGGTGGAAACTTCTGCCGCGTTAGTTGACAAATTGAACATTTTATTATCGGGGTTTCAGGTTTATTATCAAAATCTTAGGGGACTTCACTGGAATATTCGTGGAAGAAAATTCTTTGATTTGCACGTTAAATTTGAGGAGTTGTACAATGAGGCGCAACTTCACATCGACAATCTTGCAGAGAGGATTTTAACCATTGGTGGCAAGCCGCTGCATACTTTTGAAGATTACGTCAAGCACAACACGGTTAAGGTCGGAAGAGATATTTCTGATGACGAGAAAGCCGTTTGCTTGATTATCGACTCGATTGCGGAATTATTGCGTCTTGAACGAATCATTTTAAAAGAATCCGCTGATACCGGCGACGAAGGAACCAATTCGATGATGAGTAGCTTGATTCAAGGTCAGGAAAAAACCGTCTGGATGATGAAAGCTTATCTGGAGCAAGCGCTCTAAAACAGAAGCTGCTTTACAAGCGGCTTTGCTGTTAAATATTGTTTAATTGCTGCGTGCTGCATTACTTTAAGCCCCTCAAAGGTTATATTTGTAAAAATGAAGCAGGCAGCAATTTTTTTTCTGACTCTTTTTTTGGCGTTTATTGCAACGCCTACTACTGTCGCTATTATTGAAAAAGATTGCGATACTTCTGCTTTTTATACGGTCACGGAGGAGGAAGAGCATAAAAACGATACAAAGATTGTAACTTACATCATTTCCAGTAAGGCACCGGACTTCATTAATCGTAGCGCTTCGGCGCGAATTCTATATGAGAACCTGTCGCGGCACAACTCCATTGCGGGAGTAATTTTCCTGCCACCTCCGGAAGTTTAATGCACCCTAATCTTCGCCTTTCAGGCAATTTGTAGCATTAAACTTTTATTTATGTCAAAGAATCATAAGCTGTTTGCCAACCTAAAGCAGGATTTCGCCTCAGGTTTGGTTGTTTTTTTGGTAGCACTTCCTTTATGTCTGGGGATTGCTATGGCTTCCGGCGCACCGCTTTTTTCCGGAATTATTGCAGGAATAATTGGCGGTGTCGTAGTCGGAGCTCTCAGTAATTCACATCTCAGTGTTTCGGGACCTGCTGCCGGACTAACCGCCATTGTACTGGCAGCGATTACCGAACTTGGGTCTTTTCAGATTTTTCTCGTGGCGGTTTTTCTGGCAGGTTTATTTCAATTGCTTTTAGGATTTTTAAAGGCCGGGAGTATTTCTAATTACATACCTAATAATGTTATCGAGGGTATGTTGGCAGGAATAGGTATTATTATTATCATAAAGCAGATTCCGCACGCATTGGGTTATGACGACGATTATGAGGGAAGTGAATCTTTTTTTACAGCATCAGGTGATAGTCTGCAACTGTTGGCCAAGGCGGTCGACTCGCTGCATTTTGGTGCCATTGTGATAGCTTTAGTTTCTCTGGCCATATTAATCTTTTGGGAACGCCTTGTTTTTCTGCGGCGACTAAAAATTATTCCGGGGGCGCTTGTTGCCGTGATGGTAAGTATAATTATAAATCAGATATTTATCGTTTCAGGTAGTGCTCTCGCCGTGACCAGCGGCCATTTGGTTTCACTACCGGTGCCTGCAACCTTTAAAGACCTTTCTGCTTTAATTGTAATGCCTGACTTTTCGGCCATAGATAATCCAAAAATTTGGACGGTAGCGGCAACACTGGCCATTGTAGCATCCATCGAAACATTGCTCTGCATCGAAGCAGCAGACCAGATGGATCAACATAAACGCTATACCAACACCAACCGCGAGCTAAAAGCTCAGGGCTTAGGTAATATCATAAGTGGATTAATCGGCGGTTTGCCGATGACTTCTGTTGTAGTACGCACGTCGGCAAACGCAAACGCAGGGGCGCGATCAAAACTTTCTACCATTCTTCACGGCTTTTTATTGCTGCTTTGTGTGCTCACAATTCCGTTTCTGCTAAATCTCATCCCACTTGCTACCCTGGCGGCTATCCTATTATTAGTAGGATACAAACTCGCGCAGCCGGCTCTTTTTGTTAGATTCTGGCAGCGCGGAAAATATCAGTTCATTCCGTTTATTATTACCGTACTAGGCGTTGTTTTTACCAATCTGTTGCAGGGAGTTAGTCTGGGAATTGCGGTTAGCATTGTATTCGTATTGAAAGGGAATTTAAAGCGGGCGTACCATTTTCGGAAAGATCAGTTCAATGATGGTGATTTGGTTCGGATTGATCTCGCACAGGAAGTCTCATTTTTAAATAAAGCCGCAATAAAGCAAACACTAAACGAAATTCCACCCGGAGCCCGCGTAGAAATTAATGCATCAGACACTGTCTACATTGCTCATGATGTTTTGGATCTCATACGGGAGTTTAAAGAAGGAAGAGCCAAAGAACAGAATATTGAAGTCAGCCTGCAGGGATTTAAAGAAGCATACGACCTCGAGAATTCTGAAAATGCCGTCAATCATGTACATATAGGCCGTTTTCCTAACGAACCGAAAAATAAAGTTGATCTCGCCGATAAACTACAAACCAAGTAAAACCTAATTTGCGAACTTTCGCGCTCAATAGAACATCATGAGTGATTTTTATCAGAAGATTTTAGAGAATAACCGCAAGTGGGTCGAGCGGGTGATCGAGGAGAATCCAAACTATTTCTCAGATCTTGCCAAAGGACAGAAACCACCATTACTTTGGATTGGTTGCTCGGACAGTCGGGTTCCTGCCAATGAAATTATAGGTGCTAAACCCGGTGAAGTTTTCGTTCACAGAAACATTGCCAATATGGTAATTCATACCGATATGAATATGCTTAGCGTACTGGATTATTCGGTTAATGTTTTAAAGGTGAAGCACGTCATCGTTTGCGGACATTATGGGTGTGGAGGTGTGAAAGCCGCAATGGGCAATGATTCGATTGGAATAATTGACAATTGGATCCGACATATTAAGGATATTTATCGAAGACATAAAACTTACCTTGATTCTATCATTAATGAGGAACAAAGATTTAACGCATTTGTCGAATTGAATGTAAAAGAACAGGTGACCGATCTGGCAAAAACCTCCATTGTGCAATCCGCCTGGCGCGCCGGACAAGACCTGACGCTTCATGGTTGGGTGTACGGACTCAACTCGGGGTATGTTACTGACCTGCAAATAAACATTAGTTCTCAGGCAGATTTGGATCGCGTGGATCAGCTCCAGTTTTAAATTTAATAGTGAGCTTTATTTTTCCGAATTCTCATTAAACGCCGAAGGCAAAAGTTGCGGCACGAATTTAATTAGCAAAGGGAGTAGTAAACTCCCTCCCGGAAGCAGGAAAATGGTGAGTGATGGAATAGTTTTGCAAATTTCCAGTATTTGAGATTTTACCACTTTCTTTTCCTCGCTACTTAGATCACGCTGGGTAGACTTAGCAAGTAAAATCATTAATTCTTTACTTTGAGAAATCTCTTTGATTAATCGCTTTTTGTTCCGCGTCAGGAGCACCATTACACTGTGCGACAAGTTATCGTAGAAATGACGTACCGGATTGGAATAGTGGAAATAGGGCAGATTATCGTAATGCGTTTTTAAAAAAGTATTCGACTCGGTAACGGAGGTCGTTACAAACGTGTCATCGACGTCCATAATCTCTGCCAGCTTCTGCAAAAAGTAAACTTCGTCATTTTCCAATATACCGTCTCTCCAAAGGACCATTGTGGCAATATCAATCAGATAAAATTTCTCCAGTGGAAATTTGTAATAATGCAGTGCAAGGTCTTCTACGGCATTGATATCCCGCGCATCAAATTTTTCATATCGAACCGATGCTTCGAACAATTTTAGAAGTAATGCATCGTGCGGTGAAGGCGAAACTTTTGTTTTTAAGGTGATGGATATGAGATTAACAATCGAAGACTCAATTTTACGAATAAATTTCCGCGGAGTTCCCAATCGTTTTAAGTAGCGATGAAACGCTAAGATATCTACGAATAAAAGTGCATTGGTTAGAATGTGAGAAAAATTCTTACTGATGGCATCGTGATTTGTTTTTACCCTCTCGTCGAGGATTTGCTCCAGTGCCGCCGAAGGTTTTCCCGGAAATACATTTTTGAGAAAATCCAGACTACCCGGATTCATTGCTTTGTAAAATGCTTTTAACTGAGCTATGGCTTCCTCCGGCCGACGGTCTCCGGTTTCCAGAATGTACAGCCGGTACAAGGAATCGAGCAACGCAAGTTTGCTTTTTTCGTCCTGCGTTAGCGCTAAGGTTTGGTCGTCCTGTGGTTCAATGGTATAACCGTAAACAAAGCCACTACGCCGCACCGCTTCGTAAAATGCAGTTTCGGACTCAGGAGCTTCCAGTCCGGTTTGGGTTGAAAAATATTTATCGATCCAGCCGGCAGCTGAAGGATTTATGACGGCCATGTTATACAACTTGCGGCAAAGGTAGCAAGTATTTAATAACTATCTAATTACACCTGCGCACGCAACACGTCCGCCGGCATTGCCTGTAGGTTGCGTAACGAAATCATCCGGCTTTTCATGGACGATCACACTTTTTCCTAAAATATCCCGTGTAGCGTCGCCGCAACCTATACACCACTCATCAGTTACAAAAGTGATGGTTCCGTTTCCAAACTCATCTGTTGTAAAATTGCCGATATCTCCTTTATGATATTCACCTTCACCCCATTTTCCGTGCTTTTTAAATGTAGGATTCCAGTGGCCGCCCGCTGATGAGCCGTCTGCAGCACTGCAATCTGCCTTCTCGTGAAGATGAATGGCATGAACGCCGGGAGATAAATTTTTGATGGTTGCGTTAAAAGTAACTTTGCCGTCTTTTTCTGTGAAAGTCCCTTGCCCCGTTGCTGAACTTCCACTCTTGGATTCGAGCGTGAAGGATACTTGATTTGCCGTTGTGCTTGAGGATTTACCTGAGTTGCAGCTATAGAGTAATGCAGATAAAACAACAAGAGAGAATAATTGCGCTTTCATATTTTTTCTTTAAAGGTACGAAAAACAGCGTGCAATTTTTGTCAGAAGCTAATTACAATCCTATAAAAATAAGGTCGAATTCTGTAAGTAACTGCCGTTAACAACTGTCTAATTTTGAGTTGTAAACCAATTGCTAACTAATACCAAATTGTATGAAAAAGAACAAAGTCGCCCTTAAATCATTATTTGGCATGGCGCTACTTAGTTTGACTCTTGGGCTTGGTTCATGTAAAAATGAAGCGAAACCGGAGGATACCAAAGAAGTTGCTGAAGAACAAAATGATGAGAAATTTGAATCTAACGATGCTAAGGAAGATGATTCGGAATTTCTTGTTGCTGCAGCAGAGTCTGATTTAATGGAAATTGAATTGGGTAAGCTTGCGCAGTCCAAAAGCACCAATGCTGATGTGAAAGCATTCGGAAAAATGATGGTGGACGATCACACTAAGGCGTCCAATGAATTGAAACCTTTTGCGGAGCGACTTCAGGTGAGTCTGCCAATGGGCGTAACCGATAAGGGAAAAGAGCAATACAATGAGCTCAACGAAAAATCCGGTCATGACTTCGATGAGAAATTTGCCAAAATGATGGTAACCAACCATGAGAAGGCTGTAAAGTTGATGGAAGAGGCTTCTACGGATGCGGTAGATGCTGAAATTCGCAGTTGGGCTGCCGGAAAAGTTCCTACGTTAAAGGGCCATCTTGAGCATGCAAAAATGTTAGACGAAAAAATTAAAAACATTAAAAAATAAAGATCATGGGAAATCTGCTATATACCATCGCGGTAATTTTGGTAATTATCTGGGCACTTGGATTCTTTGGAGTTTTAGGTGATGGAATGAGCTCCAGTGGACTTATTCATATTTTATTGGTAATTGCAATCGTTATTGTTTTACTTCGGGTAATTCAGGGACGTAAACCGCTGAATTAAGGATGTAACAAAACTTGCTTACCAGAGAAAGGGATTGTTTTGACAATCCCTTTTTTGCATTATAAAAAAAAGGCTGCCTGATTCAGACAGCCTTTAGGCAAGTTAGAGTTAGTTGTTAAAAGACGTATTTATTTTCCTGAACCAGTTTGTCGGCGATTTTGTTTCTCAAGCCCACCACATTAGGCAGGTTGTTGTATTTTGTAAAGCGACGTAATCCCATCAACATTACACGTTGTTCGTCGCCTTCGGCAAAGGATGCTATTCCTTCTTTACCTTTTTGAAAGACGACATCTACTGCCTGATAAAGATAAAGCTGCGCCATAGCGATTTGATATTCAGCTTCTGATTCACCTTTAGTTTTAGCGGTCTTCTCAGCGCGAAGAATCGCTGATTCAGCCATGTAAATTTCTATCATCATGTCTGCCGCTGCCATCAGAAGTTGTTGGTGCTCCTCCAGATCGGGGCCGAATTTTTGAACGGCGCTTCCGGCTACCATCAAAAACGCTTTCTTCAATTTGCCGATCATTTCTTTTTCTTCGGCAAAAAGTTCGCTGTAGTCCGGCGTTGAAAAGTCAGGAATCGAGGTCAGTTCATTGGCAACCTGCATCGCAGGATTAAGCAGATCGACGTGGCCTTTCATTGCTTTTTTGATCAGCATACCTACGCACAGCATCCGGTTAATTTCGTTGGTGCCTTCATAGATTCGGGCGATCCGCGCATCACGCCAGGCACTTTCCATGGGAGTATCCTCCGAAAAACCCATACCGCCTAAAATCTGAATTCCCTCGTCAGAGCAAATTTGAATGTCTTCCGAGACCGCTACTTTTAGAATGGAGCATTCGATAGCATATTCTTCAAAGCTTTTCAGTTCCGCATCCTGATGCGATTCCCCAGCTTCTTCGCGGGCTTTAATTCGATCCTCAATATCTTTTGCTGCGCGGTAACTGGCGCTTTCGCCTGCAAAACAACTCGTTGCCATGGCAGCAATTTTTTGGCGGATGGCCCCAAATGAGGAAATAGGAACATTAAATTGATAACGCTCGTTGGCGTATTTGATAGCGTTTGAGGTTACGCGTCGCTGCGCATCGAGGCAAGCGGCTGCGAGTTTGATCCGGCCCACATTGAGGGCATTCATGGCAATTTTAAAACCTTCGCCACGACCGCCGAGCATATTTTCTACCGGAACTTTCGTTTCATTGAAAAACACCTGACGTGTTGACGATGCCCGAATACCCAATTTATGCTCTTCTTCATTCATGCTGATGCCGTTCGTCGGATCATTTTCGACGATAAAGCCGGTAATGTTTTTGTCGTCGCCAATGCGTGCAAATACAATAAACAGCGAACAAAAGCCGGCGTTTGAAATCCACATCTTCTGTCCACTGATCGTGTAGTACTTACCATCATCCGACAAAACTGCCTTTGTTTTTCCGGAATTCGCATCTGATCCGGCACCCGGTTCTGTCAGACAGTACGCGCCAAACCATTCTCCGGAAGCCAGTTTCGGAATGTATTTGCTTTTTTGTGCTTCGGTGCCGTAGAGCAGAATTGGCATGGTTCCAATTCCGGTGTGTGCTCCGAAAGCGGTAGAGTAGGAGCCGGTTGCCCCGGAAATGTAATCGCAAACCAGCATTGTTGATACGAAGCCCATTCCGAGGCCGCCGTATTGCTCCGGTACTGCAACCCCGAGAAGTCCGAGTTCGGCAGTTTTTTTCATGACTTCTACCGTGAAGCCATAATCTTTATTCTCGAACCGGTGTTTGTTGGGCCAGATTTCGCGATCGACAAAATCACGAACCGTGTCGCGCATCATTAATTGCTCTTCAGAAAAATCTTCTGGCGTAAACACATCTTCCCAGCGCGTTTCCTTTACAAGAAACTGTCCGCCCCGTGTCGGATTCTTAACAGTTGACATAATTTATCTGTTTAGTGTTGTTATAGTAGTTCGAAAATTCCAGCGGTACCCTGACCGGTGCCGACGCACATCGTGACCATGCCGTACTTGAGATTCCGATGTTTCATTTCGTCGAATAGTTGTACGGATAGTTTTGCGCCGGTGCAGCCGAGCGGATGGCCCATGGCAATGGCACCGCCATTTACGTTAACAATTTCCGGATTGAGTTGAAGCTCGCGTATGACCGCCAGCGACTGCGACGCAAATGCTTCGTTAAGTTCTATAAGCTGAATATCGTTAAGCGTAAGTCCTGCCTGTTGAAGCGCTTTTGGAATTGCTTTAATAGGACCAATTCCCATCAATCGCGGTTCCACTCCCGCAGACGCGAAATTGATTAACCGGGCGATGGGCTTTATGTTGAGTTCCTTTACCATTTCTTCGGACATGATCATCACAAATGCGGCACCATCACTCATCTGCGACGCATTTCCTGCTGTTACGCTACCGTCTGCCGCAAAAACCGGTTTAAGTTTGGCGAGAGCTTCAGGAGTCGTATCAGCGCGCGGACCTTCGTCTGTGGCGACGGTGTACGATTTGGATGCGCGTTTCCCGTTGTCATCGAGAAAAACCTGTTCGACCGTGATGGGTACAATTTGATCGGCAAACTTGTTTTCAGCCTGAGCTTTTAGTGCTTTCTGATGCGATTCAAAAGCGAAGGCATCCTGATCTTCCCGCGATATATTGTACTTTTTGGCGACGGCTTCTGCTGTCAGGCCCATTCCCCAATAGTAATCCTCGTGGCCTTGCTTCGCCAGCTCATAATCGGGAGTGGGTTTGTAACCTCCCATGGGAATAAAACTCATGCTTTCGACGCCGCCGGCGATAATGCAGTGGGCCATGCCCGACTGTATTTTGGCGGTCGCCATGCCAATTGTTTCGAGTCCGCTGGCGCAGTAGCGGTTTACCGTTACGCCCGGGACATCTTCAGTTTTGAGTCCCATTAAAGATATAAGCCGACCCATATTCAAGCCTTGTTCGGCCTCGGGCATGGCATTACCCACAATAACGTCGTCGATCCGCGACTTGTCGAGTTGCGGTAATTGTTCCATCATGAAACGAATGGTTTCTGCTGCGAGTTCATCCGGTCTTTTAAAACGAAATACGCCCCGTGGTGCCTTACCGACTGCGGTGCGGTACCCTTTAACAATGTATGCTGTTTTCATAGTAAATGCTGAATTTGAGTAGGAAGCGAGCCCCCGATGGCAGTGGCAGCTTTGTTGCGCGCCGCGCTGTCAGTTGTTAGTACTGCGCAGCGACCACAGGAAGCTGTGGCAGTACTTTGCAACTGCTGTGGCGTGCAACAAACTATAACGGACAGCGGGATAAGGCTACACATAACCTGAATTATCTGGAAGTTAATTGCGTAATGGTTTACCCTTTGTGAGCATGTACTGGATGCGTTCGAGGGTTTTTCGTTCGGTGCAGAGCGACAGGAAGGCTTCGCGTTCGAGGTCGAGCAGGTACTGTTCGCTCACGAGGGTAGGTTCGGACAAATCGCCCCCGGCCATGACCCATGCGAGTTTGTTTGCAATTTTCTTATCGTGTTCGGAGATAAAGTTTCCGGCCTCCATGCTGTCGGTTCCGACAAGGAACATTCCGAGCGCTTGGCGTCCGAGCACTTTTATGTCTTTTCTCCGAACCGGCTGCGTATAACCTGCCTCGGCTAGCAATAATGCGTGCTTTTTTGCTTCTGCCAGTTGTCGGTCTTTATTGACAACGACCACATCTTTACCGCGTTGCATCAGATTAGTATCGAATGCTTCGTAGGCAGAGGTTGACACTTTTGCCATGGCGATGGTCAGAAAATGTTCCTGCAGCGCGTTGAGTTCCACATCGTTTTTGCGGAAGGTATCGGCGGCTCTCAGCGTTAGTTCTTTTGATCCACCACCGCCCGGAATCACGCCTACGCCAAACTCTACCAGACCCATATAGGTTTCGGCCGCTGCCACGATTTTATCGGCATGTAATGACATTTCGCAACCGCCGCCGAAGGTCATTCCGTGTGGCGCTACAATTACAGGAATTGCGGAATACCGAACGCGCATCATGGTGTCCTGAAACATTTTTATGGCCATGTTCAGCTCGTCGTATTCCTGTTCTACTGCCATCATAAAAATCATCATGATGTTGGCACCGACGGAAAAATTCGGTCCTTGATTTCCGATAACCAGCCCCTGAAAGTCTTTTTCGGCCAAATCGATGGCTTTGTTGATGCCTTGCAGGACCCCGCCGCCGATGGTATTCATTTTCGACCTAAACTCGAGGTTAATGATGCCGTCGCCCAGATCCGTGATAACGTTATCGGGATTTTCCCAAACTTTCTGTCTTTCACGAATGTTGTTAAGGATGATAAACCCTTCCTGACCGGGTATTTTTTTATAGTCGTTTTCTGAAATATCATAGTACCACGTGGCACCGTCGCAAACTGTATAGAAGGAATTGCGCCCACTGTCGATCATTTTAGTGACCCATTCGGGGACATTTTTACCGTTGGCGCGTATCAGATCGATGCCTTTTTGAACTCCGATGGCATCCCAAATCTGGAACGGCCCGTATTCCCAGCCGAAGCCGGCTTTCATCGCGTCGTCGATTTTATACAAAGCATCCGTAATTTCCGGAATTCGATGGGCGACGTAGGCAAACATATCACCGAAATTTTTGCGGTAAAATTCGCCGGCTTTATCTGCGCCGTCTATCAATACCGGGAAGCGATCAATTACATTTTCGATTGACTTGGTGCGCTCCAGCGTTGAAAAGGCGCTTTTTTGGTGTGGTCTGTAGGTGAGAGACGTAAGATCGAGCGCCAGAATTTCTTTTCCTTCTTTTTTGTAGAAGCCTTGTCCGGTTTTACTACCCAGCCACTTTTGGCTAACCATGTGCTGAATAAAATCCGGAAGGGCGAAAAGGTGGTGTGCTTCATCGTGCGGTACGTTTTCGAAGAGACCGTTAGCGACGTGGACCAGTGTGTCGAGTCCGACTACATCCACTGTACGAAAAGTAGCCGATTTTGGTCGGCCAATCACCGGGCCCGTAAGTTTATCAACCTCCTCGACGGAAAGTCCCATTTCGCGAACCAGATGAAAAAGGCTCATAATCCCGAAGATGCCGATGCGATTGCCGATGAATGCGGGGGTGTCTTTTGCCACTACGGCTGTTTTTCCGAGAAATTTCTCGCCGTATGATTCAAGAAACTGCAGAACTTCCGGTGAAGTTTGTTCGCCTGGAATTACTTCGAAAAGTTTGAGATATCGGGCCGGGTTAAAGAAGTGCGTACCACAAAAATGCTTTTTAAAGTCGTCGCTCCGTCCTTCGCTCATAAACCGAATCGGAATACCGGAAGTGTTCGATGTTATCAGGGTGCCGGGCTTTCTGTACTTTTCTATTTGTTCAAACACCTGTTTTTTGATGTCGAGTCGTTCTACGACGACTTCAATAATCCAGTCGCACGAACTAATTTTAGGCAAATCGTCGGTAAGATTTCCTACCGTGATGCGGTCGGCAAATTTCGGATGATAAATAGGAGAGGGTTTTGATTTTAACGCGGCAGCCAGATTATCCGCTGCAATACGGTTTCGTACCGTGCGCGATTCAAGGGAGAGTCCTTTTTTCTGTTCCGCTTCCGTCAGGGAATTCGGGGCAATGTCGAGCAACAATACCTGCACCCCGATGTTTGCGAAGTGACAGGCGATGCCGGAACCCATAATTCCGCTTCCGATGACGGCTATTTGTTTTATTCTTCTTTCCATATCAGGAGTTTTCAAAAATTGATTTAGAAGCTATCAGTGAGGTAATGGTGTCGACTACTTCTGTGAAATTTTTAAGTTGTAAAGGAGTTATGTGCTGGCGAATTTTGTCGTTGAACTGAAGGACAGTAGCTTTTGAAAGTTCGCGTTTTTCTTTTCCGAAATCGGTGAGGTAGATGAGGACACCGCGGCCATCTTTAGGGTTTTTGCGACGTTCTATCAAACCTTTTTCTTCCATTGATTTTAAGGTACGCGTGAGGCTGGTGGCTTCCATACCCATTTTTGGTCCTAAAAGAGTGGAAGGAGTTCCTTCGACGGGGTCTATACTCAGTAGCGCAAAACCTGTTGCCATGGTTGCTCCGTACTTTGTGGCCTCCTCATTATACATTCTCGCCACGGCCTGCCATGTTACACGCAGTCGATAATCTATTGTCATCTCAGTCATGCTCAAATATAAAAAAAAATTATTATGCACGCATAGTAAATTAAAAAATTAACAAAAAAACCTTCGCGAGGAAGGTTTCAATGTTGCGCGTTGTTTTAGTAAATCGCGCCTCTGATCTTTGGTGCTGTTGCCAGATTGATGCGGCCGACGATCGCACCTGCCGTTGCCGCGACGATACTACTGATTAAAACATCGAGAGCGAACTTGTCCCAATCCGTAGTAATTCGCGTACCCCAGAGCGCAAAGTTGCTCATTAGTCCGAAGAGCAACCCGATTATACCTCCATACTTTAAGCCGAGCGACGCTTTTTGCACGTTTACCAAACAAATCAGCACATAAGCGATTGTAAATCCGAAGGTGAAGCAATTTCCGATCATGTGAAAAAGTGTCATCGGTTCGCTGGCGAAAAAGTTCGCAAAAAGTATTTCGTAAAAGAGCCAATCGAGAAGAAATATTATAAATCCCCCGAAAAATCCTGCAATCAGAAAATTCTTCGTTTTCATATAACACGTTTGTTTTTAGGTAGGTGAAATTTACGTGTTTGTATAAAAGAAGATGCAATTTTAAGATGAAATTTAAATAAAATTTCAAACAGCAAATTTTCGCTTATTTGTAAAGGAAGATTCTATAATTCACTGGACGTTTTTTAAACCAAAAAATTGAAAGGCAAAGGTTTACATTTAATTTTAAGTAGAAAAGGAGATTTGAAAGTAAGATAATGTCGGAGTTATTAACATTAGTCCCGATAGATTTTATCATACAAATCAGCATAAATTTCGCGAATTACCTTTCTTTTCAACTTCATGGTAGGTGTGAGGTGTCCGCCATCGACCGACCAAATGTCGGGCGTTAGTTGGAATTTTTTAATTCGTTCCCAGTTGCCGAATTTTTCATTCATGGATTCGACTTCCTGGTTGATGCGACTAATTACGGCCGGATTTGCCGCAAGTTCGGCATTGGTATGTCCGACGTCAATGTTGTGTAATTTCGCCCAATCTCTTACAAAATCGAAATTCGGTTGAATAAACGCGGCGGGCATCTTTTCGCCGTCGCCGATGACCATAATCTGCTCAATGAATCGCGATTGTTTCATTGCATTTTCGATCAATTGCGGCGCGATGTATTTTCCTCCGGATGTTTTAAACATTTCTTTTTTGCGGTCGGTAATTTTCAAGAATCCGTCGTTATCAATTATTCCGATATCGCCGGTATGAAAATATCCATCGACGAGTGCCTCGGCAGTCTTTTCCGGATCCTTGTAATACCCTAACATGACGTTCGGTCCTTTACAAAGAATTTCGCCGTCTGCTGCAATTTTTACTTCGACTTCATCAATTACTTTTCCTACGGTACCGATGCGAAACCCTCCGTTGCGCATATCATTTACAGCGATAACCGGCGATGTTTCCGTTAGTCCGTAGCCTTCCATAACAGGGATTTCAGCCGCAGCAAAAATTCGTGCAAGTCTTGGCTGGAGTGCTGCGCTACCCGACACAATCAGGTCAAGATTACCGCCAAGACCGGCCTTCCATTTAGAGAAAATCAGCTTTCGCGCGATGGAAAGTTGAAATTCGTACCAGGCTCCGTTTTTCCCGTAGGGCTCGTACTTTAATCCGACAGAAACTGCCCAAAAGAACAAAGATTTCTTGATCCCGGTAAGTTCAGTTCCTTTCGCTATTATTTTATCATAGACCTTTTCCAGCAAGCGCGGTACGGCGGTCATGACGTTCGGGCATACTTCTTTTATATTATCGCTTAGCTTTTCGATTGATTCCGCAAAGTATATTGATACACCATAATATTGATACAGGTACACGACCATTCGTTCAAAAATGTGGCAGATGGGTAAAAAGCTTAATGCGCGTGTTTTACCGGCGTTGAAAGGGATGCGCTTTTCGCTGCACAATACATTGGAGACAATATTGTGATGAGAAAGCATCACTCCTTTGGGTTTACCGGTGGTTCCGGAGGTGTAGATTATCGTTGCCAGATCATTTGGAGATACGGCGTCGCGCAAAGATTCGACTTCATGCTGATTACTGGTATCTTCACCAAGAACAAGAACTTCCTTCCAGTGCCGGCATCCTTCGATTTGATCGAACGAGAATACTTCTTGCAGCATGCTGACGCGATGTTTTATACGGGCGATTTTCTGAAAGACATCGTGATCAGAAACAAAACAAAGAACGGACTCCGAATGATTGAGAATGTATTCATAGTCCTCCTCGGAAATGGTCGGATAAATAGGGACGTTTTGAGCACCAATCTGCAGGACGGCTACATCAAGTATAGACCATTCTGTTCTGTTGTTGGTTGAGATTACAGCGATTTTTGAATTTTTCCCGAAACCCATTCGCAGCAGGGCGCGACTTAACTGGTTTGCTTGCGCGATAAAATCCGCGGAAGAAGTTGCGATCCATTTACCGTCGTATTTTGTCACCAGGGCATCTTGGATTTTATATCGTTCAGCCTGATGATAGGCGAAATCAAATAATCGTGTAATTGCAGGCATTACAATGAGTTTTGTCGCAAATTAATTAAATATGTTCCGAACCACAACACCCGACAACTACTAAAGTTTATGAAAAAAAAAGCCGTCCCGGAGGACGGCGTTGATTTTAATGTGATTCGATCCACTTTCGTGCATTGATAAACGCTTCGAGCCAGGGCGAAATCTCGTCCGTGCGGTTATCCGGATAGTAAGCCCAATTCCACGGGAAAATAGAGCGTTCGATATGTGGCATAGTCACGAGATGGCGACCGGTTTTGTCAGACATCATTGCGATGTTAAAATGAGAACCATTAGGATTTGCCGGATATTCACTGTACGCGTATTTAGCTGCAATGTGATAGACAGATTCGTCATAAGGGAGCTCAAAGCGGCCCTCGCCATGGGAAATCCAAACGCCCAGTCGTGCACCTGCCAGTGTCGAAAGCATTACCGAATTGTTTTCGGTTACTACTACCGATGTAAAGCCGCTTTCGTGTTTGCGCGATTGATTATGCTTCATTTTCCCATGAATTTCATGGTCTGGGTTGATGACTTCCAACTCCATAAAAAGTTGGCAACCGTTGCAGATTCCGACGGACAAAGTATCAGGACGTTTAAAGAAATTTTCCAAAGCGACCCTTGCTTTGTCATTATACAAAAATGCGCCAGCCCATCCTTTGGCTGAGCCCAGCACATCGGAATTGGAAAAACCTCCAACTGCGCCGATAAATTCAATATCTTCCAGAGTTTCGCGACCGGAGATTAAATCCGTCATGTGTACATCCTTCACATCGAAACCGGCAAGGTACAAGGCATTTGCCATTTCGCGTTCAGAATTGCTTCCTTTCTCGCGAATAATTGCAGCTTTAGGGCGGCGATTTGGTCTATCTGTTAGTTTACCGGTAAAGTGTGCCGGAAATTGAAATTGCAGAGGTTGCTTTTTATAATTCGTATAACGTTCGAGTGCTTTTAATTCGCCCGACTGTTTTCGATCGAAAAGATAAGATGTTTTGAACCATGTGTCGCGGAGTTCCGGAATCGACAACTCCAAGTTAACGTCGGCGTTTCGGACACGCAAAATTTCTCCTTCGACCACGGAACCTATAAAATCGGCTTTTATTCCTTCCTGCGCGAGTATATCGATTGCTGCATCCGTTGCCTGTATGACGACGGCCGCATTTTCCGCAAATAGTAGTTTAACAGTATCGGTTTCTCCGATAACGGATAAATCGATTTCCGCTGCGAGATTAAGTTCGGCAAACGCCATTTCCAGAAGGGTCGTTATTAATCCGCCGCTTGCTACGTCATGCCCTGCAAGAACATGCCCGCCCGCTATCGCCATCTGCAAAGCATTAAAAGCTTTTTTAAAGTATGCCGCATCCTTAATATCAGGTACAGAAGTACCGACAGCATTTAGTGTCTGTGCAAACGATGAGCCTCCGAGTTCAAGAGGGGATGACGATAAATTGATATAGTACAATTTGGCTTCCGACCGTTTTAAAACAGGTTCGACCACGTGGCGAATATCGTTACAATTTGCTGCTGCGGAGATAATTACGGTTCCCGGAGATAACACATCGCGGTCCGGGTATTTTTGTTTCATCGAAAGTGAATCTTTGCCCGTTGGGATATTAATTCCCAGTTCGATAGCAAAATCGCTACATGCTTTAACGGCATCGTAAAGGCGGGCATCTTCTCCCGGATTTTTACAAGGCCACATCCAGTTAGCAGACAAGGAAACACCGGAAATACCTTGAGATATCGGTGCCCATACTAAATTGGTAAGTGCTTCAGCGATTGCATTGCGGCTGCCAGCAGCAGCATCTGCCATAGCCGCAATTGGAGCGTGACCGATGGATGTGGCCACTCCTTCTTTTCCATTAAAATCGAGTGCCATCACTCCCAGGTTGTTCAAGGGTAGTTGCAGCGGACCTGCGCATTGCTGTTTCGCCACGCGACCACCGACACAGCGATCCACTTTATTGGTTAACCAATCCTTGCACGCTACGGCCTCTAATTGCAGAACGTTGTTCAGATAGATTGCGATGTCATTCTGGTTGTAGTCCAATGGCAGAAAAGACGCATCTTTTCGTGAGTCCGTCATGACTAATTTCGGACTACTGCCAAACATGTCTTTAAGTTCGAGATCCATCGGAACTTCTCCGGTTGTGGGTGATTCAATCGTGAATTTCCCTTTGCCGGAAATGCTGCCCACTTCATACATCGGAGCGCGTTCGCGTTCTGCAATTTTATGTAGTGTGTGCAAATCACTTTTTCCGATAACGATTCCCATTCGCTCCTGTGACTCATTGCCTATTATTTCGCGGGCAGATAGGGTAGGGTCGCCGACGGGTAAAGCGTCAAGATTGATGGTGCCACCTGCGTCTTCTACCAGTTCGGAAAGACAGTTTAGGTGTCCTCCCGCGCCATGATCGTGGATGGACACAATTGGATTTTTCTCCGCTTCTACGAGTCCGCGAATCGCATTAGCTGCGCGTTTCTGCATTTCAGGGTTCGATCGTTGGATCGCATTTAGCTCAATTCCGCTGCTGAAAGATCCCGTATCGGCTGACGAAACTGCAGCGCCGCCCATTCCGATCCGGTAGTTTTCCCCACCCAAAACAACGATACTGTCGCCCGTTGCAGGCTTTTTCTTTTTGGCTTGTGATTCTTTACCATAACCGATACCCCCTGCCAGCATTATCACTTTATCGAATCCAAAAATGTTTCCGTTTTCTTCGTGTTCAAAAGTGAGTACCGACCCGGAAATCAGCGGCTGTCCGAATTTATTTCCAAAATCGGAAGCACCGTTTGAAGCTTTAATTAAAATGTCCAGCGGAGTTTGGTATAACCATTTTCGCGGCGCAATTTTCTGTTCATGTTCACGACCATCTTCGAGTCGGGGGTAGGAAGTCATGTATACCGCTGTTCCCGCAAGAGGCAGCGATCCCTGGCCGCCCGCCAAACGGTCTCTGATTTCTCCTCCTGACCCGGTAGCAGCTCCGTTAAAAGGCTCTACCGTGGTTGGAAAGTTATGGGTTTCAGCTTTAAGTGAGATGACGGATTTGAAAGGGGTAACCTGATAATAGTCCGGTTTATCTGCGGATGCCGGTGCGAATTGGTCTACTTGCGGTCCTGCTATAAATGCCACATTATCTTTATAGGCTGAAACAATTGAATTGGGATTTAGCTGAGATGTTTTCTTGATCAGACCGAAAAGAGAGTCGGGCATGGTTTCGCCATCAATGACAAATGCACCGTTAAATATTTTGTGGCGGCAATGTTCTGAATTAACCTGAGAAAACCCGAAAACTTCGGAATCAGTAAGTTTTCGGCCGAGTCGAATTGCAAGTTGTTCAAGATATTGGACTTCCTCGTCGCTGAGCGCCAGGCCTTCCTGTTGGTTGTAGAGCGCGATATCGTGAATCTCGCGCACGGGCTCGGGCGTAATATCGACGGTGAAAATATTCTGATCCAGTTGCGGGTAGCGCTGAAGTAACATTGGATCGAATTCCTCCCGGTCTGCATGAAACTCTTCGATTCGAAGAATACCGCTAATTCCCATATTCTGGGTGATTTCAACCGCATTGGTGCTCCAGGGCGTAATCATTGAGGCCCGTGGACCAACAAAAAAATCCGCAATTACGGATTTGTTTATTTTACTGGCATCGCCAAAAAGCCATGTTAACTTCTTTTCGTCTTCAGCTGATAATTCAGCATTAGTCTGCACTGCAAAAACAGTATCCTTTTCGTTTCCGAAAAAATGAATCATAGTAGTTGTGTTGTGAGTTGCAAAGGTATCTTTTGCTTAGCGGTCGTGCAACTTCTTTTTAAACATTTCCAATTAGTCTTCCGACGGAACCGGAGCACTTTGGTAAGCGCCTAAATCATTAGATGTACGCGGCGTTCCTTCAACATCCAGCGGAATGAGAAAAGCCGGATTGGCTTTATTGATGGCATCTGATTCGTCAGAAATTCGCAAGTTGTCGGAAGCAGCATTCCAGAAAGCGGGAATATTGTTACCTAACCCGGTAGAATAATAAGGAACTATAAACCGGGCGGGGTCATTGTAAACAGGATTTTGCTGTGCCTGGTTGTTAAGTCTGATCATTGAATGATCGAATAGGTAGTTAAAAGCTAAAGTGGATTCCTGCTTGTCGATCAATAGCATGTTCTGATTACTTCCGAAAATTATACAGTTTATAAATGCGGCTTCGTCAAGTGCTGCATAGCTAAGCGACTGATCGGGATTGATATTATAGCTCGTTAATAATACGGCAACTTGGCGCGATGAAATCCAGTTATTATTAAATGTTGAGTGGACAAAACGGTATTTGCCCCCAAAAGTACCCGCAAGGCACGCCTGGCCGGAACTTCCCATAACCACGTTTTCGCCCTGAATGTGTCCGGTATACGCCAGTACTCCGTAGTTCGCAGCACCGTAAATCTGCACATTTTTCAGTTTTACGGTGTCGTCGGTGCCGTCATTTCCGGAGATTAACAATCCGACGGTTGAATTTTTAATAATGGCGTTTTCAATATTGGCGCGGCTACCCTGCGTTAACCATATTGTTAGCCATTGCCCCGGCACGTCTGAAAACTCCGGCTCAAGTCGGTCTCCCTCAAAAACTACCGGATTTGTCGTGCTTCCGGTTACGTTTAGTAAAGCATTATTGTAGGCAATTAAAGCCGACTCCGCGTGAAAATGCACTCTTGCTCCGGCATCAATATGAAGGGTCTGTCCGGGAGGAATGCCGGCATAACCGTAAATAACATAAGGTTTTTGCGATGTCCACTGCAATTCGTCATTTTCGAGGAAAAAGCCTCGTCCCTGTATGGGATTACCGTTGTCGTCGACACCAATTGGAATTTGTTCGTAAGTGCCGTCGTCAAAGCGCTGAGGATACAAAAACACCGCATCCTGAATTAATGTAACCAATTCTACCGTTTGCAGATTGGCTCCGGAATCAAACTGTATCTGATCCGTGTAAAGAAAATCTTCCGGATTTGCGTCCGAAATGGCAGCAGTGGTTTCAATGAAAACATACATGCTGTCGTTTGCGAGCAACTCCACATCAGTGAAGAATCGTCCTTCTCCGACGCCATTGCCGTCCTCATCTGCGCCTGTCATACCATCAACCGTCATGCGGTATTTGCTATCGTTTTTTGCCAAGCGAATTACCGGTATGGAAATATCCTTGTTGCTTCGGTTGTAGACTTTAAGCGTGTATGTGCTCGATCCGATATTGGTGAAAACTGTATCCAGATACACCGTATCTTTTGAAAATTCGAGGTCTCCGGTACTGGGCTCAAATTCAAAATCCTTTCTGCAGGAAGTGAAAATTAGTAAAATCAACAGTGCAGGAACAATCAGATTTCGCATGTGTGGCATTTTGGGCTAAATTACTTAATAATATTGTTTCACCAAGTGATTAAACGTTTGTAATCGACTGTAATCGTTTGTCCGGATGTTGTAATTGAGCAAGCGGCTTACAAAGAAGTCCCGTATCTTTGCAGGCGTATTACTTAGCTTATGGATTATCAAAAATTTGTCGACGACTGTAACAAGCGTTCAGCAAACACTTTAATGGAAACGCTGCAAATTCGATACACCTCGGCAGCTGAAGGCGAATTGGTTGCGACAATGCCCGTTACTCCTCAGCATCATCAGCCAATGGGGCTTTTGCATGGCGGCGCTTCGGCAGCAATTGCCGAAAGCGTTGGAAGTGCGGCATCGCAGATGTTCATTTCTTCAGCGAAAGAAGAGATTCGTGGCATTGAACTTTCCTGCAATCATTTGCGATCAAAAACGGACGGAATGGTTACTGCAACTGCAAAAATCGTTCATAAAGGTCGTACCCTACATCTTTGGGAAATCAAAATTACGGACGAAGAAAATCGGTTAGTAAGTCTTTGCAGACTGACCAATATCGTCCTTGAAAGGAAGATATGACATTTACAGAAGTACTGAATCTTGCAGAAAAACGATTGAACAACAGGCCATTTGTGTTATTTGCGGCACCCGGCCAAAAGGAAATCACAGTTTTATTTCCGGAGGAAAATGATACAGCTTCATCTGCAGGCTTTGTGTTGCAGTCTTTTACTTCTGATAAACGTCTGTTTTTTCCCGGATCTTTAATTTTTAAAGCGCAGATTGAATTGTTAAATCTCGACGGTTCGACTACATTAACTTCACCAGAGGGTGATGAATTTCGAAGGCTCGTTAGCGAAACCGTCGAATTCATAAAGCAGGGCAACGCCGATAAAATAGTTGTTTCCCGCTGCGAAACGGTTTACTTTCAGAAAGCGTTACGATTGGTTTTTGAGCAGCTCTGTTCTCAATTTCCTCAGACTTTTCGTTATTGGCTGTACCATCCCGATGCCGGATGCTGGATGGGTGCTACACCCGAACGCCTGATTTCAGTTGAGGATAATCATTTTTCAATTATGTCATTGGCCGGAACGCAGCGCACAGACGAAAATCGTTCCTGGACAACTAAAGAAATACGGGAACAGGGGATAGTTACCGACTATATTTTACGGGCTATGGCACCTTTTGCCTATAACCTGACCTGTTCGGAGCCAACGACGCATCAGGCAGGTAATGTTTCTCATATCCGCACAGATATTGAAGGTCAACTGAAGGAAGGAATGCTGCAACATATCATTGACGCACTTCACCCTACGCCGGCGGTTTGCGGTCTTCCGCGCGAAGAAGCATATAAATTTATTCGCGAAAATGAAGGGTATGACCGTTTGTTTTATAGTGGATTTTTGGGGTGGATTGATTCGAAAAAGGGTAAAGCAGATTTGTTTGTAAATTTGCGCTGCATGAAAATAACGGGTCGTGAAGCGAAGATTTATGTCGGCTGTGGAATAACTGCGGATAGTATTCCGGACGATGAGTTTCAGGAAACGGTGAATAAGGCTCATGCCATGAAAAGCATTTTGCTATGAAATTAGATATTTTAGCTTTCGGAGCCCATCCGGACGATGTGGAGCTGGGATGCGGCGGCACGCTGGCGAAAGAAATTGCATCCGGACGAAAAGTGGGTGTTGTAGACCTGACCCGGGGCGAATTGGGCACGAGAGGAAGTGCAGAATTGCGGGACCGGGAAGCTGCCGCCTCTTCAGAAATCCTCCGGCTTACGGTACGGGAGAATATGGGCATGCGGGACGGATTCTTTGCAAATGATGAAGAGCACCAACGCCTAATCATTCAGGTTATTCGCAAATACCAACCCGAGATTGTTTTATGCAATGCCGTCGACGATCGCCATATCGATCACGGTCGCGGCAGCAAATTGGTATCAGATGCATGTTTTCTCGCTGGTTTGCGGAAAATTGAAACTTTTAGTGAGGATGGTGCGGCCCAACAGGAATGGCGCCCCAAAGCGGTGTACCACTACCTTCAATGGAAAAATGTTGAGCCCGATTTTGTGGTTGACATTACTGATTTTATTGAGTTGAAAACGAAAGCGATTCTGGCATATTCCTCTCAGTTTTATGATCCAAATTCTGACGAGCCGGAAACACCAATTGCCACACGAAATTTTCTGGAAAGCTTACACTACAGAGCACAGGATTTAGGACGTTTGACCGGCGTAGAATTCGGTGAAGGCTTTACCGTTGAACGGTATCCTTTGGTAAATTCAGTCTTTGATTTGCGATAGGTTTTTCTTTTTTTACTATCAATCAGCAAGTTGCCATACTGTAAAAAAAAGGTCAATTTTGCTTTGGAACGCAGAAGATTTGCAATATATTTGCGCCACAAATACGGTGATTGTAGCTCAGTTGGTTAGAGCGTCGGATTGTGGTTCCGAAGGTCGGGGGTTCGAGACCCCTCATTCACCCAAAAGCCCTGGTAAGTCAGGGCTTTTTTGTTTTATTACTTTTCCTTTTAATTTAAAGTGCGTACCTTACAAAGAAAAAGCTATGTCACTTCAGATTTTTATCGGCAGCCCGGTCAATATGGCCACTTTGCGAAACTACATTTTTGAACACCGCATTAACAAGAACGACATCATTGTTCTTAATCCGACGGATTATGACCATTTACTGTCTGACATTAAAAATTCGGCAGAAGAAATACCGGTACCACTGCAGATTTTTGGAGTCCGCATAACTAAGGATAATACAGCAACCATCGAGTTGGGTAAGGTACAGGTCATAAAGGACGAAAACACTACTTTTCAGTAATCACTTTCCGCTGCGATCGATGGTTAGCATGCCATCCCGACCTGCTAATTCCCACGCAACTGCGAATGCAAGTCTCGTGCGTTTGGCAAGAGCATCGTACTCTATTTTGTCGGGATCGTCGCCCGGCTGGTGATAGTCCGCATGTGTTCCGCTAAAGAAAAACACCGACGGTATACCGTTCTTTGCGAAGTTATAATGATCTGACCGGTAATAAAATCGGTTCGGATCGGCGGGATCGTTGTATTTATAGTCGAGATTTAGTCCGACATACTTTTTATTTTGTGCAGTGACTATCTTATCGAGATCGGTTGACAACCGGTCAGCGCCAATCACATAAACATAATTATTGTCTGCCTCATGCGCCGCGTCACGACGTCCGATCATGTCTATATTGACATTAGAAATGGTTTTCTTTAGAAGAATAATCGGATTCTCTGAATAAAAACGCGAACCGTGTAATCCGTATTCTTCCCCGGTCACATGAAGAAAAAGTATCGATCGCCGGGGTCTTCTGCCTTCTTTTGCCGCTTTAGCAAAAGCTTCCGCCATTTCGAGAAGGGCTACCGTTCCGGAACCGTCGTCGTCTGCACCGTTGTATATTTCGCCATTCTTTGCGCCTACATGATCATAATGCGCCGATAATACCACGACCTCATCCTTTAAATCCGTTCCTTCAATATAGGCCCAAATATTTTCCGAATCAGGAAGTTTGGGACTAAAAGGTTTGGCGAAGTAGGATGCAGGGATAGGTTGATAATAATCTTTTGCGGTCGGCGGTGGTGGTATTCCTAATTTCTCGTACTGTGCAATTAGATAACGGCCCGCTTTTTTCTGACCTTCACTCCCCGTATTTCGACCATCCATTTCATCAGAAGCAACAATGTACAGGTGTTTCGAAAGGTCTTTTTCCGTGATGGACTGCAGATAAGATTCAGGTATGGATTCTGCCGACTTTTGAGCTGCGCATGACGTACAGATTACTGCTGCGCAAATCGAAAGGTATTTATACATGCTAACCGTTTTTAAGGCCCCGAATATACAACTTTGCGACAACAATCACTATCGGTCGGGCGGCGGACCATAAGCAGGCTGTGCAATTCTTGCCGGTCTGACCGTAGCAGGGTTTTCCAGGGCAGGGTTTTCCGCGGGTTTTCCTGTGGAACGTTCTATTTCGGATTCCATTTTAGTTTCTGCAGAATTTACGTTTTGATTATTATGGGTGTTGATATGCGTGGCACGCGTGGCCTGTTGCAATGATGACGTACTTCGGTTAATGCCGACGGAATCGGTTGGAGTCGTTTGTGCACTTGCGCCGAGTGACGCAAAGAGGGCGATTGTTATAATTGTTTTCATCTTTTTTATTTAAAGGTAACATCCACTGTGTCGGATTTAGTTACAGCAATCACGGTTTAACTTGCGGTTAACGCTCAAATTCCAATACCTTTGCCGAAAAAATGACTTCATCTGCCAAAACCCCGGAAGAGTACCTGAACTCGCTTCCTGAAGATCGTCAAATCGCCGTATCAAAGATTAGATCGCTAATGCAGAAAAATTTATCTCCGGAAGCAAAAGAAATTATGGCTTGCGGAATGATCAATTTTGTGGTTCCCCATGATGTCTATCCTGCGGGATACCACTGTAATCCGAAAGAGCCGCTTCCATTTGTGGCTGTAGCTTCACAGAAAGATTTTGTGGCTATTTATCACATGGGGATGTACGCGGATGCAGAAATGTATAACTGGTTCGTCGAGCAATGGCCACTTCATTGCAAAAGCAAGTTAGACATGGGGAAGAGTTGCATTCGACTAAAGAAAGTCGATCAGATTCCGTACGATTTATTGGCAGAACTTTTTCGTAAAATGTCCGTAAAGCAATGGATTGAAGTGTATGAAAAGAATCTCAAAAAATAGTAATCGTGGAAAATAAATTGAAAATTAAATAAGCGCTTAAATCCGGTCTTACTGCAAATTTGAAAAAAAGTAGTATGAAACCGAATATTAATTTTCAAATCGCAATTTCCAAACTGGCGCTTGACTTAAAAGTCCTGTTTTGGAAAATGAAGCATGTTAGTACTTCGCTAACCCGATAAACTTTAGAATGCCTTCCGCTTCTCACTTGTCGGAGGGCATTTTTTCTTCTAACATCAGTTCCAGATTAATTGTGAAACCCGCTTTTGTTCCTGAGGCCGAAGCTACTGAGATCGCACGAGGCTGCGCTGTACAATCCCCTACGGCAAAAACTCCTTTAATGCTGGTTCGTTGTTCATCATCTACTTCAATGTGATGATGTGACGAAATTTTGCATCCCAATTGTTCGCATAGATCGGATTGCTGCTCAAACGGGATGGAAGCGTATATTACCTCTATCGGTAATTGCTCCTCATTATCAAAAACTACCGAACTAAGGACGCCGTTGTGATGAAAGAACCGTTTTATATTTCGCTCGTTAATTGTAATTCCAAAAGATTCAAGTCTGGCCTGTTCCTCAGCGCGCAATTCAGATACACCATTGGTTAGGACGGTTAATTTTTTTGTCCAGTTGTGAATCAAAGTTCCGAGATGATAGGCTGCTTCTCCGTTGGCAAGAACGGCCGTAGGCCTGTCGCGCACCTCATATCCGTGACAGTAAGGACAATGCAGTACCGATTTTCCCCAACACGATTCAAATCCGTCGATTTCAGGAAACAGATCCCGTAGTCCAGTAGCAAGGACGACTTTCCGACCTTTCACAGTTTTATCACCGGCAGTAACTTGAAATGCGCCGTCCTGACCTTCTGCAGCACTTGCTTTAGCTGAAAGAAATGTTATGTTATCGTACTGTTGAAGTTGCTGCCGGGCTATCGAAAGCAGGGCTTGCGGGCTTTCGCCGTCGCGCGTAAAGAAATTGTGCGACTCGGGAGTGTACTGGTTACACGGCGAATCGCAGTCGATAACGACCACATTACGCAAAGCACGCCCAAGGGTCAGCGCTGTGGAAAGTCCGGCCACGCTTCCTCCGATAATAATTACGTCAAACAATTTTTCCATATTAAAAAAAAAATCCCCGGTGGACAGCCGGGGAATTTGCAAACCTGTCGGTTATATGTTCAGTAAAAAAGTCTCTTTGTTTAGTCCCGAATTGTGGAACTGAAAGTTCATATTTACAACATCCCCGAGTACTTTTTTAAGCTCCGCAAAACTGCTCGGTTTCTTGATATAAATATTTGCACCGAAAATGAAAGTGTCTTCAATATCCTTATCCGTTGAGGATGTCGAATAAATTGCAATGGATAAATCGTTATAGCGAGATTGCTCCCGAATTTCTTTAAGGCAATCAACGCCCGATTTGTAAGGCATATTTAAATCAAGGAATAAAAGATCCGGCAACTTTTCGCTGTTGTCCAAATACTCGAGAAGATTTCGACCGTCTTCCAATAATTTTAAATTGGTGTTAATTTTTAACTCACTAAGAGCATCAGCAAATGTGCTGCGGTCATCTGCATCATCATCTACCAATAAAATTTCGATGGTGGCTTTGTTATGATTCATTTTAGTTTGGTGTGTATTGTAAATGTAGTAAAATCCTTTATACGATAGTCGTGGTATATTTTAAAAACATGTTAATGAATGTTGAAGCAGGGGTAGTTCTGCAATAATCTGCAGAAATGATACAACACACAGTATTTCAACGACATTTATTTTAGTATTAAAAAGTTGATGAAATCTTTTATTACCAACAATGCATTATCGCTTGTATTTTTGCTATTCTTTTTGGTAACCTTTCTTCCACAGATTTACTTCGGGATGGAGGAATACAATGGAGAGCTACAGGAGTATGGTGTGGCAGAAGTCACCTTGATGGATTATCTTACTACGGGTCATTTTCTGGAGGCGACTTTCGAAAATTGGGAAAGTGAATTTTTACAGATGGCGCTGTTTGTATGGCTCACCATCTACCTAAAGCAAAAAGGTTCGTCGGAAAGTAAAAAATTTGATGGCACCGACGAGGTTGACCGAAATCCTGATCCGCTGCGGCCCGGTGCACCATGGCCTGTAACCAAGGGCGGAATTTGGCTTGCATTATTCAAACATTCGCTGACTATTGTATTATTATTGCTGTTTGCAGCATCACTGCTGTTGCATCTGTACGGAAGTTATATCGAGTTTAATCATACTGAAGTACTGGAAGGACGCACAGCAGTATCATTTAAAGATTTTCTCCGGGAATCAAAATTCTACTTTGAATCTTTTCAAAATTGGCAAAGCGAATTTTTATCTGTTTTTGCAATAGTGGCATTATCCATTTACCTGAGGCAAATCGGTTCTTCGCAATCCAAACCCGTGGATGCGCCACATGATGAAACCGGCGAGTAAGTAATTTTACGGATAAAATATGTGGAAATTACTTACATCTCAATTTTCGTCGTGTTTGTATCTTGCCCTCTAAGAAAAGCAGTATTATGGATATCAATGAAAATACGGGTGGATTTATCACTATTAATCAGGCTCGCGTTCAAATCGATGCATTTCGAAGACTTCATCCCAATGAGATTAAAGGAGGATTTATCGGAATCAATCTTTTAAAGCATCTTTTGAAAGCGGAAGATGTAATGGGTATGCGGATTTACAATGCCTATGATGAGGATAGCGGTGTTATGAATTATTGTCTTGTAGCGGTAGATAAACATGGTAAGGATGTTACGACGCTAATTGCAGATCGGCTCAAACCTTGTCCCTCAACTTGTGATATCAATAGTGCGCTGTATTGATGATACATGTTGCTATAATCTCGGGTTTTATTCCTTTGCTCATCTTGTTATGGAGAAGAAATTATTGTTCTGCTGAAGTTAAAGCATTTCTGCCCTACATTATTTTAATGGCAGCCAGTACGGCTTACGAGCAAATCTTCACCACGTGGCTCTTGGTGAGCTCAAAATATTTCTTCAGAATCTACGGCCTATTGGAATACCTCGCGATTTCATACCTCTTTTTTAAAATTCTCCCTTTTAAATATTGGGGATTTTTAAAGGTTGCAGGAATCGGCTTTATGTTTCTGTTCTCTGTACTCATTTACCAATGGGAGAAAATAAATCATTTACAAGGTGATTCTTATTTGGCCGTGTACCAAACCTTGATGCTCATCGTGTGTTCCGTTTTGTGGTTCAAGGAAATCTTTACTAATTTAAAGTATCAATCCTTATTGCATTCGCCTGCTTTTATTTTCATGGCGGCATTGATGGTTTATTACTCCGGTTGCATATTTGTTTTTCTGTTAGCAAGGGAATTTTCTGAACAGCACAAGATCATGGAGCTTTGGGAAATTAATATTTATTTTAACATTATCTTGCGTGGATTAACATCGTTTGGCGCGTGGATCGGTACACGGAAATATCAACCATTTTATGGTTAGGCACCAGCGTTATGGTGGCACTAACCGCAGCATTTTTATTTGTGGCGGTTCTTTACAAAAACCGGCTTACGCGCCTGCAGCGGCAAGAAGCAGAACATATTCTAAAGGCTGCAATTGAATCGGAAAAACGTGAACGGGAACGTATTGCCGCCGACCTGCACGACGGGGTAAGCGGCGATTTAGCGGCGATCCGGAATTACCTCCTGCTACTCGAGCGCAGTACGTTTTCTCGCGAATTAGCTGAAGAGGCATTGAGTCAAATTAAAATTGGTGTCGAAAGTGCGCTTGAAAATACGCGGCAGATCAGTTATCGGCTGATGCCTCCACTGCTTCGGAAATCAGGCCTCAATGCGGCATTGCGCGATTATTTTGAGCGACTTTCCTTTCAGTCGGGTATTCGATTTATTTGGGAAACCAGCAATGATCCTCAGATTGTTGAAGATACCGCCTACGAACTTTTTCGTGTAATTCAGGAATTAACTACCAACATGATAAAGCACGGCAAGATATCAGAATGCCGGGGGACGATAAGCTTTAACGGCTCGTGCGAGATCGTATTGCAGGATGACGGCCTTGCTTTTGATTTTGTCAAATCACAAAAGAAAAAGAATGGGAATGGATTGTACAATATCGCAACCCGGCTTAAGGCAATTAAAGCGCAGTTTACTTTTGAAAGAAGGGATGCCCGAAATTTTTATACCATTCGTTTCGTATGTTGAAAATAGCTATTGTTGACGACCATCTGCTTTTTCGAAAGAGTCTCGCACATCTTGTGGGATCATTTTCAGATGTGGAAGTTGTATTTGATGGAGGAAATGGTCAGGAATTGCTGGCATTCCTCCGCAATAATAGCATCGATTTAGTTTTACTGGATATTGAGATGCCGGTACTAAACGGTTATCAAACTTGCAAAATTTTACAGGCAGAATATCCCGATGTCATGATTTTAATTATCTCGCAACTTACCACCAGAGAGAGCATTCACGAAATCATGAATCTTGGCGCACAGGGCTATTTTACTAAAAATTCCGATCCGCATCAACTTGAATCTGCTCTCAAAAGTATGAGCGAAAACGGATTCTACTTTGGTATGGAACTCGGAACTGTGATTCGTGAAGCCATTTTGTGGGAGAAGAAGGCAGCGCGAAACTACTCGTCGGAAGTCGCACTAACCTCGCGCGAACTCGAAATTATCCGATTAGGCAGCCGTGGACTTGGTATCGTCGAAATAGCAGACTTACTCCACATTTCTCCGCGGACTGTAGAGACACAACGAAACCGGCTAATGTCAAAAACCAACTCCAGAAATTTTATCGGCGCCGTGCTGTTTGCACTAAAAACCCGACAACTCACTTTGGAAAAATTGGAAGACTAAAATTGCGAATGACGTAATTTTACTTACAAAAAATACGTGTTTTTACGTATTTCATAATCGGAAATTTGTGATTTCATTTGTAAGGTAGCGCTCTGACCGCTACTTGTGAAATATGCATACTTATTATGTATCTACTTTAGCAAATTCCGATGGTGAGCATCTTCTTCACGTTTACGGATGTATGCACCTCCCCGGATTTCTCAATAGACATTACGTGGGTGATTTTTCATCCTGTATAAAAGCAATTCAACGCGCGAAAGTCGACTATCCGAACGTCAACGGCTGTGCTCATTGTTGTAACTCGTGTAATAAAAATACTTTACCGCATGGAACTGAATCTCATAGAGGAGCAGAGCAGGGCTTTTGAGCTAGTGCGCAGTATCGTAGGAGCGAAAATCCCGCCGGAAAGAATCAGCAAGAGTACGGCTAAATCCTATCTTGCAATTGTTCTGGATAACAACCCACACCGAACTATCTGTCGCATTTACCTCAACGGTCCGCGAAAATTGCTGGGTACGATCAGCGAGCGGAAAGTGGAAACCCGTCAAGTAATTGAATCCGTCGAAGACATCTCAAAATTCTCGGGGGATATACTTCTTCGCGCACAATCGTACAAATAGCTATTTTAGGCCGTCTTTGATTTTCTCCTGAGCCAACTCTTTTTCCGCGTGATCCGCATACTCGGGATCGGCAAAAGCATCGTCGGAAAATGCTACTTCGATGCAAATCGGAAAATGATCGGAACCTACAGACCGATGCACGGTTAAACCGACCAAGCCGAAATGCCGGCTAACAAAGAAGTGATCCAAAGGCCAACGCATAAATGCCCATTTTGCATGAAACGTGTTGTAGAAGCCCCGGCCTCGTCGTGGATCCAGAAGATGACTGGTTTTCAGAAAAAGTGACGTTGTATAACTCCATGCTACATCATTCAGGTCGCCAATAACCATACAGGGTTCGGCTATCGTCGAGACCTTTTTTCCAACGAGCAATATTTCGGCGTCGCGCTCCGTGCTTGAATCATTTTCCTGCGGAACGGGAGGGGTAGGGTGCAGCCCAAAAATTCGTACCGCCTTTCCATCGACCGTCACCGATATGTCAATAGACGGGATGTTGTCATCAATCAAATAATTAATTTGTTGCCTATCAATCGGAAGTCGGCTGTACAGCGCCATTCCGTACGTGTTTGACTTCGGAATTTCGATTCTTTCAGGATAGGATTTATATAAGGGCTGCATCGCTGCAATCCATTTGTAATCGACTTCTACCAGAAAAACAATGTCGGGAGACACGTTCGAAATCAACTGAAGCACTTTTTCAAAATTTGAGTTCTCTTGATAAACATTGCAAGTCAGGACACGGACCGTCGTTCGACCTTCTTTTTTGATGGAGCCAATCATTTTCGGGGCAAACGGAGTGTAAGGATAAATTACAAAGACAAGATAGCCGGCGGCAACGATAATGCTTCCAAAACAAATCCAATCTGCTGTATCTGTGATGCCTATTATAAGCCAGCAAGCAGCAAGTACCAGAAGTAAAAAGAGTTTCTGAACCCTGGGATAATCAAAGATTCGGAATTGCCAGCAATCCAACCGGATAAGCGGGAGAAAAGTGATTAATACCAAAAAGATGCTTGGCAGAATTATAGCTAACGACGCGGCGGTCATTTGATTTTTGATTAAAGTTAGCACAATTCTGAAGTCGAATGTTCAATTTAAACCCGGAGGATTTACGAAATTTCCGACATTAGAATAAAACTTAAATCAGCAATCTGCCATATTTACAGCAATGGCTAAGCCTCCTTCGGATGTCTCCTTGTACTTGTTGTTCATGTCGCGCGCGGTTTGCCACATTGTATCTACTACTTTGTCCAACGGCACCTTTGCATTTTTAGGATCGGTTTCCAGCGCAAGTTCGGCTGCATTGATGGCTTTAATGGCACCCATGGTGTTCCTTTCAATACATGGAATCTGTACCAAACCACCAATTGGGTCGCAGGTCATCCCCAAGTGATGTTCCATCGCAATTTCCGCAGCCATTAAGACCTGTTCGGGTGTTCCACCCATAACTTCGCACAACGCGCCGGCCGCCATCGCTGAAGAAACTCCAATTTCTGCCTGACATCCTCCCATTGCCGCCGAGATTGTAGAACCTTTTTTAAAGATGCTACCAATTTCGCCTGCCACCATCAGGAATTGCTGAATTTCTTTTTCTCCACCCTGATGGTTTTCAATAGTCAGGTAATACATCAACACCGCGGGAATAACACCTGCCGAGCCATTTGTGGGGGCGGTAACCACGCGACCTAAAGAGGCATTTACTTCATTTACTGCAAGGGCAAAACAGCTCACCCATTTAAGAATCTGCCGGAACTTGACTTCAGTCTTTCTTATGGTTTCCAGCCACTCCTGAGGAGAGGCATAGGTTGCCGAGCCGATTAGATTCTGGTGTAGATCAAAAGCCCTCCGACGCACGTTTAATCCGCCCGGTAAAACACCTTCTGTATGACATCCGATGTACATGCATTCCAACATCGTTTCCCAAATTCTCATTAAACCGTCGCGAATTTCCTCTGGTGTTCGCATCGATTTCTCGTTCTCAAAAACCACTTCGGAAATTTTCATTCCAAGTGTTCGGGTAAAATGTAGTAACTCATCGGCTTTGTCAACCGGATACGGAAACGAACTTTTAACTTCTTCCTTTTCTTTGGCTACCGTTCGTTCTTCCTTTACGACAAAGCCGCCGCCAATCGAATAATAGGTGGCTTCATACTGCGAATCATCCTCCAGATAAGCCGTGAACCGGAGGCCGTTAGCGTGAAACGGAAGAAAATTTTTGTTGAAGATAATATCGCTGAAAAACGAAAACGGTATGTGGCGTTCGTTGCCGAGATAGATCTGATTTTCCGATTGTATGCCTGCAATGATCGAACTGATGTTTTCTACCGGGATCGTAACCGGATCCTGACCGCTCAAACCCAGCATGACCGCCAAATCGGTAGCATGGCCTTTCCCGGTAAGCGAGAGTGATCCGTACAAATCAACCTTTACACGCCAAACTTTGTGAACTACATCGATTGCGCGAAGTTCCGAAAGAAAACGTTCTGCTGCGCGCCATGGTCCTAGTGTATGAGAACTGGAAGGACCGACGCCGATCTTTAGCATGTCAAATACAGAAATCGACTCTTGCATGGTAAGGGATTTGCGCAAATATAAGCAGACTTTACTAACGTTCGATGTCGCGATTAGTGTCATGTTGTCAGTTCTAATAAAGAGTAACTGCCAAATTTGAAATGTAAAATCTGATGGCATGATGGTTGACTAACCGCGTCCGAGTTTGAAAAACACTGTAAACTTTAACCTTAAAAATAAAACAATGGGTAAAATTATCGGAATCGACTTAGGTACTACCAACTCGTGTGTTGCCGTAATGGAAGGAAACGAGCCGGTTGTAGTGCCAAATGCCGAAGGAAAAAGAACAACGCCATCTGTGATTGCATTTGTGGAAGGTGGTGAAATTAAAGTTGGAGATCCGGCAAAGCGTCAGGCAGTAACGAATCCAGGAAAGACAATTGCATCTATCAAACGCTTTATGGGCAATCGTTTTTCTGAAAGCCAGAAGGAAGCAGACCGCGTACCTTATAAAGTTGTTCGCGGTGACAACGATACGCCTCGTGTGGATATTGACGGGCGACTTTACACGCCGCAGGAATTATCGGCGATGACGCTTCAAAAGATGAAGAAAACGGCCGAAGATTATTTAGGGCAGTCGGTGACTGAAGCGGTAATCACCGTTCCTGCTTATTTTAACGATGCGCAGCGTCAGGCCACAAAAGAGGCCGGCGAAATTGCCGGATTAAAGGTAATGCGTATCATCAACGAGCCAACGGCTGCCGCGCTGGCATACGGTCTTGACAAAAAAGGAAAGGATCAAAAGATTGCCGTGTACGACCTTGGGGGTGGTACCTTCGATATTTCGATCCTCGAGTTAGGCGATGGTGTTTTCGAAGTATTATCGACCAATGGAGATACGCACCTGGGAGGTGATGATTTTGATCAGGAAATTATTGACTGGCTTGCTGATGAATTTAAAAATGAAGAGGGCGTAGACTTGCGTCAGGATCCTATGTCACTTCAACGTTTGAAAGAGGCTGCGGAAAAGGCAAAAATCGAACTTTCATCTACGAGTCAGACCGAAATTAATCTTCCATACATCACAGCCACAACATCCGGTCCGAAGCACCTTGTGAAAACGCTTACTCGCGCTAAATTCGAGCAGCTTACAGATTCGCTCGTTCGTCGTTCGATGGAACCGGTTGCGAAAGCCTTGAAAGATGCAGGACTTTCAAAATCAGATATTGATGAGGTAATTCTCGTGGGTGGATCTACACGTATTCCAAAAATTCAGGAAGAGGTAGAGAAATTTTTCGGAAAAAAGCCATCCAAAGGAGTGAATCCTGATGAGGTGGTAGCAATCGGAGCTGCGATTCAGGGTGGTGTTCTTTCCGGAGATGTGAAAGATGTATTGCTGCTCGATGTTACACCGCTGTCACTTGGTATTGAGACAATGGGTGGTGTGATGACAAAGCTGATCGAGGCCAACACTACCATTCCTACGAAGAAGTCGCAGGTGTTTTCTACAGCAGCAGACAACCAGCCAAGCGTAGAGATTCACGTACTGCAGGGCGAACGTACCATGGCTACGGATAACAAAACCATTGGACGCTTCCACCTTGACGGCATTCCGCCAGCTCCTCGCGGAGTTCCACAGATTGAGGTAACGTTTGACATCGACGCCAATGGTATTATCAAAGTATCGGCAACTGACAAAGGAACCGGAAAATCACACGATATTCGCATCGAAGCATCGTCAGGACTTACGCAGGATGAGATTGATCGCATGAAGCGCGAAGCAGAAGCTAATGCTGATGCAGACCGTAAGGCGAAAGAACGCATCGACAAGTTGAATGAGGCCGATTCAATGATTTTCCAGACTGAAAAGCAATTGAAGGAGTATGGCGATAAATTGTCGGCTGACAATAAGTCGGCACTCGAATCAGCACTTGAGGATCTTAAGAAAGTGTATGAGACGAAGGACGTAGACACGATCCAGCCTGCGCTCGATAAAATTAATGAAGCCTGGAAAAATGCTTCAGAGGATATGTACAAGGCACAAGCTTCTGATCAGAATAGTGCCGGTGCATCTCAGGAACAACCTCAGGGCTCTGGCGCATCAGGCGATGTTCAGGATGTCGATTATGAGGAAGTGAAATAACACTAAATGCTAAAAGCCCCGCAACTTGCGGGGCTTTTTTTATTGAAAGTGCTGACGTAGGAAGTCGACCAATTTGGTCTGAAAATCCAACATTGTCGCAGAATCCCAATCACCGTGACCGCCTTGCGGGTAAAGATTCAGTTCGTTAGTAACTCCACTTTCATCCAAACGCTGCTTTAACCGTGGACCTTGTGTCGCCGGAACCAGCACATCCTGACCGCCGTAAAATAAGATTGTAGGCGGTGATTGCGGGTTTACGTGTGTGCGTGGACTCACCTCAGCGTACAGTTGAGTGTTTTGCTGGTAACTAATCGGACCGACAAGGTAAAACAAACCTTGCGCATATAACGGATTTTCGGTGTAGGACGGATCAGTAAAATCAGTCGGACCTACAATCGATGCTACCGCTTTAATACGAATGCCTTCATCAATCTTATAAGCATAGAGCATGGACAGGTGGGCTCCGGCACTGGCGCCAATCATCGCGTACTCATCGGAAATAACATAGTCGTTACTTTCCAGATGAGTAAGCATCAGCTCAATATCCTCAAGTTGCTTTGGATAACCCGGGCTAGTCGCGGTTGCAAGCCGGTAATCCATGTTGACAATCGCGTGGTCGGGAAATTCATTTTTTAAAACCGGAATGAAATAATTAAAATTGGCGCGGGAACCTCCGGACCAGCCGCCACCATGAACGAGTACAATTACCTTGGTATTGGTAGTTCTGCCGGCGGGAAGGTAAATATCTATTTTCTGCCCGGCGTCCGCGCCATAAGACACATTCATCCGCGTTTCTGCCGGAAGCAATGTTGTTTGCTCTTCATCCTTGCAGCCCCATACAGAAACTACAATAAGAAAAAGGATCCATTTTTTCATATTCTTACTTTTTGCGAAGTAAGGTAGATAAAAAAACGGCTTTCGACTTTACAACTTTTGAGGCCTGCTTTCCAGTATCTACTGCCTTTTGATCCGGATTTCGAATAGTTTATCCCAATTCTTGCCGGTAACAAAAAACGTTTTGGTTTTAGGATTGTACGCAATGCCGTTAAGTACATCCGCGTCCTGAGAAGTGATTTGGTTCCGGAGATCAGAAAGGTTAACAATAGCCTCAACAGCGCCTGTTTTGTAGTTTATCACGGCGATGGCATTTTTCTGCCAGATGTTTCCATAGATCAGTCCGTCAACAAATTCGAGTTCGTTCACACTTTTAATTTTACCTGAAGGTGTGTACACATTTACGTAGTCAATCATTTTTTGCGTCTCCGGATCCATTTTCCAAATTTTTTCCGAGCCGTCACTATGGTAAATGTATGTGCCATCGTTGGTCATTCCCCAACCTTCGATCTGCTTATCGTAATTAAATGATTTGATCTTTTTAAGGCTGCCGGCATCGTAGATAAATCCCACCAGCGATTTATAAGTTAATTGGTACACTTTTCCATTGAGTACTGTAATACCTTCGCCAAAATACTGCTGTTCCAGATTGACTTGCTTATAGACTTCGCCGGTTTTGTAGTTGTACTTTCTCAGGAAAGAATTTCCATTTTGGCCTGTTCCCTCGTACAAAGTGTCTTTGTAAAATTCGAGTCCCTGCGTAAATGCCTTGGAGTCGTGACGATACGTATTGATTACTTCAAAGCTCCACAATTTCGGTTCGACAGAGGGCACCAACTCGATGCGTTCCGTGATATCGAATTCTTCACCGCTGGAGTAAATTTTTGCTTTGATGGTATGATAGCCCAATTTCAGGTTTTTCAGGGAAGCAGTAGCTTTACCAATACCCCTCACGCCTGCAACGCGTTTTGATCCAAGGGTGTACACGATACTGTCGACGCTTCGGTTTTCCGGATTGGTAATTTCCAGAGTAAGCGGGTCTGTTTCTTTGTAAAGTTCCTGAAGAACAGCACCGTTAAACGCGAAAGCGGCTTCGGTGGTCTCGGACTTATTGTTACAAGATAAGTAAAACCCACTAAAAGCCGTGATAATCAGTATTTTATAATTTTTCATTAAATTAAAAATTTTACAGATTTCTGTCGAAGTTTTGCGAAAGTACAAAAAGAATGTATATTTGCAACGGCAAGTCCTACACGACCAGCTCCTGCAGACTCCTCCAGGATGGGAACATAGCAAAGGTATGTGGTTGTAGCGGTGCGATGTAGGTCGCTTGCCATTTTTTCTTTTTTTGAGATCTTCCTTTCGGAAGATTTTTTATTTTTAGGATAGTTGTAAATCACTTTTTAATAATCGGAGATGAAAAAAATTTTAATGCTGATGATTTTCATGGTGTGCGCTGCACATGCTCAGAATAAAACCCCGGAGGCTTATGCCGAATTTAAATCCCGGTTTGAGTCGTATCGCGATAATCCGGAAGTGGCGTCTGAGAATTCTACGTTGAAACCCGGACCGTGCGGCCAATATGCTTTAAAATACATGGTGACGGCAAAAGGTTTTGAAGAGCAGGTTAATGTACCGCCCGCCCGAAAACTTTGTTTTGATTTAAACCGCTTTGATAAAAGTAAGAATCCGCAGGCACCTGCAGACTGGGATTATGAGATCAAACCTATTGGAGATCGCTATTATGTGATTCGCGCCGAAAAAAAAGGTAGTGGCGTTCAGGAGTTCTATTACTACGAACGCGCAAAAAAGTAATGAGTGTCGCGATTTCATCGTTAGTGCCGATGCTGTACACGGATCGGCTTGAAGAATCGATTTCTTTTATACAAAGCTGGGTTTTATCTGCGGGGAGTACAATTCAGACTGGCAGTGGGCTGCCTTGCATCGCGACGAGGCAGAAATTATGCTTGCCACCCCGAATCAACATACACCTTTTGCCGGGCCGTCCTTTACCGGATCATTTTATTTTAAAGTGAACGACGTACAACTAATGTGGGAATCACTTCCGAAAGACATCAAGGTTTGTTATGCGCCGGAAACCTTTGAATGGGGGATGCGCGAATTCGGTATTTTTGATATTAATGGCTACCTGCTTCAATTTGGGCAGGATTTACATTCTTCATAGTGAAAGTAGTTTTAATTACAGGTGCATCGTCCGGAATTGGGAAAGCCATTGGCGATTACTTATTTACGCTGGGATACACCGTCGTCGGTACAAGTCGGAATCCTTCGCAGGTTTCCAATAGCAGATTTCCGTTAGTTGCTCTTGAAATTCGAAGTGCCGAGAGTATTACGCAATGCGTCGACGCAGTGGTGCAGCAATATGGCAGGATAGATGTACTTATAAACAATGCGGGCGTCGGGATTACGGGTCCGTTGGAAGAAATTCCGTTAGATCAGATTCGCGCGAATTTCGAAACCAATTTTTTCGGTCCGATTGCGATCATAAAGGCGGTTTTGCCGGTGATGCGACAGCACGGCGGCGGCCGTATCCTCAATATAACGTCCATTGCAGGTTATATGGGATTGCCATTCCGAAGTCCGTATTCGGCTTCTAAAGGCGCACTTGAACTAATTTCGGAGGGGTTGAGTATGGAAGTTGCCCGTTTCGGAATACGGATCAGTTGTATTGCCCCGGGGGATTTTGCAACCAATATTGCGGCGGGGCGTTATCATGCTCCGGTGATTCCGGATTCGCCTTATGAACAAATTTATGGCGACACCCTTCGCACCATGAATGAGCACGTAGATTCCGGAAGTGATCCGGGAATTATGGCGCGTGCGGTTGCGTCGGTATTGGAAGCGGACCGACCGCGACTTCACTACAAGGTGGGCAGTTTCATGCAAAAATTCAGCATCATTTTAAAGCGGGTGCTACCGGATCGGATGTACGAAAAAATGCTGATGAAGCATTATAATTTGTAGTACTTTTGCACCGCATCTGCGTGAGGGATAGCAGCGGCAGCTTGCTACGGCGCCGCACGGCTGCGCCGTAGCAACTACAGCGGATAGCCCGACCCGCCAAAGGCGGGGCACGCACTAAAAATCATTTTTATGAAATTTTTTATCGACACAGCTAATTTGAATGACATCCGCACTGCGCAGCAACTTGGCGTTTTGGATGGTGTAACTACGAACCCGTCACTGATGGCTAAAGAAGGCATTACGGGGAAAAATAATATTTTAAAACATTATGTGGACATCTGCTCGATTGTGGATGGCGATGTTAGTGCGGAGGTGATTGCGACGGACTATGAAGGTATGGTGCGTGAAGGTGAGGAACTTGCTGATTTGCACGAACGTATTGTGGTGAAGATTCCGATGACCAAAGAGGGCATTATGGCGTGCCGGTACTTTACGGATAAGGGGATTCGAACTAATGTTACCCTGGTATTTTCGGCGGGGCAGGCGTTGCTTGCTGCGAAGGCCGGAGCGACTTATGTTTCACCATTCATCGGTCGTCTGGATGATAATTCAACAGATGGTTTGCAATTGATTGACGACATTCGTCAGATTTATGACAATTACGGTTTTGAAACGGAGATTCTTGCAGCCTCAGTGCGCCATACGATGCACATTGTGAATTGTGCGAAGCTGGGTGCGGATGTCATGACGGGTCCGCTATCTGCAATACTTGGATTGTTGAAACATCCGCTTACGGATATTGGTCTGGCACAGTTTCTGGCTGATTACCAGAAAGGAAATAACTAATTAAACGGGCCACAGTGCCCGTTTTTTTATTCGAGGTGTTTGCTGAAATCGTTCGAGAAAACGTTGGTAAACCCGTTTTTAATGACCCCGTTGCGATCAAGGACGATGGTGCGGTGGATTTTAGTGATTGCCCAACGGGTGCGGATTTCCTCAAAGTTAGCAGCGCGTACTTCGCGGATTCCGCTAAAATTAAAATTGTTCACCGTTTTTAGCCATTTCTCCTGGTCTTCGTCGAGGTTTACGGCTATGTATTCGTAGTGTGGATATTTTTTCTTGAAAGCGAGAATTTTTTTGTGCGCTTCCAGAACATGGGTACTGTGCTGATTGGTCCAGAAGAAAATAACCGCCGGAGATTTTAGGCTCGCTGTGGTAAAAGTGGAACCATCCGGGTTGAGGAGTTGCATTTCCGGCAGGGTTCGACCGGGCTTTAAAGCTTGAATTGCAGTTGAGATCTTGCGAATTTCGTTTTCTTCATCGGTGTCTGTGGAATACTTGTGATAGGCCGCGAAGAATTGTTCGTTGTTTTGCATGTTCTGATCTTCCATAAGGTAATTGTAGGCGATGTTGTTCAGAATCATGTTTTTTACTTTCTGGTTGCGCAGCAAAGTGTCTGCGATTTCCATTTTGCTGGTGTTCGCTTTGAGTGCCATCGTGTTTTCGTCTTCCGTTCCGTTGCGGAATTTCATGGCAACGACGTTATTGAGCATGTGGGAGATGTACTTTACAAACGGACTGTAATTGCCGAGTTTTTCGTTATTGACATCGATGGTTTTGCGGAAATCGTAATAGTCCTCCGGAAGCTGCGCCATCAGGTCTTCACCGGTTCGGATCTTATGAATAACCGGATACATTTCTTTCTTGCTGTAGTAGGGGAGTTCTACGGCAGCTCGCGCGTATACATCAAAATCGTCAGACCACTGAATTTCGGACTTCTTCTTTTCATAATACGCTCTGTTTTTGCGGTACGATCGATCTACCGTGCGGATAAAACTGCGTATGTCATAATCGAACACGGCAAACATCGAGTCGCGGTCGCGCTCGTTCATGAGGTACATTTCCATCAGATAATTGTTGCGCTTTTCACCGCGCCCGGAGAAAACGATGGATTCATCAAAATCGCGCGTATTTATGAGTACCAGCAGACTGTCATTCTTTTCAAAATGTACATATTGGTATTCCGGATCGTGACGGAAAGTGTACAAGCCCGGCGGCAAAGAGTCGAATTTTCTAAAAAACCGGTTGTTTTTATCGAGTTTAATCGAATCGATCAACTCGTCGTTTCGGTATAACAAAATATAATCTGTTTTGGGATGGAGCACTTCTCCCCCAAAGTATGCGGTATAGTTCTGGTCGTCAAATGCCTGATTGCACGATCCCAGTAGGGCAAGGAACAAGACAGGAACAAGGACACGAAACGACGTATATAAATGCATTGAGTCAGGCTATTTCGCAAAAATATTGACCATCACCCGATAATGCTGTTAAGCACACGTTAAAGTGGAGTAGGTGTGGAGATTGTAGAGACATTTGATTCTTAAAGGCGTATAGAGAAGAAACGCCATAAATAATTACTACTTTTGCAGCAATTTTTAATAAAAGATGCTTACAGTAAATAATTTGTCGGTACAATTTGGCAAGCGCGTGCTTTTTGATGAAGTAAACACGGTATTTTCGGACGGAAATATATACGGTGTAATTGGAGCCAACGGGGCCGGAAAATCTACCTTTCTTAAAATACTTTCCGGAGAGATGGATCCCACTTCGGGCCATGTTTTTCTTGAGCCGGGCAAACGCATGTCGGTTTTAAACCAGAATCACAACATGTTTGACGAGCATACTGTGCTTGAAACGGTAGTGATGGGGAACAAACAGCTTCACGCGGTAAAGAAAGAGATGGACGAACTTTACCTTGATTACAATGATGCCAATGCAGACCGGATCGGTGAATTGCAGGTGCAATTTGAAGAGATGAATGGCTGGAATGCAGACTCGGATGCGGCTTCCTTACTTTCAAATCTCGGAATAGGTGAGGAGCATCATTACACGATGATGGCGGATTTGGATGCAAAATTAAAAGTCCGGGTGCTTCTTGCTCAGGCTTTATTTGGCAACCCTGACGTTTTGATCATGGATGAGCCAACGAACGATTTGGATTTTGAAACGATATCGTGGTTGGAGAACTTTCTCGCAAATTACGAGAATACCGTAATTGTGGTTTCGCACGACCGCCACTTCCTCGATGCGGTTTGTACTCATATTTCCGATATTGATTTTGGAAAGATCAATCATTATTCGGGCAATTACACATTTTGGTACGAGTCAAGTCAGCTAGCCGCCAAACAGCGCGCTCAGCAGAATAAAAAGGCGGAGGAAAAAAAGGCCGAGCTGGAGGAATTCATCCGTCGATTTTCTGCGAATGTGGCCAAGTCGAAGCAGGCTACCTCGCGTAAGAAAATGATCAGCAAACTGAACATTGCGGAAATCAAGCCTTCCAGCAGGAGATATCCGGCGATTATTTTTGAACAGGAGCGTGAAGCGGGAGATCAGATTCTCAATATTCAGAATTTGAGCGCATCGATTGAGGGTGAAACATTGTTCAAGGATGTAGATTTAAACATGGCCAAAGGCGATAAAATTGTTCTTTTCTCCAAAGATTCGCGCGCCACTACTGCTTTTTACGAGATTATCAATTCAAAACAGACGCCTGATACCGGAAAGTTTGAATGGGGAATCACCACTACGCAAGCGTACTTGCCTGTAGACAATCATGAATATTTTGAGAACGATCTAAATCTGGTAGACTGGCTCCGACAATGGGCGAAGACTGAGGAAGAACGCGACGAAGTTTATATCCGTGGATTTTTGGGCAAGATGATTTTCAGCGGTGAAGAAGCGCTAAAAATCAGCAAAGTACTTTCCGGTGGCGAAAAAGTTCGTTGTATGCTTTCGCGCATGATGATGCAACGCGCCAACGTTTTGATGCTTGATGAGCCTACGAATCACCTCGATTTGGAGTCGATCACGGCATTTAATAACTCACTAAAGAACTTTAAGGGTTCGGTGATTTTTACCACACACGATCATGAATTTGCGCAAACGGTTGGAAATCGCGTGGTTGAATTAACTCCAAACGGAGTAATTGATCGCTACATGACGTTTGACGATTATCTTGACGATCCTAAAATTCAGGAACTTCGGAAGAAGATGTATTCTTAAAAAATATCCCGGCTTTGTCCGGGATATTATTTTATCTGCGAAATCTTCGGATTACCCAGAAGACGAGGGCAATGATAAGAATAATCAGAATAATTCCCAGCGCCATACCTACCTGGAAAATGTCTCCGATTAATTCGCATGAAGTGGCACTGATCAGAATGAGCATCAAACCTAAGAAACGAACAGTATACTTTTCCATATCTTTTTTTTAGTAAAGATTCCATTTTTTACAGGAAAACTTTTACACCATTTAGCGGATAGCTTATAATTTTTGAAGCAAAAAAAACCACCCTTACGGGTGGCTGTCTGTCAAAACAAAAAACACAATCAAATTCTACCTAATTTACTTTTACGAAAATGTTCGTGTAATATTTTTTTCCGGTTTCCGGATCTTCGGTGACAGAAATGCCGAAGTGTGTAAAATCTCCCTCGATAGTCGCTTTGTGACCTTCGCTGGCTAGCCATGCTGCCAAAGTAGCTTCGGGAGTTGGAAAGTTATATGCAATGTTTTCGTTAACCTTTACTGCACCTACAGCTGCCCGGATGTTACGGGCACGCTCAAAGAAGTAGTCGTGGTTGACTACATCATTTTGAATCATGTACTCGTTGTGTTCTGCTGATTTGTAAGAAACGTGCGCAATTTTTTCAAGGGTATTCAGACCAATGGATGCGCGGTATTCGTTAATGATATGGGCCAGACGCATCTCATCGAGATCATAGTCGTATTGTTCAACGATTTGTACGCGCTCTGCGGCATCCTCTTCAGATGAAGGTGAACAGGATACCATAGTGAAAACAAGTGCCAGAGACAATAAAGCGGAAAGTACTTTTGTTTTCATAGTCATTTTAGGTTAAGCTTAAAGTAGATTGTGGGGCAAACTCTTTAAGGAATTGATTAAGTTTTTTTGTTTTTTCTAAAAGTAGCTTGGGGCAAACTTTTAAAGAAGATAAAGTAGATTGTGGGGCAAAATCTTTATCGTAAGAACGTTTGTTGTGTTTTGTTGAGACAATATTACTTTAATAGTCGGTGAAGTACCAAATAAAATCGACGAAATGCATAAAATTATATTTTGGTAGAGAAGTATTCTTACAAAATTAGTTTTGTGCAATAAAAAAACCGCCCGAAGGCGGCTTTATGTTTTACGGACTTAAACGACAGCGTTGCCAAATAGAATTTTTCAACGTGTACCGGATTCGATCATGTAGTCGGTTTTCGCGACCTTGCCAGAACTCGATTTGGTCTGGTCGAACCAGATAGCCCCCCCAGGATGCTGGGCGAGGCACATTTCCATCGGGGAATTTTTCTTCCAACGCGCGTAATTTTTCTTCGAGAAATTCTCTGGAAGGAATTTCCTCGCTCTGGTTGGATGCCGCGGCGCCAAGTTTACTTCCAGCGGGGCGTGTATGGAAATAAGCGTCGGACACGGACTCGTCGACTTTTTCGGCATGACCGCGGATAATCACCTGACGTTCGGTCCACGGCCAGAAGAAAGACATGCATACTTTCGGATTTGCAGCTATGGCTCTTCCTTTTGCCGAATCATAATTGGTGTAAAAAACAAAGCCTTCTTCGGTATACATCTTTAGGAGCACAATCCGCGATTTGGGAAAGCCATCCGGATCGATAGTGCTTACTGTTACCGCATTGATTTCTTCTCCGGCACCGGCAGATTCGGTTTCGTGAAACCACGTATCAAAAAGTGCCATAGGATTTTCGGGCAGGCTGGATTCGACGAGCTGACTTTTCTCGTATGATTTACGGTAATGACTAAGATCTTTCATAATTAAAATTCAAAAGTTTTGCCATCATCTGATAGATGGACATTAGGGAAAACCGGTCTTGCTTCATCGGCAAACGCTTCAATAGAATCATATCTAGTGGAATAATGCCCAAGCAGTAGTTCTTTCACGTTTGCTTTTGCTGCGATTGTCGCTGCTTGCCTCGCGGTACTATGCATTGTCTTATCGGCCAGTGCTAATTCTGATTCGAGGAAAGTCGACTCATGATACAACACATCGCAACCGTGGATTAAAGGTACAACATCTTCGTTATATGCGGTATCGCTGCAGTACGCATAGCGTTTAGGAGGAATGGGCTCAAACGTCAGCAAGTCGTTGCTGATGACGCGGCCATCATCTAATGTGATATCTTTTCCCAGTGCGATATTTCGGTAATAGCATTTATCGATATGATAGCTCTCTGCGGCTGCTGCATTTAATTTTCGCAAACCTTGCTTTTCTTCGAATAAGAATCCGTTAGTATAGATTCGGTGCTTAAGCGGAATGGTTCGAACACGCACTTTGTCGTCTTCAAAAATAATTTCACTTTCTGAAGATGTTAATTCATGAAAGTAGAGTTCGTAAGTCGTCCATGACGCAGACAATTTTAATTGCAGCAAAATCATTTCCTTGATGCCTTTCGGGCCGTAGATATGCAGCGGGTTAACCCGATGCAGCAGCATGTACGACGAAACCAGTCCGATTAGTCCGTACACGTGATCGCCATGCAAATGCGAAATGAAAATGTGCTCGATGCGGCTGAATTTAACTTTGTGCCGTCTTAATTGCACTTGAGTTCCTTCTGCGCAATCAATCAGAAATACATGATTTTTGATTTCGAGGACCTGCGATGTCGGATTGGTGAAAGTCCGCGGCGTGGCGGCATAGCAGCCGAGTATGGTAAGATGGAGCGACATTAAAAACCGAGATCTCGCTCAATTTCCTCCATTTCAATAATGTCGTGTGCTTCGAGCAATGATGGCACTACGGTAAGTTGGGCAGGAACGCTGTTGAAATCCAAATCACCGGCGACGATGACGAAAGATTTCTTTCCTTTTCGGTGCACTTTTGAGAGCGGAAGAAATTTCTTTATGTCCACGATTGTTACAGAAGTGTTATGAGAAAGATCGAGGATCAGATTATAATCCGAGAACGATTTATGTTCGGTGGTGATGATCGATAAAAAACGATCCACATCATTTTTGGTATCTCGCAATATGCGGGTATGACCTTTTTCTTCTACTTTCATTGTGCTAATTTTTGCGCCAGCAGGTAGATTACGGCCATTCGGATCGCCACGCCGTTTTCTACTTGATCCAGAATTACAGACTGCGCTGAGTCTGCCACTTCTGAAGTGATTTCAACCCCGCGATTGATGGGTCCGGGGTGCATGATTACAATTTCCTTATCAAGGCTTCGGAGCAGGTCCATGGTTACACCATACTGCATGGTATACTCGCGGACAGACGGAAAATACGAAACATCCATGCGTTCGTTCTGTACCCGCAGCATGTTCGCCACATCGCACCACTCAAGAGCTTTACGCAGATCATATTCTACTTGTACACCTAAACTTTCAATGTACCTCGGCATGAGCGTCCGCGGACCGCAAACGCGCACTGTTGCACCTAATTTCTGAAGAGCATAAATGTTCGACAAGGCTACCCGCGAATGCAGAATATCGCCGACAATGACCACTTTTTTTCCCGCTACATCCCCGAGTTTTTCGCGAATGGAATAGCTGTCGAGCAAACCTTGTGTGGGATGTTCGTGGGCACCATCTCCGGCGTTTACAATGCTGGCCTTTACATTTTGCGATAGGAAATGTGCTGCTCCCGGACTCGAATGCCGCATGACAACCATATCGACTTTCATAGCCAGGATATTATTGACGGTATCAATCAGCGTTTCGCCCTTTTTCACAGAAGATTGCGCCGCCGAAAAACTGATGACATCTGCAGAAAGACGCTTTTGCGCCAATTCGAAGGAAAGCTTGGTACGTGTACTATTTTCAAAAAAGATATTGGCAATCGCAACATGCTGCAGCGAAGGCACTTTCTTGATTGGCCGGCTCAGAACTTCCTTAAAGTGATCTGCCGTTTCGAAAATCAGCTGGATATCGTTTTCGGTAATGTACTTAATGCCTAGAAGGTGGTTCACGCTAAGCTGGCTCATTCGTCGTGCTATTTATCAGTATTACGGAATCTTCTCCGTTATTTTCTTTCCAGTTTACCCGTACACGGTCGTCATTGATCGCATCAACCTGCCGTCCGCGATAGTCGGGCTGGATTGGTAGGTGTCTGCTAAAGCGGCGATCGATTAAAACGGCAAGTTCAATTTCTGACGGACGGCCAAACGACTGAATTGCCGTTAGTGCAGACCGTATGCTTCGACCAGTGTAAAGAACATCATCTACGAAAATTACCCGCCGGTCATCTACCTGAAAATTTATGACGGTTTGATTTGCTTCGATTGGTTTATCGGTGCGTCGGAAATCATCCCGGAAAAAAGTACTGTCGAGATAGCCCACTTGTAAATTTTTCACGTTGTAGACGTTTTCTAACAGCGACGCGAGACGGTCTGCGAAAAATTTGCCTCTTGGCTGTAGTCCGATTAAAACTGATTGGGAGAAATCGCCGTGATTTTCGATTAATTGACAGGCCAAACGGTGCAGAATGATATTGATTTCAAGTGACGTCAACAATATTCGCTGGCCCATAGTTTAAGTTTTGGTGTGTAAAAATACGAAAAAGAGGCCGAGCGCAAGTAATTTATTAAACCCTACTTGACTCAATGTTGTATTCCGGCTGCGGATAGCAGGGAGGAAAGAGGCTGGTCATATTGTGAAGAGTAATAAGATTGACCGCTGGCGTAATATTGCATGATGATTTCCTGCTGGTGGGGTGTGTATCCTTCCAGCGACAAACTTAAACCGAGACGACCGTCGAGAAAGAAGTCGGCCAATATCTTTTGAGTGATGATATTATCGGGAATTCCGAGTTCCAGCGGACCGTTCAGTCGTTCGTATTCGTAGCGACCTTCATAAAAGCCGGAAATGAAGGCATCATTCTGAAGATGTGGCGCTACCCGGAGCATATCCTCGCAATCGCAAAATACCGGCAGCAAGCCGAAAGTGTAACCTTGAATATAGAGTTTGCGGTAGCGACTGTTAAATATTTCTTCCACGGTGACAAGATCTGTTTCGCAAAGATAAAATTACAACGCTCGCATAAAAGTTAAATTTTAATGCTGTACATGGTTAATTTTCAACATATAAAAAAACATCCCGGGCGGGCCGGGATGTTTATTTGGTGAGCTTATTTTTGTTCGAGCGCCGTTATGATAAACTGGCTTCGGCGGTTAAGCTGATGTTCCTCTTCGGTACATTTTACATTGTCCTTGCATTTATTTACAAGTTGGGTTTCACCGTATCCGCGACCTGTTAAACGGTCTGCCGATACGCCATTGTTGATGAGCCATTGAATGGTCGACTTGGCGCGGCGGTCGCTCAGACGTTCATTGTATTTGTGGCTGGCGCGGCTGTCCGTATGCGAACGGATGTCCAGCTTCATAGTTGGATATTGTTTCAACACGTCGAGAATTTTCTCAAGCTCCAATGCTGCGTCCGGACGGATGTTCCATTTATCAAGGTCAAAGTAGATTTCTTTAATTCCGAATGCTTCTGCCAGATCACTGCCAATGGTAACAGGTTTGATCTTCTTCTCTAACTGAATAGGAAGATCTGTTTTTCCGGAATCTCCAGGAATTTTAATTTTCTGCTCACTGGTTTCGTAATCTTCTTTTTCGCCGCGAACATAGTAAGTTGTTTCGCATTCTACCTCAAATTCATAGTATCCTTTCTCATCGGCAACAACTTCCGCGATCTTGTTAAATCGCTCATCAAGCAATGTCACTTTCGCACCCGGGAGAATTTCACCGGTTTGTTTGTCGGTTACAATACCGGACAGTAATTGCTCGCAAATCAATTTGCGCGTCTCCACGAATTTATAGATATCATCATAACCCTGACCCCCATCGCGGTTCGAGGTCAGAAAGCCTTTTCTTGTTTTGGTATCGATGATGTAGGCAAAATCGTCTTTTGAAGAATTCGCCGGCGCACCGATATTCACAGGTGCTTTCCAGGTGCCGTTGTCGGTGAGTTTAGCCATGAAAATGTCAAGTCCGCCCAGTCCGGGATGTCCATCCGTCGCAAAATACAATTCATTTTCATCGGTCATTACCGGGAAAGTTTCTTTGCCCGGGGTGTTGATTGTCGTACCGAGGTTTTCCGGTTTACCCAGTGTGCCGTCTTCAGCGATGCTCACTTTCCAGATGTCAGACTGTCCGTAGGTTCCCGGCATATCAGAAGCGAAATACAATGTTTTACCATCGGCAGATAAAGTAGGATGCGCCGTGCTCCAATTGTCTGAATTAAAAGGCAATTCCTGAACATTTTCCCATTCCTGACGGATGACTTTACCGTCCTTGTCCTTGATTTCTTTCAGGGATGCCTTATACATTTTGATTAGCGTAATACGGTCGCCATTTTTGCCTCTTTTACCGTCAATAAAGTTATTTCGGGTAAAGTAAACAGTATTACCATCTTTGCTGAATGCAGGGGATGTGGCATCATTAAATTTTGTGTTCAGCCCTTTGCCGAATTTTTCAACGCTGCCGAGCGAATCGCCTTTAATTTCCGAAGCATAAAGATTCGTAAAATACTGATTGGTCCACTGGTGGATGCGTTTTGAAAAATTTCCGGTATCGCGAGCGGAGGCAAATACCAGTTTATTGTTGAAGTATGCACTTCCGTAATCCGAGTAGGGAGAATTTACTCCTGCGTCTGCTATTTCGTAACGCCCTGAGTTTTTACGGATGACATCGAGATAGTTCTTGTTGGATGCATAATTTTTAGCGCGAAGATCATCGCCCAGTTTTGCGTTAAATGCATCCATCATCTGGTTCGATTTCTCGTACTGATTTAGAGCTTTCAGCGATTGAGCATAACGGTAATAATATTCTGCTTCGACGTCTGTTGTAAGTGCAAACAGTTGTTCGTACCACTGAGCTGCCTTATCGAACTGCGAATTAAAGTAATACGCATTGCCGAGTTTTTGAAACAGTTCCGGCGACTTATAGCCTTTGGCGGCGATACGCTCATAGGTTTGAATCGCATCGATGTAAGCAAACCTTTCATAGTTTTTGTCTGCTTTTTTCATCCCTGCGGGTTGCGCAGCGGCAGAAAGCGACAACAAGCCTATAATTGAGTAAATGAGTAATTTACGTTTCATGGTCTTTGGTGTTAAAAGAATCTTGGGGTTGTGATGCGATTGTACTTTCTAAACAGTTCAAATCTGGCAAAGATTTCGTGTGAGCCGGAGTTGTAATTGCGGAGTCTTGTAGTTTCCATGTCGTACCCATAGCCGATAAATAGGCCGTCTGATACCTGAAATCCAGCCATTCCGCTCACTGCAGCGTCCCAACGGTAAGCCGCTCCAAGTACAAACTTCTCTGCGATCAGGAAGTTAGCTGAAACGTCAACTTGAAGCGGAGATCCGGTTACCATTTTAGTAAGTAACGCCGGTTTAAACTTCACGTTGTAGCTCAAATCCATTACATAACCTGTAATGAAATAGAAGTTCATCCGCTCACGGTTTACTGAAAATTCATTATCGCTGTAACTGGTCGTTTGCAGAAAGTTCGGAACGGACAATCCTGCATAGAACTGCTCACCATGCCAGTAAATACCTGCCCCGATATTAGGCGTGAACTTGCTGTTGATATCCTGAAGGTGGTTATCAGCCGGATCAACAGGATTGAGTCTCGCCACATCAAGGTTAAAGATGTTGGCAGAAGCCCGAAGTCCGAATGAAAGTTTCATCACCTCCGATGTAGGTATTGTGTAGGATACGTCAGCGGAAATGACATTTTCATTAGTAGGTCCGATTTTATCATTTACCAATGACAATCCGACTCCCAGATTACTGTTGTTGATTGGCGTATGGACGGAAAATGCATTGGTTACCGGAGCTCCGTCAAGGCCTACCCATTGAGTGCGGTGCAAACCAAAGATACTCATAACGCCCCGCGATCCTGCATATGCCGGGTTGATGTTTATCGTGTTGTACATGTACTGTGTAAACTGGGCATCCTGTTGTGCCAAGCTCATCGCACTTGTAAACATCAAAGCGAAAATTAATACTCTTGTTCTCATTAGTTTTTGTTTTTACCTGAGGGCGTTGCCACCCTCAGGAGTTAGATTTGGTTTGGTTATCTTGACAGATACAGGTATCCGCTATCTTCGATGGTCTTACCGTCGTCTGTAGTTACTTTGTAAACCCAGAAATAAGTTCCAGTAGGTAGTAACTCATTCTTCGCTACAGTGACGCGACCTTCAGAAATTCCTTTAAAGTTGTTGGTCTCGTTGTCGTAGTTTCTGGTTTCGTATACCAATACACCCCAGCGGTTGTATACCTCCACAATATTGGAAGCGATACAATCATCATCGATACCCTCAATAACAAACGCTTCGTTAAGACCGTCGTTATTTGGTGAGAAGGCATTGTGTACTACCAGGTCGCCACATGGTCCTACAATACAGTCGTCATCAACCGTTACCGCAAGATTAGCCACAAACGGACAGTCGCCGTTGGCAGCAACATATTGCAGATTGTACACCTGACCTGCTACAAGACCGCTCGCGTTAAATGTTGCACCTTGTAGTGCTCCAGAACCGCTTAGGTCTGTCCATGTTCCTTCCGCAGGTGCACCCGCAGGAAGTGATAGGGCAAGGTCCAGAATAGTACCTGCTGCCTGGTTGTTACACGCAGCAAATGCCGTAAGCGCAACCGGACCGGAAACAGATATTGTAAGCGTTGCGGTATACGTACACACTCCAATTTGAGCCGTGTAGTTAACTGTATAATTTCCGGCCGCAAGTCCTTCAGCATTGAATGTACTGCCATTTAAGCCGCCGGAAGGTGTTGTTTCCGACCAAGTACCTGAAGTCGGTGCACCCACCGGCAATTGGGCTGTAAGGTCTATTGCCGAGGTTTCGCATGCTGTGATTCCAGGAAGTACAACATTGGTTGGTGTTAGGGAAACATTTACCGTCTGTGTAAAAATAGATTCGTTTCCACAGGTATCCGCTACAGTCCATGTCCGAATGATGGTATAACCTGCATCGGTTTGATTAACAATTTCTTCGTCGAAGAAAGGTTTACCCGCAGAAGAGCAGTTGTCTGTAAATTGTAGTTGTGGAACCGGAGGTACTTCGCAGCCTGCTTCGATTACCGAAACTAATTCCCCAACAATGGACGGCCCGGTGGTGTCTGTTACATTAACGGTCTGTACGAACTGAACGCCATTTTTACAAACGTCGTTGGCAGTCCAGGTTCTGATTAGTGTATAGTTGCCTGCACACGAACCTGGAACAGTCTGCTCTTCAAAAATTACGGTAGCAGTACTACAATTATCCGTTGCTGTTAGTGTCGCAGGTGCCGGAACGTTCTCGCAGGATACATTTAAAACTGCCTCCGGAGTACTGTCGAATGTTGGAGCAGTGAAATCAATTACAGATACTACTTGTGAAATTGTAGTAATGTTTCCGCAAAGATCTGTAGCCGTCCATGTACGTGTAATCTCGAACGCATTTGCACACACTCCCGGCTGCGTAGTTTCGGCAAATGTTACTTCAACACTTCCTCCACAGTTGTCAGAAGCTGTAAGAACAGGAGCCGGAGTAACAGCGTCACAGGAAAGTGTGATATCTGCCGGCGCCTCACCGTCAAATACCGGTGCAACATTATCGTTTACATTGATCGTTTGTGAAACTGACGAGCTGTTACCGCACGCATCGGTGAATGTCCATGTACGGGTGATGACAAACGAGTTGGCACATTCACCCTCTGTGATCGTATCTACACCTTCAGCAGTGATTTCTCCGCCGCAGTTGTCAGTAGCCGTAAGTGTTGCAGCAGCCGGTACTTCGGATGCGCAAGCTACAGTAAGTG